>Ga0302325_10015035_pt1 | contig 16466 bp, 13 predicted proteins | sample Palsa_T0_2_FD_201948 | JGI IMG/M metagenome (GOLD analysis project Ga0302325, IMG submission 201948) | Peat permafrost microbial communities from Stordalen Mire near Abisko, Sweden - Palsa_T0_2 | ecosystem: Environmental > Terrestrial > Soil > Palsa > Peat permafrost | place: Sweden: Abisko... | reverse complement strand
CGGACGAACATGACCATCGCCGCGGTGAACTATTGGCCTTTGCCGTGGTATTTGCGCGACTATCCCAATGTGGGTTATTGGGGCCACGTGGTGCCGACCCGAGAGCCGGTCGTAATTGCGGAAGAGTCTCAGCAAGCCGAGCTGCAGCCCATACTCGGCGACCGCTACGACCGGGTTGGTTCTTATAATCTTCGGCCGGGTGTCGTACTGGTCCTGTTTGTCCGCCGGGACGTGGCGCGCTAACAGTTGAGCAGCCGATTAGCCGTCGAGTTCCGGAGAATCCCGTGGTTGGCCATGCGCGGGTCGCCTTTGCGCTGGCGTTTCCCATAATCGCCCCGCACGGGTGCGCCCAGGAAATTCTCATGACACGCTTGAGGTCGCACATAAAAGCGAGGCTCCCCAGGGCGCAACCGGAACTCACGGAACCGCGGCAGCAAGGCTCTGGTGCAATGCCGGAATTCGGCCGGTGAGAACGGCGAGGCCTTTGGCGAAATATCTTGGCCTCGGAAATGCGATCTGGCAGGGAAGGAAATGAATGGCTGGATTCGCGAGATGCTTGGCGGTGAAAACGGCGATTCCTACTGGAGTTCGTGTCTTCGAAAGACCTAAAGACCGAAAGATGAATAGGGCCGCATGAACGGTCATTCCCACCGGGTTGATGAGAACCATGACCGCGCTGCAAAGCTCCAAACTCGGATCGCTCAAGAATTGAACCGGCCTGCGCTTCGCTTGGGACCTACGAGCAACGGCTAACGACGGTTCTTAAAGAACGTTTGCAGCAGTTCGGCGCAACGGCCTGCCAGAACACCGCCGCGCACTTCGACTCGGTGGTTCAGTCGCGGGTGATTCAGCACCTGCAAGACCGATTGCACGGCGCCCGCCTTGGGATCGTCCGCGCCATAAACCAGGCGCTTAATCCGGGCGTGCACCAGCGCTCCAGCGCACATTGGGCACGGTTCAATTGTGGCGAACAGGTCGCAGTTGGCCAGGCGATGGTTACCCACGGCTGCGGCAGCTTCGCGTAGCGCCACAATCTCGGCGTGGGCTGTGGGATCGCAGTCTCCTAGGTTGCGGTTCCATCCGCGTCCGATGACGCGCCCCTGGCACACGACAACAGCTCCGACCGGCACTTCGCCCGCTTCCTGCGCGCGCTGCGCCGCTCGCAGAGCCTCCTCCATCCACAGTTCGTCAGGCTCGCTCATTCGTCGTTGGTCGTCGGTGGCTGGCACCCAGACTCTATGCAGCAGGGTATCACTGGCGCAGTGTCATTCGGCCCGCGGGAGCCTTGGAAAGGTATGGAGAAGGGAATCTCGATCAGAGCAGTCGCAGTACCGAGCGCACTACTTCCGGGACCGCGGCCCGAATGGCCGCTGGCCCAACGATCATCACCAGTGGATAAGCGATCACCGTGACCGCAATTGCCAGCAGCGCCCACGCCTTGGGCGTCAATTTGGCGAGATAGGCTCGCATAAAAACCTCTGTTTCCAGTTCCTGGTTTTAATACGAAGAAAGGACCGCAGAAGTTCCCACCAGCGCGGCGCTTCCATCCGCGCAAGCACTGGCAACCGGCAACCGCCAAGTGGTATGCTTACCCCACCATGGGGATGCCAAGCCTGCTCCGCAAAGTTTTCCTGATCGATCTTCTGCAGGGATTAAAGGTCACGTTCCGTTATCAGGATCCTAAGGAAATCTATACTGAGCAGTATCCCATGGAGCGGCCGCAGGTGGCCGAGCGCTACCGGGGCGCGCCCCGGCTGAACGTCAATCCTGACACCGACGAGACCATGTGCATTGCCTGCGACCTGTGCGCCCTCGCCTGCCCGGAGAATCTGATCGTGGTCTCCAGCGCGCGCAACGAGCAAACCCGCCGCAAGGAACTCACCAACTTCACCTACGACCTGAGCCGCTGCATGTTCTGCGGTCTCTGCGAGGACGCCTGTCCGGTCGACGCCCTCGAACTCACCCAGGATTTCGAACTCGCCAGCTACACCCGCGAAGGCTGGATCTGGGACCGCGAGACTTTGGAAAAAGGTCCGTCTCCTACGCAGTACAAGAAGTAGCTCTCAGCACCATCCCATTCTTGGTTGGCCGGAGTCAGGGGGTGAAGGTGTGCGATGCGCGGTTTCCCCGGTGCGCGAGGACTCGGAACCGGAAACCGTAAACGAGAAACCGAGAACTAGCGTGCGGGCTGTTGCTGCGTCAAGCAGTGCATGGTGCCGAGTCCCCAGATCAAGTCACCGGAATAGATCGGCACGATTTCCCTTGTGGGGAAAAGCGTGGCCAGCGTGTTCAGGGCGATGCGGTCGTTGGGATCGTTGAAGACCGGCACGAGCACGACGCCGTTCGCAATGTAGAAATTGGCGTAGCTGGCTGGCAGGCGTCGCTGCTCGAAAACGGCCGGACCGGGCATGGGTAGCTCGACGACGGTCAGCGGCTTGCCTGCTTGATCGTCTGCAGCGCGGAGACGACGGAGATTGTCGCGCAGAGGTTTGTGATTCACATCTCTCGTATTGTTCTCGACCATAGTGACGACCGTGTCTGGAGCTACGAAGCGGGTTAGGTCGTCGACGTGGCCATGGGTGTCGTCGCCGAAGATGCCGCGGCCGAGCCAGATCGTGTGCGCTGCGCCCAGGTAGTCGGCGAAGAGTTTCTCGTAGTCTTTGCGCGCCATGGTTGGATTCCGCTGCTGGACTTTGCTGAGCAGGCATTCTTCGGTGGTAAGGATCGTGCCATTTCCGTTGACGTCGATGGAGCCGCCTTCGAGCACCACGCGAGTGCTGCTGGATAGGGGACGGATCTCGCGGGCGTGGGCGGCATTCGCCATCAGGCTGCCGATCTTTTCGTCCTGGCACCAGTTGGAGTATTTGGCCCAGGCGTTAAAGCGGAACTTGAGGGCTAGAATGTTAAATTGGCGTTCGCGACGGCTTTCGCGGGCAAGAGTGCCCGCGCCGCACGGGCGGTTCAGGAAGATGCAGCCGGAATCGCGCAGCCAAGCACGGTTTGTCGGCCAGCGGTGGAAGCGGACATTCCTCACTGGCGCGTTGGATCGGCCGAGCATCTTGCGGGCCTGTCTTTCCGATGCCGCGTCATTCACGATCAACTCGACCGGTTCGTGCCGGGCCAGATTGGCGATGATCTCGGTGTACACCCATGGGATGGGTTCGAACTTTCCTGGCCAGTCGCCGCGATAGTGGGGCCAGGCGAGCCAGGTTGCTTGGTGCGGCTCCCACTCGGCAGGCATGCGGTAGCCGGCCGCGGCGGTGGTCTCCGACGCCCGGGCAATTGTTAAAGTATTACTTGAAGTGGAAGTGGAACCCATCGTCACCGTCGCTCTTACCGCCCGTCCAGCAAGCGATTGGAGATAGGCGCATAGGCATCGATGCGGCGGTCGCGGAGGAAGGGCCAGTTACGGCGGATGTCTTCGAGAGCCTTCAGGTCCACGTCGCCCATCAGAATCTCTTCGCGGTCGTGCGAGGCTTCTGCCAGGACCCGGCCAAAGGGATCGCAGAAGAACGAACCGCCCCAGAAATCCAGTCCCTGGCCCGGGGCAGTCTTGCCGCGGACGTTGCCGGTTTCGAAGCCGACGCGATTAACCGCCGCTACGTAGACGCCATTAGCGATGGCGTGGGCGCGCTGCATGGTGCGCCAGGCGTCGTGCTGGGCCACGCCGAACTCGGACTTTTCGGCGGGATGCCAGCCGATGGCCGTAGGATAGAAGAGCACGGGCGCGCCTTGCAGCGCGGTGAGGCGTGCGCCCTCGGGAAACCATTGATCCCAGCAGACCAGCGTGCCCAGGCGGCCGACGCTGGTATCGAGGGCGCGAAATCCGAGATCGCCGGGCGTGAAGTAGAACTTTTCATAGTAGAGGGGATCGTCGGGGATGTGCATTTTGCGATAGAGTCCGCGCAACGTGCCATCGGAATCGAAGATGGCCGCCGTATTGTGGTAGACGCCGGGTGCGCGCTTCTCAAACAGCGATGCGATTAGCACCACGCCGTGCTGGCGGGCGGAGGCGGCGAGCTTGTCGCTGCCAGGGCCGGGAATGGGCTCCGCCAGGTCGAACAGGGCGTGGTCCTCGCGCTGGCAGAAGTATTGCGTCTGGAACAGCTCGGGCAGGCACACGACCCGCGCGCCGCGTCCGGCAGCGTCGGCCACGCGTTCGAGGGCTTTCCCCAGATTCTGTTCCGGGTCCGGGCCGCAGGACATCTGCACCAAGGCCACGCGAAATCTGTCGAGCGGCACGCGTTCATCCTCCTGGCCAACAATATAGCATCCGAGGAGCAGGCTTCGGGTTTCGGCTCCCGGGTTTCGGCCAGATCGATCTACGTAGGCTTTGGGCGGTGGGTTGCGAATGCGCGAGTCAGGCGCTGGTTGCCGGCCACCAGTTCTTCAAGGCGCTTTGTGGCTTCCGCGTTGGGCATAGCCCGGAGGATGGCTTCGATGGCTGCTTCGGCTTCAAGCGATTCGGTGCGAACCAGATCGAGCAGGAATTCGAGGGCCGCATCCTGGCGGGTGAGAACGATAGCGGAAAGGAGCACGGAGCGAAACCACGGGTCGGCTTCTTCGGCAAAGCGTTCCCGCAAGGTTTCGAAGCCTTGGGGAGAATGCGTGCTGGCGATGGCCAGTGCTGCCTCAGCTGCAGGATCGTCGGCAGTGGCGAGGAAACGGCTGATCCAGGGAATCGCAGTCGCGCCTTCGATGCGAAGGATGCCGCTGTAGCACGCGCCGAGGACTTCCGGTTCTTCGGAGATTAAACCGCAACCTAGAATGGCTCTTAGACGGAGCAGGAGCGCGGCGGACGGAGACCCGACCTGCTCGATGGCGCGAACCACCTCTGCGCGAACCGCCTTGTCTTTGTCCCCCAGGAGCTCGACCAGGTGCGTCAGCAAGTCGGCTTCGACCAGGCTGCGGCATTGCACCAGCGCCAGAGCGCAGGTTGCGCGTAGAGTTCCGGCGGTATCGGAAAGGCCTCCCCAGATGGGTTCGAGCTGGATATGGTGCATGCCGCGGAGAAAGATCGTGGCATCCTGATGCTCGAACGTGGCGAGAGCGCGGCTCAGTGCGTTCTTGGCCCAGCATTGCGGATCGGTCTTGGTTGGATTCTCAAAAAACCGGTCGAACGCGATGAGCAACTCGGGAATCAGTGGAGGCAGATTCAGACTGCGAATCAGGTCCGCCGCTTTGCCGACTACGAAGTTGTTTCGATCCGCCAGCGCCTTGCGCAGCGGTTCTATGCAGGCTTCTGGCGGAAGTTGGCGAAGCGCATCGAGGGCGGCAAGGTGTTCCTCAAACTTGCGCTTGCCGGACATGATGGCAGTGTAGCGCGAGGTTCCTGTAAAGTATCTAGGCGGGAAAGTCTGGCCGCGGATTTGGGCGGATCCACACGGATCCGATTTCTGTTGGAGATGCATAGATTGGACCGAATCCGGGTGAATGCGCGGAGAAGAAACGCAGATTTGGTTTGGAGGTAATCATCTTGAAACAAGGCAATCATAGCGGCCGGAACTCGGCGGGAAAGACACACGGCAGCGGTGGGCACGGTGGTGAGGGAAAAGATCGTCATTTGCACAATCCGATTGAAGACCGGTTGATTCCGCTGGAGCCGCTTGATCTGAGTAAAGTGAAGTCGATCGACGCTCTGGTGCGTGCGATGTCCAAGACGGCTTTTACCGGACGGCAGCTGGGCGAAGCCGCCGACGTGCTGGAGGCGATGGCACGCGACGAGGAATGTTTCGTGGTGATGACGCTGTCGGGCGCGATGACGGTAGCCAAGCAAGGGTTGATCGTGACCGAGTTGATTGATCGGGGCATCGTCAATGCGGTGGTTTCGACCGGGGCGCTCATGGCGCACGGGCTGGTGGAAGCGACCGGGCGCGCGCATTTCCGGCACAATCCGGAGGTTTCGGACGAGGAACTCTACGAGCAGGGCTACAACCGCGTGTATGACACGCTGGAGCCGGAGCAGAATCTGGACGATGTGGAAGAAGTGATGTCGGCGGTGCTGGAGGGATGGGACCACAATGAAGTGATGTGTTCGTACAAGCTGAATCACGCGATTGGAGCGTACCTGGCGGAGAATGCGCGGGAGCAGCGGGGAATTTTGAAGTCGGCGCATGAGATGGGCGTGCCGGTATTCGTGCCGGCATTCAGCGATTCGGAGATGGGGTTGGACACGGCGCTGAATAATCGTCTGCGGGAATCGACGGGGAGGCACAAGATACGCTTTGATCCCTTCGAGGATCTGGAACACTTTGCGGCGACCTTGCTGCGGCAGAAAAAGCTGGGCATCCTGACCATCGGGGGTGGGGTGCCGCGCAACTGGTCGCAGCAGTTTGGTCCGTTCATCGAACTGCGGCACCGGCGTTTGGGTGAGAATGTGCCGCTGAAGCGATATCACTATGGGCTGCGGATTTGTCCGGAGCCGGTTTATTGGGGAGGGTTGTCGGGCAGTCCTTATAGTGAGGCGGTATCGTGGGGGAAGTTTGTGCCTCCGGCGGAGGGCGGGAGGTTTGGGGAAGTGTTTGTGGATGCTACCGTTGGCTTGCCCTTGATCGTCGCTGCCGTGTTTGAGCGGCTGGATAAGAAGGGGAGCCGGACGGGCAAGGCGAAAACTGCTGCGGCGCGGAAGTAACCGCTTTGTGGGAACTTCGAGAGGCCGACTAGGCGCCAGCCTCTGCACGCGTCTTGCGGTAGAGCGGCGCCAGGATGCTATTTCCCAGGACTTCTGATTCGGCTTGAACCCAGTCTTGCAGGGCGTGGCCTTCGGCCTGACCGCGTTCTTCGTAGAGCTGACGAGCGTGCAGCCGGATCTTTCTCTCCAACAATTCGGTAATGAGTGCTCGCTGCTTTTGTCTGCGGGTATCGATGTCCAAAAACGATTCCTCTTGCCTAAATAGGTATTTTTCTTACAGTTCTATGATATGGGAGGGCTGTTAACGGAAGATTACAATTGGCAGGACATGATGTTACTTAAGTTACTAGTATAGCACCCCTCAAGAAGCTCTCCTTAGCCGATTTTGCCGAGGTCAGCATCTCTTGCCGCGGGACCCCATTGATCCGGGACTGGTAGCTCTTTCCTTATGACTTGAGCCAATCGAGCCCATCGGCGTCGACGCGCGCGCTCATTCATTCCATCACCCTCGTGGAAATCGATTGCCCCCCTATTGTTGTCTTCAACTGGCGATGTTACGCAGTTTTTGGCCTTAGATCCGGGCTTTACTTTCTTGCGTCACCCAGCCTCCGAGCGCTTCAGATAATGCGCAGATGGGGTTTCTTACTTGCGGTCCGCCTCCTCCAATTGCCGGAGAAATGGCACGGCAATTATCGCCGGTATGCCAGCGAAGTCCATGTTGTCGGCGTTAATGGCCGCAGCGATTACCGAATCGGGGCCGTAAAGCCTCGGCGTTCAAGCCGAGGATATAAGGCCCCCTTGCTTTTCCCTTCCGTTCGTTCTAAAATCACCCCCGTCGACAAGACCTATGGCCGGGCTTGGCCAAAAGTCCTATTAAAGGGGATGTCCTATTAAAGGGGATGTCAAGTGAAAAACACTTCTCCCTGCCGGAGCGCCAGAAATATTTTCTGGCATCCAGCCCCCCCGCCACACTGCTGACACACGCGTCTTTAGCTGCTTGATCGTTTAGCCCTGTTGCGGAGCGGCCCTGTAAGCCGCGGAGCGACGGAGCCCCCGTGTTTCTTCCCTCCTGTGGGGGTTTCATGTTCGTGATGACGGCGCCGTTCGGTTCTCTGAAACTCACAAGCTAACCTGGTTGCACAGTTGCCAACCATGGTCCTATCCGAGACTCGTGGCCTACAGCTTTGTTGGGTCGTGCGAGGGGGCATAGGGTTAAGTTCGAGACTTGGTGCCGAAGCACACAAATCGCCTAACTTTTGGCTAGATACTCTCCCTCGACCCGAGCGTCTCCAGAAGAAACCCGACTGCCATCACCAAGGATGATCCCCAAGGGACGGAACGGACTCTTGTCCGAGACGCTCAAGCTGCTTGTGGTTTCAATTGTTTAGCGTCGAAATTTGCTCCTTTCTTCCAGACGACAAGAGTGATCGCTGCAATCTTTCGCGCCAAGGTGAGGCGCGCCATCGCTGGCTCCATGCCTTTCGTGAGCAAGCCTTGGTAGAAATCGTGGAACGCTCCCTCGCGACTGCTGGCCATACTCGCGGCACTCTTGAAGATGGTTTTCATATCGTGATTATGATTTTGATTGAGCCCACGCAGTTGCTGGGGTTTCTTGGAACGCTGCAGCTGTCCGGCCACGTAACGGTATTGCGCGCTGCCGCGGGTCTCAATCGCGAGACCGCTGTAGGTCCACAATTGCCGCTTGGTGCGGAACCGATGCGGGGTTTGGATCAGTGCGATTAGCAGCGCGGCTCGGATCGGTCCGATCGAAGGAACCTGGCGCAGTATTTTGGTTGCGCTCTGTTTCCGGCTTTCCGCCAATAGATCCTTCCGCACCGCTAGGCGCAACTCTCGCAGAGCATCGAGCTGTTGGTAGAAAAACTCAGCCCGCCGGCGGACGCCCGCTTCTCCAATTTTGTTCAACCACTCTGTGCGATGGCGCGGGGCGTAGACTTGCTGCCCCCCACACAAAATTCCCCAACCACGATACAGAGCCTTCACTCGATTCATCACCCGGGTGAGATCTTTGCTGATCGTCAGATAACTCCGGGCCAGTTCTTTCAAGGTTCGCAGGCCGTTCTCTCCGTGGTAGACCGGCCGCAGATATCCGCCACGCAGCAGGTCGGCGAGCTTGCGCGCGTCAATCTTGTCGCTTTTGTTGCCGTCCTTCAGCAGAGCGTTTTTCCGCGGATCGCACACGACTAACTTCGTGACGTGCGGCTTCAGCAGGTCATACAACCAAGCCGCCCAGGTCCCCTCTTCTAGGGTCACATGCAGGTCCCCGTGTACCGCCTGGATACACTGCAAGATCGTCCTCGCCTTGGTTTCGATGATCGACTCCATTACCACTCTTCCCTCGCGGTTCATCACCGCAATCGAAATCGTTTCCTTGTGAACGTCCATGCCGATATACTTAATCTCCATACGGGTGCTCCTTTCGGTAGAGTTTTGCTGCATACTCAAAACCTACCTCAAAGGGGCGCCCTTTTATAATGCGTTAAGCCTCTTCGTTGTCCTCCGCTGAAGTAAGGCGGTTGTGGGAGGAACCCACCGAAGAGATCGGACCAACATCCGACTCCGTAGGAATCCTCGCCGCTTGCGGCGGGGAGGATGTCAAAACCCCGGTCTCCGGATGAATCAGGCTGCACGTACCCCCGGTTGCCCCTCCTCCGTGCTCGTAATCCAACTCAGGTCCCCATTTGTGGTCAGTTCTTATCCTCCATCCCATTCCATGCCCGGTATTCTCGCCCGAAGTCGTTCGCATGGGAGTAAACAGGAGCTGGAGCGCGCTGGATTTCAGGAAACCCGGATGCAGATGTGCCAAACCGAACCGCACCAAGTCCTCTGGAGTTGAAAGCATCCCACCGGAAGGCCACTTGTAGCTCACATCTTCATATTCGCTATTCTTGAAGTTTCCATCGGGAGTGGGATCGTAAAAGCGTGCGCGATGTAAGATGATTTTTTCGTAGTCGTCTGCCTCGGTATTCTCCATAGCGAGAGGGACGAACACATGGGTCCGTAGATAGGTCCGGTAGTCTTCGCCAGAAGCGCCCTCGACGACGGCACCAATCAAATTGTAGCCGTAGCTCGAATAGAAGAACCTCGTTCCGGGAGGGGCCACCATCTGATCATTTTCAAAGAGCGCCAAGCCTTCGACCAGACTATTAAATCGTTTTTGGTTGGTAGGCTCATCGTCGCGATAGTGCCGGATGCCGCCCAAGTGCCCCGCCAATTGTCGCGTCGTAATCACATACCCTTTATCCGGGAAGCTGGGCACATATTTTTGTATCGGTGTGTCGATGTCTAAGCGGCCTTGCTCGTAAAGCTGTGCTACCGCCGCGATTGCCAGAACTTTGGAAACGCTCCCGATGCGAAATTTAGTGGCAGGCGTCACAGGGACTTGCTGTTCGAGATCGGCAAGGCCGAAACCTTCCGACCAAACAATCTGCCCATCGATTGCTATCGCCACCGATAGTCAGGCAGGACGTGTGACCCTTCATATCACCGTAAAGTCCGGGCGCGCCTCGCTCGTAAATGCCACGCGCTATCTTACGTGCCTCCTCGATCGCTTGGGAATAATCTCCCGGCCTTGAAGATTTGGAGGCATGAACTGTTGGCGTTTCTTTCGTTGCTGTATTCTGCGCAGCGAGGGTGTTAGGGGAGGTGCAGTTCGTTACTGCAGTCCCGACGCTCGCTTGCAGCAAGAGAGTCAGTGCACCAATCCGAATTGCGGTCGTCCATGCCTTGTCGGCGCGCAGCAAGCGATTGGAGATCATCCAGTGTTTACCTCTGACAGATATAGAGTCCGGATCGTCGATCCAATACCCCGGATCCACGACGCGAATCGAAATCGCAAACGCGCCGACGAAATTCGCCACGAAGAGTGCGGCGAGAATAATTTTCTTTAGTGAGGACGCTCGGCAGCCTCTTGTTCCTGGCCTTTCAACCCTTATCATAACGACCACTGAGGACGAGTCTTGCAGTTATTTGTTCGTCGAGGAACACTCCTTCTACTCCGAAAACACTGCTAGTGGGTGTAAGCAGGCCGCTTAAACCCCCGTTGCAGGGGTCAACGCATTATGAAAGAGCACCCCGCTTCAGAAGGTTGAGGCTGGGTGTGGCGCCGCCTCCGCTCCGCTACGCTGTGTAGGGGCTTGGCTCCGCTGCGGCGGCGCGACAAAGCAACTGCAGTGGTGTCTCGGGTGCGAAAGGACCTGCAGACGAGCATACCCATCTCATAAATGCCTCAGCAAGATCAAACAGCAGCCTAAGTGGAGCATGCCAAGAAAGTTTTCAGCGTAGCAGCCTGGGCCACTCGCCGAAGACGGCGTAGGCGCTTTCGGGACAGCCAGCGGGACGCCAGCGCTACCGAGATCAGTTACTTTTTCTGGGATTCCTGAATCAGCACGAGATCGGAGGGGGAGTCTCCCCGCACCAAGGCCAGGCTTTTACCGTCGGGCGACCATTGATAAGAGTAGATTCTTAGCGAGGTAAAGTTGGTCAACTCCCGGCCGGGACCGCCGTCCAGCGGCTGGAGCCAGAGATTGTCCACACCCTTTTCGCGGACGGGATACACGATGCCCTTGCCATCAGGGCTGAAGCGGAGTTGCCCCTCATGCCGCGGATCATATTCCAACGTGCGCAAGAGCTCGCCGGAATCAAGAGACACTAAGGAGATGTTCGGCCTCTGGGCTTTGAAATCATAGGTGCCAAGCACAATCGTTTTTCCATCGCGGGCAATGTCATAACCGGAGCTTATCTCCGCATATTCCTTCGTAAATCGTTCCGGCTTGCCTCCGTCGATGGGTACCTTCATAAAGGCGGCAGCGGTGATATCTACGTAAAAAACGGTTTTCCCGTCGGGAGAGCACAGAGGGCTCAGGTCTCTCCTGCCCTCGGTGAGGCGCCGCACTCCGGAGCCGTCCCCTTCGCTGCGCCAGATATTCACTGAGAGGGTTTTCAAAGTTCCCCGCGCGAAGACAATGTGGCCGTCAGCGCAGCCATAGGGCTGCATAGACTCTGATTCCTTCTCGTGGGCAAACTCAGCCTTGAGCCCTCCGCTCGAGTTGATAACACGAATGGACGCCTCTTGCTCGGCGACCAAATTTCCGTCGCTCGTCCACGAGACCACCGGGGCGGGGTCTCCCAAGGTGACTTGTCTGGCGTCGGAGTAGTCGGCCTTCTGTCCCGAACTCACATAGACATCGCGTACTGACTGGCGCAGAACGGTGGCTATGGTCGCTCCGTCGGAGGAGACACTCAAGGTCGCATAATCATTCGCGTCATCAGTAATGGGACGAAACTTTCCGTCGGGATAGCTAATGAGTCCGATTTGCTGCCGGGCGAAGTTTGTTTTCGCAGCAAAAAAAATCACAACCAGCGCTTTTCCATCGGGCAGCCACGACGCTTTGGTCACGCCAGTGTACGGCGGCTTGGATATTGTTTTCTGGTTACCTGTGATGGGATCAATCGAAATCAGTGTGCTCATGCTATTGCCAGTCTGATCGAACATTACACCGGCAATGGTCTTTCCATCCGGCGACCAGGCTGAATCCGCCGCCACGTTGGCCATCGGACCGCTGAAAATGCTCCTTTCATTGCTGCCGTCGGCGTTGGCGACGATGAGATGGTATTTGCCGGGGTCAGGATCGTTGGCACGCACGAAAACGTAGCGCTGCCCGTCGGGCGAAAAACTGGGGGTCGTGTCCACATCCTTGACCAGCAGTTGCGGAGTCCCGCCCAGTACAGGGATACGGTATAAATCGAAATCCTGAGAAGCCGGGCCGCTGGCGAGTTTCGTGTGCGAATAGTAAATGTGACTGCCGTCGGGCGAGAAGCGTAGCGCGTAGTAATGTACGTGTTCCGGGGAATTGATCTGCACGTTGCTTTCGCTGGCCAGATGGCGCAGCCACAAGGATTCATTGCCCTCATTGTTGATCACGTAGGCCAGGTAATTGCCATCGGGAGACATGGCACCGATGCTCGCATTGTGGGTCCCGCTGATTCTAGTGATCTTGACGCTTTGAAACGGCTGGGTGCGGGCGGAGAAAACCAAGCTGTAAATGCCGAATCCGGCGGCGGCAACCAGGACCAATACGACAGCAATGATGATTCCCAGACCGGCTTTATGTTGGCGCGCAGCGGCGACAACATCGGAACCGCTGGGGCGGTGCCCGGCGGCGGGAATGGTTGCGCTCGAAACCGCAACGTCTGCGGAATCGGCAACCGGGAGCCTTCCCGATTCACTGTCGCGCCGAAGCCGCTTGAGGTCGCTTCTAACTTCGGCCGCGGATTGGTAGCGCAGATCGCGATCCTTCTCCAGCAGCTTACTGATGATGTCCTCCAGCTTGGGCGGCACTGCGGGGTTCAGTCGTATTGGAGGAACCGGGGTTCGATTGAGGATACCGTCGAAGACGGTCGCTGAAGTTTCTCCCGGGAACGGCAACGCTCCGGTCGCCATCTCGTACAGTACTGTGCCGAATGAAAACAAATCGGTGCGGGAATCGAGATCCTTTCCCTTGGCCTGCTCCGGGGACATATAAGCGATGGTGCCCACCGCAGTGCCGGGACTGGTTAGGAATTCATGACTGTCCGCAACGGTGGCTGCTGTGGCTTCGATCGACAACGCTTTTGGCTCGACTGCAACCTTGGCCAGCCCGAAGTCGAGAATTTTGGAGTGTCCCCGCTTGGTGATAAAGATGTTCGCAGGCTTAATGTCACGATGAACAATGCCACCAGCGTGGGCCGCGTCCAGCGCATCAGCGACCTCGATCGACACAGCGAGCAGCGTCTCAGTGTCTAACGGTCGTCCCGCGATGCGCTGCTTAAGAGTAATGCCGTCCAGAAACTCCATCACGATGAAGGTCTGGCCATCCTGCTCGTCGATTTCGTGAATGGTGCAGATGTTGGGATGGTTTAGTGCCGAAGCGGCCTTGGCTTCACGGCGAAAGCGGCTTAGGACCTGAGCATCCCTCGCCACTTCGTCGGGGAGGAACTTCAGCGCGACGAAGCGATCGAGTTTGGTGTCCTCGGCTTTGTATACCACGCCCATCCCGCCGCCCCCGAGCTTCTCGAGGATGCGATAGTGCGAGATGGTTTGGCCGATCATGGTATAGGTTACCTAAGATTCTTTGTTTTCAGCATCGTGTACCTTGACTCGTGCCCGAAATCTGAGATAATTGGGGTTGTCGAGGAGAAAAAACAGTGGCAATTGTAATCGAGGCAAACGGCGGCTTCCATCTAAAAACATATGCGTTTGTCAATTTGAAAACCGGCGAGCCCCTCTCAGAAGACGGCCAACCGAAAAAGAAACAGCAGTCCGTTATCCTGGCCCGGAAGAGCGAACAGTATCCCAGCAAAGACCACTGGCGTGTTCGGGAACTTGCCGTCGCTAGGGAACGCCAGATCGCGGAATGGGAGAAAGCCCTGGAGACCGCGGCGGGCGAACCCGAGGCCCCCTCAGCCGATATGACGGTGACCGAGTTTTATGAGACTGTCTTTCTCCCGTGGCTGGAGGGGTTGGTCAAGACCGGCCAGAAGTCCCACGCGACCCTGGTGTCCTACAAACGGTACTGGGACTGTTATCTGGCCGAACATTTTAACGGGACGAAGACCTTCAAGAATTATGAGCCATACATCGGTGCCCAGTTTCTTCAGAATCTCCGGCGGCCCAACGATGATAGCCCGTATGGGTTGAACACGATCAAACAGATCCACTCAACGGCCTCCGGCATCTTTGCCCGAGCGACCGAACTCGGGTACTGCAAGCATAATTCGTGGCGCGACGTAAAGGTCGCTAACATCGCCACTGTGGACGCGGAACAAGGCGAAGCGTTCACGGAAGCAGAAGTCGAACAGATGATAGCGAATCTGGAAGGGGATCGGGGTGGACGAAGCGACTGGAATGTCCAGCTAGCCCAGACTGTTCTGGCCGTTGGAATATGGTCGGGGTTAAGACCAAGCGAATCCGCTGCGCTCCAATGGCAGTCAGTTGATCTGGCGAACGCGACGATTACCGTCTGTAAGGCTTATGTTTATGGAAAAGCAAAGCCGACGACCAAGACGGGCAAAGATCGAATCGTACCGTTCAGAGACAAGTTGACGCCCGTTCTGAAAGCGTGGTGGGAGACCTGTGAACGGCCCGAATCTGGATGGGTCTTTCCTAATCACGACGACGGCCCGTGCAATATGAATGGCCTGAGCGACCGAATCGTCCGACCGAATTGCGAAAAGCACGGGATGAAATGGGCGGGGCATGCATGGTACGCGCTAAGGCGAGGCTTTGGGACTCTTCTCGTGCATGACGGATGGTCTGCTGAGGAAGTCTCGAAGGCGATGGGCAACTCGATTGACACAGTAATGAAATTCTATTTCGTAGATAAGGAAAACAAGCTAGCGATGGCTGCGCGCGAACGAAGCCGCGCGAAGGTCACAGGGAGGGCTTTATGAGTGAGCCGATTGATATCGAACGTCATGCACAGTTTCTTCAAATGATCAAGGAGAGCGAACTTCTAAAAGGCCTAGAGAAGGAGTATGACCGCTCATTTCAAATCACCGTGGACAATACGAACCCCCGCCTGTACACCATCACAATTGAGGCGAAGGATTCTGGCCAGAGCGTCATGACGGTCGCCGATGTCGCGGCATTCCTGCAAATGAGTAGGCCCTCCGTCCGCCGTATGACTGAGGAGCGGGCGCAGCGTCGGAGCCACCATCCGATTCCGTTTGTGAAACTTGGCGGGAAGATGTTGCGTTTCTCGCGACCGGCGATTGAGGAGTGGTGGAAACTCTGCGTCGCTCAGAATGGCAAGAGCAACACATCAGCTTTGACTCTGGCGAAAGGGAAAAGGAAACGATGACGACCCCCGGAGCCAGCGCGCGAATGGCGGCTAAGGCTCGATTCGTCATCCCGCTTCGTCACACGGAAACCCGCCTGTAGACGATTCAACAGCAAATCACTGCCCGACCAGAATCCTATCAGCCATCCACACGCTTCAGTACTGACAATCGTGGTATTCTCCGTCTCGATGGGACACATCGCAGATGCGGCCTTTGATAAATTCAGGTATGAGTTCCAGGTTTTCGCCGCTGAACGCCTGAAGCTGCTCTTGGAGACCAAGCACTTATACCAAAGGGTGTCACTGCTACCCGAGGAGCTTCTTGCAACCTTGTCGCCGCCACCGCTGCCACCAGGAGAGGGGCGGTTTGGAGGAGTAATGAGGATCGAGGACGAGAAAGGCCAGTTCGAGAGACAGGCTGCGGGTTTCTTTCGAGGGCGACTCCCCATCACGGACAAGCAACTATACGACAACAACAACCGCCCTATGCCGTGTCTCGTCATTGGCAATGTCAAGCTCTTCTGCTCTACTTGCGGGGAGCGAGAAGCCTTCAGGCCGATATGGTTCTCCGATGTCACTAATGAGTTGGTCACGGAAAATGCGAAGCAAGGAGTGGGCGGGATCCCCCAGACCTTCAAAATCAGATTCAACCCCAAGACCTTCCAACTCTTTTATCTGATTTTTCAGTGTCAACGGTGTGAAGGCGTGCCCGAAGCATTCTTGCTAAAACGACACGATACCGACTTGGTAGTGGAAGGTCGCTCTCCCATCGAACACGTTGAACTTCCGAACTTCATTCCGAAGGAAGAGAAACATTGGTTTCGTGATGCGGTCATAGCATTTCAGACGGGCAAAATCCTTGCGGCCCTATTTTATCTCCGCACTTTCATCGAGCAGTTTGCCCGTCGGAAAACAGGAACAAAGAACGACAAGAAGACGGGAGATAAAATCATGTCGGCTTTTGCTGACACGATTCCGATGAACTTGCGGGACACCAT
>Ga0302325_10015033_pt1 | contig 16469 bp, 23 predicted proteins | sample Palsa_T0_2_FD_201948 | JGI IMG/M metagenome (GOLD analysis project Ga0302325, IMG submission 201948) | Peat permafrost microbial communities from Stordalen Mire near Abisko, Sweden - Palsa_T0_2 | ecosystem: Environmental > Terrestrial > Soil > Palsa > Peat permafrost | place: Sweden: Abisko... | reverse complement strand
GCGAGGGACATTGTAGTCTTGGATAGCAGCAGTCGCGGTTTTCTGCTTGTTTGCGAATGCCGTGAGAGCCAGTTGCAATCGGTCTTCCTTTTCCCGAGTATCCGACTTTATGGGACGCGTCATGGTTGCCACACGACGAAGATTTTTGTGTCGAAGTATTTCTGTGGTTGTGTCACTTCGGCACGCGTGTCACTTCGCCCCCTTGGTACTTATTCGATATTTCGAGATCGCTAAAAACACCATCATCAACATATTATCCTCCGCAATGTCCAGAATCCACCTCACTTGGGACCTTTGGACCTCGCCAAACTTTAAAGCAATGATCGCAATTACCACCCACTGGACCAACAAGAACTGGAAGGTGCAGTCAACGTTGATCGCCATTCGAGAGATCGAATGAAAATCGTTATATAAGCACAAAAAAAAGCAAAACATGTCGAAGAGATACCACGCAATATGCTCCAGAGAAAATTCAAAGCAACGCCAGAGAAGTGTGGAAAAAGTGCACCTAATACAAACAACTTCAATAAACATTTTCCCCCCAACCCCTTTCAACGTAGTCGCTCGGTTTCAATACACGAACGAATCGCTTCAATGTTGATATCGAATTGCGCCGGAAGCGGAGGGTTGAGGATTGGAACGGGTTGCGGATGATAGAGATGATGAATCGCAAGTGGCCAGATGTTATTGTTATATGCAGCGCTGATCCTGGTGTTCACGAGAGGATAACGTCCGTTGACTTTTGCAGTCTCAAAAAGCACAACACAGGGAGGATATGTGTTTTGTGTGCCAGGGGGGGGTTGCGGAGCCAAGTAATCTCGTACGGCGACTTGCATGTACCCTGAGTCGGACGCTCTAGATTGGTTGCGATTGTACACGACGGTAACAAAAACATTAACGCCGGTGAGGTACGACAACGCTCGATCTCTAATTCGTAGGATATCTGGACAGCTTTGGCTGTTTCCGACCTCCAAAATCAACGTAGGAAATGGAAGTCCTAGAATTGGTTGAGTTTTCACGATAGCTGCATGCAACATATTCGGGTTCGGCCATGGGATAGGCACAAATGCTGCATCCGGTTGTCTTTTACGACCGGGGAACCAGATATCGAAAAAGTTAATTTCAGTCAGGAAAAAGGTTGCTACCTTCTGTTCCGTGATTTCGGAATGTTGGATGATGAGCAGTATTGGCATACGGATGTCGTAATTGATTGGAGAATTGATCGGAGAATTCGTCGATGATCGCGTCGTGAGGACGAATTGGCCATTCCTCAAACAAGACCGTCCCATCTTCATCGAACAACACCCCACGTTTCAATCTGACTTCATCCTTCCAATGGATAATGTCTTCGAATGTGATGGACGCTTTCTCCGCCCAAAGTCCCTCCATTTCTTTATCAGAAGGGATTCGTCTCTTGGACATATATGAACGACAGAGCCGTTTGAATAGTTTCTTTATCTCATTTTTTGATTTCGAATCAGCGGTATTGACGGCGGATACACTCACTGCTGGTGCCGGCGAGGAAGACGAGCTGATTGCAGCCGGTGATGCCGCGGAAGAGAAGGAGGGAGCCGAAGGCGCTACTCGACGAAGCCGAGCAGAGCTGTCAGCGTCAAAAGTCTGAAATGAGGCCTTACCATGATTAGATGTAGTTGTCAGTTTCGAGTATTCGAGAACAGAAGAGTGAGTGCAGAGGTCGAGTCCGTCGCCGCTGGCCGTGACTCGGGAGGAAACGACAATACTTCGCTTCGACGGCAAAGGAGTCGTAGGCCAAATGACGTGCAAGACGCAGCCGACGGACAAACCGAAATTTCGGTCAAATGTGATCAGAAAGGCTTGGAGCAGACGTCGGCGAGATTCTTATGACTCGGAGGCGAGAGTTTTTCGAAAAAAGATTCTTAGCCGAATTTAAAATTGAATGCTGCGGACAAGGTACCATCCTCAAATCTCAAAGGCAAAGACACCTTACATAATTTATGGCAAGTGATAAATTGAGTAAGGTTCAACCTATTGTTCTCAGAGGTCCGCAATTTGAGGGGGACTCCTAGGCCTAGGGAAGCTACGCTCTCAGGACTCCCTGAACGGGCCACTTTCTGTTCGTTGGAGGCGGCCGGTCACCCGGCGTGAGAAACAATGATCTCGTGCTGAGCAGCGATCACGGGCCGGAAAGTTTAGCGTTCCAGAAGCGGCATTTCCTACATCGGAATAGCCGTTGCTAGTGGGGTTTCGTGGCACCGTCCACTTTGTAATACCTGTCTCCCCCATAGCGAGGAACCTCGCATGACCCGCAGCTAGACCGAGCTTTACCCACGAATTCCCTTCTGAAAATGCCTGACAAACTCGACGAGAAAAAATCCAAAGGTTTTCTGGACCGATTCAAACACTTGCGTCTTCGTTCCGGACACCAGACCAACAGCGAGGGGACCACACCCCTTCCTCCAGAAGCCGCCGCAACTCCAAGCCGTCCAAGACCGGATGGCGCTGAGGACACAGAGAATCAAACCAAGTTGGATTTTCCATCGAAGACACAGCGTCAACTTTCCCGAAGACAAGTAACTGAAGCTGAGTTGAAAGCTGCGGCCGAGGCTCTGAACAGAGCAATGTCAAAAGTTTCGCAACCTGTGCCAGCTCCCGAAGCTCTCGCTCTTGATTATGTCGACGAAGTAGATGACGTAGAAGGGATGACCCACGAAATAGCGAAAACGATGGACAAATTCATCGACAATCGAATGTTCAAGATGACTCCCCAGAGTAGGGCAGTGTGGAAAGATTGTGTGAAACGATGGTACTTGGCAACATATCCATATGTTAAACCTTGTGTTGATGCGGTTAATGTAACAATCGACCTGGTTTTTCCTTAAATGTGCTGATAAACAGCTTTCCAGCCCGTACGGGATTGTTGTAAGAGGGTTGGTTTTTATTCTGCAGGTATTGTAGTGTGGGGGATTATCACGCTAATCTGATCCCAGACCCTGTACAACTCTGCTGGAAATTTGGCTACAGAGGTTGAAGATGCAATCAAAACGCTCTCGGACACGATTCGGCACACCAAGGTAACTGAAGGGTTCAAAGAAGTATTGGACGACAAACAGCTTGAAGAAGTGTACTGTAGAGCGTTGAGGCTCTCCGCTGCTATCGCAGAGTATCTCGCCAAAGTCATCCCATATCTGGAAGGCAATAAGCTTGGTATTATTGTCATTTGATGATGGGTGCTGATAATATTCAGGAACCTCGAAGAATTTTTTTTCCAGCCCAGCTTTTGCCTCTGCAAAAGAACGAATCAATATCGCCGTTGATGCGTACGTGAAATCTATGGGCTTCTTGACGGCAAAAATGACCGCACAGTTGCTGCTACATGACAAAAATGAGGAACGAGAGAAAATACTCAACTGGCTTTCGAGCGGAGATGATATTAGCTGGAGAAGGCACTGGGATATCCGTCGGAGGCGTGCTGCGGGCACGGGAAAGTGGTTTCTGGAATCTGCCCAATTCAAGAGCTGGAGGAAGGGAATTGGATCCCCGGTCCTCTTTTGTCCGGGAATACGTACGTCTACCTCAAATTTTGTTGATATGTCAGCAGGTGCGGGAAAGTCTTTTATAACGTAAACTAACTATTTTGCTGTACTGACTTCAAGGTCGAAAGTAGTTGATCATCTTCTTCCGGAGACAAACAACCTTAATCGTCATAAAACTGCCATGCTCGTCATCTATTTTCAATATGACGCTCGAAACCTTCAGACATCCGAAAACATTCTTAGAACGCTTTGCAAACAAATTGTCTATCAGCTTGACGTCATTCCCGATTGCGTTCAAACAGCATACAATATATCTAAATCGCGCGGTACGTCTTTGCTCATTGATACTGCCGATTTCTTTTCGATTCTTGCAGAGTGTGTCACGAACTTCTCGACGGTATTCCTCATGCTCGATGCTTTGGACGAATGCGCCGACGACCAAAGACTGGCATTACTGAAGATTCTTCAACCAATCTTTGGGCCTAAAATGAGAGGTTTTGTTACGAGTCGGCCTCATGTGCGTGACACTCCAGATTTTCGGGAAGACGATGAATTACAACGTTGGCTGCAAGATGAAAACACACTAGAAATTGCGACCTCTCCCGATGACATTGCGGTATTTTTGGAAGAGCAATTCAAGGGCATTAAACCGGATGATGAAAATCTCAAAAGCAAGGTTGTAATGACTATCCGGACGAAAGCACAGGGACAGTAACATATCTGAGCGTTTTCACAGCTAATTTACCAGATTCCTGCTCGCAAATCTTCAATTAAATTATCTCCTAGACTTTCGATGTCAACCGAGGAAACTGGAGAAGGCTTTGGCAACGTTGCCCACTACGGCTGTAACGTTATATGATGAAGTCCTGCGTCGAGTTGAGGAAGGAGGAGCTACGAGCCAAGATCTTGCTCTGCGAACATTGTCGTGGATATTTCATACAGCAAAAACCCGACCTTTAAAGATGAACGAGCTTCGAGAGATGCTGGTAATTGAAGAGGGCGACACCGAGCTCAATGAATGTCAATCGTCCGGAGAGGACATCATCGCCGTCTGTCAAAGTCTCATTATTTGCGATCCACAGAGCGAGGTAGTCAGATTCAGTCATCTTACTGTTCAAGAATTTTTGGCCGAGAGGTACCGTGACAAATTATTGCCTCGCTCGGAGCTTGCCAAGGTCTGTCTAACTTACCTTACTTTTGATGTCTTCGCGGAAGGCGCTTGCTTAAACGAAGAATCATTCGATTTGCGAACGAAGACCTACCAATGTTACGATCATGCCGTTCAATTTTGGGGGCATTATACGAGAGGTCCGGGGGAAGAGGACCCTGGAATTCGGAACGCGTTGTTGAGATTATTCAAGTCCCCACAGAAATGCTCTGCGATCCATCAGCAACAGCTATTGTTGCAGACATCAGAGCCCTCGGAGATCTGGAAGCAAATATCAAGGCCAGAGTTATGGAATTGGATGCCGATCCATATTATCGCACGTGAAGGGTTGTCGACTTTTTATTGTTTCATTTCAACTTCTGGTCACGGAGAAGTCTCAATTCGCGAGTCGGATGGTTCAGAAGCCTCGAGGGATAAACTTGAATTCGAGACGAGTCACATTGGGACTGTCGGTTCGATAGACGCCTTTGGGTCAACCGCATTGATAGAAGCTGCTACAGGGGGGTACAAAGACATGGTTGTCGTGTTATTGAAGGACGGGGCGGATGTCAAGGCGAAGAGCGTGTACGTAGGGACTGCACTGCATTGTGCCGCGGCGGCTGGGCATACGGAAGTAGTAAAGCTACTGTTGGATGCGGGTGCAGAGCCATCGGCAATGAGAGGTTCGGAGGGGTTGACACCAATGCACGATGCGGCGAAAGGAGGCAGTGTGGAAGTGATCGCTCTCTTGCAAAGGGCAGGAGCGAGCCTTTCGGAATATGCCTATGATGAACGTACACCATTACATCTAGCGGCAATTCATGGGTCGGTTGATGTGATCCAAATGTTATGTCGGCAAGGTGTCGATGTCGAAAAACGTTCTACGGCCTGGAACATGACACCCATGCATTATGCAGCGGGGTTTGGACGATGCGATTCGATCAAAGCGTTACAGGATTGCGGGGGAAACCTCTTGGCCGACTTTGGTGGCGGGTACTGTGTCATCCATCATGCTGCTCGTTTCGGACAAACTGGTGTTATCGAGCTTTTGAAGGACCTCGACGTAGATATATCTTCTAGGACAAATGACGGCAGTACGCCCATGCATTATGCAGCTGAATATGGTTATCTCGACGCAATCCGGATCCTAAAAACTCTGGGTGCAGCCGGCGATGTCCAAGCAAAAGCAAACGATGGTCGTGTGCCCAGAGACCGCGCACAAGACGCAGGTCAGTTGGAAGTTGTGAGATTCTTAGATATAGTAGAAAGTAGTTGAGCGCGCGGCTGGAAACCCGGTAAGTCACTGTTGGAATAGGTTTAGGTAGTAGTCACAATGCAACCATTGATTGCTCCGTCCTTCGTTCCATCAGGTTATAAGCGGCATCCCGCGGTGCAAGTCGACCCGCTTTATCAAAGCCACTTCCCCGATGCCAATGTTTTCTCGCAGCGAAAGATCATACTGTCCTGCCATTAATCAGTTGCTGATAAAAGAAGACACCATAATCTTGATTGATCAGAGACATGTGTGACCATAGTTCCTCCATGTCATACCTCCGAATATCAATGCCATTAATTTTCAATGAGCCGCTTGTTACATCGTACATTCGAGTAAGTAACTTTAATAATGTGCTCTTCCCACTCCCGTTTCCACCGATGACCGCAACAAACTCCCCTGGCTCGATTGTAAAACTCAGTTGATTTAGTATTGGATTCGGCTCGGGAGGTTCTTCCGCCTCCGAGGATTCAAAAGTGGGATATCCAAAGTCAATCTTCTCGGCGACAATCTTCATCCCTCGGCCAGTAGGCTCCGAGTACGTGGCGTAGGGTTCCATTATAATAAGACGAGATTCCTTAGGCCTCAAGAATTCTCCATAGCCCCTGATAAGTTCTAGGTGATGCCACACGAAATTACTCGTGGCGAATATACTCCAGGTATCATGAAAAATATCGTTGATGGCCCGATCTAAGAAGCCCCATGTGGTGAGATTCAACAGATGTGAATACCGCGTGGCAAGAAGAATATGGATCAAAGACTGACTAGATTGACGCATCAGAGACCCGATGTTCTCTGTCAATTTGGAGCGACCTTTATAGGACTCATCGATATCCAGAAGGGCTAGACTGGACTTTTCATAGGTTTGTAGGACCCACTCCTTTAACCCGAACACTGATATTTCTAGTCGACAGTCCTTACTTGTTGCCATCTCCCGAAAATAATGAATTCTCGCCTGTTTCATGTTATTCTCATCAGAAGTCCTCAATCCTACCTTTAAATAAGTCAAAAAATGGGATACGAGAACGAGAGAGATGACGATGGAGGATCTCGAGCACGCGACACAGGACGCTGAAAGCGATGAGCCCATAAACCTTGCGCCCCTTGCTTCTCACAATCCCGACCAAGGTCCACACGCGAAAGATGGTAGTAACCATATCTTGCAATAAGCGAGTAGGGGCAAGAATAGCGTCCACGTTAGAATCCGCAAAGCGTATGGCCTATCCCCAATCAGTGCTTGGACACGAACAGGAGCAACTCTCCTGTGAAGGATATTTATTCTCCGATTCCTAAGGACTTCGACCGGAAGAGACAGATGGGCTCGAAGAATTTCCATGTGTAATTTATGCCCAAGCCTTACTTTCATTTTTTGTTGGGCCACACGTCTACGATTAGTTTGACTGCTGAGGCTGGATACGAAGACTAAGCCAGGATGCTTTTGAATTGGTACATGAGCACTTGCAAGACGCCCAATGTGTAGAGCCTTTTTCGATTAAGGGGCTTCTTGTCGATTGCTGCTTGGACCTGCCGTCAGCTACTCGTAGAACAAGTAACTCGAACCATATCGATAAACCCCCCCTTAATGTGAAGGTCCAAACTAGGAATAAGGCGAATGTAGAACCGATAGAGAAAAATTAGCAAGGAAGTCGATGGACTAATCTTGATCATCACGAGCAGAAGTTGCCAAGATTGAAGTAATGGTTCACGAGCATTCCTGATAGCTTCCGCTTTGTTTTGGAAATCTGCAATGACGCGAGCACGAAGCAACCGCACGTGGGTTGCCAGTGAAACCATTAGGCCCATACGGGCGGTGGGACGCGGCGGGGACTTTGACGGGTTGGGAGGGAAGTGTGGGAGATCGGAAAGCCATCGATACCAGCTTTGATTACCGGTGGTTCCGTAACGTTTCGGAAAGGCAAGGTACAACGACGAATACGAAACTTTAATGCGAATCATACGGTGCCTTTATGCTGCTGCAAGGGTCTTTCACCTCCCTACTAAAACTCCCGCAGAGTTGTCATCGCCCTTTACTATCCTGATCAAAGAAGTCTGCAACTCGTCTGTCCACTTTTCTTGCCATGCAGGAAAGCCGCCCGAACGGCAGCCTGAAACACTTCCCGTACTCCGTCGTTCTCAACACAGGAACATTCAAAATACAAAAATCCATGCCCCTGCGCAACTCTCTGTGCCTGAATATTTAGCTCAGGCTGTGTAAAAGGCGAGCCACCTCTTCTTTGGAAACCGGCTTCTCGTCCACCTTACTTAATTCTTCAATTGTTCGCGGATCCGTACGAAGGTCTTTCTTACATCCAACAACGATTACTGGGACGTCTTTGCAATAATGAAGAATCTCTTCTGCCCACTAAGTTCAGCAACCCACAATGATAGCAGCGCACATGATCCCGGACGCTGTCGAACGATTCCGGACTGTCAATACCGAAGCATATCAAAACAACATGGGCGTCGAAATAATTCAAAGGGCGTAGTCGATCGTACTCTTCCATTGCCGACGTTCGCCATAGTGCAATCTCTACAGGTTGCCCGTCTACTTCCGTGTCAACGACATGGTTCTCAAAATTATATTGGAAAGGATTCTATACGTAAGCTCTTTCATGGACGGGCTCCTGCACATCCTCATAAAACCCATTCCGAAACGTTCTGCGCAGATACTTAGCTTTCCCCAAGGTAAAATTACGATAAGAGGGCTCGTTGGCCTGAAAGCATGTCGCCTACGGCAACTAACTTCCGCCGGACTGGAACCTTGGGCTTCAATTTCTTGGGCTTCGGCATTTTGACTGGGAGAACGTTCCATGCGCAGTGCGTCTTCGAAGACTGTGCGGTTTGCTGCTCGTACAGGGAGACAAGAGTTGAAGTACAGCAATCTCTTCGGTGATACGACGATGGGTGACTCAAAACTTCCGTCCGTTACCAGTCATGGGCAACAGGCGATACCGGCGTGGCGGTGCAATTTCACTCCACGTGTCTACTTTTTAATTTCAGCCCTCAAAGGACGGATCAATCCGCATTCCAAGCACACGCAACCAATTAATGAAAAACAGTTTATAAAAGAGTTTGCACTACACTTGAAAGACAGAATCACAAGGGAGACCTCTTTGTAGACAGCCCGCGTCCACATATTCTATATCTGATCTTAATATGCCTTGATCGTCCCAGCTTTGACATCGTTCATAAGCATGGTGAGAGCAGTAATCACTCTCGCCACACCCTCTTGAGAAATCTGATGATGAACTGCAAGTCTGTTGCTCTCCAACACGGAAATTCCCTCCGTCGCACAGTATTGTTGAAAAGTCTTTTTGCTCACTCCCAAATCCTCCAAGTCAAGGAACACCATATTCGTATCCACTGGCAAAGTAAACTTGTAACCGAGTTCCTTTGCCTTGGTTGCAATCTCCTTGGCGACGATATGTGTTCTTTCGAGTTTCGGAAGAGTTTGCTCGAGAGCAACAAGACATGCCGCTGATAGAAGACCCGGATTTCTGACACCACCGCCAAAACACTTTTTGAAGTGACGCGCCTTTTGGATGAAGGCCGAGGATCCGATAATAACGGACCCTACAGGGGTTGATAAACCCTTACTGAAGCAAAGAGACACCGAGTCGAAGAGAGCGCAATATTGTTTGAGAGAGACTCCTTCCGCAACGAGTCCTTGCCAGAGTCGCGCCCCTTAAATTAGCCGAGATTCTGAGGCAGTTATACCATCAAGATGCATTTTAATTGCACCCTTGTACTCTGATCGGATATAATCTGAGATCCTCTTCGCTTCCTCATAAGGAAACACAACTCCGTTTATAGTATTCTCTAAACTGACGACTCGTGTCGGGGCAAAATGAACATCCTCATGAAGGATCTTTGGCTTGATTTCCTCCAAGGTGATATATTTCCCGTTCTTCGGACTGATAAGCGTCGTCATGGCTTGACTGAGAAGTGCCAAACCCCCGGCTTCGAGGGCATATACATGTGTTCGCTCATCACATAGAATCGAGTGGGGAGGCTGAGTTAAATGTGTGCGGAGACATATCTGATTGCCCTAAGTTCCGGAGAGTGTGAACAAAGCGCCGCTCATTTTTGCGACTCTGGTCTCGAGAAGTACGGTAGTGGGATCGCGACCGTAAATATCGTCGGCAAAGGTGGCTGCTGAAACCATACTTTGCAACATCTCAAGGGTGGGAGCTAATATCAGAGATAGAGATCGTGGGGGAAAGACCTGTTATCGTGTCTGATCTGAAATCGAAGGAGGCGGCATGAAGTGCTTTGGACAAGTTCATTGCCATCTGGGCTGCCGTTTCGATGGTTTCGACTGGTGCCTCGGTAGCTTCGGCGTTGGAAGGAGGCATTGCGTAGAAATGTGGAAGGACGAGCTTTGAATTGAAGTGAAGATACCTAAATGATTTGACGACTCAATTTATTCTTCCTCCATCCCTTGAAGCGAGTCGGACAACTGGAATGGTCGGGACCTTGAGGCGAAGACGAACTCGCTAGTGCATGTCTTGAACCACATGTCCACATGTTACTTGTATTGTCAAGGATAGCACATGGTTTCTGAAATTACTAGTACTAGACATCCGAATCTTTGGGAACAACGCAAGGGCTCTCATATCGATAAGGATTGGGCTTCCGTTCATCCTATCACAGGGCAGGGACCTGCAGATCCGATTTGACGACATTATCCGATCGGCCGAGATCTGAAGGCTGAACGTGGCGGACGCCCCCAAGCAACTCCACGTCCCAGTCTGTTGGAGACCCCACTGGCAGCCGAATGTTCGCTGAATATTGATCCGTCTTTTTCGCCTTTGTCGTGTGATTGCACATGTTAGCAGTCTTATTTTAGCGAACACTTATTCCCTCGTTTCGGGCAGTTATTCCGTTTGAATCCACGTGGAAGCAATACAGCTTATTCGATCGTCGGCCCGGGCGAACAATGTCTCGGACGACTGGGATGTGGAGAAAGTCGTGAGAGGAGTTTGCGTGCCTGTGACTTCTGCAATTGAACACATATAACTACCGAAAACGGAGCGGTGCGCGCACTGGCAAGTTGCCTTTTTTCCGTTATCATGATCTACCGTACAGAAAATTGTTTGTAAAAACATGTGGTTATACTTTACGCACGAGAGTCAACAACCTCCTTCCCCCTCCTCTCCAAAATAAAGTAATTCTCCCATTTAATCTCATCCAACGACTTCTTATACTGGCTCGAAGCATAGGGGTAATAATGCGTATTGATGCCCTTCTCATTGTTATAGTACGCATGACATCCAAACGCAGGATTGGTAGACAACTTGGCCAATTCAGGATACAGTGATTCGGTATATACTTTCTCGATTGCAGGATCAGGCATCATGGCGAAGACATGCCCGTAGGAATTCCGTTTCCTAAGTTCTCTGATTATGCGGGCGTTGTATTTTGCTTGGAGTTCGAACATGTAGATTAAGGAGACCCATGGCGCGGAAGTATTTGGACCATATAAGATACAAAAATTTGGGAAATTACTCGTTGCGACCCCTGCCGTCAGTTCGAATTCAAGGTATATAGGAATTTGGAAAAGGGACCGACCGTAGAGAGTATAGCAATCCTGACCCCAGTGTTCGCCGAGTGTTTTCCCGCCTCGCCCGACTATTTCGTACACGGTTCCCCATTCTTGAACGACAAATCCAGTGCCCCAAATAAGTACATCGACCTCAGTATGTCGTTCTCCCATATCGCTCGATGATTTATAATTCTCTAGGCCGAGCCCTTCGACGATGACTTTGTTAGAATGCGCCTTTTTCTGTTCAGCTTGTACTTTCTTTCTCTCTGCATCGGTCAATTGAACTACTGGTTTGGAGACTATCCCCGTCTCAGTGATTTCAATCGGTGGGTCCGTGATGAGTTCGACATTAGGCTGACATAGCGCTGGATAATAATCATCGAGGAACAGTGGTCTTTTGCATCCGAACCGACCACTAGGTCGTAATTTCTCCCACATAACAGGGTCTTTGACTTGACTCTCCAGATGCTGTATTCCTACTACTTCCATCACTTCGGAGACACCACTACCAGGTCGGAATGCCTTAAAAGCAATTGCCGAAGTGGTCCGTCCTAACCACCAACAATACAAGTAATGGGCAAACGGTACCCAGTTGAATATAAATCGTTGAAGAGGGGTGTAGGCATAGTCATCTCGGCGGAGACACCATGATGGACTTCGTTGATATACTGTCAAAGACTTCACGAGTGGCTGGATTGCCGGGATGACTTATGCTGCCGACGGACCTGTGCCGATTACTGCCACTCGTTTCCCACTAAGATCTGAATGCGCAGGCCAGTCTGCAGTATGCCATGCCTGTCCTTGGAACTTTGTCGCCCCTGGAATAGCGGGTATCTTTCCACGGTTGAATAAACCAGTCGCATGACAAACTACATTTGCCTTCCATTTCCGTCCGTTTCCTGGTCCCCCGCTCCTCTGTGATAACAGTCCACAGCATCTCTTTATCTGACCAGACTGCTTTGATGACATTCTGATTAAAACTCGTACACATTGAAGCGCCTAGCAAATCCGTCGTAATAAGCGGCGATCTCTTGCGATCCGGAAAACCGTCTCGTCCATTCTACAATCAGCAGATTCTTCAGGAAGTGGGTACTTGGATTTGGATACCATGAGATCTGGTAAATATTGCTGGGAATATCGCACGCGGCACCAGGATACGTTGACTGCCACCACACTCCACCGTACCCACTGTTTCGTTCGATGATCTCGAATTCATTATGCTTCAGAATGCCTTGTTTGATCAATTCTGCCCCTTGCAAAAGACCCGACGCCCCGGCACCAATGATAAGACAGAAACGATATTTGGTCTCGTTGACTCCTCCTCGTTCTTGTTGACCTGTTTTCGGATTCGTGACGCGGCTAAGGCCGACCTTGTAACCTTAAAAGAATCTGTTTCCCCACATCCCCACAACCGGGCTGCGTCCGACAACGCGGACTTCCCCGCCAGTTTTCAGCCCTTTGCGCGATTTCCGGTGAATCAGAGGGCAGGTGAGAGCCCCGGGTTCGGTGATATAGGCTATATGGTCTGTCGCCAATCACCGCAGTAAAGCGCCACTTCAAGAGACTCTCAGGAACAAAGAACTCAACGTGTTCAGAGCCACGGCCAACGTTGCAACTAACTACAACTGAAGTCGAGAATTGTAATCATTCATGTTTGCTGCGGGGCGTTTGCATTTTCAAGGGTCGCAGTATTGAATCTACGTAAATGTATTCAAGTTCGGCCCTCAGATTAGAACATGATTGGTCGACAGGTTAACAATGCGCAGGATACGTGTTAGCACGTGCCCCCAATGTTGCTAAATTTATTTAGCTGCAGGGAAAGCTTAAATTCCTTATATAAGCGACTCAGAGTCGGAGACTTACACAGCCTCCTACACCTTCAAGATGGAATCTTGGCCCCCGTTGACACGAGGACACAAAGATGGCTGAACTTCTTGGAGTTACCGCAAGCATCATCGCAGTGCTTCAAATCAGTGAGTCCGTTATCTCGGCTTGTTATCAGTACTATCGGGCCGCCAAAGGAGCCAAAAACGAAATCGTCATGGTCATCAACACGGTTAGCGACCTAAAAAGCACCCTCAACAACCTGCACGCGCTTCTTGACTGTGCAAGCCGCGAAGAGTCTCAACTAGCTTTCCTGGCTTCCGTTTCCACGGCTCTTGAGAGGTGCGAAGTGCTAGTGAAAACACTAGCCTCTCGACTCGGAGTACACATGACAAATATGGACCCCCAAAACATCGCTATAAATTTCCGCAAGAAATTAACGTGGCCCTGGGAGGCAAAGGAGGTCACCAAGGTCCTCGACACAATCGAAAAACAGAAAACTTTTAACTCTTGCTTTGGTTGGCGATGGTTTGCGAGTATCGTTGGCGATTGACGAGAAAATTACAGGCATGGTCAACGACAACAAAAGCGACAAAATCTTCAAATGGCTAGCGACCAGTGATCCTTCCATAAATCATCAGCTAGCCCGAAAGAAGCACGAACCTACTACCGGCGCTTGGTTAATCGATTCGGATCTTTTTCGAAAATGGGCGGACAGCGAAAAGTCAACGCTATGGTTGCATGGCATCCCTGGAGCTGGGAAAACAGTCATTTTCTCGACTATAGCAGAACACATAATGAAGCTATGCGAATGCGAGCGCGGGAGCCATTACGCCTACTTCTACTTCGATTTCAATGACACGCAAAAGCAGACTGTCAATGGGCTATTGCGCTCCATGATAATACAGTTGTGCGTCGGTCTAGACACTTTGCCTTCTGCAGTTTCAGATCTATATAGGCAATTTCAGAACGGCCAGAAACAACCTGAAAGTTTGCAGCTCTTGGAAGTTCTCTTATCGATCCTGAAAATGTCAGACGTCACCTTTCTACTGATAGACGCGCTGGACGAATGCGCGGAGGTCGATGAGTTATGTGAGGCGATTAAGCAAATCGTGCAAGGTTCGGAGCGTTTGCGCTTGTTTTTGGCAAGTAGGACGGAAAAGAGGATTAGCGAAGGCTTACAAGGACTTGTTGACGTTTCTATCGACCTTAATGGTGAGGGAGTCGATGCGGATATCAGATTGCATATACACAAATCCCTTGAGACTGATCGGCGTTCGCGGAAATGGCCTCTGCTCATCAAGGAAGAGATTGAAACCGCTCTGGTTGACGGAGCAGATGGCATGTAATAATCCAATGAGGTCGTAGCTAATAAAATAGGTTCCGATGGGTGGAGTGCCAACTGGATGCCTTGAAGAGGTGTTTGACAGTGGCGTCGGTACGGAAAGCTTTAAATAGCCTTCCGGCGACATTGGACGAAACCTATGATCGAATTTTGAACAATATTCCATCAGAATATCGCAAAGAGGCGCATTGTATTCTACAATTGGTCACTGTCTGCTATTCCACCCCAAGTCTGGAAGGTCTTGCAGATGCGGTCGGTGTGGACACCTGTAGCCTGCGGTTTAATCCCGACGAAAGACTGGCGGATAAGTTTGATATCCTTGAGATTTGCTCGAGCCTGGTGACTTTGTCTGGGTACGGTCTCCATCCATTGGCACTATTTGTCCAGATTAATCCCGTAGGAAAGACGGAACAGAGCTACGTTTTGCACATTACTCAGTGAAGGAATATCTAACATCGACTCGTATTTTAGGCGGCAGATCTCCCAACTTCGCAATAGTTGAGAAGTCGGCGCATAAATTTGCAGTGAGACTATGCCTCATTTATCTACTTCACTTCGATTCACCAAGCTCGTTGTACGAAGGAGTTCACGAGGATTACCCATCGCTTCGTTATGCAGCCCAGTTTTGGCCACAACATTTCCACGATAGCTTCTCGGAGGAGGGCGATACCGTAGAATATGAACTAATGAAAAAGCTTTTTGACCCGCGGCCATCAATTAGGGTGGCATTCACCAATTGGCTCAGGATTTACGATGCAGACTATCCGGGGAGTGGATACATCGGTCGACGTAATTTTATTGGCTTTGACGACCGCACGAATTTTTCGCATCCCTTGTATTTCTCCTCGCTGCTGGGTTTTCATCAGCTCACACTCTGGTTGTTACAGGGCGGGGCGAGTGTCAACCAAGACAACGAAGAAGGAGTTCAGCGAACTGCCCTGGCAGCAGCCGCTTGTAATGGTCATGAATCAATAGTTCGATTGTTGCTGGCAGAGGGAGCGGAAGTCAACACGGCGGAAGGAAAATATGGCACGGCCCTTCATATTGCCGCTCTACATGGTCATGAGAACGTCGTACGGTTGTTACTGAGTAATGGTGCAATCATCAACAAATCGATTGGCATATATGGCACTGCTCTTCAATGCGCAGCATTCCCGGGCCATGAGGAAATTGTCCAATTGTTGTTGGATCGGGGTGCCGAAGTCAATGGGCCACCAACGGGACATTTTGGAACCGCGTTGCAAGCCGGCGCATTTAGAGGCCACCTTAATGTTGTAAAAAATCTGCTGGCGCATAATGCGGACGTCAATTCGGTAGGAGGTTGCTATGGTACTGCCCTACAAGCAGTTTCCTTTGGGGGGTATCCACAAGGAGCAGCGGTCGACTCTGTTGTTTCTCTGTTGTTGGACAGTGGAACCGATATCAATGCGGTGACCGGGGCCTTTGGAACGGCTCTGCAAGGGGCTGCGGCTGCCGGTAACGTCAGCGTTGTTCAACTTCTCTTGGCCCGAGGTGCAGATGTGAATGCAATAGGGGGTCGTTATGGTACCGCTCTGAAAGCAGCTTCAGAACGCAGGAATGGAGACATAGTTAGAATGTTATTAGAGAAAGGGGCACGAATACCCGAAGGGATGGATATTTGATGGTTGCTGTGCAAGATCTCGGCCGAGATTGATTCAGTCGGATGAATGCCCATTGACGTTCTCAATAAATATTCTTCGACTCATTACCAATAGTAATAAAAGATAAAGGATATGAAAGAAGGGAGAAGCCCGATGACGGATCAACCTCGTACTTAATGCCAAGCCACAATCCCCCGG
>Ga0302325_10015032_pt1 | contig 16469 bp, 13 predicted proteins | sample Palsa_T0_2_FD_201948 | JGI IMG/M metagenome (GOLD analysis project Ga0302325, IMG submission 201948) | Peat permafrost microbial communities from Stordalen Mire near Abisko, Sweden - Palsa_T0_2 | ecosystem: Environmental > Terrestrial > Soil > Palsa > Peat permafrost | place: Sweden: Abisko... | reverse complement strand
CCAAAGTTGTCGCCAGTCCATAATTATTCTCGTGTGAACCAACCACAAGTCTTGTCAATCGACTGATTCGTATCAGTCGAACCATTCTGATCACTCAAATAAATTCTGTCATTCCGAACCGGGCCGGAAAGCCCGGTGAGGGAACCTCCACTCTCTTGTACCGGAGCTACTCTCCCGCCGCCTTCGGTCCCCGGCGAGGCTTGTCTGCCTCAGCTTCCAGCATCACCGGCGCCGGACCCGAGATTCCGCCATCTTTACGCACGCGCCAGAAATGCACGATCATCAAAATCGAGGCGACAATCGGAATTCCGATGCAATGCCAGATATAAGACCGCAGCAGCGCGTTCGCGTCGACGATCGAACCGCCCAGCAGGCCAAAGCGCACGTCGTTGTAGGGGGTCATGCCCAGCATCGAACCGAAAGGCCCTTCATGACCAAGCAGCGGCGTAGCCCGCGCCATGTTCGTCCCTACCGTCACCGCCCAGAATCCCAGTTGATCGTCGGGGAGAAGATAACCCGTGAATGACAGCAACAAGGTAAACACCAGCAGCAGCACTCCGATGTTCCAGTTGAACTCGCGCGGCTTCTTATACGAGCCGGTGAGAAATACCCGGAACATGTGCAGCCAGACTCCAATCACCATCAGGTGAGCCGCCCAGCGATGCATGTTGCGCAGAATCTTTCCGAAGGGAACATCGTGCTCCAGGTACAGCACATCGCGAAACGCCTGCACCTTGCTCGGGTGGTAATAGAACATCAGCAGCACGCCGGTATAGGTCAGGATGATGAACAGAAAAAATGTGATCCCGCCCATGCCCCAGGTATAGCTGTAGCGCACCGCGTCGCGATTGATCTTCGCGGGATGCAGATGCAGGAAGACGTTCGACAGCACGCCCAGAGCCCGGTTGCGCGGCGTGTCGTCGTGCTTGTGGCGGAAGATCGAAGTGTAAACCTGGGTCTTGGTCGGATCCTTCAACCCTTCGATCTGCTCTTTCGCCTTGGCCGGGATGTCCGTCTTGAGCGCCTGAATGTCATCCCTGACCCGCTCCACTAAACCCACTTTGCCATTCTTGCCGTTCGGATTATTTTCGTCAGCCATAATGAGTCCTGAATTCACCACTGACTCAAAGAATCTCATGAGTCAGCGAATCGATGGTTCTTACACCCCGGTTCTTACACCCCCGTCAAAAATGCTCCCGGATCGTTAAACTTGCTGGGTTGCCCTTTCGGCCACTGATACAGCCGGGAAGTATCAACGATAATCTGCCCGTCGGGCGCCAGTTCCACGTGAGCGCGGTCCATCGGACGCGGCGCCGGTCCTTCGAAGTTGATCCCCTCGCTGTCGTACCCGCTGCCATGGCAAGGACATTTGAACTTGTTTTCGCTCGGTTTCCAGTCCGGCGTGCAACCCAGATGGGTGCAGCGCGCGTATATCACGAACACCCGGTCGGGCGTGCGATCGACCCAGATGCGATATTTCTGCTGAAACTTGGTGTCGACCCCCAGCGCAAACTCCGAAGGATAACCAATCTTGAAAACTGTGTTGGGTTCGAAAAGAGTGCGGGGAAGAAAGAACCGGAAGAATGCGAGAAACCATGCGGTCAGGAAGGCGGTCACGCCGACCCACACCAGCCGCCGCCGCCGCCGGTCGATATCAGTGTTCGACGGACCCGAGGATGAAAGCCCGGCGGCCGCTGCCGCCTTCGAGGTTCCAACCGCGGGCGTGCCCACATACTTCGTGGCATCCACTGCGCCCGCGGCGGGCTTGCCAGGCTCAGGATTCGGGACAGGCTTCTCGGCCCCCGGTTCAGCCATCAATTCCTCCTGCTTGTTTTTGAACCACGTCGTTCTCGAAACTTGCTAGTCCTTCCAATCACTTCTCGCGTTTCATTTCTTGCGTTCCTGATCGGTGTCAGCCGGCTACCGCCAGTCTCGACTCTCCATCGGCGGTTGCCTCGCCAGGAATCGGATCGCGGCCAACCATGTTCTCGCCCAGTGCTTCCAGCACGAATTGGCTCAACGCGCGAATAAATGTCGGCGAATCGTTTAGCCCCGCGCTCATCTCAAACTGCCCAATGCCCAGCCGCCGGGCTACTTCGCGGGCTTCGTGATTGATCTCCCCGAGCGTCTCCACGTGGTCGGAGACAAAAGCAACCGGCACCACACAAACCTCCCGCACTTTTTCCGCCGCCAGATCGTGCACCGTCCGGTGCAGCGAGGGTTGCAGCCATTTGCTCGCTCCGACCTTGCTCTGGTAGCACAGGCGATGACGATTCCGCCATCCCCCGCGTTGCATCAGAAGCCGAACCGTCTCCTCAATCTGCCGCTGGTAAGGATCGCCCTTCATGATCACGGACATGGGGACGCTGTGTGCGCTGAAAACAATTTCAGCTCGCTCCGGCGCCGGAAACCGCGCCAGCGCCTCGTCAATTTTTTCGATGACGGCATCCAGATACATCGGATGCTGGTAGAAAGGTCCTACAGAATGCGCTGGAACTTCGCTGTGGAATAACCGCCGCCACTCGTTCAGACTGCTGCCCGTCGTCGTCGAGGAGTACTGCGGATACAGGGGCAACAGCACCACCTCGTCGCATTGCGCGGCGCCCAGTCGAGCGATGGCTTCGCTGGTAAAGGGATGCCAATAGCGCATCGCCACAAAACAACGGGCGTCCACTCCCCGGTCCGCCAACTTCGTCTCCAGGGCTCGCGCCTGTCTCTCGGTGAAACGACGGATCGGGGAGCCTCCGCCAATGGTCGCGTAGTGATGTTGCACTTTACGCGCTCGCGTTGTCGAAATCAGTTTGGCCAGAGCTCTTCGCCCGATGCGTGCAAATGGAAAATCGATGATGTCGGGATCGCAGAAGAGGTTATAAAGGAAAGGCTCGATCGCAGCCAGGTTGTCAGGACCGCCCAGCTGAAACAGAATCACCCCAGCACGCCGTGATGTGCGCGTCATCCCCCAGATTCCCCAGAACGGGCGAATTTACTACCATCCGCCGCCAGAGTCAATGGCTGAAACCAATTTGAACAATTCGTATGCGCGCAGGATGTGCGGTTCGTGGTCGCGCAGCCGGTCGCCGGCGCCGGGCTCCAGTTCGAGTCTGACATCGGTGCCTTCCCGGAAGGCGAACTGTTCCACGCCGTAGGAAATGAAACATCGTTCGTAAAACTTTTCTAGTGCACCGCCACCGGCTCCGACTTCGTCTTCTCCATCTGCTCGATCACGGCATCGGCAAACTCTTTCGTCCCGGACTTGCCCCCGATGTCCCTGGTCAACTTTTCCGGATGCCGGTACACTTTCTCGAGCGCATTGCGAATCTGTTTCGATGCCTCGTGCTCTCCCAGATGCCTGAGCATGAGCAGCGACGATCGAAGCAGAGCCGTGGGATTCGCCAGATTCTTTCCCGCGATGTCAGGAGCGGACCCGTGCACGGCTTCAAAAATCGCGCAATGGTCGCCCAGGTTCGCGCTCGGCACAAATCCCAGCCCTCCGACAAACGCCGCGCACAAATCCGACAGAATATCTCCGTACAAATTCTCCATCACCAGCATGTCGTACTGATACGGATTCATCACCAGCTGCATGCAGGTGTTGTCCACGATGTGCTCACCGTAAACGATGTCCTTATATTCTTTGGCAACGTCGCGGCAGCAGCGCAGGAATAACCCATCGGAAAGCTTCATAATGTTCGCTTTGTGAATGGCGTGGATCGTCTTGCGCTGATTCTTGCGCGCATACTCGAAGGCAAATCGCGCGATCCGCGTCGAAGCCTTTTCCGTAATTATCTTTAAGCTTTCCACCACGCCGGGCACCACTTCATGCTCCAGGCCGGAATACAGCCCCTCCGTATTCTCCCGCACAATAATGAGATCGACGTCGGGATAACGCGTCGGGATATGTGGCAAATTCCGTATCGGCCGGAAGTTCGCATAGAGCTCGAATTTCTTGCGCAAGGCGACGTTGATGCTGGGAAATCCCCCTCCCACCGGCGTGGTCACCGGACCCTTCAACCCGATGCGCGTGCGCTCAATGGACTCGATGAGTTCTTTGGGAATGTATTCGCCGAACTTCTCATAGGCTGCGCTGCCAACCTGAAATGATTCCCATTCAAACTTCACTCCCGTTGCTTCCAGAATCCGCACTGTGGCCTGGGTTACCTCCGGACCGATTCCATCTCCCGGGATCAGCGTTACTTTGTGACTCATGTCGGCGACCTTCTAGTGATCAGCGACTCGCGGTCGGTCGAAACCTGATACACCCGAAAAAAAAGCCTTCTCCGTTTGACTGACTACCGCCTACCCGCCACTAACCACTTTTTTCCTGATTTCCGGTGCTTCTTTTGCTTTCATCAAATCCCGCAACTCATCCATGAACTCTTTTACGTCCTTGAAATCCAGATACACCGAGGCAAAGCGCACGTAGGCCACTTTGTCGTAGCGCCGCAAGCGGTTCATGATCAGCTCGCCCAGTTCACTTGTCTTGCGTTCGCGCTCCTGCGACTCGATGACGAACGACTCCGCTTCATTCACGATCTGCTCGAGTTTGCTGATCGGCACCGGCCGCTTCTCGCAGGCGCGCAGCAGCCCGTTCAACACTTTTTGCCGGTCAAACTTTTCCCGCCGCCCGTCTTTCTTCACCACCATGTAAGGGATTTCGTCGATGCGCTCGTAGGTCGTGAAGCGCTTGGCGCACTTCAGGCACTCGCGCCTTCGCCGTATCGACTCCGCCTCTTTGCTCTCCCGCGAGTCGACTACTTTGTCATTGGCAAATCCGCAAAAGGGACATTTCATGGCGCTGATGCCAGTCGAGAACCAAACTGCCCGGGAAATCAATGATTCAGGATGTGATAACAGAAATTGTAACAGGGGAGTGAAGCCAAAACCGCAGCCCGCAGCTAGGGAATAGAATCGATACCAACACGCTCATGCCCCGGGCCCACCGATCTCCGCGTCTTCGGCCCGATGGCTCTCCTCCGACAACTTTCGCAACGAGAGTCTCTCGTGATGCGCCAGCGCCAGTCCCAGAGGCACCACCGCCGCAAAGGTCACCAGCCAAAGCAGAATTCCGCAACTCGCCGCCATCTCCGGAGGCACGTCAAACACGCTCGAAAGCGCCGCAATCGTCGCCATCTGCGAACCGCCGCCCACCGCCGGCAATTGCAGCATCGAGCCCACCATGCTCGCACCCATCAGGATAAGAATCTGCGAAACTGGTATATCCAGCGCGGCCACCCCGTAGGAATGCGTCACCTCCTGATAGGCCAGCGCGATGATATACCACATGCCCACCGAAACCACGCTCAGCATGAGCAGCGAAATCGGCCCGGAAATCGTATCCAGCCCCTGCCCGAACTCGCGCACCTTCTGCGCCAGTTTATGGCCAAAGTTGGATGAAAGATGCCCGAATCGCTCTTCCACCCAGCGTGCCACTGCCTCCCCGCTGCGCTGGATGATCACTGCGCCCACCGTCGCCGCCAGAACCACACCAATCAGCAGGAAGCCGCCTTCACGAAAGCGCAGGTAATATTCCGGATGCGGAATGGCCGGCAATGCACTCGGCAGAAAAATCGCCAGCACCATCAGCACGGTGAAGGCCCCCACGTCAAAGATGCGTTCCACCGCCCATACCGCCAGCTGCGAAGACAATGGCAGATCCGTCCGCCGCGCGATCAAGTAAGGACGAATAAATTCGCCGGCGCGTCCCAGCAATGCCAGCCCCGTAAATCCAATCAGAGTGGGCGATACCATATCCATCAACTTCACGTTCGGCCGCACCGGCCGCAGAAAAATCTTCCAGCGCAGCGCCCGTAAAACATACGCAATGTAGATCAGCGCAACCGCATGGAATACGTGACGCTTTTTGATCAGATGGGTTTCGGCCCAGAACGTTCCCCAGTCAAACGTCTGCCAGTGCCGGTACTGCAGATAAATCAGAACAGCCAGTATCAGGAACACCACGACACTGGCCACAATGCGCTTTTTGTCCATGAGGGGGAGAAGCCTTGCGCCGCGGCCCTCGTAACGCGAAGCGGGAACGGCATCCCAAAGGTAAACGAGTGCGTCGCCAGGGTCAAACCTGACAATCGCATGTTCTAGGCGGATTCGGCCGCGGAAATTGCCTGGCGGACGTGGCCCTTGGTTTTTTTCAGCGCGGCCACAGCCTCGGCTCGCGTGACTCCGGCGACCAGCATCACCAAAGCGACCGGCGTGCGGTTGCCGGATGCTTGCAACGTTGCACGCGCGGTTTCGTGGTCAACTCCCGAGGCCCGCGCCAGAATTCCGATGGCGCGCTGCCTCAGCTTTTCGTTCTTGGGATGCACGTTGACCATCAGATTCCCGTAAACGTAACCCATGCGGGTCATCGCTCCGGTCGAAATCATGTTCAGCACCATCTTTTGCGCGCTGCCTGCCTTCATCCGCGATGATCCCGCCACCACTTCAGGACCAACCGGAGTCACGATAGCGAAGTGAGCCGCGCGCTCGAGGGGCGAATCAGCGTTGCAAGTCAGCGCGATGGTGCGGGCGCCCCGGCGGCGCGCTTCGGCAACGGCCGCGACCGTAAACGGAGTGCGTCCGCTCGAGGCGATGCCAATCACGACATCGTCCTTCCCCGGCTTGCGGCGCGCCATTTCCGCGCGCCCCAGCGTTTCATCATCCTCGCTGGCTTCAGTCGCCGAGCCCAGCGCCTTTGCCCCACCCGCAATCATGAATTGAACCGAACGCGGATCAGTATCGAATGTCGGCGGACACTCGGAGGCGTCCAGCGCGGCGATGCGTCCGCTGGTTCCCGCTCCCACATAAATGAGCCGTCCGCCCCGGCGAAATCCCGCGGCGGCAAGATCGATGGCGCGGGCAATTTGCGGCAACGCGCGGCCTACCGCCGCTGCAACCGTCGCGTCTTGCGCGTTGATGATGCGGGCGATCTCAAGCGCAGACTTGCAATCGAGATCGTGGGTAGCTTGGTTGGGCTGCTCCGTGCGCAGCCGGTGCAAGCGGGACTTCTCTTTGCCTTTTGATTTCAAGGCGAGCCTTTCGAATCTAACTGTTAGCCGTTTCTTCGCAATCCTCAATTTCGCCGAATCCGATCCTTGCATCTTTTCTCATCGCGATTGCCCGAGCTTCTCCAGAGCCTCGATCGCAGCGTCATGAAATTTTGGCCTCACTTGCTTGATGGCATGATTCGAGCAGTCGGGCCAGGTGCGATTCGTCAATAAAGTGATCGACAGTTGGCGGGCGGGATCGATCCATAGAGAGGTACCGGTATAGCCGAGGTGGCCAAAGGACTGCGGCGAAAAATATTTGCCCGACTGCGATGGTGCCGATGGCGTGTCCCAGCCCAGGGTGCGAGAGGTGCCGGCAGGCGCGGCTTCGCGGCGAGTGAAGAGGGCGATGGTTTCGGGGCGCAGAATTGGATGTCCGCCACTGAGCATCGTGTTGGCAAATTTGGCTATGTCGGCGGCCGAGGAAAACACTCCGGCCTGGGGGGCGACGCCCCCGAGGACACTTGCGTTCTCATCCTGAACCTCACCCTGGATGATGCGGCCGCGAAACTGCTTATCGTCAACCGTCGGCGGGATATGCCTCCGGATTTCCGTCGGAGGAGTGAAGGCGGTGGCGGCCATGGCCAGCGGAGCGAAGACCTCTCGCTGGCAGAAACGGTCCAGCGCTTCGTCGGCGACTCGTTCGAGAGCTATGCCTAGAATGATGAACCCGATATCGCTGTATTCTGCACGATCACCAGGCGCGGCAGTGAGCGGCGTGTTCAGGGCCGCCTCCAGCAGTTCGACGCGAGTGCGCGCCTTGAGAAATAACTTTTCGTGCGCCGGCAAGCCAGAAGAGTGTGCCAGCACCATGCGAACCGTTATTTCCCGGCGTCGCGAATCGTTTGCCGCGTCACGGATGAACTCGGGGACGATGGCCGGGAGCGGAGCATCGAGATCGAGCAGCCCCCGTTCATACAGAAGCATGGCCATCGTCGTGGTTGCGACCACCTTAGAAACGGACCCGAGATCGAAAATCGTGCCGGTCGTCACGGCCGGCGCGTTAGCATCGTAAGTGAAACGGCCGAAGGCCTTCAGGGCAAGCAAGCGCTGATTTTGCGTGATCGCAATCGAGGCCGCCGGAAACGCTCGCTGAATAATCGCCTCCTGCAGGATGGCGAAAGCCGATGCAAACACTTCATCTTGAGGTTCGGTCGCATCCTGCATCTGCCATGTTTGATCGAGCGCGGTCATCCGAGAATCCATCATATGGCATAAACCATATGGCACAAACGGCACCCCCCACTTGAGTTTCTTGAGTCCTGTCGCCGCCGTTGTGTAGAGTCAGAGCATCTTTGCCGCTTATTCAAATTCGCTGAGCCCCGACGCACGGACGTCCAGACCTCGATGGCTCGCAACCGTCATCCTTCTCTCCACCGCCCTGCTCTCCACCACCCTGGCGGCGGCGGTTGCTGCGAAGCGTCCCGCTTCCGCCTTGCATTTGGGCGCCGTCGACGCGGTGATCGAGCAGGCGATTCACGCGGGCGAAATTCCGGGAGCGGTTTTGCTGGTCGGTCACAGCGGACAGGTCATCTACCGCAAGGCATACGGCTTGCGTGCGCTCGAGCCGCGCCGCGAGGCCATGACGCTTGATACGATCTTCGATCTGGCTTCGCTCACCAAGGTGATTGTGACCACCACCGCAATCATGCAACTGGTCGAGCAGGGCAAGGTGCGGCTGAATGATTCGGTGGCAAAGTACCTGCCGCAGTTTGGGGAGAATGGGAAAGAAGACATTACGCTGCGGCAATTATTGACGCACTACTCCGGTCTCGCGCCCGACTTGGACTTAAAAACTGTGTGGGAGGGAAAGGAAACGGCCTACCGGATGGCGTTTGCCGCGACTCCGCAAGAGCCGCCGGGTTCAAAGTTTTCCTACAGCGACATCAACTTCATTGTCCTGGGCGCTCTGGTGGAGCGTATTTCGGGCGAGTCGCTCGATGAGTACGCAACTCGCCATATCTTTTCCCCGCTGAAGATGACGCACACCAGGTTTATTCCCCCGGCGGCGTGGCGCGCAAAAATCGCGCCGACACAATATGACGAGAACCAGCACATGCTGCGTGGCGTCGTTCACGATCCTACCGCGCGGCGCATGGGTGGCGTGGCGGGGCAGGCGGGATTGTTTTCAACCGCGGATGATTTGTCGAAGTTCGCACAGGCCCTGCTGAGCGGCGGCGGAGGAATTCTTTCAGCGCTGTCGATAGAGAAGATGACGCAGCCAGAGCAGCCGCCGGCAGCCCCCGTGCTGCGAGGCTTCGGTTGGGACATTGACTCTCCGTTCTCCTCGAATCGCGGCGACCTGCTTCCTGTGGGAAGTTATGGACATACCGGCTTTACCGGAACATCGATGTGGATCGATCCAACGACGCAGACCTACATCATCCTCCTCACCAACGCCGTACACCCCCGGGGGACTGAAAACGCCATCGCTCTCCGGTCGAAGGTAGCGACTGCAATTGCGGCCGCGCTGCCACTTACTCCCAACCAGAAAGATGTGCTGCGCTGGCAGAGCATTACCGGCTACAACGAGGCGCAGAGTGCAGCCCGCCGAATGGCCGTTCGCAACGGCAGCGTGAAGAACGGCATCGATGTGCTCGAGGAGCACGGCTTCGATGTGCTGCAAATTCCAGGCAGCAAGAAGCGAGTCGGGGTGTTAACCAATCAGACGGGAATGGATGCCGCCGGGCGACGGACGATTGACCTGCTGGCCCAGGCTCCGGGAGTCTCACTCGAAGCCATCTTCAGTCCGGAGCACGGCGTCGCAGGCACGCTCGATACCACGCAGGTGAGTGATACAAAAGATGCAGCGACCGGCATACCGGTCTATAGCGTTTACGGCGGCACCGATGCCGCGCGTCGCCCACGGCCCGACGTGATGAAGAATCTGGATGCCCTGGTGTTTGATATTCAGGATGCGGGAGTGCGCTTTTACACCTACGAGACCACGCTCGGTTATTTTCTCGAAGCGGCAGCGCAGGCTGGCATCGAACTGATCGTGCTGGACCGGCCGAATCCCATCACCGGATCTTTTGTGCAGGGACCGGTTGCGGATGCCGGTCGGCAGACCTTCACAGATTACTGGACCGTCCCTGTGCGCCATGGCATGACGATGGGCGAGTTAGCCAGGATGTTCAACGCAGAACGCAACCTCAAGGCGAAGCTGACCGTCGTTCCCATGGAAGGCTGGCAGCGCGGCGACTGGTTTGATTCCACCGGTCTTGCCTGGATAAATCCGTCGCCAAACTTGCGCAGCGTCACCGCGGCCACCTTGTATCCCGGAGTGGCGCTCATTGAGGGCACAAATGTTTCCGTCGGGCGGGGCACCGATACTCCGTTTGAGCTGGTCGGCGCGCCCTGGATCAAGGCCCGGGAACTCGCGACGTATCTGAATGGACGCGGAATCGCGGGAGTCAGATTCGTCCCGGTAACATTCACCCCGGCCGCTGCCGTTCACAACGGACAGAAGTGCGAGGGGGTAAATTTAATTCTCACCGAGCGCAACGCCCTCGATGCCCCCGAGCTGGGAATCGAATTGGCGGCGGCGCTAAGAAAGTTGTATCCCGCAGACTACAAGCTCGACCGCATCGCGGAATTGCTGGTCAACCAGTCCGCATACGACGCGCTGCTGGCCGGGCACGATCCGAGGCGCATTGCGCAGGATTGGCAAGACGAACTTGAGAAGTTTGAGGTGCTCAGAAAGAAATACTTGATCTATTAGAAACGGCGACGCCCCCACGCACAGCCGAAAGCGCAAAGGGATAGGAAGTGGTTGAATACACAAACGTGAGTCCAGAAACCATCATCGGGAAAAGGTCCGGATAACTCTTCGCTGCGGCCCAGGCATCCTAGCCGCTAAGGCGTGGTAATCTCTGGGCTGATGGGCTGAGGCCGATCGGATCGCCTGAAGCTGGATCGCCCGGAGCTGGATCGGCCGGAGCTGGATCGCCAGAGCTGGATCTGATTTGGCTCGTCTCGGGGAGGCATGGAATGCGTTGGCTCTTAACTCTTCTTCTGATTCCGGGAATTGCTTCGGCGCAATCGACCGACGCGCCGGCGACTGTGAACAGCGCTCGACCGGCCGCGACTTCCGCTCCAGCAGCCGCACCGCAGACTCCGGTGCCGCCCGCGCCGTCCGATCCGAGTGCAATCACCATTCCATCCGGAACCAAGATCCCGCTCTCGCTCAAGCAGGCAATCTCCACCAAGAATGCCCGCGAGGGGGATGCGGTTTATGCCGAAACCGCCTTCCCCTTCGTCGTCGACAACCACGTGATCGTTCCGGCAGGCTCTTATATCCAGGGGACGATCGCGCATGTCGAGCGCGCCGGGCGAGTCAAGGGACGAGCCGAAATCCTCATCCACTTCACGTCCATCATTTATCCCAGCGGATACACCGTGATGCTGCCCGGCTCGGTTGAGAACACGCCCGGCGCCGACAGTAATTCAGTCAAAGATCAGGAGGGTACGATTCAGCAGGATAAGGATACAGGCAAGAAAATTGAAGACGCGGCGAAAAGCGGCACCTATGGAGGCGCGATCGGCGGAATCGGCGGTGGGTTGGCTAGCGGAGGGTTCAACGGAGCTCGCATAGGAGCCGGGGCGGGCGCGGCAGCGGGCATCGCCTGGGCCCTGCTGAAGCGCGGCAATGACGTGAGACTGGATGTAGGAACGTCGATCGAAATGGAGATTCAGCGCCCCATCACCGTGGATGCGAGCCGCATCGCAGTCGCCAAAGCGACTCCGTAAACTTTCCTATTTCAAATTAAAGATTGCGTTCACGTGCGCCGTCACCGTCACATTCTGCGGCGTAAACTCTTCTGTTGGAGCTGGAGCCGCACTCACCGTCGCCGCCATCGCCCGCGCCTTGCGCGGCACCGGAATCCGTTGGTTCTCGAAGGTGTCAACCGACGCGTAAGAAAGTTCTCCCACCGCCCGTCCGCTGGCGCGCGCTATGGCGTCGGCCGAGCTGCGCGCCCGCCGGTAAGCGTCTTCCACCGCCTTCTCCTTGGCTCCGTCGATGTTCTCCAATGTGTAGTTCAACGTCTGGCTCTCGCTCACGTTCGCTTCCGATAGTTGCTCCGTGACGGGGCCGATCTTGGAAAACTCCTTAAGCTTGAGGCTGACGTTGGTCGTCACTCGATAGCCAATCACTTTCTGTTTCGAATTTTTCCAGTCGTACATCGGCTGCACCGACAGGAACCCGATGCTCGCGGCCTTCGGCTCGATGCCGTTGCCGCGCAAAACCTCCCGCACCTGCTCCACTTCCTTTGATTCACGCTGGTAAGCGCTTTGCGCCGTATTATCCTGCACCGAAATATTGAACTGGATGACTGCCGTATCGGGAGCCGATTCAAACTTTCCGTCGGCGCCCACATAAACCGTGTTTGGCAGCGCGCTGACGCTCGGATGTTCCTGCGCAAAGCATGTAACCGCTGCCAGCGCAGCAGCGATAAGACAAAACGCTGATTTCATGAACCGCCTCCCCATCCCATCAAAGTAGCGGTCAACCTCTCCCAAATTGTAAGCCGCCGGGATCAGCTGCCTTACGCAAGAACGCGCCGGAAGCCGAATATTGCTTCCCAAGATTGATTTCTAATACCCTAATCTAATTGTGCGAATGCCTACGGAGTTCCATAAAGCTGCTTGTAGACGCTGGCATTGCGCATGATGGCTTGCACGTATTCGCGGGTCTCGGTGAAGGGAATCGATTCTACAAACTCCTGCGGGTCGCGATACTTGCCCTCGCCCAGCCACTCTTCCACGCGCTCTGATCCGGCGTTGTAGGCCGCCAGCGCGTACTCGAATGACCCTCCGAACTTATCCACCATGCCGCGGAAGTAGCGCGTTCCCAGCTCCATATTCACCGCCGGAGTGTACAACTGGCTGGCGTTATACCGCTTCAGCTTCACTTCACGAGCCACAGCTTTCCCCGTCTTCGGCAGCAACTGCATCAAACCCACCGCGTTAGCCCGAGAAACCGCGTTGGGATTGAACTCCGACTCCTGCCGGATCAAGGAAGCAACCAGGTAGGGATCCAATCCGTTGCTTGATGCCGAACGCTTCAGATCGCTCCAGTAAGCCCTGGGAAAAAGCGCCTCCCAATACTTCCGCGGCATGTCAGGAATATCCAGGGCGAAGTAATTGGGGGCGGAATGCTTCATGAACTCGATGGCCCGGTCGTAGTGGCCGGTCTCCAGGTAAAGCTGCGCAGTTTCCCCCGTGCACCAGCTTCCGCCATCGATCGCTGTGGCCGCTTGCAGCTCGCGTACCGCAAAATCGACCAGTCCGCCGTTGCCCAGCAACTCTGCCTTCTGCACGTGTAATTCATCCGCCGGCGGTTCCGACTCCGTAATTCTGACGTTGCTGTCAAGCGGCGCCACACGATCGAGCAAGGCGTAGGTGGCGGTCGTCTCGGCTGCCCCGGGTAGATTCTTCAGCCGCTGCCGGGCTAGCTCTGCGTAATAAAAGTTCCGGTAACGATCGGAAAGCTTCTGATAAAAGGCCCGCGCCATCACCGGCTCGTTGTCTTCTTCCGCCAGACGCGCGCGCCAATATAAAGCCGCTGGCGTCTCCGCGCCCGAGGGGTAGAGCGCGATCTGTTCTTCGAAGGCCTTCTTGGCCTCTTCAGTGCGGCCCTGCCGCAAGGTGAGCCAGGCCGCCTTCCAGTGGACGTAAGAAGCCCGCGCCCCCGTGGGAAATCGCTGCTGCGCCTCCCGGAACGCGTCCAGCGCCTGATCGTACTCGTGATGCACCAGATGTAGATTGGCGGCGGAGAGCAGCGCCTGCTCCAGCCATGGACTCGCCGGTGCGGTTTGCCGCAGTTCATCGACCGAACGGTAAAACGCGTCGTTGTCGTTGCTGGCGAATGCAACCTGACCAAGCAGATACAGGCGCTGTGCATCCAAGTCGCCGCTCACGTTGCCCACCAAAGCTAAGGCTAGTTTCGCGTCACGGTTCTTGCCACCGCGGTGCAAGGCATCGGCCAGGGCAAGTTGCAGGGCGGGCCGGTCGTGATTCCCAAGGTCGGTCTCGTTGACCAGGCTGCGATATTCGTCTGCCGCTTCAGCGTAGCGATGGTGGCTCATCAAGGCGTCGGCCCGGGTTTTGCGCTGGGCCGGAGTCGGCGGCGGCACCGACGGCAGTTTTTTCAACTCGCTGTATGCCGCATCCGCTTCGGCGCTGGCGGGCATGGTGTAATAAATGTTTTCGAACGTTTCCGCTGCCTTCACGTTCCGGGCCGCTGCGTACGCACGGCCGAGAGCAAGCTCAACGTCAGGGCGCACCGGCAATCGGACTTGCTCCAACCGGTCGACCGCCTCTGCCGCCTGGCCCTCCAACATCAGCGCCTCGGCATAGCTCACGCTCGCATCCCTATCCAGCAGAGAGTCGGGATGCGTTTTGGCGAAGTCGGCCAGCGAGGCCATGGCTTCCGCCGTATGTCCGGTCTGCACGTATGACGTGCCGAGATAATAGGCAACGTAATCGCCCAGGTCCCCTGCATGCAGCTTGGCGCGATTCAGCGCATCGATCGCCTTGGCGTAATCGTGATCGAGCACGTGCGCGTATCCCAGAACCAGCCATGCCAGTGCTCCGGCGTCTTCCTTCGTATGGGCCTGTGCGTAGGCTTGTACGCCGGCGTAAGCCGGAAGCGAGCGGTCCTGCAGAAGTTGTTGCGCCATCGGCCGCAGGCTGGCCGACGCCACGAATGCCTGCCGCATGCGCCGCACTCGCGGAGAGATGGTTCGGGTCTTTCGAGTGCTTGCCGGGCTTCGCTTGGGGCTGGTTCGGGCGGATTTTTTCGCGGGAGTTGCTTTCGTCCCCGTGCTCTGTTTAGCGCCGCTGGCTCTCGCTGTGCCCGCGGAAGCTTGCCCAGGGCTGGCCTCAGGTGTGCCTGAGGACTCTTGTTTTTGAGGAGGTTCTTGAGCAACCAGAGGCAAGGATCCTGACACTGCTTCTGCTGAACTCAGCAGAGCGCCAAAGAAGCCGCAGAGAATTGCAGCTGAAAGTACCCGCCACCTGGAAACTGATCGGACCACTTTTACTTTTCGCGTTTTTACAATTCGTGCAGAAACGCAACCGCCGGAAAACCAGCCGCCGTTTCTAGCGGCGGAAATTTGAACCCATAATAGAGATGTCGTCTTCGGCCAGACTGCGCAGCAACTCTTGCTGAAAGTAGTCCGCGCTTGCCGCCACTGTGCTGCCGTATCGCCTCTGAAAGGTACCTCGACTCTTGTCGATGTCTTCTTTCAGGCGGTCGTACAGGTCCTTGTTGCGCCGGCCTTCGGCAACCTTTGCCTGATTGTAGAGCTTGATTTCATCCACCAGCAGTCGCGCAAAGCGTTGTGCCTTGCGATGCACATCGGCGTCTTCGGGCGGGAGTCCCGCCCAGGGATCGGTTGCCGCGGCTGGCGCGGCGGCTGCCCCCGCATGCGCTGGCGCTGCCTCTACCTCAACCACTTCGGCGGCAGGCTCAGGCCGCGGCGCCGCAACCTCGGGGATATGCCTGGGCGCGTGCGCGGCGAACGGATCCGAAAACGACGAGACCGTCTGCACCGGCGGCGCCGCGCGCTCCACGGGGCTCGGCGCCTCGCTCTCGGTTCGTGCCACTGCCTGCTTGCGGAGCGAAGCCACCTCCAGCCAGGCGCCGGTCGCCAGCACCAGCAATTCCAGGGCGCCCCCGTCCAGTCTCCCGCTGTCTCCGCCATCGGCGTAGATCAGCGCCGCGACTTTGTCTTTGAGGGTCAGCGGCAGCACCAGCACTTGTTCGTTGGCCGGACCACCGACCTGCTCCACGAACCTGCGGTCCATCTCCGCCACGTTGCCCGGCGTGGCCACTCGATTCTGGTAAGCGTGCGCCGCTGGGCCGGTTGTCAGATCGAGCGGAAAATCGGTGATGGCATCGTCATTGCCGAATCCGCGTGACTGCCAGCCCGACGCGACCCCCGCTTTCACCACGAACAGCGCGATGCGCGAGCACTGTCCGCTTCCCGCCTGCAGCAGCGCCCGCAGAATTTCCTTCTGCGTCGAACCCGCATGAATGCTCGAAACCGCTTGGACCAGCCCGCTGGAATTCTCCGCCGGCGAAGTCGCAGACGCACTTCCTGGAGCTGGCAAAGCTTCCAGAACGCTGCGCACCACCAGCGCTTGCAATTCTGGAATGTGCCGTTGCAAAGCCTGCGCTACCGCGCCCTCGATCATCTGTCGAGTCTCAATCGAATGCGCGTCGCCGCGTTCTGCGTTTTGTTCCGCCATGCTTGGAAGACCTTGATTCCCCCGCAATGCTCTCTCGCTTTGAAGATCTCTCGCTGAAGATCTCAAACGTCAATGTGCTCAAGCGTCCAAGATCTCAAACCTTAAAGACCTCTCGCGTCAAAACCTTTGCTGGCCGCCGCTTTCGGCCCAAACAACGGCCTTAACCACTGATTA
>Ga0302325_10015029_pt1 | contig 16472 bp, 13 predicted proteins | sample Palsa_T0_2_FD_201948 | JGI IMG/M metagenome (GOLD analysis project Ga0302325, IMG submission 201948) | Peat permafrost microbial communities from Stordalen Mire near Abisko, Sweden - Palsa_T0_2 | ecosystem: Environmental > Terrestrial > Soil > Palsa > Peat permafrost | place: Sweden: Abisko... | reverse complement strand
TCAACTCATCATCCTCTTCCACACCCGTGGCAGAAATCCCTCTTCATTTACGATACTTACGACCCAATTCCGGCTCAAATGGGCAAGAAAAGCTCGAGATTCCTTATCCTGTATTATTTTGGGCTTGTACCGCAGACGAAGGATCAAAATTCCCGATTAATCCCTTTGATCGAGTCAATATTGGATACGATGGTTTGTTTGGTCCAAGGACGATATTTTGGCATTTGAAACCGGAAGCTCATAGGGGAGGTGAGGGGAAAGAAAGCTTGGTGAGCGGACTTAGTGTGCCGGTGTTGGATTTAGATGGGAGTTCGTATGTGGAAGCGGGAACGGCATGGGTTGTGGGATTGGGATTTCTATGGGTGCTGTGGTGTTTGTGGGGTGTATGGAAGGGAAGTGGGTTTTATGCTGAGAAGGATGGAGTGGCGAAGGAGAAGAAGGTTCAGTGAAGAGGCTGTTCGGGTGAAGGGAGTTGAAGAGATGGACCTTGGATACGAACGGATGTCGAGAATGACCATTCCGTTTTAAGATTTTCCCAGGATATTGGTTCTCGAAGTCGGGAACAGTCTCAATGTTCTGGGTAGTTCTGGGGCATTGAGTGCAAAGGTGAAGCAGTTCTGAAAAGGTGAGACGCAGACGTCCTCCCCTCGTATTATTTCCCGTTAGTATCATATATCGGAGCGATGTGCAACAAAACTTCGTCTTCTCATATTCACTCTCGAAGATAATTCAAGGGTGAGACGCAGACATCTTCCCCTCGTATTATTTCCAGTTTATTTGAACATCGAGTGCGATGTGCAACGAGACTTTCCATACAATTTACTCACGTTTTCTATTTACCCGGTACAGCGGGCAAGGGTCAGTGAGTCCTTCATATTTGTTGACGAATTGGCACATAAGTAAATACCTGTCACGTTCAAACCCTTCACCTCATTAAATTTAGTCCTAAATTACTGCAAATTCATCCGTTACCCAAATGTTTTATATTCCGAGCAAGGACCCCGGAAGCTCCCACCCCAGCCTGTCTCTCTCGCTCCTTTTCCTTCTTCTCCTTCCAATACTTCCATGCCTTCCACCCTATACCAAAAAGCATGGTAATCACACTACAGCCTATACTAACAGAAAGACCTATGACGCCCCCTGGACTTAGAACAGACTGGTTACTTCCCGAAAAAGTGGGCGGTGAAGTCTGTGTTGCTGCAGGGGATGCACTTCCACTTGTCGTTGTTGCACTTATGATTGCAGGAGCAGACGTCGACTTGACACCACCGGTACGAACCTGGATCAGGTAAACAGCTTGCCAGGGAGCTTTATCGCCGCTCTCTAGGCTCCAAGTAGAAGTCGAGGGTGTCTTCTGAGCAAATATGTTATCGAGGACGATGACTGCCGTTGGGGTCGAGAGCATGCTCTGCAGTATCGGAAGTAGAATTCGCCGGTTACTGTTGACTCGGGGCAATTGTAGTCTTGCCATCACCAGGAGCATGTGGCTGATGATGTTTTCTTCCCTCTTTCCTATTTTACGGTGAGAACAATTTACTTGTAGGACAGCAAAACGCAATCGTCTCACCCGGAACCATGCTCAAAGCTGAAGATGGTACGGGCCTGGGAGGCCAGGACAAGATCGATATTGAGATGGGCATACGCCGGGGAGTAGTAGCTAGTCATCCAGGCCCAAGCTTCGGTATACACGTCCTCGTCCGAACAGCATGTTTTCGCCGCGAAGCCTTGCGTCATCTGCGTCCATGGCATGCCTAGGCCGGGGGTGTTGAAGTCCCAGAAACTCGCTAGACAGTCGCTGGGAAAGGCAGTTGTGGGGAGGTAGCCTAGGTCCGTGGAGGTTGTTCATGGTGGGATGTAGAGTTCTGCTGTGCCGAATGTGAGGGTTGTCATTTTTGGGTCTGGATGGAGACTTAGGGATGGAAATAACTTCGTTCAGGACAGTGTGGGTGATATTTGGGGTTGTATGGTTCTTGCTTCAGCTTGCCATAAGGATTCTAGTGCAGGTGAAACATGACCTCCAGATGCTCTAGATACTGTGAAGGAGTTTGCCGCACTGAATGGTGGTGATGGCGTGGTTGCACCAGACAGCGTTCTGGTGAGGACGTATAGAATGCCGGGCTGAGCTCTCTGGCTGGCAAATCACCCCATCAGAAATCTCGAATTCAGCCTCACTTGCAGCATTGGGCAGAGTCGGCTACCTCCCAAACCACCATCAGACGATACTCACCAAATACTAGCACTATTTCCATCCCCCAGCTCAAAGCTTAGGAGGCTTGCAGAAGAAGCCTCGGCTCCTTGTTCTCGACAAGCAACTATGCTAGGATAGACGCCGGTTGTAGAAAGCAAAGCGATTGTGACATTAAGATTCTATTATCCTGTCCATCAGCCAAGCGTACCTATAAACACATGCTTCTAGCCAATCTCAAAGCCGGGGTATTGCTAGAAGCTCTGGTATCTTCCTCTTCGTCTCTTAAACAATCTCATCCCTCTTCTTTGAAGATTGAAGTCAACAGCCCTCTGTGAAACTAGTATGACAACCCATTATAACTCCCACTCCTTACCAATCCCCTCTCTCTACTCAAACTCCTCCTCTCCTCTCTCGTCGGCTCCTCGGCAGGGATCGCCTCAGCGGGCAACTCAACCTCATCCTTAATTCTACTCGTCAAGTATGCCGCAACAAGCGTACTGATGCCACCCGCGGCCAGCACAACAGCTATACTCCGATCTCCCGGTGTCCCTCTCGGCTTTTGCAGGAACTTGAAGAGAATGCTGCTTCCAACCGTAGCAATAATTTGCGGTGCAGCAATAGACATATTGTGAATACCAAGGATGACACCAGCTTGGTCTTCTTGAATATCAAGAGCGGCTTCCCCGTCGTCGGATTGAGATGCAAAACGGGCTTGCGACTGCCGTGCACGACGGACGGCGTCACGCTTGCTGACTTCAGCGGAGATGATGGCGAATGGAGCCCAGAGTGTAAGAGCCCATGAGATTCCGACTATTCCGATAAGGGCGGTGGCTGCAGCGATGCTGCGCACGATTAGGGTGCTGAACATGCAGGTTGCGAAGATGAGGTGGGAGCAGAGCCATGCCCGGCGGAGAGTGAGACCTGGGATGACGAGCGCATCGAGCAGGCGGGAAAAGCGGGTGGTGTAAGATTTGTTTGAATGGAAGGAGGACGTAGAATCATATAGTGGTGCATCGTAGGAGGGGGCGATGAAAAAGGGGAGCAGGACGTTCGTTGCTAGCGAGGTGATGGCGTAGACTAGGAGGGCGAACGTGCCTACTCGAGTTGCCTTTTCGTAGAGCCGGTCAATTTCATCTGGGCTCATGTGAGGATTGGCTTCGAGGGCGGGCTGGACATAGATATCGGCTATGTATGACGACGAATAGAATAGTTGGGGAAAGAAGCCAATCCAAGCAAAGAATTGAACCTCACAGACCTTTCGGGTCTGAGGTGGAAGCCGACGGATAGAGCGGAATATGGTGGTAAAGAAAGCTATGATGCCTCCTTTTGTTTTTGGTCCTGCGGCTTCCAGGCGAGGATCTCGTTCTCTGATGGTCGTGACGCTGATGGCTACTGTGCTGCCAAGGCAAATGCAAGCAATGACACAGAGAATCTTGAATTGCGTATTTCCAAAAAACCCGATATATTTGGGCAGATCAAGAAAGCCGGCAAGGTATCCAACGATATTGCCAAGGCCGATGATCCGACTTGCCATTGAGTTCGCAGCCTCTGTGGCGGTGTTAGATTGAACATTGTTCATAGAAATAACATACCTTGTTGATGACTAGGTGCACAGTCTAATATGAACGCTCTAATGCCAGCTTGTACTGCAAGAGATTAGCGTTAAATAGTCGGATTGGCAGGATGACATACCAGTGTTGATAGAAAAGTCCAGGATATACACCCACAAAACAGCAAATACAATAATAGAGGTCTTGACGCCCTGCGATGCTCTATCCGCTCCAAATATTCCAAGGAAACCACCAACAATTTCACGCGCCCATGCGAGAGCTAGGAGAGAAGCAATCGTTGCAACAGAACCTGCCATCATAAAGGGAGTCCGCCTGCCCCATGATGATCTGCAGTTGTCGCTGAGAATCCCCACATATGGTTGCACCAGGGCTCCGGACATAGGTCCTGCTATCCAAACCAAAGCCATGAGAGACTTGCTCAACCCTAGAGATAACAGATATGGCGTTCCGTTTGAGAGTTCCACTGCCCATGCCAGTTGTAATCCTCCAATACTTATCGTCAGAAGTATCATGTACCATAAGCTCTTTGTATCGTCGTAATCAAGGTCATCATCCAATCTGCCATTTTCCACGATGAGATCGTCGTCTTCTTCGTCTCCTGATGCTGACAACAGGGGTGATTCTTCGTGTACGGGCCTCGAATTCCCGTTCGCTGTGGGAGTTCGCGGTGGCTCTCCGTTCGTGCTGGGGGTTGTCTTCTTCGAGTCTTCAGCCTTTTTCCCTTGAGGTGCCACATCTGCTTCTGCCATAGCGTCGTATAGCTCCTTCGTTTCGAGTTCACAGATCCCCGGACCTTTGTAGACAGCCTTGCGTGTATTCCCCGAATGTTCGAGCTTCAGGATCGCAGGTGGGGATAGAGCCAAACGTCGCCGTCGTTGAGAACGTATCCGCAGACTAACATCTGCTCATCCACCCAAGATAAACAACTTCGAAGTAAGACTGCTGACTTTCACGGGTTTGCACGTTGTCATGCGGTCGAGGCTGCAGAGCACATGGCGGTTGGTGATTCGAGGTCAGCTTCAGGCACACAAGGTGGTCTTGTGGATCGGATGTCGCGGTGGAATAAGACAAAGCGCATGTCAAGGAAGAGTCGAGTTTTTGAGAAGATCAAAGCAACAGGTCATGCCATCGTTGTTCGGAACAATTTTCCTGGATATTCGAGAACACAGAACCCCTTCTTGCGCCTGCAGGGATCTGGTGTGACGTGCCTGGCCTGGAGAAGGAAACTCTGGGATTGAGATGCAGAGCTCGCTTCTGACGGAACATGAAAGTTGCGACGAGACGACAAGGAAACATTACCCAAGAGACGAAAACTGTCGGCAAATCCAAGTCCTTCTATCGCCGCAGATCTACGCTGAGTGCTTCTCTATTCACCACCTTCACCCATCTCCATCTCCATCACCGAACGCTCCACGCTCGATTCCGTCATTGCAGCGCAATCCAGCATCTCCGTCCCGAAGTGTCAATCTGGCTACCTAGCCGCTAGCTCTCCACCTTCGCGGACACTACGCCTCGCACGTCTGGGCACGACGCAAGCAGATCTTCATTCGAGCTTCATCGCGATAGTTACATGTGTCCTCCCCTCCTCTACCGCTGCTCGTCGTTGAGCCACGACTCGACTCCCCAGCAGGTGTTTGCGCGCAAAATACCGCTTACGCAGCAAAATGTCCGTTACAGAGATAGCTACCAATGTGGTCGTCCATCTCTTGAGTACGTTGCGCCCAGATATTGAAATGGCAGAGGCAGCAGCTAACGACAAGCAGAGAGGGAAGAAGATGATTCGGAAGATGGTAGGCAATCTGCTCAGAAAGGAAAGAAGCACAGTTAATGGATTTCAGGACACGATTCCTCTCAGATGGAGATCTTCTCCTCGTGGGCCCTCTTCATCATGATCATGCTGCTGATCGCAGCACTCTTCACAAGTTACATGCTCCAGCAGAAGAAGGTCGAAGCTGTACACGAAACGGTCATATCAATATTTGCTGGTAAGCAAGCTTCGGGCGTGGCCAGACCTCTCTAACTCCCCCAGGTATGAGTGTCGGCCTCATCCTCAGAATCAGCAATGGAACCTCAATTCAAAACCTGGTCATATTCAACGACCAGATATTCTTCAACCTCCTCCTTCCACCCATCATTCTAGCATCAGGGTACGAATTGCATCAGGGAAACTTTTTTCGGAACATTGGCTCCATCTTGACTTTTGCGTTCGCTGGAACGTTCATATCTGCGATTGTGCTGGGTTTAATATTATGGGTGTATACTCGGATCCCTATTGACGGATTTTCAATGACCTTCGTCGATGCTATTTCCGTAGGAGCCACCTTGTCGGCCACAGATCCAGTCACGATCCTTGCCATTTTCAACACCTACAAGGTTGATCCAAAGCTATATACCGTAATTTTTGGCGAATCTATACTCAATGATGCCGTGGCCATCGTCTTGTTTGAAACTGCTCAAAGGTACAAGGAAGGCGGAGCTGCAGGAACTCTCACCGTTCTCAGTTTAATCGAGGGTATTGGAATTTTCTTGGCTGTCTTCTTCGGAAGTTTGGTCATCGGAGTTTTTGTGGGTATCGGAACGGCTCTGGCACTGAAATATACCTACGTCAGAAGATTCCCGAAGATTGAAAGTTGTTTGGTGGTTTTGATTTCATATGCTAGTTATTTCTTCTCAAATGGCTTGCACATGTCAGGTAGGCTATTCCATGCATAGTCCGCGTGCTTTTGCTAATTAGTCTAGGAATTGTCACCCTTCTTTTCTGCGGGATCACGCTCAAACACTACGCATACTACAACATGTCTCGCCGAACACAACTCACTACGAAATGGGTATTCCAGGTTCTCGCCCAATTGTCGGAGAATTTCATCTTCATCTACCTCGGACTTTCTCTTTTCACGGAGACCCAGCTGGTTTTCAAACCTCTATTCATCATTGTAACAGTTGTTGGGATCTGTGCTGCACGATGGTGTGCCGTATTTCCCCTTTCAAAAGCTATCAACTGGTTCATCAGATACAGAGCGAAGACCAAGGGCAAGGACGTTGCCGATGAGTTGCCTCATAGCTATCAAATGATGCTCTTCTGGGCGGGTCTTCGGGGAGCTGTAGGTGTTGCACTTGCAGCCGGCATGACCGGCCAAAACTCTTGGGCTCTGAAGGCAACAGTATTAGTAGTGGTTGTGCTTACAGTCATCATATTTGGCGGCACTACAGCTAGGATGCTGGAGATCATGGGGATTCGAACAGGTGTGGTGGAGGAAATCGATTCAGATGATGAATTTGATATCGAAGCGGTTCCGGGAGGATCGTATTACAAGCCTTCCGGTACAGGAATCGGAAACAATCCAAGCCGAAGAAATGGATCCATTCCTCTGAACGGTGTTGCTCGACGACCCGAACGAGGAACATATGCAAGCGGCAACTCCAGCCCAGATAACAGACCCAGAAGCCTCAGCCGAAAAGGATCAAACGCAGATGGGAGAAGAGAAAACGAAGTTGAACAAGACTTGCTCCGAACAACCACAGAATCAGACTTCGATAGCGATAGTTCCGACCTTCCTCCAGCAGCAAAGCGCCCAGAGAGAAGGAGATCACCAATCCACCAAGCAGATGGCGATATGGGGACTCCCTATCCAACCTCTGGCACCACGAGAGAGCATGATGCACCACAGATCACGGCATCAGGAGCGATCAACTCCCTGCTCCACGGTACGGCGGAGGATCACGCAGCGTGGTTTCGACAATTGGATGAAGGGTTCATCAAGCCGCGGTTACTGCTTGATGGAGGAAAAGGCCCGCATGGCGGACCTAGTGGGAGTTGATTATCGTTTGGCTGGGAAAGGCAACGGCTTGGTTGGATGAATGGCATGGATGGCGTTCCGGTGTATAAGTAGGGACTTGGCATTTTGGGGTATAGAATAGAGAATTTCAACCTCATCTGAATCTTTCTGCTGTGAGAAGCTTCAAGAAGCGAGCACTTGTGTCTGCGTCTTTTTTTTTTACAGAACCCTGAAGGAAGCCGAGTGGCTGGAGCACATAGCCCTAACTTCTTAGCTTTTCTTATCTCTATGAAGAATTATTTGATCCTGCTTCTTCTGTATGACATCCATTCCGCATTTGCTTAAGGGTGCTAGCTAGGAATCACATCGTATTCGGAAGGAATTGAAACCCAAGCAAAGTTTCCTACGCCGAAATTTCATGGATGGTCGAACCAGAAGAAGGCCGTGTCTCGCCCCGCCAACAGTTTCCCCTCTCAAACACCCACATCATTAGGAACTGATACTACCAGCTTCACTATCGACATTCAGTTGCTTGCCCTTCTCTTCTTGTGCATGTTGTAGGCAGTTTTGTAAAACAACCTCAAGCTTTTGTAGTAGTTTTTCCCTTGCTCGTCGTCCTTCAAGTATGTCTCAATGACCGCTCCAGCTAGCAAAACCATGTGCTTTGACCTCAGATCATCCACGAACAACTTGAATTGCGTGATGAACATATTCGAATAATTACACGTCACATTGCTCTGGAAGTTTTTGACTGCTGCATGCCAATCGATTACCTCAACAAATGTCGGTGCGCTAGGGCCGTACAGCAACACAAGGCCGGCAGGAAAGCCGTAAAATTCGGAATACCATGTTCGCTCTTCAGCAACGGAACCGGATAGAACTCGACTAGCATCTGCTAAAGCAGATCCAAAGTGGGCTGCTTTGTTGCCACGCTCAACAGCAGCCATATCTCGCTCCACCTTTGGCTTAACCATCTCTTGTTTTCGCCGCAAAATATCCATGCCGACTTTCAGGAGGGGCTCATCCTTAACAATTTTTGTTTGAAGGGACGTGATGGTTTTCTTGTCGGACTCGCAGGTTTCTTTCAACAAACAGATTTGCTTCCTCAAACTCGCGATTTCACTGCCTTGATCCTTGAGGCTAGACTTGAGCAGGATGAGATCAGAGTCGTTGAACTGGTTCCGAATTCGATTCTCCTCCTTCCATTGCTCAACTGCATCATCTAAGGTCTTTTTCATCTCGAGAATTTCCTCTTCGCAACTCTCTATCTTCTCGTCTTGATGAATAATGCGGGCTTGCCAATCGTCCGCAACTTTACAGACTCCATCTAAGGCAGCATTGGCATTGTCAACCTGCTGACGCTCCTCAAGCAGGCGTAAATTCTCCTTCGCGAATCCGATCTGACTTTCTGTAAGGTTACCTCTTTGGCACCGGGGGTCAAAGTAATTGTCAGCCCTGAACACAACGTCCTCAGCTTTAACACCCCGCAAGCGCCATTCCTGCTGTTTCTTATCATGCGCGGTGTATAACTCTCTCCACTTCTGCCTCTTCTCTTCGGGGACTGCTTCAGCCTGCTCTTTATGTTCTTGAAGCTTAGATTTCTCGGACTTGGCAGATTCCAGAGCGTGTAAGGCCCGCTCAAGATCCTTCTTCTTTAGGATGGCTTCGTCGAAGAACTTCAAGCTGTGCTTCGCATCTTCGTACTGGGCTTCGAAGTCGAAGCCGTCGGACGCTGTCATTGCTGGTAGTAGGGCGCTTGATGAGGGATTTAGAGGTCGACCGCGGGAAGTAGGTTCCATGTAGTTATTGTTGTTGACTTGCTCTGGTTGACTTGGCGGTGTTGTTGGTTGCGTGACTGAAGTTGAAGTTGTATGGTTGCTTGAGGAAGGAAAGATGCCGAAATACGAAAGGCTGGCAAGGTTGCGGCGTCACCTTTGATTTCCCAAATTGCTCGTTGAATTTTGGACCCTGACTTTGTCCTTTCACTTTTCCAGCCTTCACGAAAAGTGAAGAAGCTGAAGATGTTTGTTTCTCGAAGAACTCAGGTTAGTCTTCTCCTCTTCGATTCTGGGCATCAATCACATTCTCAACCGTTTAGTGGCATGCTACTTATTAATTCTCTAAGTGAGAAACTCTTACGAGTTTTGCTTCCCTTCAAGAGAATTCTGACTGAACCAATCGTATATGAGACCCAAAAAGGAATCAACCCTTCTCCCGAAGTCCGTGCAATACTGGGCTTACTGACAACCAACCCTGCGTCTTCTAACAAGATGTCAGCCATTTTCCTCACAGGAGAGCATGCTAACTCACTTCTGAGCCAAAGCCTTACGTTCCTCACGGTGTTTTAGGTGGGAGTGGCTCACCTATACAAAATGGATTACCTAATTGTCTATACCAAGACACTGTAGCTGGTTAATTGTTCTTAATTTGAAAAGCTATTCTCTATCGTACAAAATTCCGGCTTCCAGCGGTCAAATATTCTTGTACGCATAAGAAGTGGCCAGAAGAATGACCCAGACATTCTCCTACGGTCAAGACTCCTAGAATATCGGGGGCCAATCTAAATTTCATGTGTGCAAACCCCTTCAATAGTCGGAAAATTTTGTTCTTGCACCCTGGCTTACGAGGTTTTTCTCAAGCATAAGGGATCTTGAAGGTGGGTTCAAGTATGCTTCGTCGTTCCATTTGTGAGATTTTCTTGCAGCTCCTTCACCCAACTCAATCTACCTTCTCCGAATATCTCCCCAGTTGCCGGCATTTCTGGTCCTCCATTCAAAAGAAGTGTGCGGATGATGATTTTGTCAGGCATCACCGCTTGGTGGTGATAGATGTGCGATGTGCAATTTCCGCAATAGAAGCATTGGACAGGTTTCCCTATTTAGTATTAAAAAAAACTGGTATTTGCAGTTGTGAGAGCTCACCTGATGCGCCTGTATAGCTATAAACTTTCGGTGTTCCGGTTAGAATCGAGATGGCTTCCTTCGGTATAATTTGATTGCAACTGTAAGGTCCACCTCCCAGTTGCTGGCATGTCCTGCAGTGACATAACACATGCTCAGCAACATCAAGCTTTGCCGTCCAGGTCACAGCCTGGCAGTGACACGAGCCCAGATACTCATTTTCGCGGAGTGGCTTCTTTGCAGGAGCTCCAAATAAGATCCCGTCTTTGATATCAACGACGATCGAATCTTCTCTGCAGACTTTGTCAGTTTTTTGCTACCGGAAAACACCAGCACTTCTCACATCAATGGTCCCGCATTTTTAGAGAATTCAAGATGCACGGGCTCCGCAGTCAGATAGTAGTCCAGTTCTTCTTGGCTTTCAAACTCAAGGACGAAGCCATGTGTCATGCCTTTACTGAAAGGTTCCCATGATCGATTCTTACCTATGTTAGGATGTCAATGGTAAATATTTGCCTTTCCCTGAAGCGAATAATGACGCCAAGTACAACTTACCAGCTTTTAGGCTTTTGATCAGTGGCTTCCCAGTCTTTTTACTGATCGACTTCTGCTTCAGACCCATGAATTGTTCAAAATGTTTTTCGAAAGCCTCCCATGATATGTCTGGCTTGTACTTAAAAAGTACGATGTGAGTAATTGTCTCGGCCATTGCACCAATGTATCGACGCTTGTAGCTAGCTGACTCAAATGACAGGCATGAGGAATAATCTCTTGAATTCTGAGAAGCAAAGAAAGTATAGAGAAGAAATCTAAAGGCAGCTATAATATAAAGTTTGCATGTTGTTGTGGAGACCGTCGCATATGTGCAATTAACGACTTGCTATATGTGGGTCCATAGAGGAAAACTGCGGGGAACTTACCGGAAGCGGAGTGCTCGAGGCAATTCTTGAGTAGAGCTAAGGTTTATATCCCCGAGAAGAGGAATTTCTGATTTGATGAGGCAATACGCTATTACGTGATTATGCAAGCTAGTAGGATCAACCAAACTTAGCAGACGTTTACAAGACCTCCCTCACACGCAAATGATTGGGTTGAATATATTTAGAGAGTTTACTGTTCAATTTTGTTCTCATGGAAATATTAGCTTTCGATTGCTACTCCCAAGCTTCCGAAAGCTGAATTGAGTGCTGCAAATAACCAAGTCCATCCTAAGACTTGCCAACGCCTCACCAATCACCGATCCGCTAAGTCCCGAGGACCAAGAAAGAAAAGCTGTCACGCCAAAATATGAAATCTCACAAGCTGGCCAATGCCTAGATTGAAGTCTTGTAGAACCCAAAATTTTCGATCCGTTCCAGCCATGAGGAGTTCGAGAAAACACTTCAGAGCTGGTCTGCAAAGGTATTTGCTGTTCAAACTCTTGTGGATAGACGGAAATCGATTTATCTGGGTTATATTAGCAGCCTGACTTCGCCGTTTCAAGCGTAGACTCACTTGGTCTTCAGGTATGTCTCGTGCATCTTCAGACCTGCAGCGTGATGAAACTTCAAGGCCTTGTACACATTCACACCCTTTTCATTATCCTTGAGATACTCGTTTAGAGATGCAACGGTCCAAGTAGTTGACTCGGGATTGAGGTCGGTCATGAATTTGTTGCACAACTTAGAAAACATGGTCGTCGGATAAGTGGTGCGGTGGTAGGAAAATGGAGGGTAAAAGTCCTTCATAGCGCCACGCCAGTCAAGAATATCTAGGAGAAGAGTACATTCCTGATTCTTCCAGATGAAGTCTGGGTGATGACCATAGAATGCAATGTAAAGTTCCGGGTCGCTGCGCTTGTTTGGACAGAAGGATTGGTAAAGAGTAGCGTCTGCCAAAGCCATTCCATAGTGAGAAGCTTTATTTCCAAGCTCAACAAGCTTTTGATTCTTGGTTTCCCTCTCCCACTCAAGTTTGCGACCCCGAATGAACTGTCCAGCTGTAGTAAGTGGGACAAGCTGGTAGAAGGCTGAAATAAGACCTCGCTGGTAGTCGGTGATATCATCCTTGGACTTGACAATTGGCTCGACTTCCACGATCTTCATATTTCGCTCTTTGATTGTACCGTCCTTGCCCATTACATCTGGCTTTAGACGCTTAACCTGGGAACCGAGACTGACAGCAATACAGCTTGAGTTCAAGTCAGCCTGCAGTTTCTGTTGATATTCTTCTCTGCCCTTGTAGAAATCATCCGTCGATCTTTTGAGCTGATTCTCCAAAATCAAATGCAACTCTTCTTTCTTCGATAAGGAGGACTCCAAAGAAGTAATCTCTTGACACTTGCATTTGATTTCAGACGAGAATTTTCGAAGTGCTAGCTTCTGCCTGAACAGGGCAGCATTCTCCTCTGCAAGTTGTGCAGCTCCTTCCAGATCATCTTCGTTATCTGCGAAGTCATTGGAAGCCATGTCGTTATTAAAAATAATGCGTTGAATTTCGCTATTCTTTGCTCTCCACTCTTCAGCCTTGGCTCTGTGCTCCTCTTCATCCTTTGTCAAGCCGGCCTTCAGAATGTCGAGCTCGGTTTTGGCAGCTTGGAAATTTGCCGCCAGGGACTTGACCTCGGCTTGGCTTTTGGACAATGATAGTTGTTGCTCATCTTTCTGCTTTTTGATTGCAAGAATCCTCTTAAGCATAGCTACATTGGCCTTTGCTTTTTCATACTCGCTGACGAGGTCAATTTCCTTGACAGTCGTCATGATGAAGGTTTTTCTTTCCCGAGAATAGATTCGAGTGAGGAAGGGCAGTCGACCTGTGAAACAATTGTGGAGTGTTAGAAGATGAGTTAAAGCTAGAGCAAAGAGGGACCAGATCGCTGTGAAGCTCAAGAGTTGACTCAAGTCGAAGATGATGAGACGAACGCAACTCCGCAGTGCTGAGCAGGGGTAGAATAGATATTGCTTACCGAATACTCTCAGGACTGTTCTAGCAAGATGTTTCAGCCTGTCACGTTCTCTGAAGTTGTGCGATTAGTCGGAGGTAGTTAAAGTTGGGAAGAAGGTGCTGTTTGCTTGAAAATAAGAAGAAAAAACGAAAAGGAGGAGTCTTAACTGCTTAGGTCGGGATGACAATATTAAAATTCGTCTCATTCACTAGTTTTTGTCATGGAGCCTGTCAGATGATCGTTGTATTTGAAAAAGCTAAACCGTTACGCTTCCAGTGACCTTCGAAGCCTGCTGTGCTTGGTAGGTAAATACAATTGCTGTGTCACCTTGCAAAGATCAAAATCACCTCGAATTAAAGTTGAGAATTTGGATTTTCATTTCCTTTATGGTATCTGTCTCCATATTCCTTATGGCAATTCTGCCGCCAAAGACTCGCTATGGCATGATCCGACATTAGCTCCTTCCAAATGTGTTTTGTTGCAGAGGAAGAAAACTGTTTTCCACAAGAAGCAAAAGAAGGGGGGAAAACAGTTTTCTGCTAATTAAGATCTAGTTCCCAAACTTCCGGAGTAAAAGAAAATCAATATTCTCATAAAATTCAAGAGCAGAAGCCAAGTGTGCCCAGGAGGTAAGCAAGAAGGCTAGGCGTGTTGTAAAAAACCCCCTCTCTCCTCATCTGCCACCCCTGTCGTAGAACGACGGCTCTGCTTGAGTCGAAATTTAATTCAATGAACGATCTCAGAGTCTTTCTGATCCCTTAAGGGCGAGAAATAGTGGCGCGGCTGATCAAAATTAGTGGAACTCCTTGTAAAAGTAGCAACACACTTACCCGACATGGATGGACTGCTTATGCTTATTTAATGCGACTGCGTGCTCACTCTTCAGCTCTTCGTAGAATTCCTTGACGAGATGCTCACTATCAAAGAAATTGTTAAGAACGTGGGCGGTAAAAGAGCGAGGGTTGTGTGCCATATCGTCCAAGATTCTGCTCGCCCAGCGTTGTGCTCGAGTTGAGGGAAATTTTTCTTGGCCAGTTGAAAAGGCTTGGAAATATTTCAAGTCGGCACACCAGTTGACAAAGTTGATGAATTTCTTGCAATCTTGAAACTTCCAAACGAAGTGAGGATCGAGATCATAGAGAGACACATACGACTGATTATCGGGGAAAGCTCCCTGTGTAAACTTCTGGTACAGAGAGGCGTCCGCCAAAGCCATGCTTAGATAAGAGGCGGCGTTTCCTTGAGCAATGACCCCTCGACTAGAGTTGGTCTTCTCCCACTCAAGCTTTCGGGAACGAATTTGACAGCCAGCCTCGACAAGAGGTTGAAGGTTCTTCTTCAAAGTTGCTGACTTTTCTTCCAGCGACTTGACGGTCTTGTCTTTCATTTCAAGTTCTGACTGCAATTTGGTGACAATAGCGATGTTTGATATAGCGGTCTGTCCCAGGAATTTGGAGATCTGAATGGAAGTTCTCACGTGTCGCTCCCAAGTCAACTTTGCCGCATTCGAAGCAGCCTTCTTGACGCTAACCTTTTTCTCGAGCACGAGAATCAACTCTATCTTGGTGGTTAAGTCCAAAGACTTCTTCTTGAGTTCCGCCTCTTTGGTTTCAATTGACTTTGACAGCTCCTCAATGCAAAGTCTTTGCTCAAAAAGAAGGCCGTTGAGTTGAGCCAATTCAGCAGTAGCCTTCAACTGCTCCAGATTCTGGTGAGGAGCATTAGGATTGAAAACCAGCTCTTGATTATCACCTTTTTCCACGTTCCATTTGGCCTTCTTGCGTTCATGGTCGGCCTCCCAGACCTCCAAGTCTTCCCTAAGATCCTTGACGTCAACACCAAGTTGGTCGACGTCGGAGCTCAAGACTTGGATGGCGACTTTAGTCTTTGCAAGGTGTACGTCTTCGACTTCCAGTTGCTTCTCTCGCTCTATGACTTCGTCGAATAATGCAAGCTTCTCCTTCAGCTTTCGGTATTCTTCGTTGAAATCAGGGAGTTTGGTATCCATCATGGCGGCGAGGCTCAGAATCCGACGCTCTTGTTGTAATTGAGTCATGTGTCTTGTGTTCGATGCGATCCTATTTAGGGAGTTTAAAAACCATTCTTTGAATGCTTTTGGCTTGGCATCGTACAGAAAGAGGTGGAAGAAGGTGAGCGGCAATGGTGAGGGGACGAAGGCTCAGGAGATCTCTTCTAAAGTATCTGATGAGAAGATTCTCAATGACTTACGAGATATTTACCAGTATCACCACGATCTCCTCTATTGTGTGACTAACATTCGGTGGATGGATGTTGATCGGAGGTTATTGAGGTTTTAGGTTGTGGAGTCACCGGAACGTTGACGACAGTACTGACTTCGCTTGGTTGAAGCGCACCCGACCAGAGGCAAATTACTTACTGCTTACATTCAGGTGATGAGATTTAACGTGCCAAAGGGAAATTTAGTTGTCATTCCAAGTGCTCTCATTCCATTTATCAGAAGCGCTAAAACCTGTAAGCCATCTGATACCCTCCTCCAATGCCCAACCAATTATCAGCATCCCAAATACATAAGGCCTAAACCTGTTATTTACTGTTCTCCCCATGCCGATTTCTTACTAGTCCATCCGGGAGTTTCTAATCAATAGAGACCCAGCATCATGTCCGGCTTCCGATCCCTCTTGGTTCCCTTGAATTAACCTTCGACCTTCTACATATTTTTCCAGCCTCTAAAAATCTCTTCGCTCCCTCCGACGTGCTTTAACTTGCCGATTTGCCTCTGCATGGTTAAGGCACAAGTTCACATACGCCGCTTGCAGCTTAGGATCCTTCTGAATAGCTTCATTGCTGCCAATCTCAAAAGAAGGGTAGATCTTGGAGAACAAAAATTCGAAGTCCTCATCAAATTGCTTGTTCTTGTAGGTGGATCCAAATTGTCTCATGTCCATATGCCAACTCAGTATGTCGTGGAAAATTGTAAAATCCTGGTGCTCCCAGACTACCTTGGCAGGAACTTTATTGTACTGATCTTCGAATTCTCCTGGATATCGATGTGAACGTGTCTCGGTGCACAATTGGTGAAACAACATTGCATCTGCCAATGCTCGACCGCTATGTGCAGCTTCGTTGCCCTTG
>Ga0302325_10015028_pt1 | contig 16472 bp, 21 predicted proteins | sample Palsa_T0_2_FD_201948 | JGI IMG/M metagenome (GOLD analysis project Ga0302325, IMG submission 201948) | Peat permafrost microbial communities from Stordalen Mire near Abisko, Sweden - Palsa_T0_2 | ecosystem: Environmental > Terrestrial > Soil > Palsa > Peat permafrost | place: Sweden: Abisko... | reverse complement strand
CCATTCGACAAGGACGCTCTTGGGGAGACCGAGGAACGACTACGACGTGAGCGCGGCCTCCTTCTCGCGGAGGAATTTCAAGCTTGGCTCGACGAGAACCGCCTGAGCGCGTCGCAGCTCGAGGAATTTCTACGGGATGAAGCCCGGGTAGCGTGGGTGGATCAAGGTCTGGCGCACACCAGCGTCGCCCATCTGGCCGATCTTCTTCGCCTCACCGGCGATTACGCCGTTCTGCAGCAGCGTGTGGAGGAGAAGGAGCGGGCTCTATCGCGGCAGGGTGCCGGCAACGCAACTCTTTTGCTACCGCCGAAGCTCGACGAAGCGGGCCTTTGGCATTGGTACTTCGTCGACTGGCTCGGAGGTGGCAACGTCCCGAGAGACATTGCGGACTATGCGACAAAGGTGGGGTTTCAGGATGTCCCCACCCTGCGCCGGGCAGTTTTGCGAGAGTACTTGGCGAGCACCCACGAAGCCCACGAAAGGAAGAGCGAGCGCAGCGTCGAGGCTCACTGAGATTTTCCTAAATTCGCTGCCCGCGACGTCAGCAGCATCAGCAGGGCCTGGGTTCCCAGGCCCGTGTGCAGGTCGAAGCTCCGAGTGGGTGACCCCGGAGCCGCGTCGCCCGAATAGAGGCGCTCGTTAATGAACCCAACGCGCGTCTTGTAAAGGCTATTGGCCCGCGCGACGAGACCGGCCCAGAGCGGCGCGACGGCGCTCGTTCCGAAGAGGAAAGCATGGTTGCCGGCTTTGCCCATGTAGCCCGGCCATGCGTATCCCGACACATCCGGCACATTGCGCCCCGCGGGGTCCACTCCAGGGATATTGCTTTGCCACGATGGCACCTTGAAGAGCGTGCTCACGCCGAAGCCGGCGTCCGGCCATGTCGGCTCGTTCGTGACCTCGCCCTTGGCCCCCAGGTTCAGCTTAGTACCGCCGCAGGCGAGCACCCATGGGCTCGACGCGGGGTACATCGCACCCACCGCAAGATCCCCCGTAGCCGCACACACGGTGATCCGCTTGTCTTTGGCGGATTCGAATTCCCGCTCGACTTCCTTCCGCAAGGCCGCGCCCGACGGGTTCCGCCAAATGCCCTCGTCATAGACGTAGCAAATGCACAAGACCGACGGAGCGTTCGTTGAATCTCGAACGGCGCACTGGATAGTCTCCAAGAATGCCTCAGGCCACCTGGACGGCGTCGCAATGTAGACCGCAATCTTGGCTTTCGGCGCGACCGAAGCCGCGATCGCGATGTCTTGAGTCGTCTCGAACCACACTGGCCTGTTTTTCGCGCCGTTGACGGGCACCTCGGTGATATCGACGCGCCTTCCGCAAAAGGCGTCCACCTCCTCCTGGTTGTAGCCACCATCGAGCGAGACGATGCCAATACATTCACCCTCGCCTTGGCTGTCCGGAAAGCCGTACGCTTCGCAGACTTCGTCGATCGTGTAGGGACCCATGAGCCGATCCTACCCCGCGGAGCATGACGAGCGACGTTGCAATCGCATGCAATTGCGCTCGCCGCAGGCCCTGATTAAACCCCCCTAACTACCCTGGAAATGGCATCAATTCGCGAAACCTCGACCGGACGGACGAGGCTGCTCGAGCCGGAGCACCTCGTCGGGCGCGCCCCCTCGTGCGCCCTGCACATCAACCAGCGCTACGTTTCAGCACAGCACGCTCTGCTGCGTTGGACCGGGCAGCGATGGGAGGTCAAAGACCTCGGGAGCCGAAACGGGACATTCTTGAACGGCATGCGACTCAAGGCCGCCGAGGAGCACGTGATTCGGCCAGGCACGCGCGTCGCGTTCGGCAAGCCCGATCAGGTCTGGGAAATGGTCGACGACGGCGCACCATGTCCAATGGTCGTGCCCGTCGACGGTGGAGACCCCGTGCTGTTCGAGGGCGAGCTCCTCGCCCTGCCTTCGAGCGAAGACCCCCGAGTCACTGTCTATCGGAGCGAGAGCGCATGGCTTCTCGAGCAGGCGGACGAATCCATTACACCCATCACCAACCTTCAGACCTTCGAGGTCGAGGGACGCGTTTGGCGTTTCTGCTGCGCCGAAGGTACTACCAAGACCACGCTCGCGGATTCGTCTTCACTCGGGCTCGAGGTCAAGCACCTTCAGCTCTCGTTCTCGGTGTCGGCCGACGAGGAGCACGTGCAGCTGCAAATGAGCTGTGGTGGGAAGACCGTGGACATGGGTGCACGCACGCACAACTATCTGCTCTTGACGCTCGCAAGGCGCCGACTTGAAGACGCCGCCGCAGGCCAACCGGAGACCGCGTGCGGATGGCTCTATCAAGACGACTTCGCGCACGACTCGATGATGGCGTCGCCTCAGCTCAACATCGACGTCTTCCGCCTTCGCAAGCAATTCTCGACAGCAGGGGTCGTAGACGCGGCGAATATCGTCGAGCGGCGCCCGCGGACGAGGCAGCTCCGCATCGGGACCGGGCGTCTTTCCGTCGTCCGCCTCTGAGGTGTTGTCGGGCCCCTGGCGAGCCCCGCAAGGGCCACGACCCACATGTAATCCTCTGCAATGGCTCTCCGAGGGTGCCCTGATTAATGTCTCCTTCGGACGACGATGAAGGCGACATCGATGGGTCAGTTAAGTGCGGCAGCGGCGCCGCCGACGCCGCGTTTCCAAAAGCGCAGCCTCGATGAAGCGGCGCGGCTACCTCTCGGCCGCAGAACGCACGGGTCACGACCGCCCGACGGCATCATCGGCAACAGCGAAGCCCTTATGGCGGTCATGCGTGAAGTGGAGCTTGCCGCACCTTTCGACATTGCGATCCTAATCACCGGGCCTACGGGAACTGGAAAGACACAACTCGCACGCGTGATCCACGAAAGCAGTCCGCGGCGCTTGCGACCGTTCGTGGAAATCAATTGCTCGGCGATTCCGGACAGCCTTTTCGAAAGGGAGCTTTTCGGAGCTCACGCCGGCGCTTACTCGGGGGCCACTCATCGTATGCAAGGCAAGGTCGCTGCCGCTCAAGGTGGGACGCTCCTCCTCGACGAAGTCGGCGAGCTGACGGCGACGGCGCAGGCCAAGCTTCTGCAGTTTCTGCACACGGGTCAGTACTACCCGTTGGGCTGCACCGCGGCTCAGACTGCGGACGTTCGCATCATTGGCGCTACCAACGCTGATCTGCAAGAGGCCACCCGCGACGGACGATTCCGCGGCGACCTACTCTTTCGGTTGAACGGACTCGGCATCCGGACGCCAAGCCTCGAAGAACGACCCGACGACATAGGCTCCCTTGCCGAGCATTTCTGCGAGAAAGCGCGTCGTGCGCACGGTCTCGAACCCCTCGCGTTATCTGAAAACGCGCTCGCCGCAATCAAAGCTGCGCATTGGCCCGGGAACATTCGTCAGCTGGCCAACGCGGTCCAATTGGGGACCCTTCGAGCAGCGGCCACGGGATCCCCGTCGATCGAGCCCATGCACGTCTTTCCAAATGGTCCTCCTCTCATCAAGGCCGTAAGCACCTCCTGTAGTTTCTACGACCAGACACGTTGTTTTCAGCGAAGCATCGTGCTGCAGGCCCTTCAGAACGCCAACTGGAACGTCACCCAGGCCGCTCGCTCTCTCGAGCTGACGAGAGCCCACGTTCACCATCTGATGCAGTCGCTCGACGTCAAGCGCCGGTGGCCTCGGCAGTCGAGCTCGGACGATAGCCGTCGAGGCGCATTCGTAAGCTCGCGGCTGCCTCCAACCTCCTAGGTAACAACCGACTAGCGAATCGAGCAATCCCATGTCCCTCGATCTCGAGCTCGTTCCCTTCCGCAGCGATCCCACATCCTCGTGGAACTTACTCTCGCCGCCTCACCGAGCTCTCGGCCCCATAGAAGACCGTACACCCGCAGGGCTCCATCCCATTTGGCAAGTCGCCGTCGCTGCGGAAGAGCGGGCGGCCGAGTGTCGCCTGGAAGACATCTGGCAGGACCACGTGGGAGGGCGGCTTCGGGCGTGGTGGGAGAGCGTCGGCCCCGATCGGGTGCTGCTGGTTTCGCGCATGAACACCATGAATCAGGTTGGTCTCGATGCAGGCGACACAAACCTCGTGGCCCGTATCCTCTCCGGCGATCAGCAGAAGTGCGTAGCCAGTGACCTCGGGCTCGCACCATCCACCGTGTCCGGCCGGTTCATTCGTGCGCTCGACAAACTGGATCTCGCGAGGACTAAGGTTCCGCTCGCGTTGATCCTGGCTGCGCAGGTCTGGGTCGGCGTCGGGGGCATACCGAGGGCGCGGAGCGCGGTTTTCACGAGCCAGGGCAACGTCTGCATCGTCGTTAGCGTGCCCAGGCCCGTCACGAGTCACATGACCAATTTAACGGCCGCCGAGCGGGTGATCGCGCAATGGGTCATCGAAGGTCATGCGCGCTTCGACATCGCGCGCCAGCGCGAAACCTCGATTAACACGGTTTCGCGGCAGTTTCATGCCATCAACAGCACACTGCACCTGACGGGTCGCTATGCCCTCATCCGAAGAGCCCTCGAGCTCCAATGCTTTCGCTGAGCAACTACAGCCTGATTGTAAACACACCTCGTCTAGACCTCGCCGGCCGCCGCATGCGGACTCCCGCAAGTGCTTCGATCTATCTCATCGATCCAGACGGGTACCGGCGTTGGGTTCCGAACCGTTTGACTTACAATCGCCTATTTCGCGACGGACGCGGGATCACGGACGACTTTGCCCTCGACCGCATCGCGCAGCGCCCGAGGATCACGAGCGCAATCATGCTCGTTCGAGGCGACCAGGCTGATTCGATCTATTTGCTCGAGCACGGAGTCAAGCGCTGGATTCCAACTCCCGCTGTGATGGACAAGTACCACTTCTCGTGGGACCGTGTGTTCGTCGTAAAGCAATTCTTCATCGAAAAAATCCCGAACGGCCACAATTGGGCTTAGGGGGGGTGCGTCGTCGTGCGCAATGAGGCCGACACTCTCCTTCCGTCGAAGGAGGGGGCGGCCATGATCGATGTCGACATCGAGGAAGAAGCCGGCGAGGCGGAATCACAAAACCACCTCTTACAGCGTGATCGCATGGCTGCGCTGGGAACGCTCTCGGCGGGAGTCGCACACGAGATCAACAATCCGCTCACTTATGTGCTCGTCAACTTGGAGCACGTTCTGCGCCGCCTCCGGGCGGCCGGTGCGAGCCACGACCCAGCCGCCGAGTTGGCCTCCGGCACGCACGATGGGCTCGCGGGGCTCGTCCAGGCGCTCCAACACGCCGCGGAGGGCGCCCATCGCATACGCCGCGTAGTTGGTGACCTTCTCACATTCGCGCAAGGCGACGTGGAGCGTAGCGGGCTTCTCGACGTGCGCGGAATCGTCGAGAGCGCATCGCAGCTGGCCTGGCACGAGATAAGACATCGCGCCCGGCTGTCGAAGAGCTTCGGCGAGGTCCCGCTCATCGAGGCGAACGAGGCACGCCTCGGGCAGGTCTTTCTCAATCTGCTCATCAATGCCGCGCATGCGATCCCCGAAGGGCAGGCCGATCGCCACGAAATCCGAATCGCCACTCGCACCGACGAGTCCGGAAATGCCGTGGTCGAGGTCAGCGATACCGGCGTCGGCATTGCTCCGGAGTACTTGCCGCGCGTGTTCGACCCGTTTTTCACTACGAAGGGTCACGAGGCCACGGGGCTCGGCCTCGCGATGTCGCACGGAACCATCCATAGGCTCCGCGGACAGATCACCGTCGAGAGCGACGTCGGTCGGGGGACAACGTTCCGCGTCGTGCTGCGTTCAGCACAGCCGGCGCGGAGTCCGGCGCCTTCGAGCCGCAACGAGTTGCGGCTTCAGCCGCGCAGACGGGTGCTGCTCATCGACGACGAAACACGGCTTGGGGAAGCCATCGCCCGCGCTCTCTCGGACGACCACGACGTCGAATTGGAGAGCGAGGCGCGACAGGCGCTCGAGCGGCTTTGGAGTGGCGAAACCTTCGACGTCATTCTCTGCGACTTGATGATGCCCGTCATGAGCGGGATGGATCTCTACGCGGAGGTCATGCAGCGAGACCCGAAGCTCGCGAGCCGCTTCATCTTCATGACGGGCGGAGCGTTCAGCGCACGCGCCCAAGCGTTTTTGCAGACGGCTTCCAACCCCTGCCTCCAAAAGCCCGTCGACTTGAGTCATCTACGGAGTCTGGTTGCGCGGGCGAAGGCCCGCTGAGACTTCCGTCGCTCCCGTGCCTGCGTCGATTTGCCGCATGGCGCCGTAGCTCGATCCGCGCCACATTCGGCCGCGGCATGACTCGTTTTGGCTTGCTTGCCTTCGCGTTCGGGTGGGTTGCGTGCAGCTCGGGCTCCGAAGGTCGACCTCCAGCGAGTCCCCCCGTGTTCTCCGCGCAGTCGCTGATGAGCGTAACCAGCAGCTCAGGCAAGCTTCGGATGGATGTCCGTACCGCTCCCGAGCAGCCACCGTCGCGTGGCGTGCAAGCGGTAGAGCTCGTGATTACCGACGCTGCAACCGGAGCGCCAGAGACAGGCCTGTTGCTCGATGTCCTGCCCTGGATGCCGGCGATGGGTCATGGAGCCCCGCTGAAACCAACGGTCATGGAAGACCCCGGAGGAGTCTATGTCGTCGACGACGTGGACTTTTTCATGGCAGGCACTTGGGAGCTACGCACGACCTTCTCGGGGTCCCTCGCGGACTATGCGGCGCCGTCGTTTCAAATTCCGTAACCTATGGGTCGCTCTCGCCGCTTCGGCGGCTTGCGCCGCGGGCGATAGCGCTGCTTGGGGCCAGGCCTGCTGCGCTGGCTCAGGTGCAGTGACGCCCGGCCGGCTTGCGCTCCACGAGTCGGCGCTCGCAGGCGTTCAACTGAAGGCCGGCGATGTGCTCTCGTCATTCGATGCTAATGGCCGTGTCGCACCCTCACCGCCGGGAGCCTCTGAGCTCGACTTCGAGCAAGACGTGTTCGGCGCCATACGCGTGCTGAATCGGGGCCAAATCGCGCTACTTGTGCCGCTCGTCGAAACGTACCGCGCGAGCGGAGGTCTGTCGGAGTTTGGAGGGGGCGTGGGCGACATCAACGTCTCAGCGCGCTACGACTTCACGCTGACGGGCGCATCGAGGGTGTTGCCCGGAATCGCCGCCCTTGCTGGCCTTACGATTCCAACTGGAACCCCCCCGGACGCGCCAAACCTCGGCCCCCTTGCCACGGGCGCGACGGGCATTGGTGCATTTCAGGGCAATGCAGGCCTGGCCGTCGAGCAGGCCTTCGGTCCCTGGCTCGTCAACGCAACGGCAATCGTGGCTCAGCGCACGGCGCGCACTGTCGGCGTACCGCCCAATCAAGTCCATGAGCGTCTGGGTGCCCAATGGACCTTCCTCGCCGCCGTTGTCTACACGCTGCCGAGCGAGCTCGCTCTCGCCGCTAGCGCGTCCTACCTGGTCGAAGGAGACGCGACGATTGGTGGCGTCGATGGCTACGGGACCTCGCATCGTTTGCCCACCTTCACTCTCTCCGGCGTAGTTCCCCTCAGTGACACATGGCGTATCCAGGGCGCGCTGTTCGACAACCCGCCGATCATGCAGTTCGGGCTAAACCAATCTGCAACCGCTGGGCTCATCGCGACCGTCGTGAAGTCATGGACGTGAAACGGTGGCCCCTCGCCTTGCTCGGGCTTGGCGGTTGTATCCCGTCGCATCCGCAGGTCTCGCGCGTCCCATCCTTAACGCTCTCCGGAACCGACGGTAGACTCCACGATCTGGCCTCTGACGTGTCGGCAGCGAAGCTGACCGTTTACGTGTTCTTCTCGGCTCATTGTCAGTGCCTCGTCGTGCACGAACCGCGAATTCGCGCGCTCGAGAACGCCTATAGCTCACGCGGGGTTCAATTCTTCGCGGTCGACTCCGAGGCAGCGGCAAGCCTCGACGGGGATCGTGTCGAGGCGCGCGCCCATGCTTACCCTTTTCCCATTCTTGTCGATCCGGGGGCGATCGCGGCGGACGCAATGGGTGCCGAGTACGCGACCTACGCGGTCGTGTTCGACCAGTCGGGACTGCTACGTTACTCTGGAGGCATCGACTCGGATCGGGTGCACCTGACCGGCGGCGCGCGGCACTTTCTACGCGACGCCCTCGATGATCTTCTGGCGAATCAATCGCCGCGCGCTGCCCGCGTCGAAGCCCTGGGTTGCGCGCTCCAAAAGTGGTGAATCTGTGAGAGGTCGCCCGTGGTCGCGGACGCCATAGAAGACATATGGCGTGCCCGCTGCGTTCTACGCCCCCATGACCGGACGCAAGCAATAGCCGAAGCCCCTGATGGTTTCGATCATGCCGGCGTGCGTCCCGAACTTCTGTCTCAAACGGCGGACATACACCTCGACCAGGTTCGAGCCGTAGTCGTCTTCGAGCGTCCAAATTTTCTCGAGCAGATCCGATCGCGGGACTACACGATTCGCGCGGTCCACCAAACAAAGCAGAAGTGCAAACTCGCGCCCAGTGAGGCGTAGGTCGGCGCCCGCGAGCGCAGCACGTCGCTCGACGCGATCGATTTCGAGGTCACCGCAGCGGGTCTTCGCCGGCGCGGGAGGCAGCATGCTCCCAGGAGCGACATCGCGACCGAGCTGCGCGGGCGCAGGCGCCGTTTCGACTGTGTCTGGCCTCAGCGCGCGCCCACTCCAAAAGCGTCGAGCCAGATCGCCGAGAGCCCCGGCGCGCGCGGGGGGTGCCATCTCCTTCACGCCATGTTTCCGATTTGTTTCCATCGTTGGAGCGCGCTCCTTCCGCCTTCACGGGTTCCTAGCGCTATGCCCACGAAATTGGCGATCCGCCAGCACCAAGAACCACCCGCACCGATGCCCAAATCAGCGCATGCACCGATCGGGGTCGGGTACGCCGCACGGCCGGATACCCATCGCCGCGGCGGTTGGCGGGCCGCCGCGAGTGCGATCAGAGTGTCTCGAAGACCCCTTCCAGAAGCTCCGCGAACGCTGCGGCGGCGACAGGAAGGACGCGATTTCGCCGCGTTGCGAGAACCAGGGTCGCTTGCGCGAACCCTGGGTCCGTCAGGGGGATCGCTCGCATGCCCGATGCGTCTGGTTTGCCGGAGATGCGAAACTGAAAGCAGACCGCCTGGTTCTGTCGCGCGAAGGTTTTCGTAAGCTCGACCGAGTTGGAGACGAGCGCGGGTTCGAGCTTGAACGATGCGCGGATGAGCGCACGGTCAATGAGCGTTCGCGCTGCGAGGGTCGTGTCGGGCATGGCGATTGGGTAAGCGACGCAGTCGCGAAGCCGCAAGCTCGCGCGCCCCGCCAGCGGATGGTCAGGCGCAACGAGAGCGCAGAACGGCTGGTGGACCGTTGCGATCACGCTGACCTGAGGCCGCTCGAGCGGATCGTGCGTGAGGATGAGGTCCGCCGCGTCCGTCGCAAGAGCGTCCGTGAGCCCCCTCGGCCCGTCGATCCACACGTGGAACGTGACGTTTGGATGCTGCGCTTGAAATTGCGCGATGGCCGTCGGCAACATATGCCCCGTCACTGACTCGGCGACCGCAAGCCGCACGCGACCCTTCAATAGACGGCGCAGCCCATCGATCTGTGCCCCAACCTGCTCGAGCTCTCGAATCGAACGACGAACGTAGGCCAGGTAGATCTCTCCCGCGGCAGTCGGTCTCACGCCGCGAGGCAGGCGTTCGAAAAGGGGCGAGCCGACCTCCGCTTCAAGATCCAGGATTCGTCGATTGAGCGCCGATGACACGATGTGCAGCGCCACAGCGGCTTTGCGGATCGATCCGTATCGGGCTACTGCGTCCGCATACGCGAAGATTCGTGGAGGTGATAAGGGCCGCGAAGGTGGCGACGGCGAAACGGGTCTAGAGCGCGGCGCTGGCTCGCGCGGCCCGCTCCCTACTGGCTCCAATCTCGGCATCTCCGCGAGAGCGAGTGTACATGCGCTCCGACGCACAACGCCATTCAAAGACCGCGAGGATCTCCCTCTTCGGCCAGCATCAGCAACCAGGCGCCCGCGACGTCCCCATTTTCATCCAGGCGATTTCTTGGAGCTCTTCTGCGAGATCGAGCGTTCGTCGTGCAGCCGCGAGGGCAGCGTTCTGCCTTTCTTCACCCACTGCAAGCTTGGCGAGCAAGCGACGCCCCAACTCGTGGTGGTGGCGCTCGTCAGGTTGAATGATGTCGCGATAGAGAGCTGCGGTCGTCTCGTCCCCGCGGCTCACGCAGAACCGAATGAACTCCTCGTTTCTGACGACCGCCAGAGCCTCGCGCGCGAATTGCCCTGCTGAGACTCGTTCTGTCGTTGCACTCAGGGAAAGCAAGTATTCGAGCATGGGGGAGCGCGGCCCAGGTTCGAAGCCGCTCACGTCGACACCGAGATCGTCCAGACGCCGAGAGATGAGCCCGTAGTGCTTCGCTTCATCGCCCGCTTGCCTGGCGAGCGCTAGCTTCACGTCGATCTCGACCGTCGTCGCGACCCAGCTTGCGGCACATTCGGTTGCTTCGAGTTCGTTCTTGAGCGCCAACAAGAGACATCGAGCGACGGTCAACTGATCGCTCGGCTCGCGAGCTGAAGCCACTCCGATTCGATCGAGCGCACCCCGATTTTGCTCGTCCAGGAGATCGAGAAAGGACGCAACGGTTCTCACGGGTGTGTTCCTACCTCGCGTCGCGCGCCAGGCCAACTCTCACGCGCGCTGGCAAGTCACCAACCTCCCGGAGAAATTCCCCGAGGACCCCGTTCGCTCATTCGTCGCTCAGCTCGCCCGCCCCCTGGCAAGCGCGCACCAGCGCATACGACGTGCCAAACCCAAGTCGGACCCGCGCCGATTGAAAGGCGGATGAAACGCTCGACGGCGCCATCCCCAACTTCATCGCGATAACCTTCTGCGGAAGGCCATGCGCAATGAGAACCAGGACGCGTCGTTGAGGTGCGCTGAGAGCGCCCCATGCCACCGTCGGTTTTGACGAGGCAGGTTCTATTGCGACGTGGCGCACACCATTGCTGTCCATGGCGGCCAGCACCGTCCAATGCCCCAAGGCTAGCTCCCGCCAAATGACTGCCGCTTCCTCGTCCGAGAGCGGAGTTCCAGGCGCAAAAAGCGGCGAGCCCGGAGCGGGCGGCGACGACGCGGTAGATGTCGTCCGCGCCGCTTTCACAAGCGCAGCTCCGGGACCGTGGACAGCGCGAGCCGGGAGCCGACCCGCAGCTTCTTTATGACATTGCCGATCTGACGCGCAACTGTGTTCTTCGACGTCGCACGCCCATCGGCGATCGCGGCATTCGAGAGTCCTGCGCTTGCCATACGCGCGACTTCGAGCTCGGCAGGCGTGAGCGCCGCCAAGCGCGCCAGCGAGAACCTGAGGACGATGAGCCCTCGTCGGCTGTCCACGGTTCGCATCCGTAAATCGGCAGAAAGGCCCGCCGGCATCGACTCGAAAGTAGGCTGAGCGTCGCTCCCGCGCATCACTTCCCCCCTTGGCAGCCGTTCCTTCCTGGTGCGCGCCCGAACATCACCCCGATTCGATGTCCGAATCTATAGTCAATTGTTTACTCTCAACCTAGCCAAGGCAGAATCGGCGCGAACTGAAGTAAGAGCTGCTCACGAAGCCCGACGACGGGCCAAAAGGGCTACCAACTGCGAGCGCGAGTGGACCCCCAACTTCTTGAAAAGCGACCCGACTTGGTTGGCGACCGTCCGGACGGACGTGCAGCGAGCCGCGGCGATTTCGGCGTTCGATTTTCCCTCGAGCAGATCGAGAGCGACGGCACGTTCCGCGGCGCTCAGACCGGGGGGCATAGCCGGAGGCGCCAGCGGAAAACTGAGCACGGTCAAGTCTTCGCCCCCGACAGAGATGCGCGAGGCTCGGAGACCCAATGGCGCCGGAATGTCCGAGGCGGGCGAACGGGTTGCGCGAGCCGGCCTCATCCGCCGCCGTACCGGCTACGGAACGCCACATTCATCAGCGTGCGCCGGCGCCATCGACGTGTTGCACGTTCAGCTTTTGGACGTCTACCCCGTCCAAGCAACGCGTATTTATAGCGGTCATCGCGGTCCCGTCCGGCTTCTTCCCACGCGCGAAGGAGGTAACCCCGCACGTCGAACAGAAGAGATGGTCGATGACCCTTTTGTTGAACTGGTACTTCGTGAGCGTCTCTTCTCCGGAAAGCAATTTGAAGTTCGCATCGGGCACGAACGAGAGCAACGTCCCTTTCTTGCCGCACATCGAGCAGTTGCAGGCCAGGACCACCCCGCTCAAGAGAGCTCGACCTCGTAACGAACCCGGCCGCAGTGACAACCTCCCGAATAGACCTTTGCGTTCGACATTGGACCGAATCTAGCATCGGGCTGATTTCGTAGCCGGACGGGCAATACGCGGTGCTGCGTGCGGGTAGTGCCTTTGGATGCTGCTAGTTTCCGGACGTGGGCGAGAGAGGGATCCCGGAAAGCAACAGCGCGCTGGAACCCGCGTTCGATGAGCTGTACGCCGCGCCATTCGAGACTTTCGTCGCGCTCCGCCGTGAGCTAAGCGGACGCCTGCGTACCGCAGGAGACGCTTCGGCTGCGCGGCAAATGGCCGCGGCAACTAAGCCCACTCGCACGGCGTGGGCACTCAACCAAGTCGCGCGAAGTCATCCTGAAGTCGTCGCGGAAGTCGTTCGATCTCGCGAGGCTGCTGCAGCGTCCCAGAAGAAGGGGGAGCCGAAAGCAGTCCGCGATGGCGCTCGCCAACACCGCGACGCGGTGAGCAAGGCGGTTCATGCAGTCCGTACACTTCTGCGCACCGACGGGGTCGTCCTGTCCCCTGCGCAGGCCAGGCGCGTGGGGGAGACGTTTCAGGCGCTCGCCAGCGATGAGGCGGGACGAGCGATTTTGAGGGCTGGCCGCCTCACTCGCGACGTGGAGGTCGCTGATCCGTTCGCGGGAATCGAGGTCGGACCACCCACGCATCACCCGAAGGAAGGTGGGCCCGGTCGTGGCGAAGGTACGTCGAAGCGCGAGCTAGAAGGGCTCGCAAATGCCCGGGAGGCTGAGCGCGCCCGCGACGAGCGCGAGCGCCACGCGACGCAGCGCGCAATCGGGGAGGCCCAAGCCCGAGTGATAGAGCTTGATACTGCGGTGAGCGCTGCTCGCAAGACCGTGGTGGCCGCCGAGCGCGAGGTCAGGCGCGCCCAATACGACCTCGACAAGGCCGGTCGGGCCGTTACGGATCTGGAGCGAAAGCTGGAGCTCGCCCGCGCGGCGTTGCAGAAGCTCAATGGCGTCCCCTTGTCGACGCACGACCTACGACGCACCTAGATCTCCGATATGCGCTTCCCCATTCGGTTCGACCAGAGCTTTCGCGTCCTAGCCAAGATGCTGTTTCTTTCGCCTGATCAGTCCCATGTCGACGTCGCCGACGACTTGGTGCACGTGAGGCTCGCGTGGGCGTTTCGCGCCACGTTCCCACGATCGAGTGTTGCTTCGACGAGCCCGCACCTCAAGAGGCCCCTGAGTCGTGGCGTACACGGCTTCGCAGGTCGATGGCTGGTCAACGGCGCTGGAGACGGGATCGTCGACCTGTGTTTCGAGCCGACACAGCGCGCCTATGTTGTCGGCTGGCCGGTGAGTCTCCGTCACCTCCTCTTGAGCGTCGACGATCCAAACGGGCTCGCGGACGCCCTCCGTCGGAGGGCACCATAGAGCATTCCCAGGCGTACCCTACGCACGCGTAGCGGGCTTCAGCCGCGAGGGCGACGCGGCCTTCGAGACGGGCGACGGCGTCACGCCGTGGGGTGGCAAGGGCACGGAGGGCCATTGCACGACGGACGCGGCGCAAGAAAGCCGCCTACATTTCCCCGACCAGCTCCTTGACCAACTCGGCGGCGGGGAGCCCACGTACGAGCGGAGCACCTTGCCCTGCCCACTGCGCGCCGAAGCCGGCCTCCCCCGCTCGCTTCCCGGCAGCATGAATAGCCTTCCCTAGATCGTAAGCGATGGGATAGTCAGGCACCTCGGCCGGGGAAACATCGGCCCCCCACGCGGTGAAGCGATTCGCAAGGCAGCGCGCCGGGCGCCCTGAAATGACCCTCGTCATCACCGTGTGATTGGCGGCGTCGCCCGTCATCGCACCCCGGTAGCCAGCGTCAGCCTGCGATTCAGCCGATAAGACGAAGGCCGTTCCTAGTTGCGCGCCGCTTGCGCCCAGACGAATTGCCGCGGCGATGCCCGATCCATCCATGATGCCGCCCGCTGCGAGGACGGGTACCGGCAGCTCCCGAACGAGAATGCGGGTAAGCGCCATCGTCGCAAGCTGGTCGTCGTGCGCGTCGGGATCGAAGACTCCGCGATGCCCGCCCGCTTCGTAGCCTTGCGCAACGACTGCGTGCACTCCGGCGGCGACTAGTCGGCGCGCTTCGCCAAGCTGAGTTGCCGTTCCAAGGAGGATGATTCCGGCGTCGCGAAGGGCGCGCACACGGTCAGCTGCGGGCACACCGAAATGGAAGCTCACTACCTTTGGCCGGTCGACAACAAGAGCCGTGACCATCTCGTCATCGACGAGGAAGGTTCGATAGATTTCAGAAAGGGCACGCGGCGGCGCTGCACCCAGGCGCTCGAACTCCGGACGGAGTCGAGCGATCCACGCCGCCTCGCGCGCGGCATCGGCCTTCGCTGGCGCATGGCAGAAGACATTTACGTTGAGCGAGCGCCTCGAGCGCTCACGAAAAGCAGCAATCATGGTCCTCGCTCCGGCAGCGTCGGTCGCTCCTACCGCGATGGAGCCAAGTGCCCCCGCATTGGCCACTGCAGCTGCCATCGCGGGCGTCGAGACGCCGGCCATGGGCGCCTGCACGATAGGATGATCAATCGCGAGGAGGTTGACAAGCGTGCTCGTCGGAGAGAGCGGCATGGGCCAGCTCAGTACACCGGAACGGGGTCAGAGGATCTCCTCGATAACGTATTGCGGCCCGTCTGCGCGGACCTCGCCGGTGCCTACCGCTAGCAGCCGATTCAAGAATGCGTACTTTGGAGCCGCGGTTTCGAACCGAGGCAGCGTATGAAAGTACGAGTGCGCGTCATCGCGAAGACCGGTGAATGTCATGTGGACGAGGGCACCGTCGTCAGTTTCCAGAGTCACGCGCAGATCCAGCTCGACAGCGCCGTCGGGCCTCTGCACCGTCCAGTCGGCGCCGCCCTCAAGAACCTTCCCGCGCAGACGGTCACCCTCGAACTCCCCGCCGACGATCGGAAAGGTCACGCGCTTGCCCTGGGACGTCATTCCGATCTCTTGTGGGCTCTCGGTCGCAAGATGAAGCGTCATCAGCGGTCGCGTCTTCATCGTAGGTCCTCTTTCCTCGGGCGGTCCCGCGACACCTTCACGCCTCGCGGCACCGCAACCAGTAAGGGCTGTCGCAACGGCAAGGTGAAGAACGCTTCGTCGGCGGAGCTTTCCCGCCATCACATAATCTCGTCGATCGTATAAGTGGGCCCCGCCGCCTTGCGGTCGCCCGACGCGACAGCGAGGAGGCGATTGAGGAATGCGTATTTCGGGTGTCCCGTCTCGAATCGTGGCGTCGTTCGGAAGTAATAACTCGAAGGGTCAACGTGCTCCCCTCGCGCAAGTGCCGCGAGCACCTCGGCCGGACCGTGACGCAGCCCGAACGAAGCCAGGTGAATGAGCGCGCCATCATCGGTTTCGAGTGTAAGGCGCAGATCGAGCTCGAGGACGCCGTCCGAACGAAGAAGGGTCCAGTCGCCGCCTCCGGGCAAAGCGCGCCCGCGAAGGCGCGGTCCCTCGAAGTGCCCACTGGTGATGGGCGCGGTCGCCCGTATCCCATGGGGAACAGCACCAATCTTCTGTGCGGGCGCTATCAGCACGTCCATCGTCATCAGGAAGCGGGAGCTCACGGTGCGTCTTTTCTCCTCAAGAATCGATCGCTCGCGAATGATGGGGTGTCAAGGGGTGGTCCGCAGCCACGACCCATGAATCACATTGGACGGGCCACGGCAGTTCGGTCTACGAAAGGAACGTGACCATGCTGATATTGAAACGCATTTGCCGCACGCTCGCAGTGCCCATTCGCGACCACCCCTGCGCGGCTTTCTCCCTCGCTGTGGCCACAGCCTGCAGCAGCAGCCATGCCGCCACGCAGCCGATGGGCCAAGTCAGCGGCGCACCAGAGATGGCGCCTGATGCCACGGCTCCAGAGTCTTCAGGCTCAACGAGCGGCGCTAACGGCTCGGGAAGCGGTGCAGGCGCTTCCGGTGCTGTGGGCGCGCCCGCGAGTGGAGCGACGAGCAGCGACGCGGCGACGAGCGACTCTTCGACCGATGCGGGCGACGGCGGCAGCTCCTTTCTGCCCAACCCAAGCCCCGGCTGTTTCAAGGCCAGCACTTGGACCGGACCGCTGGGGACCTGGGTGCCGCAGCCCCCCGGATGCGACGGCACTTCACAGGATGACGGAGCGCCTTTTCAAGCCAGCATTTGTCAGGCGATTCCGCCGGGCTCGACACCACCG
>Ga0302325_10015026_pt1 | contig 16474 bp, 16 predicted proteins | sample Palsa_T0_2_FD_201948 | JGI IMG/M metagenome (GOLD analysis project Ga0302325, IMG submission 201948) | Peat permafrost microbial communities from Stordalen Mire near Abisko, Sweden - Palsa_T0_2 | ecosystem: Environmental > Terrestrial > Soil > Palsa > Peat permafrost | place: Sweden: Abisko... | reverse complement strand
CGCGCTGGCATCGGAGCTCGCGGCCGGCACGCTGGCCGCGTTCCCGGCAACCGACGATCCCGCCGCGTGCCGCTACTGCGCGTACGCCGACGCGTGCCGCGAGCGCCCGTCGGCGATCGAGGAGCGCTTCGGCCGGTGAAGCCGCTCGAAGTGACGGTTCTGGCGCTCGAACGCGCGCTCGCGCTGCCGCCCGAGCACGGGCTTATCGCGTTCACCGGGCCGCCGACCAGCGGCAAGACCGACGCGCTCGTCCGCCGCTTCGCCGCGCTGGCGGCAGCCGATCCGGCGCTCGCCGACGGCGCGATCGTCACCGCGGCGCGCGACGACGGCGCGCGCGCGCTGGCGAGCCGGATCGCCGAAGCGACCGGGATCGCGGTGCGCGGCGCAACGCTCGACGCGCTGGCGCTCGAGCTGCTGCGCGCGCACCCGTTCGACACCGGCCTCGCGCTCGATCTCGAGCTGGTCGATCCGCTCGACGCCGAAGAGATCTTCGAACGCGCCGCCGAGCCGCTGTTCTCGGCCGAGTGGAGCGACTGGCTCGGCGCCGACGTCGACCCGGAGATCGCCGGCCTGCGCACGCCGCTGCGCTTCGCCCGCGCGGCGCTGCGGCTGATCCGCAAGCTGCGCGACGCCGGCATCGCCGATGACGCGTTCCTGGCGACCGCGCTGCGCGGCGCGACGACGTTCTACGCGAACCCGCCGAACCTCGCTTCGCCGGCGCTCGTCTCCGCCACCAAGGACGAGCACCGCGCTTCGCTCGCCGTCGACGTGTCGGAGCTCGAGCGCCAGCGGCGGCGCGAGCTCGACCTGGCCAAGATCCTAGCGCGGCTCTACGCCGCCTACGTCGACGAGCTCGTGCGGCGCGGTTGTCTGACCGCGAGCGATGCGCTGATCGAAGCGACGCGCTTGCTCGAGAACCATCCCGCCATCACGCGCGCGCTGCGGCGCCGGTTGCGCGTCGCGTTCGTCGACGACGCGCAGGATCTCTCACCGGCCGCGCTGCGCTTCTTGCGCACGCTGTTCGGCGACGCGCTCGACGGCGTCACCGTCGCGGGCGACCCGGATGCGGCGACGCAGACGTTCGCCGGCGCGCGCCCGGAACGGATCTTCGGGCGCGCGGCCTCGACGGTCGAGCTCGTCGCGCGCAGCCTGCACCCGCAAATCGCGGCGGTCATGCGCGCCGTCATCGACGGCGATCCCGCGCGGCGCGTCCCGCCGGGTGACGCCGTGCGCGTGCTCCGCGCGCCGGACCGCGACACCGAAGCGAACGAAATCGCCGAGCGCGTCGCGGCGCTGATTCGCGACGGCACGCCGGCCGGTCGCATCGCGGTCGTCCATCGCACGCTGCGCACGCTGGCTGCCTACGAAGACGCGTTGCTCGCGCGCGACGTCCCGATCGCGCTGGCCGGCGATCCCGCGCTGTTCGCGCGCGCCGACGTGCTCGACGCGCTCGCGCTGCTGTGGGTCACCGTCGACCCGTTCCATCACGTGTGGACGTTGCGCGCGCTGCAGACGCCCATGCTGCGGCTGGCCGATACGTCGATCGCGGTCTTGTGCGGCGAGCCGGCCGATCCTCAGCCGGCGTTGTTCGCGCTGCCGGAGGAACCGGAGACCGACCGCCGCTGGGATCGCAAGCGCGACCTTCGCCTCGCGACCAACCTGCTGCGCGGCGAGCGCGACGCCGATCTGTCGGCGACGGCGCGCGAACGCCTCATCGCGTTTCGCGCGCGGCGCGAACGCTGGTCGGAGTGGCTGCGCGCGAGCGACGCCGAGACGGCGGCGCGCGCCGTCGTCGAAGACGGCGGCCTGCTGCTGCCGCGGCCGGGGGAACCGCCGGCCCGCGGCCGGCTGCGCGCGGCGCTGATCGCGCGCCTGATCGCGCTGATCGGCGCGTGGGCGGCGCGGCATCCGTTCGCCGGGCTGGCCGGTGCGCTGGCGTACTGCGAGCGGCTCGCCGCGGGCGAACGCGGGCCGACGCTGGTCGATCTGCGCGACGACGCGGTCGCCGTCGCATCGGTCGAAGAAATCTCGGCCCGCCGTTTCGATCACGTCTTCGTCGTCGACGCGCGGGCCGGAGCGTTTCCGCCGTACTACGTCCCCGACGCCTTCCTGTTCAGCCCGACTTACGGGATGGTGCCGAAGGACAGCGCCGGCGACGCGGTCGCGGCGCGGACGGCGAAGTTCACCTGGTACGAGCACCACGTCAAACCGCGCGCGGCTTACGTGCGCGAGCAGCGCCGGGTGTTCGCCGCCGCGCTGGGCCGGGCCGACCTTTCGGTCACGATCTCGGCCGGCGGCCGCCCGACGCGCGGCATCGCGGCGCCCGAGCTGGCGACCGAAGTCGCTGCGCTGCTCGCCGCACGCGACGAGCCGTTCGGCGCGCGTTGACAGGCGTTCTCACCCCGTTCTCATCTGCGCGCGGCGCCGCGGTGCGATGATGGAGCCGACCGTGCCAGCCCCGCAGCTCGATACCTCAACCGATCCGCAGGTCGGCTTCCGGCCGCCCGGCGCGCTCGACGCGTCGAGCGCGCTGCTGCCGTTCGGCGAACGCTTGACGACGCGCGGCGCCGCTCACCTGTTGCGGCGCGCCGGATTCGGCGGCAGCCAAACCGACGTCGAGCGGCTCGCCGTTCTCGGCGTTTCAGGTGCCGTCGACTCGCTGCTGCACCCGTCGGTCGACGAGCCGGCCTTCACCGACTTCCCGGACGCCGCGCTGCTGTACGATCCCAAGAAGAACCGTCAGGCGGCGCAGCTGTGGTGGCTCGACCGGATGCTGCGCACGACGCGTCCGCTGAGCGAGAAGATGGCGCTGTTCTGGCACGGCCACTTCGCGACGTCGCTGCAAAAGGTGCAGCCCGCCCAAATGGTCGGACAGATCGACCTGTTCCGGCGTCAGGGACTCGGCCGGTTCCCGGCGCTGCTGTCGGCGGTGACGCGCGATCCGGCGATGCTGATCTGGCTCGACAACCGCTCCAACGCGAAGGCGCATCCCAACGAGAACTACGCGCGCGAGGTGATGGAGCTGTTCGCGCTGGGACTCGGCACCTACGGTGAGGACGACGTTCGCGAAGCGGCGCGCGCCTTCACCGGCTGGACGCTCGACAAGACGCAGCAGCCCGTCTTCGTTGCGGCGCGCCACGACGACGGGCTCAAGACCGTGCTCGGCCGGACCGGCGCGTTCGGTACCGACGACGTCATCGCGATCATCGTGTCGCAGCCGGTCCACCAGCGCTTCATCGCGCGCAAGCTGCTCGAGTTCTTCGTGTACAGCGATCCCGAACCCGAGCTGATCGAGGCGCTCGCCCAAGTCTACGCGCTGTCGGGCGCCGACCTCGCCAAGACGGTCGGGACGATCTTGCGCTCGAACGTGTTCTTCTCGCCGCGCGCCTACCGCGCGATCCCGAAGTCGCCGATCGAGCTGGCCATCGGAACGCTGCGCTACATCGGCGCTCAGAGCGTTCCGCCGAACCTGCCGTATCAGCTCGCGCGGATGGGTCAGGAACCGCTGAACCCACCGAGCGTGAAGGGCTGGGACGCCGGCCCGGCTTGGATCAACACCTCGACGCTGCTGGCGCGCTTCAACTTCGTCAACGCGCTCGTCGCGCAGACGGCTCCGGGCAAGAACGGTCAGCCCGCGCTGCCGGCGCCCAACGTCGCGCCCGACGACATCGTGCGGCGCGCTGGAATGGACCCCGGCCGCGTGGCGGCAGCGATCGTCGGCGGCGCGGTGCAGGACGACGTCACCTCGGACGTCCGCGTGACGCTGATCTCGTACCTGAACTCGGCGACGCCGACCGCCGGAACGCAGAACCCGCTGCCCTTCGGACCGGAAAATTATCAGGACAAGATCCGCGGCGCGCTCGCGCTCACGCTCAACCTTCCCGTCAATCAGCTCGACTAGCGCGAGCAGGATCACGATGCAACGACGAACCTTCGTCAGCTCCGCTCTCTCGGTCGCGTTTCTCGGCGGAAACGCGAGCCGCGCGTTGGCGCAGGTCGCCGGTGCCGCGCCGGTGCTGCCCGCCTTCGGACAACCCGACAACGTCCTGGTCGTCGTGCAGATGGCCGGCGGAAACGACGGCCTCAACACCGTCGTGCCGTGGAGCGACGACGCGTACCACCGCGTGCGTCCGGCGATCGGCATCCCGGCGGGCCAAGTGCTCAAGCTCGACGGCCGCATCGGGTTCAATCCGGCGCTCAAGGGCCTCAACGAGCTGTATCAGCGAGGAAAGGTCGCGCTCGTCCAAGGTGTCGGTTATCCCAATCCCAACCGCTCGCATTTCGAAGCGACGCAGATCTGGGAAACCGCGTCACCCGACCGGCCGCAGCAGTACGGCTGGCTCGGGCGCTACCTCGACAAGCGCTTTTCGGGCGGTGCGAAGCCCGCCTCGCTGTTCGAAGCGGTCTCGCTGGGCGACATGCTGCCCGCGGCGCTGGTCGCTTCGCACGTCGAGGTTCCCGCGATCGGAGCGCTCGGCGCGTTCGGTTATAACACGGGCCGCGATCTCGCATCGAAGCAGAGCGCCGGCGTGCTGTACGATGGCGCGAAGGCGGGCCAGTCACCGTATCTCGCAATGATCGCCGAAACGGCGCGCGACGCGTACCACGGCGGCGACGTCCTGCGCGCGCAAACCGCGTCGTTCACGAACAAGGCGACGTACGCGAGCAACGGCTTCGCGCAGCAGCTCGCGCTGGCGGCGAAGATGATCGGATCGAGCGCCGGCTCGAAGATCGTGTTCGTCTCGATCGGCTCGTTCGACACCCACGCCGGGCAGCGCGCGCAGCAAGACCGGCTGCTCGGCTATCTCGGCGACGGTCTGCTCTCGTTCTATACGGACCTCGCGGCCCACGGGCTCGATCGCAAGGTGCTCACGCTGACCTTCAGCGAGTTCGGCCGCCGCGTGACGCAGAACGCCTCGAACGGGACCGATCACGGTACGGCGATGCCGGTGTTCTTGGTCGGCGGCGCCGTGAAGGGCGGCATCTACGGCGAGCACCCGTCGCTGACGAACCTCGATCAAGGCGATCTCCCCTTCGCGACCGACTTCCGCTCGGTCTATGCGACCGTGATCGAACGCTGGCTCGGCCGCGATCCGAGCGACATCATCAGCGGCGCGTATCCAATGCTCGGCTTCGTCTGACCCGTCTCCGTAGCGCACCCGTGCTTCCGACGCGTCCGGCGATGGTGCCGCACGACCTGCGGCTCGAGACTGTCACGCCCGACGAGTACGCGCGCGAGGTATTGCCGCACACCGCCGAGCTGTGGGCCGGCGCGCGCAGCTTCGACGAGTACGTTGCGGAGTTTCGCGCCGCCGCCGCTTCGGGCTGGGGCAAGCGTCGCTTCCGCACCGTCGGACTGCGCGTCGGCGGCGCGCTGGTCGCGACCTGCAAACGCTACGAGCGCGAGCTGCGCTGCGGCGAGCGCGCGAACCGCGCGGCCGGGATCGGCGCGGTGTTCACGCCGGCGGCGCTGCGCGGGCGCGGCTACGCGACCGCGCTGATCGCCGCGTTCCTCGATGCGGAGCGCGCGGCCGGCACCGATCTGGCGTACCTGTTCAGCGACCTGTACCCGGCCTTCTACGCGCGGCTCGGCTTCGTGGCGCTGCCGTCGCGCACCATCGCGCTGCGCGCCGGTACGTTGCCGGCCGACCGCATCGAGGTCGCGGTGCTGACCGGCGACGACGCGGTCGCGATGCGCCGTGTCTTCGGCGCGCTCGACGCACGCCGGCCGTTCGCGTTCGCGCGCCGCCCGCTCGACTGGGAGTGGCAGGAGCTGTGTGCGACATCGAACGTGCACCCGGCACGGCTGATCCGGCTCGGCGTGCGCCGCGGCCGCGCGCTGCGCGCGTACGTCACCGGCCGGCGCATCCCCACCGCCGATGCGTTCGTGCTCGAAGAGCTGGCCTACGCGCGCGACGACGACGCGCGCTTCATCGCGCCGCTGCTGCGCGCCGCCGCCGGCGATCTGCGCACCGTTCGCGGCTGGCTGCCGCCGACGGTCGCGCGTGAATCGCTGCCGCGCGGCGCGGTTCGGCCGCGCAGCACCGCGATCGCGATGGTCGCGCCGCTGAGCGCATCGTTCCGGGCAGCGCTGCGCGCGCAGCCGCCCGATAAGCGCAGCGCCGCCGATCCCTACTGGAGCACCGACCACATCTAGTTACGCGCCGACGACGCGCCGGAGGGCCGCCAGCGCGCGTTCGCAGTCGACCAGCTCGCGTGCGGTGAGATCGGCCAGCATCGCGCTCAGGCGCGCGATCCGGCGGCGCCGGCCTTCGTCGAGCAGCGCGACGCCGCGGCGTGTCGCTTCGAGATAGACGTAGCGGCGGTCGTCGGGATCGACGGAGCGCTTTACGTACCCGGCTTTGGCCAAGGCGGCAGAGATGCGGGTCATCGTCGGCAGCGACACTTGCTCGACGCGCGCGAGCTCGCCCAGCGTCTTGCGGCCGCCGAAGACGAGCACCGACAGCGCCGACAAGCGCGCGGCGGTGAGCCCGGAGGCATCGTCCTCCTGGCGCACCTGGCGCAGCAGCCGGATCGCCAGCGCGTGCAGGTCGGTCGCTATCGCGCCCAAGCCGGGACTTGACGCTTTCAACGACCTACCGCATTCTGTTAGCACTGCTAACTTCCTCGCCCGGAGGCGACGATGACTCAGACCAGCCCGACGCTGCGCCTGCACTCGGTGATGCTCGGCGTCACCGACGTCGATGCGTCCGTCGCATTCTACACCGAGAAGCTCGGGCTGAAGCCGTGCGGGCGATTCGGCGACTTCGCGTTCGTCGACGTCGGCGGGACGATGATCACGCTCAGCGGCCAGCTGGCCAAGGCGCGGCCGCCGGCGCCCGCGCCGGTCGAGCTCGTGCTCGCGGTCGACAGCGTCCGGGAGGCGTACGACCGTCTGCGCGCCGCCGGCGTGACGTTCTTCCGCGAGCCGCACACGATCGACGGCACGAACGACGTGGCGAACTTCCTCGATCCCGACGGCCACCACTTGTCGCTGTACGGTCCGCCGTAGAACCCGCTGTTGCGGGGCTCAGAACAGCCGCAGCTCGCGCGCCTCTTCTTCGGTCAGCGAAGCGATGCGCGTGCCGAGCAAGCGGATCGGTACGCCGCGCAGCTCGGCGCGCTCCCAACACCAGACTGCCGCGTCGTGAATCGTGTCGGCGTCGTTGGTCGGCACGGCCAGCGACGTCTGCCGCCCGACGATCGCGTGATCGAAGCGCTTGATCTTGACGCCGACCGTCGAACCGCGCAGCCGCTTCTCGACCAGATAGCCGGCCAGCTCGTCCGCCTGCGCGCGCAGCAGCGCGCGGATGCGCGTCTCGTCGCGCTCGTCGTACTCGAATGTTTCCTCCGTCGAAATCGACTTGCGCTCGCGCGAGGAGTCGACTTCACGTTCGTCGATCCCGCGCGCCAGGTCGCGATAGAACGGACCGGAACGGCCGAACAGCTCGTACAACCGCGTGTCTTCGAGGACCGCGACGTCACCGATCGTGCGCAGACCCGCCGCTTCGAGCCGCGGCCGCGTCTTCGGTCCGATCCCCCACAGCCGGCCGATCGGTAACGGGGCAAGATACGCCGCTTCGGTCCCGGGTTCGACGACGGTCAGACCGTCGGGCTTGTTGGCGTCGCTGGCGATCTTGGCGACCATCTTGCCGCGCGCCACGCCGGCGCTGACCGTCAACCCCACCTCGTCGCAGACGCGCGCGCGCACGCGCTGCGCGAACGCGACGGCTGCATCGAGATCGTCCTCCGGCAGCGCGACGAACGCTTCGTCGAGCGAAAGTCCCTCGACGGCACGTGCACCGTCGGCGAAGATCGCGAACACCTGCTCCGAAGTCGCGCGGTAGGCGGCGAAGTTCGGCGGCACGACGACCAAGTGCGGGCACAGATCGAGCGCATGATATAGCGGCATCGCCGAACGCACGCCGAACGGCCGCGCTTCGTATGACGCCGTCAGCACGACGGCGCGGCGCGACGAGCCCGACACCGCCAGCGGCTTGCCGCGCAGTGACGGGTCGTCGCGTTGTGCAACCGACGCGTAGAACGCGTCGAGATCGAAGTGCGCGATCATCGGGGTCGCCGCCGCCGAGCGAAGCTACGTCGCCGGCGACTCGGTGGACCAGCGAATCACTTCCTCGAGTGCCTCGGCGTCGCTCTCGGGAACCTCGATGCCGATCTTCCCTTCGGGTGTCGTCCGCATGACCTCGCCGCTGACCTCGCGCTCGTGTCCGTCGCTCAGGCTGAACGCGACGCGAATGGGACCGCCCGGGACAGCCGGCTGTCGGATGACCAGCAACATCCCACGCCGCGACACGTTCTCGGTCGTCGCCGGGAGCGGCAGACCGTCGGCGCCGCGGTACACGACCGGTAGGCGTATTTCGATTCGCCTCGCCTTGCGGCGCTCGGGCACCTCGTCGCTCATGCTCATCCCTTCGCGGTTGGAGTGCTAGGCTACCCCGAGTCCGGTTCCGAGACCCTCCAACACCGTGCGCATCGCGGCCAGGTTGCGCGCGTCGTCTTCTTCTTCGCCGGGCGTCTCGAGGATCGCGACCTTCCCAGCAACGCCCGGGTGGGCGGCGATGGCGCGAAAGCCCTCGATCCCGATCCGTCCTTCGCCGATGTGCCAATGCCGGTCGCGGTGACCGCCCAGCTCGATCTGCGTGTCGTTGAAGTGAAACATCACCACGCGATCGAGTCCCAGCTCCCGTTCGACGAGCTCGAAGAACCGTTCGACGGCGTCCCGCGTGTCGAGCGCATAGCCCGCCGCCCAGGTGTGCGCCGTGTCGAGACAGACGCGCAGGTTGGGGTGACCGATCGCACGCACGAACGCGCCGAGCTCTTCCATCGTGCCGCCGCAGAGCTGACCGGCGCCGGCGCTGTTCTCGATCACCAGCATCACATTTGGTGCGATCCCGTCGAGCGCGTCTTCGAGCGCGGTGACGACCGACGCGAAGCCGGCCGGCCGATCGCGCGTCCCGTACGAACCGAGGTGCGTGTTGACGAACGCGATGTCGCCGATCGCAGCAACCTTGAGGTCGTTCTTGAGCAGCTTGAGTGAGTTGCCGACGACTTTGGGATCGTCGCTGGCCAAGTTGATCAGATACGACGTGTGGATGACGGCCGGTGCGATCCCCGCTGCGGCCCGAAGCCGCGCGAAGCGCTCGAGCGCCGGCGCGTCGGCCGGCGTGACCCGATACGTCTTGGGATTGCCGGCGAAGAACTGCAGCGCGTCGTAGCCGAGCCGCTGCGCGTACTCGACGGCGGCATCGTAGCCGCCGCCGACCCGCAGGTGAGCGCCGATTCGCATCGTCGCGGCGCCGCGGCTAGCGGCGGCGGCCGAAGTTGAACTGGCGCGCGCGCATCCCGGTCGGCATGAACGTCTTGGCCCGGCCGGTCGGCATCGCGCGCGACGGATTCTTCTCGAAGGTGGTCCCGGTGAGCAGCACGGCGTCCGACGGGCGCTCGCGGCGGCCGACGCGGCCGATCAGCTGCTCGACCTCCGACTCGCCGAACGCGTCGGAGTCGGTGATCACGATCAAGTCCGCCGCCGGGATGTCGATCCCGCTGCCGATCAGGTTGGTCGCCGCGAGCACGGCGGGCGACTTCTGGCGGAAGCTGTTCATCATCTCGATGCGCGTACCGACCTCGTTGACGCGCACGCCTTTGCGCCGGTAGCGTTTGCTCTGCTCGCTGGTGTCGGCCATGTCGCCGCGCAGCTGCTCGACCTCGATGTCGTAGGTCTGCGCGAGACGTTCGGCCAGCCGCGGCACGTCGCCGCGCGTTCGCCCGATCACGAAGATGCGCGAACCGCGGGTGAGATGCTCTTTGATCAGCGCGTCGGCGCGTGAGAGTTGTTCGGCCGGCGGCTCGCCCCACACGCCCTCGACCTTGTGGATCTTCGTCGGCAGCACGTCGAACGGCATCTTCTTCATCGTCACGACGTTCTTGAGCGCACCGATGCGGTCGAGGAAGCGCCGCAGCTCGTCGGGCGTGGCGCTCGCGAAGAGCATCGGGCAGTCGAGCCCTTCGAGCAGCCGCAGGTGTTCGCGCTCGTCGAACGCGTTGACGTCGTCGACGAAGAGCAGATCGCTCTTGTCGATGATCTCCCAGTGGCGGTCGATCGTCAGCATCATCGCCGAGCCGACGACGACGTGGATCGTCCCGTTCTCGATGCCGGTTTCGACCGCGCGGCGGTCGCCGGGCGCGGCGCCGCCGTGGATCTGCCCCACGCCGATTCCCGTGCCGGCGAGTCGATCGGTGAAATAGGTGACGTGCTGGCGGATCAGGTCGCGCGTCGGTGCGAGGATCACGACGTAGCCTCCGGTGGCCAAGATCGTGTCGACGGCGACGCGCAGCATCACCTCCGTCTTGCCCGAGCCGGTCGGCGCCTTGAGCAGAAACTCGAAGGTGCCGTCGTCGAGGCCGGCGGTGATGGTGTCGACCGCTTTGCGCTGGTCGGCGGTGAGCTGGAAGGTTTCTCCCGGCTGGATGAGTTCGTGGGCCAGCGCGACGCGCTGACAGTTCTGATCGATCGTCTCCCACACGTCGGCGGGGACGAGTTCGGCTGCGGCTAGACCGCTGATGGTTCGGGCTCCGTTTCTGATGCTGTATTTATCTCGCGCCCTTCGACCCCGTCTACCCCGTCGGAGGTTGCCGCGGCGCTTGCTTCGCGGTCGCCGCGCAGCGTCGGGATCGGCAGCGCCAGCTCGACCGGCGTGGCCCCGTCGACGTCGATCGCCGGCAGCTCGTCGAGCGAGCGCAAGCCGAAGGCTTCGAGGAACTCGGGGGTCGTCTTATAGATGATCGGCCGGCCGGGCACGTCTTTGCGTCCCGACTCGGTCAAGAAGCGGCGGTCGAGCAGGGTAGCGATCACCGAGTCGGCGCTGACCCCGCGAATCCCCTCGATCTCGCCCTTGGTGACCGGCTGCATGTAGGCGGCGATCGCCAGCGTCTCGAGCGCCGCCGGCGAGAGGTTCGTCTTGGGCGGCAGCAGGTAGGCCTCGACCGCCTCGCGAGCCTCGGGGGCGCTTGCGAAGCGGTAGCCGCCGGCGATCTCGCGCAGCACGATCCCGCGCAGGGCGAACTCCTCATCGATCTTCTGCAGCGCGACGCTGACCTCGCTCTGCTCCGCACCGGTGATTCGCGCAAGGTCCTTGATCGAGAGCGCTTCGGAAGCGACGAACAGCAGCGCCTCGACCTCGCGCTGCAGCTTGCCGGTGTCGACGAGCTCAGGCTGCACGATCGCCCTCCGGAACGCCCAGCAGCTCGATGTCGGCGAACGCCTCGGACTGCACCACCACGATGCGCTCGCGCCGGACCAGCTCGAGGATGGCCAGGAAGGTCACGATCACCGCCAGCCGGTCGAGCCCGGCGCACAGCTCGAGAAACGACACGCGGCCGGCGCGCCGGACCGCGCGCGCCACCAGCTCCATCTGCTCCACCAGCGAGACGCGCTCGCGCACGATCGTCCGCTTCTCGGGCTTCGCGGAGCGCAGCGCGGCGGCCAGCGCGCCGGCCAGCTTGGCGGCGTCGATCCGGTAGCGCTGCACGAAATCGGCCGTCGCGTCGCCGCCGTCGGGCCGAAGGTAGTAGGCCGACGCCTCGAGCGCGCGCGTCTTGAGATCCTGGCCGGCGTCGCGGTACTTCGAGTACGCGATCAGGCGCTGGCGCAGCCTCGCCTCGACCGCTTCGGCCGATTCTTCGGGGTCGCCGGCGAGCTCGAGCGGGATCGGCGGCAGCAGGGCCTTCGACTTGAGGAACACCAGCGTCGCGGCGACGACCAGATAGTCGGCGGCGAGCTCGACGTCGAGCGCCTCCATCGCCTGGATGTAGGCCAGGTATTGGTCGGCGATGCTGGCCAGCGGAACGGTGGCGATGTCGAGCTGACGCTCCTTGACGAGGCTCAGCAACAGGTCGAGCGGACCATCGAAAACGTCGACCGAGACGCGCAGCGCGCGCTCATCGATCACCACGGAATCAATCAACTCAGGCGCTGGAATCTCCCACCGATTGCACCGCGGTGACCGTCTCGGGCTCGAAGATCTCGCTGCCTTCCTGCTCGAGCCACTCCAGTCCGAGGTCGACCAGCCGCTTCTCGTTGACGTACTTGAGGGCTTTCTTGGCGGCCTTGATCTCGAACCAGCGGGCCTCGTCGACCTCGTGGTCGTGGTTGGCGGTGTCGCCCGACAGATAGCGCATCAAGTAGAAATGCACCGACTTCTTGTGCTTGGTGCGGTTCAGGTAGAACCAGTACGAGATGTCCGACAGCTTGGACAGGATCTCGCCCCAGCAGCCGGTCTCCTCGCGGACCTCCCGCAGCGCCGCCTGTTCGTGCGTTTCCCGGGCCTCGACGTGCCCTTTGGGCAGCGACCAAACGCGCGGCTCGCCCCGCCCGATGAGCAGAGCTTCCAAGGAGCCGTTGTTCCGCCGCAGGACGAGCCCACCGGCGGAGACCTCGTATTTGATCCGCATCGCGCTTCCCGGAAGACGGCTCCAGCCCGACGTTTTCGGGCTGGTTTTCTCTAGTATATCGCGCGGCCCCAAGAAGGACACGGCACGCGCTCGGCTGGGTCAGGGGATAGCGACCGCTCGGGACGGCAGCCGGTACCACACCATCCCGGAGCCCAAATCGACCGGGCCGGAGGTCGGGTCGGGCGGCGCGATCGTCGCCGGAACGGCGGGGCCGCCGAACGCCGGGCTCGGCGAAGCGACGGGCACGTCGGCCGAGCGCAGCGGCCCGAAGCAGGTGGCGCAACGGGCCCGGCGAGTGACGAACGCGATCGCGGTCGGCGGGGCCTCGGCGAGCGTATCGCGGCGCGGCGGCTCGCGGCGGACCGGCGCGCGATCCTGGGACGCGGCGACGCGGCGGGACGAGACGGGCACAGCGGGACGGTCGGCCGGCGGCGCGGCGGGGGCCGGCGCCGCGGCGCGCGCCGGCGCCACGGCGGCCGGCGCGTTCACGACCCATCCGACGACGCGCGGCGCCGCGCTCGGCGCCGGACGGCGCAGGTGGACCGCCACGCGCGGCCTGCGCTGCGCGGCGTGGCGTACGGCGTGCGCCAAACGCGGCGCCGCGCGCGCGACCGGCCGCGCGCTGCCCGGGACGGCGAGAATCGCCGTCGCCACCACGGCGAACGCGGCGGCGGTCGCCGAACCGAAGATCGCCGCGCGAAGGACCGGCGCCGCGGCAGTGGGCGGGCGCAGCAGGCGCTCCACCCGGATCGCGACGTGCGAACGGCGGTTCCAGAGCCCCGGCGCCACCGCGTCGGTCCAGCGATCGGTCGCGAGGCGCAGCAGGCAGGCCGCGTAGCGGCGCGCGCCGCCCGCGGTCGCCGCGCGCTCGTCGCTGGCCAGCTCGCGCTCGAGGTCGAGCGCGCGCGACAGGATCCACAGCCCCGGCAGCCACCAGCCGGCCCGCAAGACGGCGCTCTGCAGCGCCTTGGCCCAATCGTCGCGACGGCTCAGGTGCGCGCACTCGTGCGCGACCACCGCCGCCCATTCCGTACCGTCGACGCGCGATCCGAAGCCGTCGGGGATGACGATCGCCGGGTGCAGGTAGCCGATCGCGGTCGGCGTGGCGACTTTCGGCGAGCTGCCCAGCAGCGCGCCGCGGACGGCGAGCAGACCCAGTGGCTGCGCACGCCGCTTGATCCGGCGCAACCGCACCACGTCGCGCACCAGACCCAGCAGCAGCGCGCACGACACGGCGGCGACGGCCACCAGGACCGGCGCCGCCAGGCCGTTCCGGGCCGCTGTCTCGGCCGCGGAAGCCGATGGGGCGGCGCTGCGCCACGAAGCCGCCAGCGAGCACAGCGGCGCGACGCCGGCGATCGCGGCGAACCCGGCGGCGGCGATCGCGTACCGGGCGGCGGCGCGCGCGAAGGGCTGCGCGGCGATCAGCGTAGCTGCGGCGAGCGGCAGGCTTGCGACGACGGCGGCGAACAGCGCCGAAGCCGCGGCGTTCCAGGTCAGGATTCGTCCTCGAGCAGCGAGCGCAGCCGGCGCTCCTCGTCGGGGTTGAGCCGCTCGGATTCGAGCAGGTTCAGCATCAGCGCGCGGGGCGACCCTTCGAAGAACGTCGCCAGCACGTTCTCGACGACGGTCCGGCGCGCCGCATCGCGCTCGACGCGAGGCTTGTAGACGTTGGCCTTGCCGCGCATCGTGTGACGAACGTACGCCTTGCGCTCGAGGATGGTCAGCGTCGACAGCACCGTGGTGTAGGCGATCGGGCGGTCCTGCAAGCGGGCGTGAACGTCCGCCACGGTCGCGCTGCCGAGATCCCACAGAATGTCCATGAGACGGTATTCCGCCTCGGTCAACGTCGGCGTCGGGCGCCTTGCCATGCGGCCGTCGTTCGACCCCGGCTCCGCATTCTCCGCGAGGTTTTCGAACCGGCCGGGCCGGCGCGATCACGCGGTCGCGCGCGCCAGCCAGGCGTCGACGCGGCGCTCGAGCACGTCGAGCGGAAGCGACCCCGCACCCAGCACCACCGCGTGAAAGTCGCGCAGGTCGAAACGCGCGGCGAGCTGCCGGCGTGCGCGGTCGCGCAGCTCGAGGATCTTGAGCTGGCCGATCTTGTACGCGAGGGCCTGACCGGGATCGGTGATGTAGCGGTCGATCTCGTTGGTGACGTCGAGCTTCGTCTTCGCGGCATTCTCGAAGAAGTACGCGATCGCGCGCTCGCGCGACCAGCCGAACGCGTGCATCCCGGTGTCGACCACGAGCCGCACCGCGCGCCACATCTCGTAGCTGAGCGCGCCGAGCTTGGCCTTCGCGTCGTCGTACACGCCGATGTCGTCGCCGAGCGACTCGGCGTACAGACCCCAGCCCTCCGAGTAGCCGACGTAGTAAGCCGTGCGCCGAAACTCGGGCAGCGCGCCTAGCTCGGCCGCCAGCGAGAACTGCAGGTGATGACCGGGAACCGACTCGTGCAGGGTGAGCACCGGCATCTCGTAGATCGGCCGCTGATCGGGCCGGTACAAGTTCACGCAATACATGCCGGCGCGCGTTCCGTCGACCGCTCCCGGCTGATAGTAGGCGGTCGTCGCGTCGGGCGCGATCGAGGCCGGGATCGGCGCGACGCCGTACGGCGCGCGCGGCAGCACCCGAAAGAACCGCACCAGCTCGGGATCGATCCGCTTGGCGAGCGCGCGGTACGCGACCAGCAGCTCGTCGGGCGAGCGATGATAGTTGGCCGGATCGGCGCGCATCCGGGCGAAGACCTCGCCGAGCGAACCGCTGTAACCGGTGCGCGGCGCGACGTCGGTCATCGCTTCGCGGATGCGCGCGACCTCGCGCAAGCCGAGCTCGTGGATCGCTTTGGGATCCATCGTCGTGGTCGTGTTGACGCGCGCGAGGTACGCGTAGATCGCCTCGCCGTTGGGGACGTGCGCCAAGCCGACCTCGGTCGGCGCCGCCGGCAAATACTCCGCGGCGAGAAACGCGCGCAGCCGCTGCAGCGCCGGCATCACGCCGCCGGCGATTGCGGCGCGCGCGCGCTCGCGCGCTGCCGCGACGTCGGCGGGTGCAAGCGCGCGCGGCAGCCGCGCGAACGGAGCGAAGAACGGGTGCTGTTCGGGAGCGGTGAGCTGTCGGTCGAGCTGTTCGGGCACGCGCTCCATCACGACGCGCGGCCACAGCATGCGGCGCGCGACCGCTTCGCGCAACAGCGCGATCGTCGCATCGACTTTCGCCGGCCAGCGCTCGATCCGCACTGCCCAGTGCTCGTAGTCGGCGCGCGTCGCGAACGGCAGCACGTCGACGATCGACACGTCGGTCTGCACCCCGCCGCGCTGGTTGAGCGCGAACAGATAGGTCCGCAGGTCGAAGCCCTGCACGTCGTCGCGCAACTGTTGCGCGTACAGGTCGGCGTTCGTTCGGCCCGTCTCCGACAAGCGCGCGCGGTCGAAGCGGTCGAGCTGCGCGAGCACGTCGCGCTGGTGAGCTGCTTCGGCCGACGCCGCGCTCTCCGACGGATCGTCCCAGCTTTCGTCGCCCGAACGGTCACCGTCGTACGTCGCCGCCTCGGGATGGCGCTGATGGTACCCGCGCCACTCCGCCGCGAGCAGCGCGTCCAATTCGGCGTCGGCGGCGTTCGGTGCGCCGTCCGGCGGCTCCGCGGCCGAGCCCGGCGCTCCGTCGGAGAGGACGAGCGCCGCCGAAACCGACGCGCCCTTGAGGAGATCGGCCCGGTTCATACCGGTTCGGGCGGCCGCCAGCGGAGGTCGGGCTGGCGCGCCGCGCGCGTTTCGTCGACGCGCCCGACCGGCGTGTTGACCGGTGCCGCCAGAACGCGTTCGGGATCGGCGTGCGCGGTCGCAACGATCTCGCGGAAGGCCGCGATGAACTCGTCGAGCGTCTCTTTCGATTCCGTCTCGGTCGGCTCGATCATCAAGCACTCGGGGACGATGAGCGGGAAGTACACCGTCGGCGCGTGATAGCCGCGGTCGAGCAGCGCCTTGGCCAGGTCCAGCGC
>Ga0302325_10015025_pt1 | contig 16474 bp, 16 predicted proteins | sample Palsa_T0_2_FD_201948 | JGI IMG/M metagenome (GOLD analysis project Ga0302325, IMG submission 201948) | Peat permafrost microbial communities from Stordalen Mire near Abisko, Sweden - Palsa_T0_2 | ecosystem: Environmental > Terrestrial > Soil > Palsa > Peat permafrost | place: Sweden: Abisko... | reverse complement strand
TCCGCCACCGCCTTCGCGACGTCGGCCGGGGCCTCGAGCAAGGTCGTCGTATCGACCACCAAGAACGCCAAGCTCGGCAAGATCTTGGTGAGCGGCAAGACGCTGTACACCTTGAAGGCAAGCAAGACGCCGTGCACCGCCGCCTGCATGAAGATCTGGCCCGTGCTGGCACTGCCCAAGGGCGTCAAGAAGGCCACGGCCGGTTCCGGCGTCAGCGCCTCGAAGCTGGGCACCAAGACCATCTCCGGCGGCGTGCGCCAGGTGACCTACGGCGGGAAGCCGCTCTACTGGTTCTCGGGGGACAGCGGGCCCGGGCAGGCGAACGGGAACGTCACCGACGAATGGGGCAAGTGGTCTTCGGTCGTGACGGCGAAGTCGGGCTCCGGCTCCACCTCGACCGCCACGACGTCGGGTTCGGGAGGCACCGCGTTCTAATGTCTCGGGTACACACGGAGTCATCATGCTGACCTTCGTAGAGACGCCGACCCGCTCCACCGTGCCCGGCGCGGTGGAGCGGGTGCAGGAACGGGTGCGGTCGCGCGTCTATCTGCCTGCGTGCGCGATGGTTGCCGTGGCGGGGGCCCTCGTCGGGTTCGGTTGGGCCACGCACTGGGGCGGCGCCGCCTTCGCGGCGTCGATGACCAGCCTGCGCGTGGTGGTGATCGGCCCGACGACCATTGTCATCATCGGGGTCTTCCTGGTCGTAGAACGGCTCCGGCCGGCGCAGCGACGACCGCTGTTCGCCCGCGGCTACCGCCAGGACCTCCTCTTCACGGTGCTCAACGGGACACTCGTCGTGCCGCTCGTGACGGCGCTCACCCTCTCGTTCGCCGCCGTGGCCCAGCGGTCCATGCCCTGGATCATCATCCCGAAGATCGGCACGGTTCCACGCTGGGGCGCCATCGCGTTGATCATCGTGGCCATGGACGGGTGCAACTGGTTCGTCCACCTGGCCAATCACCGCATCAGCATGCTCTGGCGCTTCCATGAGCTGCACCATTCGCAAGAGGACATGAGCGTGCTGACGGTCTTTCGCACGCATCCGCTCATTCATTTCTCCTACCTGATCGCGCTGATCCCCGGGATCGTGCTGCTCGCCAACGGCACACTGCCCATCACGCTCCTCGTCATCTACGGCGGCATCGTGGCCTTCGCCCACTCGAACACCAACCTGGGGTTCGGCCCGCTCGGACGGATCTTCGTCAGCCCGAACTTCCACCGGATCCACCACCGGTTGGAAGGTCGCCAGGACGTCAACCTCGGGTTCGCGCTCTCCATCTGGGATCAGCTCTTCCACACGGCGGTCTTCCCGACGCCCGAGACGATCAGGGCCGACACCGGCCTGCCCGGCCGGCCGTTGATCGTCGAACAGGCGGCACCACGGGCGCGTCACTTCCGGGTCTTTGCGGCGCAGCTGGTGGCGCCGTTCCGCCCCATGGAGGGCAACGGTTCACCGCGCTGACCGTTGCGAGATACCCCGACGTTCAGATACCCCGACGATCGCGGCCGGCGCTATAGCGTGGCCTGACTTTGGGCGTGTGATTTCAGCGGTCGGGAAGCGAGGGGACCATGACTGACCCGGGTGGCAGTGCCTCCGTCGACGGCACCGTCGTCGATGCCGATCAGCCCTACGGCTACTCCCGGCTGCCGCAACGCCAGGAGCAGTTCGCACAGGCGGCGGCGCAGTTGAAGGCCTCCGACGGATGGTCGGCCGCGGGCCCCAAGGAGTTGGTGGCCGACCTCGCCCTCGAGGGTGGCGGGGTCAAGGGCATCGCCATCGTGGGGGCGGTGTCGGTCCTGGCCGAAGCCGGCTACCGCTTCTCCCGCGTCGCCGGCACGAGCGCGGGGGCGATCGCCGCCACGCTCATCGCCGCCATTTCAAAAGCACAGAAGCCGATGTCGTCGTTGAAGGGCTACCTGGACGGGCTTTCGTTCGTGCAGTTCATGCCGGAAGGCAAGATCCACCGCTTCTTGGACCACGACTTCGGCAAGGCGGGCGGAGCCTTGGCGGACGCCGACATCCTCGCCCGCCAGATGGGGCTGTATTCGGGTGACTATCTCGCCGAATGGCTCACGCCGATCCTGCACGACGACCTCGGCGTGCGCACCTTTGCCGACCTGAAGATCACGCTGGAGGAAGACCCGGGCATGAGCCTGCCCGAGAACCGGCGGTACCGGCTCGTGGTCCACACCTCGGACGTCACCCGCGGCCAGCTCGTCCATCTCCCCTGGGACTACAACTACTACGGCCACGACAGGGACACCGAGGACGTGGTGGGCGCCGTGCGTGCCTCCATGTCGATCCCCTTCTTCTTCGAACCCGTCACCTTCGAATCCCTGGCCGCCGACGTGGACATCCCCCAACCCGGCGGGGGCGTCGTCACGGCGCACTACGACGCGGGCACCGTGACGTGGGTCGACGGTGGCATGCTGCGCAACTTCCCGATCGACGCCTTCGCGCGCATCGACGGGGCTCCACCGCGCTGGCCCACCATCGGCATCAAGCTGTCATCGCTGCAGAAGTCGTTCGGTGCCACCACGGGCGCTGCCACGACGTACAAGCTGGCGCGGGCATGCCTGAGCACGATGATGAACGAGTGGGACGCCTACAGCGTCGACGAGTCGACCGCGGCGCGAACGATCTTCGTGGACAACGCCGGCCTCACGGCGACCGACTTCGATCTCACCACGGCCCAGCAGGATGAGCTGTTCCTGAACGGCGTGCGTGCCGCCACCGCCTTCGTGATCGAGATGGGCGACCGGGGCCACGTCCCCCGCAGCGCCCAAGAGGCGCGGGCCAGCGGCATCGTCAACGGCTGACCCGCTGCTCCGTGCGGAGTGCGGGCGCGGGCTAACCGCGAGCTAACCGGCCTTGAGATCGTCCGTCACGGAAGCCAGGAACGCTCCGGCGTCCAGCGTCAGCGGATCGTCCGGTCCGAGCGTGCGGTGGCGCACGTCGACGACGATGCGCACGAGACGAGCGGCCTCGGTTGGTTCGTGGAGCTCGCTGAGCGTCGACGCCAGGTTGAGGGCAGCCGATTGCGCCTGGTCGCTCTCGGCCTCTCCTCGCCGTTCGTACCCCGCCACAACCTGCTCCTGGAGGAGGCGTGCCTCGGCCAGCCGTCCCAGCATCTTGGTCGCGCTGGCGTTCCACGCCATGGCCGTCAGGGTCTGCGTGTCGTCCTCCCCGAGCGTGCCCGCCCGCTGGCGCACGACGTGGGCCAGCAGCGGCTCGGCCTCTTCGGGCCGGCCCAGCGTCATCAGGCACGTGGCCAGCTTCCACTCGGCGCTCAGGGTGGACAGGTGGTCGGGACCCACGCTGGCCCGCAGGCCTTCGGCGATCTTCTCCCGGAGCGGCGCTTCCTCGGCCACCCGCTCCAGCTGTGACAATTGGTTGGCCACTTCGTTCATGGCCTTTATGGACAACGACGAATCCGGGCCGTTCTTGCGGATCGACCAGCGCAGGACATCCTGTGCCTGCGCCAACAACTCTTCGGGGCTCTGCTCCTGGCTTTTGGAGGCCCGGCGGGCCCAGGTCTCGAACTTGCGCTCCAAGGCGCGGTCCGGCTCCGGACTCTGTTTCCCGCGTCGCACCACGGGGCCAGCGTACGACGGTCTCGTCCGGGCCACGGCGGGAGGGCGGGAAGCCTGCCCGGGGCGGTTATTTTCTACGATTTTGGTTAGAAAGTGTGAGAAACGTGCGCTTTGTCAGTGGCGCGGCGGAACGACCCCTATTGCGTCGGCTCGTCCAGCCGGCGCCGCCTCTCGCGCAGCGTGACGGCGGTGGCCGCCCGTTCGTCGCGGAAGGCCTGAATGCGGGCCAGGGTGTCGTCCAGGCGGGCCAGGAGCTGGTCGTTGGCCACAATGCCCTCGTCGAGGAGCTCGCGGTGGTGCTGCGGGTCCAGGTCGCCGGCGGCGAGCTCGGAGCGCACGCGGTCGAGCACGTCGACATCCTCGGTGCCGAGCACGGTGCGCACCTCGGCCAGGGAGAAGCCGAGCAGCTCTTGGAGGTTGCGGATCCGGTTGACCCGGGCCACGTCGGACGGCGAGTAGAGGCGCTCGCCACTGGTGCGGTAGCTGCTCGGTTGGAGCAGCTCGAGCTCCTCCCAATAGCGCAGCGTCCTGGTCGTGACCCCGGTCAGCTTGGCCACTTCTCCGATGCGCCATAGGACAGGCTTTGCTTCTGCCGTCATCAACTTGACCGCCATCAGCTCATCGCCTCCGACCTCAGGGTGACCCCGGCGCCGGTCGGCTCCCTGACCGCCTCCTCTTCGCCTTGCGAGTCCGCCTCGATCTTACCGTCGACATGGTCCAGGCCCGGGGTGATGCCGAACAGCGGCACCTTGTCGGGCGCCCGACCACTGCGGGTCCACGAGATGAAGGCGGCGAGGATGCTGGACAGGATGGCGAAGTCGAAGGCGGCGCGCAGCCCCGACCTGAACGGCGCGGCAATGAGGGAGGGGAAGAACTGGCGCCCGGTAAGGGTGACCTGTTGCGCGTGCGGCAGTCCGGCCAAGGCGTGGGCGCCGAGAAGCTCCCTGATCGGGTCGTAACCCAGGAGTGCGGCGAACAACGTGGACACCGGCGAGAGGCTCGACACCCGGCGCGCGTCGGCCGACGACACGCCGTGGGCGAGGAGGCCGTGATAGAGGCTGTGGGGAAGCGATGTCGACAAGCCGATGATGATGAGCGAGAAGAAAATGCCTATCGAGAGAACCTGCGCCGAGTTGACGAAGGTGGTGCTCATCCCCGAACCGACCCCCCGGTGCTCCGCCGGCAGGCTGTTCATCACGGCGGCCCGGTTCGGCGCCCCGAACGACGACATGGCCAACCCCATGAAGAACAGGATGAGCGCGAAGGCCCAGTACGGGAAGTCCACCGGGAGGAGTTCGAGCAGGACGAAGCAAATGGCCGTGCCGATCATCCCACCGGACGCGAACACGCGGGCGCCGTGCTTATCCGACAAAATGCCCGATACGGGCCCGGCGATGAGGAATCCGGCGGTGAGGGGCAGGATGGCGATGCCCGCCCACAAGGGGGTGCGGCTGAAGGAGTAGCCGTGGAGGGGCAGCCAGATACCTTGCAACCAGATGATGAGGATGAACATCAGCCCGCCCCGGCTCAACGCGGCCAGCAGGCCTGAGATCACCCCGGCGGTGAAGGCGCGGATCTTGAAGAGCTGCAGCCGGAACATCGGCTCGGGCACCTTCGTCTCGATTATGCAGAAGGCGATCAGGAGGACGACGCCGGTGATCAGGTAGGTGAGCACCAGAGGGCCGGTCCACCCGGTGGAATCCTTCCCGTACGGCTCGATCCCGTAGGTGATGCCGATCATCACGAGCACCAGGCCGAGGGCGAACGTGATGTTGCCGGGCCAGTCGATACGGGCCGGCCGCCTCTCGCTCAACTCGCGCAGCTTGTAGTAGCCCATGACCGTGCCGAGCAGCCCGACCGGCACCGACACCAGGAAGATCAAGCGCCAGTTGATGGGCGCCAGCACCCCGCCCAGCACGAGGCCGACGAACGCCCCGCTGAACGCAGCGGCCTGGTTGATGCCCATCGCCATGCCGCGTTGCTCGGCCGGGAAGGCGTCGGTCAAGAGGGCAGCGGAGTTGGCCATGATCATGGCGGCCCCCACCGCCTGGAAGAGGCGCATGACGATCAGCCAGATGGCGGCGGCGTGCCCGGAGGTCCAGGTGACGGTGAGCACCAGGGAGAAGAAGGTGAACACGGCGAAGCCGAAGTTGTAGGTCCGGACCCGGCCGTAGATGTCGCCGAGCCGGCCGAGCGTCACCACCAGGACGCTGGTGACGACCAGGAATCCGAGGATCATCCACAGCAGATAGAAGCTGTTCCCCGGCTGGAGCGGGTCGATCCCGATCCCCCGGAAGATGTTAGGCAGCGAGATCAACGTGATGGAGCCGTCGATCGTGGCCATGAGCATGCCCAGGGTCGAGATGAACAGCGCCGTCCACTTGTAGCCGTCCGGTATGGGCTCGCCCACGGCGAAGCGGGCGCCACGGCGTGCTCCGAGGGGTTGTCCCGGGCGATTGAGGTCGAGCATCACACTCCGGATGGCGCTGGGCCCGTCACGTACGTGAACGGCAGCTGATAGCGACTCTTACGTCAACCAACTATAACGTGCACGTCAAGTGGATCGCCAGGCGCCACTCAGCTAATCTGCAGCGCCCTAGGGCCGAAAGGCCCTTTGTGCAGGGTCGACGTTGTATTCAGCGCCAAATGCCGGTTGAATGTCTTTCTCGTCGGGTAAAGAGGGGGTGATGGAGATCTTGCCAGGGGGAAAGCAGGAATCTCGACGCCGCACGATCGGGCTGGTGCTCGGCGCCGGGGGCGTCGTCGGTCAGGCCTACCAGGTCGGCGTGCTCGCCGCCCTGGAGCGAGAGGCCCTCTGGGATCCCCGGGACGCCGACATCATCGTGGGCACCTCCGCCGGATCGGTCACCGGCGCCGCGATCCGGGTGGGTGTGCCGGCTTCGGACCTGGCGGCATCGACCTACGGCGTGCCCACGTCGTCCACCGGCGGTGCGCTGCTCAAGCGCATCATCCCCGACGACAGCCCGCTCCCGGTCCCGTCGGTCGCCGCGCTGTTCCGGCCCTGGCGGGCGCCGTCACCGGCACTCATCGGTCGGACCGTCCGCCGTCCCTGGGCCTTCCGGCCCGAGGTGGCGGCCATGACCCTGCTGCCCCGGGGCCAGGTCGACATCAGCGAGCGCGCCCGGGCCCTGCACGAGTTCATCGGCGACACCTGGCCGGAAGGACTGTGGATCTGCGCCGCCCGCCGTTCCGACGGTGGCCGGGTCGTCTTCGGTCGACCGGCGTCGCCCCGGGCGCCGCTGGCCTCCGCCGTCCTGGCCTCGTGTGCCATCCCGGGCTACTTCACGCCGATCACCATCGACGGCACCGAGTATTTCGACGGCGGCGTGCATTCGAACACCAACGCCGACGTGTTGCGGACGCAGAACCTCGACGCCGTCGTGGTCATCTCGTCCATGTCCGCCTCCCGCGGCCATGCCGTCGGGGCCGACGCGCTCATCCGCCGTTCCGTGCGCCGTCGCCTCGAGCGCGAGATCGGACGCCTCGAGTCTGGCGGCACCACGGTGATCCGGTTGGAGCCGGGGCCCGAGTCACAGCACGCCATGGGCCTGTGGGCCATGGCCGAGCACCGCGCCCCGCGCGTGGTGGAAGCGGCCTACGCGGAGACCCGGAGCAGGATCGCCGCCAGCCCCTTCCTCGCCGGCCTGGGCGAGCCACGGGTGACCTCCGCCGCCGTCTGAGTCTTCCCGCAGCTTCGGGTCGTCACCAGGAGAAATATCTGCGGCGCGGTGCTACCGTCCGTGCACTGCGCTGCCGCATTCCCCTCGTGAAGGGAGAGACCCGTGAGCACTGACCGGCTGAGCCCGCTGGACGCCTCATTCCTGCACATCGAGGACGACGTCAGCCACATGCACATCGCCTCGGTGGCGATCTTCGAAGGGCCCCAACCCGCCTTCGCCGACATCGTCGCCATGGTCGATGCCAAGCTCGCCCTGGTGCCCCGCTACCGGCAGGTGGTGCAGTTCGTTCCCTTCGAACTGGGACGGCCGGTTTGGGCGGACGACCCCCACTTCAACATCGAGTACCACCTGCGCCACACCGCCCTGCCCGCACCGGGAGGGGAGGCCGAGCTGCGCAAGCTGGTCGGACGGGTCATGTCCCAGCCGTTGGACCGGTCCAAGCCCCTCTGGGAGATCTGGATCGTCGAGGGGCTCGAGGACGGGCGTTGGGCCATGTTGGCCAAGACGCATCACGCCATGGTCGACGGGGTAGCGGGGACGGACCTGCTGGCGGTGATCATGGACCTTTCCCCCGAGGCGGTGCGACCCGACGTGCCGGCGTGGGTGCCACGGCCGTCGCAGTCGGGCGGGCGGCTCGCCGCCGACGCCGTGTTCAACATGGTGCGGTCGCCCTACGAGCAGGTGCGAGCGGTGCGGGCCTCGACGCGGGCGGTGCGCGGCGCGCTCTCCCACGCCAAAGAGGTCGGGCAGGGTGTTGTGGCCATGGCGGGATTGGTGCGGAACACCCCGGTGTCCAGCCTCAACGGGCCGATCGGCCCGCACCGGCGTTACGCCTGGGCGTCGACGACGGTCGAGGACATCAAGGCGGTGCGCCATGGCCTCGGCGGGACCTTCAACGACGTCATATTGGCCTCCATCACCAACGGTTTCCGCGAGCTGCTCCTGTCCCGGGGCGAGGACGTCGATCGGGTGGTGCGCACGCTCGTTCCCGTCTCGGTCCGCCCGCGTGACTCCAGTGGCAAGGCCGTCGGCGACGGAACCTTCGAGAACAAGGTGTCGGCCATGTTCGCCGAGCTGCCGGTCAACATCGACGACCCCGTCGAGCGGCTGCACGCCATCACCCGGCAGATGGACGGCCTGAAGGACTCGAAGCAGGCGGTGGCCGGCGAGGCCCTGACCTCCATGTCGGGATTCGCTCCCCCCATGCTGTTGGCCCTCGGCATGCGGCTGGCCACCCGCGCCGCCCAACGCAACGTGAACACGGTGACGACGAACGTGCCGGGGCCGCAGTTCCCGCTCTACGCGGCGGGCCGCAAGATGATCCGGGCCTTTCCCTACGTGCCCCTCGGCGGGCAGATGCGCATCGGTATCGCCATCTTCTCCTACAACGGTGAGGTCAACTTCGGGGTCACCGGGGACTACGACACCACGGCGGACCTCGACGTGCTGACGGCCGGGATCGAAGACGGGATGGCCCAGATGGTCAAGTTGAGTGCCGGTGAAGCGGACGGATGAGGTTCAACCGGCGGCGGTGAAGGCCGGCAGCATGGACACTTCGGCCGCCATGTAGCTGCGCAGGCCGGAGACGATCAGCTGCTCGACGGTGCGCCCGACCAGAAAGACGTGCACCTTGAGCTCGCCGGCAATGGTGACCACCGTGGAGTCGGGACCGGTCGCCCCCTCGGTGAACACGAAGGTGCCGGAGCAATCGAGGCGATCGGGATAGTGATCGGGCAGCACGACGAAGCTCGTCCGGCGCTCCTTTAGATGAATCTCGGTGCGGGTGACCCAGGACAGTTTCGCCGGATCGACCACGGCCCGGACCGCCGAGGAGACCGAGCCCGTGAACTGGTAGCGGACTTCGATCGTCGCCGGCGAGCGGTCGCCCTGATGGCTGACCACTTCGACCAGGGAGATATCGCCGCTGGCCGGTCGCCCCTCGTAGAAGGCCGGGCTGGCGTAGGCCGCCACGGCCGCATCGGGCGCCACGGCGACGTTCTGCCCGATGGAGAAGTTCACGCCGTCGTGGCCGGGCGGGTCGAGGGCAGCCCCAGTTTGCGATGGTCCCAACTGACGGTGCGCTCCACGTGCAGCTTCACCGCCACGCGCTTGTGCAGCATCGCCTCCAGAAACGGTTTCAGCTCGTCGCTGTAGCTGCCGTAGTAGCGCTCGAACACGCTGATGCCCAGGGTCCAGAGCTGATCGGGGTCGTCGATGATCTCGGCCCGTCCCACCAGCTCGACGCCGCGCAGCTCCTCGTAGTAATCGCCGTCCTCGAAGAGAAGCGTCAGGCGGGGATCACGGCGGAGGTTCTGGACCTTCTGCGACTTGGCCTTGGTCTCGACGGTGACGCATCCGTCGAGGAAGCCGTACCACATGGCGATGGCGTGAATGGATCCATCGGGACCGATGGAGCACATGCTCATGCTCCGGCGCTCGGCCAGGAAGGCGTCGATCTCCTCCGGCGTCATGCGGATGGAGCTCCGCTGGTTGACCCCGTGTCCCATCGCCTCGCTCATCTGACTCCTCCCGCTCGTTCGGTGTGAAGGGTAACGCCAACGAGCCGACGGGCAGGGGAAGAGTTCATCTAGAGGACACTTCCCGGTTGCAACGGTTTCGCGAATCGTTCATCTCGGATCCGTACCGTGAGGAGCGATGGCAGTGACGCACCAGGAAGCACACCGCACCCGGCTCGGGATCCCCAGCCCGCCGGCGCGGCGTGGCCATCAGGGCCGGCGGGAACTGGCCGAAGTCGTGCCCATCCGTCCGGTCGCCTCCTCCCGGGGCGGCGGGAATGGCGGCATGGTTTCTCGGATGGCGCAGGTTTTCGCCTCTCTGCGCGCCCAGGCGATGACGGGGGGCACTCCCCCCACCCCCCCGTCATCGCCTGCCCCTCCTGCCCGCAGCCTCACGCATGCAGCCGCGCCTGACGACGCGGCGTGATGTGTAGCGGCACATGGCCACCGACATGGTGACCAACGGCCGGTCCCCAGCCGGCGCACCACAGCGGGACAACCGGCCTCTGGTCCTGGTGGTCGACGACGAGGAGTCCTACCGGCAGGCCCTGGCGTCGGGGCTGACCCGGGAAGGCTTCGCGGTGGAGATCGCGGGCGACGGGCACGAGGCCTTACGGCTCTTTCACCGGGTGCATCCCGACCTGGTGCTCCTCGACGTCATGCTGCCCGACCAGTCGGGGATCGAGCTCTGCCAGCAGATGCGGGCCCTCAAACCGATACCCATCATCATGGTGACGGCCCGCGACTCGGAGGTCGACGTCGTGCTCGGGCTCGAGCTCGGCGCCAGCGACTACGTGCCCAAGCCGTTCCGCCTGCGCGAGCTGGTGGCGCGCATGCGTGCCGTCCTGCGGCGAGGAGCGGCCGTGGCGGAGCACCATGAAGAGGTGCTGCACGTCGGGCCGGTCCGCCTCGATGCCGGCCGGCGCGAGGTCACGGTGCACGAATTGCCCGTCGAGCTCTCGCGCAAGGAATTCGACCTCTTGTCCCTTCTCATGTCGCACAGCGGCCAGGTGGTCACCCGCGACGGATGCATCGACCGCCTGTGGTGGGACCAGGAACTGACGGACACGCGGACGTTGGACACCCACATCAAGCGGCTGCGCCGGAAGATCGAGCCCGACCCGGCCAACCCCCGGCACCTCGTGACCGTGCGGGGTGTCGGGTTTCGCTTCGAAGCGTGAGCGGCACGGACAGCGATATCCCCCTACATTGTGGGCATGCGCCAAGGTGACGTCGTGCCCGACTTCGAGCTGCCCGACCAGACGGGCACGCCCCGCAAGCTGAGCGACCTGCTCACCGGGGGCCCGGTGGTGCTCTTCTTCTACCCGGCCGCGATGACCTACGGCTGCACCAAGGAGAGCTGTCACTTCCGCGACATGGAAGCCGAGTTCGCCGCCGTGGGGGCCCAGCGGATCGGCATCAGCGCCGATTCGGTGGACAAGCAGAAGCAGTTCGACGAGAAGGAGTCCCTCGGGTACCCGCTGCTCTCGGACCCCGATCGCACCGTGGCCACCCAATTGGGGGCCAAGCGGGGCCCGAGCTTCCTGCCCAACAAGCGCATCACCTTCGTGATCGACACCGATCGCACCCTGCTGGCGGTCATCCACACCGAATTCTCCATGGGCGCCCATGCGGACAAGGCGCTCGAGATCCTCAAGGCCCGCCAGGCTGCCTGAGCACTGCATCGCCGTCACCGGGGCGGCCTCGGGGATCGGCGCCGCCTGCGCGTCCCGCCTGCAGGCGGCGGGCTACCGGATCATCGGCGTGGACCTCCATGAAGCCGAGGTGGTGGCCGACCTCGGCACGGCCGGGGGTCGCCGGCACGCCATGGCGGCGATCACCGAGATCTCCCAGGGTGCGCTCTTCGGGCTGGTCACCTGCGCCGGGCTCGCCGGCGCACCCTGGCGGGACGGTTCGCTCCTGGCCTCGGTGAATTACTTCGGCACGATCGAACTCCTGAGCGGCTTACGGCCGCTCCTCCAACGCGGCGGCTCGGCCGTTGCCATCAGCTCGAACTCGACCACCGTGCAGCCAGACATTCCGGCCGACGTGGTCGCCGCCTGCCTCGATCACGACGAGGACCGGGCCAGGTCGCTGGCTGACGCGGTCGGCTCGTTGCGCACGTACCCGGCGTCCAAGCTGGCCGTGGCCCGGTGGGTGCGCCGCCAGGCCACCGGGCCCGACTGGGCCGGATCGGGCCTGCGCCTCAATGCCATCGCACCCGGCATGATCGAGACGCCCATGGTCAGCGACATGCGTGGGGACCCCGACGTGGGCCCGCTGCTCGACATGCTGCCCATTCCCGTCGGGCGCCCCGGGCGGCCCGAAGAGATCGCCGCCTTGGTCGCCTTCCTCATCGGGCCCGACGGCGGCTACTTCTGCGGCTCGGTGCTCTTCTGTGACGGCGGCAGCGATGCGCTGCTGCGCACGGCCGACTGGCCCGCCCCCTGGGACATCTCCCTGCGCGATTTCGGGCAGCCGCGGTCCTCCTAGACCACCAGAAGCCCCGGACCAGGCGAAAGGGGCCGAACGCGGCGCCCAGGGCCCGCGCTAGCCGATAAAGGGGCCGTAGAAACGCCCGTTCGTCAAGGGTTCATCCCCACGACACCGGAAGTTTGCCGTGCCGTCGAATGCCGTTCAGGTTGCCTCGTTAGGAATGCACCGGCAAATGGATCGCGCCCGCCTTGATCTTGGCGGCATCGGGCACCGCATCGAGGAGAGGAGCAGTACGTGTTCAAACGAATTGAGGGTACAGACACGGCGTCGAGGAGGTCCGGCACGCGCTGGATCATCGGCGCCATGGTCCTCGCGGGTGGACTGGTCGCCGCAGCCTGCGGATCGAGCTCGCCTTCGAAGAGCGCGTCGGGCAGCACCACGACCACCACGCACCATTCCTCGTCCAAGAAGAGCTCGTCCACCACGACGACGGCCGCGCCTTCTGCGACGACGACCACGGTCGCCGGCTCGACCACGCCGACGACGGCCGCACCGGCGACCAAGACGTCCACCACGACCAAGACGACCACCGCGCCGGTCACGCCCACCACGGCGGCTCCGGCGGCCGCCAGCAACGCTCTCGGGGGGTCGAACGACTTCAACACGCCCTCGGCGGCTCTGACGGGAGCAGGTTCGACCTTCGACCAGCCCCTGTTCGCCCGCCAGTTCTACGACTACAACAAGGCCAACTCCAAGGTCACCGTCAACTACGCCTCGGTCGGCTCGGGAACGGGAGAGTCGGACATTCTGGCCGGTTCGGTCAACTTCGGTGCCTCCGACGTGCCTGAGCCCTCGGCCACCACCGGAAGCGGCGGCGCCCTCCTGCAGGTGCCCGTCGTGCTCGGTGGGATCGCCATCGCCTACAACGAGTCGTGCCTGGGCGCCCACGTCCAGATGACCGGAACCCAGATCGCCCAGATCTACTCGGGCAAGATCACCGACTGGCACACCATCAGCTCCAGCTGCCCCACGGGTTCGAACATCGAGCCCGTCTACCGGGCCGACTCGAGCGGGACGACCAACGCCTTCACCCACTACCTCACCTCGGTGGACGCGGCGGACTGGCCGGCCAGCCTCGACGGCAAGCAGCCCACCTTCCCCAAGGGCGAGGGTGGCAACGGCAACGCCGGCGTGGCCGGTGACGTCCAGGGTGGTGCCGGCACGATCGGCTACGTCGAGTTGGCCTATGCCCTGCAGTCCGGGCTGAACTACGCCGCCGTCCAGAACTCGTCGGGGGCGTTCGTGGTCCCGAACTCGTCCTCTGTCGCCGCCGACGCCGCCGCCTTCCCGGGCGTTTCGGCCGACAACTACCTGATCGTCAACGGCACCGGTGCCGGGGCCTACCCCATCTCGACCTACAGCTGGGTGATTCTCTACCAGAAGCAGTCGAACTCGAACAACGGGATCGCCCTGGGCAAGATGCTCGACTGGATGGCCACGACCGGGCAGTCCGACGCCGCGGCCATCGGCTACGTGCCGCTGCCCTCCAACGTCCAGTCGCTGGCCATCTCCACGATCATGCAGATGGAAAGCTCCGGCGGGTCTCCCCTCTTCTCCTAGGTGGAGATCAAGGAGATCAAAGAGGGCTCTCCCCGCCAACTCCTCGAGCAACGGCGTAGCTCCCTGTCTTCGGGCAGGGGCTACGCCGCGCTCCTGTGGGGCGCCGCGCTCCTCTTCGTGGTCGTCCTGGCGACGATCATCGAGGGCATCGTCAGCCAGTCCACACAGGCCTTCGGCCACTTCGGCATCGGCTTCTTGTGGTCGACGGCCTGGAACGAGGCGACCAACAGCTTCGGAGCGGGCCAGTTCATCGTCGGCACGGTGACGGTGACGCTCATCGCCATGATCATCGCCGTGCCCGTCGGCCTGGCCACGGCGGCCTTCCTGACCGAGATGTGCCCCCGCCGCATCGCCACCCCCCTCGGTATCGCCATCGACCTCATCGCCGCCGTGCCCAGCATCGTGGTGGGTCTTTGGGGCCTCTACGTCATGCAGCCCATCTTCCTGCGCGACGTCGAGCCGTTCATGAAAGACATTCCGGTCGTCAGCCTGCTCTTCAAGGGCAACGCCGAAGGACCGAGCTACATCCTGGCGGGGTTCGTGCTCTCCATCATGATCGTCCCCACCATGGTCGCCTTGTCCCGCACCGCGCTGGCCGGTGTCGGCGTCCTGGACCGCGAGGCGGCCTTCGCGTTGGGGGCCACGCCGTGGCAGGTGGTGCGCAAGGTGGTGGTGCCCGGCGCCAATTCGGGAATTCTTGCCGCCAGCACCCTTGCCCTCGGTCGCGCCGTCGGCGAGACGATCGCCATCACCCTCCTGATCGGAAACACCCTCATCCTCCAGCACCCCTTCTCGCTCTTGAACGACGGGGCGACGCTCGGTTCGGTCATCGTGCTCAACTTCGGCGAGTCGCAACCGGGCACGCTGTTGCGCAGCACGCTGTTGGCCCTGGCCGTCGTCCTGCTCGTGATCACCCTCATCGTCAACATCGGCGGCCGGTTCATCGTCCGCAAGAGCACCCAGTTCAGGTTGCCATGAGCACCGACGTCCTCGAAGCACCGGCCCCCTCGGGCAAGGACGCCACGTACGCCGCGCGGCGTCAGCTGATACAAGGCTCGGCCCGGGCGACGCTCAAACGGCGCCGCGCCATTGCCCTGGCCATCCGGATCATCTTCGGGATTTGCATGTTCCTCACGCTCATCCCGCTCGCCTTCCTCATCGGGTACGTGACCAAACGGGGCATCGGTGCCCTGTCCGTGGCCTTCTTCACCCACACCCCCACGCCCGAGGGCATCCCGGGGGGCGGGATCTCGAACGCCATCGTCGGCAGCCTCATCATCAACGGGCTGGCTCTGGTCATCGCCATGCCGATCGGCCTGCTCGTGGCCCTGTTCCTGATCGAGCGCCGGGGTCCGATCGCCAACGCCATCCGCTTCGGGGCCGACGTGCTCTCCGGATTGCCCTCCATCCTCATCGGGCTCTTCGCCTACTCCGTGATCGTGGTCCATACCCACTACTCGGCCTACTCGGCCAGCGTGGCCCTGGCCGTGCTCATGTTGCCGATCATGATCCGCGGCAACGAAGAGGCCATGCGCACGGTGCCCAACGAGCTATGGGAGGCCGGACTGGCGCTCGGCGCTCGGCAGTCCCGTGTCGTCCGCTCCGTGGTCGTCCGGGGGTCCATTCCCGGCCTGGTGACCGCCAACCTGCTCGCGCTGGCCCGGGGCGTGGGCGAGACGGCGCCACTTCTCTTCACGACGATCTTCACCCAGCAGTTCAGTACGTCCTTGAACCAACCGATAAACGCCATCCCGTTCGTCATCTATTACGACGGGACGTCAGCCTTCAAGGACCTCCAACAGGACGCGTGGGGCGCCGCCTTCGTGCTCATGGTCGGCGTCCTCATCCTCAGCATCATCGGCCGCACGTTCGCCGCCAGGTTGACCAGGAAATCTCGATAAAGTGCACCAAGCGCATCGGAGAGGGAAATGACTGACACCACGTCTGCAGTTGCCGCCCGGATTCAGCAAGAAGTTCTGGCTCAGGGCCCGGGGTCGGTGGATCTGCTCGACGCTCCGGCGGCCGTCACCCTGAAGGACGTGGCGATCGACTTCGGCCCCGTGCACGCCGTACGCCGGGTGACCTTCCCGTTGGCGGCCAATCGCGTGACCGCCCTGGTCGGGCCCTCGGGATGCGGAAAGACGACGGTGCTGCGGGCGATCAACCGCATGCACGACCGCTCCGGCGGCAAGGTGTCGGGCTCCATCCGCCTGGGCGATCAGGAGATCTACGGGCGCAACGCCCAACCGGAGCTCATCAGGAGCCGCATCGGCATGGTCTTCCAACGCCCGAACCCGTTCCCCACCATGAGCATCATCGACAACGTCACGTCCGGCCTGCGCTTCAACGGCATCCGCAACAAGAAGATCCTGGCCGAGGCGGCGGAGTCGGCCCTGCAGTCGGCCGCCTTGTGGGACACGGTCAAGGACCGCCTGGACCAGCCGGCGGTGCGGCTCTCGGGCGGGCAGCAGCAGCGCCTGTGCATCGCCCGCGCCCTCGCCGTCGAGCCCGAGGTGCTGCTCATGGACGAGCCCTGCTCGGCCCTGGACCCGATCTCGACCTCGGCCATCGAGGAGACGATCGTCGAACTGGCCTCCGAAGTCACCA
>Ga0302325_10015023_pt1 | contig 16476 bp, 14 predicted proteins | sample Palsa_T0_2_FD_201948 | JGI IMG/M metagenome (GOLD analysis project Ga0302325, IMG submission 201948) | Peat permafrost microbial communities from Stordalen Mire near Abisko, Sweden - Palsa_T0_2 | ecosystem: Environmental > Terrestrial > Soil > Palsa > Peat permafrost | place: Sweden: Abisko... | reverse complement strand
GTTGCCTGCCTTCTCGGAACAAACAGAATCGGCCCGGGGCCTACCGTTTGGCGGACGGAGCGGGGCGGCAATGAAACCGTCGTGAGCGGCGCTGCTGGTTGTCCCGACAACTTCGCTCGGCAGGTGGTTTGCAATCACCCTGAGGACGCCCAATGCTACGTACTCAGCATTGCGTTTGAACCGACCCCAGTGCCGCCCACGCTACAAAGAGGGGCTAGTGGTCGTGGTCGAAGAGGCAATCCGCAACGAGCAAACATCGGAAAAGCCAGCCTGCGTTGCCCATTACAACCAATAGTCGTTGCCATAGCGGAGTGTCGGCTAATCGGGAGACGAGGGTGGCGCCCGACAGCGCATCTACTACCTTCAAGGGCAGCGGCAGAGGGTCTCGGGAACCTCGCTGGATGCAATGGACAACGTAGGCTGTCCTTACGGAACCCTCGAGTTAGAAGGTGAGCGTTCTTCACGCTACATCGGTCTAAAGACATTTGCAAGAAAACTTTAGCAAGCGATCCAAATTCATTGGCGAGTCGTTGCCAGTGAGGATGCCCACACACCTACGGGCTTCGTTTTGGGCAGATCCTGTTGCCGCATCCTTAGGGTCCGGCTTTGCCTAGCTAGCAGAGTTAGCTATTGACAAGGTCGGCAAGCTGCTTCAGATCGGCGGGCGACCGGCTGCCCCCGCCAACGAGGAGGGTCGTGACCGGCGATGCGCGCCAAGCCTCGAGACGCTCGCGAATCCGCGGCGGCGGCCCGACGAGCGAGATCTCATCGGCGAACTCCTCTGGAACCGCGAGGATTGCTTCCTCGCGCCTTCCCTCGAAAAACAACTCCTGAACCCGCAGAGCTTCTTCTTCGAATCCCATCCGCTGCATCAACTTCGTGTGGTAGTTCTGGCCCTTGGCCCCCATACCGCCGATGTAGAAGCCCAGCATCTGCTTCACCGGAAGGAGGCCGGCGGCGACGTCGTCGGTGATGGCGAAATGCGCGAGCGCAGTGATTTCGAATCCGGGCTTGGCGTCGACCAGTTGGTCAGCGTAGATCTCCTGGCGCCAAGGCGAGTAGTAGAGGGGTAGCCACCCGTCGGCAATCTCGGCCGTCTGGGTGACGTTCTTCGGCCCCTCGGCCGCGATGAAGATCGGCATCTCGCTCCGGAGCGGATGGATCATCAGCTTCAGTGGTTTCCCCAGTCCGATGGAGCCCGGCCCCGAATAGGGGTGCTGGTAGAACTCACCCGCGAACTCAAGCGGACCGTCCTCTCGACGCAACACACGACGGACAATCTCAACGTATTCGCGGGTGCGAGCAAGCGGCCGCGCCGAGGGCTGCCCGTACCAGCCTTCGACGACCTGCGGCCCGGATACTCCAAGTCCGAGGATGAAACGACCGCCGGAAAGATGGTCGATCGTCGCTGCCGCCATTGCCGTAGCGACGGGCGTCCGCGCCGCCATTTGCACGATTCCGGTGCCAATTCGCACCCGCTTCGTATGGGCTGCGATCCATGCGGCAAAGGTGAAGGCGTCGTTGCCCCATGACTCTGCGGTCCAAATCGAGTCAAAGCCAAGGCTCTCGGCCACCTGCGCGTGTTCGATCATGTCCGGATTCGGACCCTTGGCCCAGTAACCGAATGTCATTCCCAACTTCAGCGCTCGTGCCATGTCCACCACACTACGTCGTGGCCACGAATGCCCACTGCTGGGCCCACTCCACCATCAGATCGTAAAAGCCAGATTCGTGGCAACGCGTTGGCCGAGGTCCTGATCGCCCTCAATGGCAATGACCACTTTTGCTGGGTCGACTCGCCCGCACGCCAGAGCGGCAAAGTCGACCGAGCCCAACCGTAAGGTCACATCGGCGGGCTTCGTGAGCGTGGCAACGACAGCGGCGCGACCGTCGACAACGACATGAATGCTCCGAACGACTGGACCGGTCAGGTCGATCGTGATACTGCTGGCGTCTGGTGCCCCCGCTCGCTTTCCAATGATGAAGCCGAGGGCGCGCTCAATCTCGTCTATGGCTTGCTCCGCGGCTGGTCCGCCCCCGTGGCCAGGCCGCCCGACCGCGGCGCGCATGTCCTGTTCATGAACCCAGCAGTCAAAAACGCGGATCTGCATAAATCGTCGATAGTTGGACTTCCCCACTGGCGTCCACGAGGGTTCCTCCCATTGCTCCTCAGCGAGCGCGCGCAGCGCCTCCAAACGTCGGGCTGTGATCCGTCGGAACTCTTCCAGCAGGTGGATCGGATCTGAACGGCGCAGCTCCGCCACCCACTGTTCGTTGGTGCGGCCGATGTCGTTCCTCACGTGGCCCGGAACATCGGCGGCTCCCCACGTCGGTGTGGCCTCGCCGGCGAGCATCGACTCGGTCCCGACGATGTGGGCCAATTGATCGGCGACGGTCCAACCCGGGCAGGCGGTCGGGATCAGCCACTCCTGCGGGACCAACTCACGGCTGAGCTGGTCAATGGAGTCCCAGGTTTCCGCCAATTGGGCCGTTACCGCGGCGGCGGAGTTCTCGGCGATAGTCATGGGACAGGGTGTGCGACGGTATGCCAGTCCCGGGCTGAGAGGTAAGGAGCGAAGAGCTCCCCGATCTGGGCCCAGTCCGCAGGTGCCTTTGGCCGGCGTAGCTCGTAGAGATTGGGGTATTCGCCCCAAGCGGCAACCAGGTCCCACAGCCGTCCTGCGGCTGGCCCCGTCGGCGCGGGCGCGATCACCGGTCCGAAAAGGGGTGTGGCCCCGTCGAGGACCAGGGTGGGCACGCCGAAGCCCCCCAGATCGAGCACTCGTTGGTGGTCGGCCCGAATCTCCTCGTCAATCGTCGCATCGGCCATGCTCGCGTCGATAACGGCAACGTCGAAGCCGCCCTCGACGAGCACTGCTTCAAGCACCGGCCGATCCTGGACCCGGCGGCCGTCTTCGTGAAGAGCGGCCCCGGCCAAGGCGTAGAAGCGATCCACGTCTTCCTCGCCGCTTCGGCGCAGCATCGCCGCCACGCGTAGCATCGACCAGCCATATGACCAGGGTCGCTCCCATGGGTGCTTCTTGTCAGGCTCCCGATTCACCTCTTCCAACGAGAAGAGCTTCCAACTGAGACGAATGTCCCGCTGAAGTGCCGCCTGGCGGATCCAAAGGCTGGTCTGATACGCCCACGGGCACATCACATCGAAGTGAAAGTCGACGTCGGTCATCCCATTCGCCCGTTACTTGGCGGAGGCGTAGTAGTCGATTATCTGACTTGAGTCCCCGCTCTCTGCGGGCCTGAGCACGTTAACGGGAACGACGTCTCGGTGGTCCATGCCGGGACGTGCTCCCCGGGGCGTGCGCCCCGCTGCCACATCGGCGAGCCCCTCCAAAAGGATGCGCTGCGCGTGAATGATGGCCACGTCACTCGATGAGAGGTGGTCTTTGGTCCGATCCACAATGGGTCCCATACTGGCCTGGGTCACCGTGTCCTCCTGCAACAGATTGCCGACGAAACCGCTGAAGTGGCCGTTCTTCATCGCCTCGCGATCCTGACCGAAGTTGTGATCTCGATCCGATGTGAACCCTCCAAAATTGTGCGGGTCGTAGGGCAAGTTACCTACGACCGTGCTCATCTCCTCGGGAACACCGGCTCCGTTGTTGAAGGCAGAATGATTGGACCATACGCCGTAAAAGAGGTTGTGATGCGTGTCGTCGATCGGCGACACGATGAAGACCACGGCAGGGACCTCGTAGCCGCCGGGGGTGAAGCTGATGAAGGGCATGATGTACTTGGTCGTGCGCACATAGGTGGTGCCGTCATGGAGAGGGCGGAGTGCTGCGGCGTCGAGGCCATACGGCGTGTGCTCAACCTCGTACCTCGGCGCCAAGGCGTCCAGCGCGTGAGTCATCGGCTGGTTCGCCTGGTCGCGGTTCACGTACGCCATGTGCAACGTACCCACGTGGGCGCTGTCGATGGTGGCCTCAACACCTTGCAGCCAATTGCAGTAGCACTTCGTGATCGTCATCCACACCTGGCTGGCGGGCATGATCGTGAAAGGCAACTCCGGGAAGGGTGGAGCCTCTTGCGCCCCCAACCAGACCCATATGATGCCGCCGCCTTCGTGGGTCGGGTAGTGGCCAACCGGCACCTTGGCCGCGAAGGCTTCGGGATTCGGCGAGTGCGTGGGAACGTCAACGACCTTTCCTGACACGTCTATCTTCCATCCATGGAATATGCAGCGAAGCCCGCACTCTTCGTTACGGGCCAAGGCCAACGACGTGCCCCGGTGCGGGCACCTCTCATCGAGGAATCCCACCCTGCCGTCGGTGGCTCGAAACGCCACAAAGTCCTCTCCGAGGAGACGCACACGGAGGGGGACGCCGTCTTCGACGATTTGAGAGGACAGGGCGGCGGGGATCCAGTAATGCTCCCGCATCAACTTCCCCATTGGGGCATCGCCCTCGACTTGGGTCAATAGGTTATTTTGCTCGCGCGTGAGCATCACACGTACCCCCTACTCGTCGCAGAATCGAAGCCCGGGTCACATTACCCCCGAAGCGCACCCTGCGATCGCTGCCGCAGTTACGAGTACTCGCTCACCAACCCGTTGCCGCGATGATCGAGCCGTTGAGGTGCTGATCTACCATGCTCCCGTCGCTGGGGGCGTCACCGTAGGTGTACACCGATCCGTTGGCCGATGCGACCCAGTAGCCGCCAGAGTCTGATGTCGTGAAGATGGCGCTGGCGGGGTTCAGCCCCCCCACCGCACCGGCGGGACCCCCGAGATTCGCCGCGTCGCCGTAGGGAGCGACCACACCGTTGGCGAAGAGGAGCCAGTAGCCCGCTCCATCTTTGGTGCGCGCCGCCGCCGTCACCGGGACCGCCTGGGGGCCGGGTGCCCCGTACGAGACGGCGTCCCCGAATGCATAGACATGGCCGGTGGCCGTAATGAGCCAGTACCCGTTCCCGCTGGCGTCGGGCAGGACCGCCACCGCGGCGCCTGAACAGCCGCCGATGCCCGGACACGAGCCCTCGAACTTGGCATCCCCGAAGGCAAAAACGCCTCCGTCAGAGGCCACCATGAAGTAACCGCCCCCGTCGGCCGAAGGCACCATGCCCACAATCGGGGCATTCAGCCTTTTGGGGTCCGTCGACCCGGCGGGAGCGAGGCCCAGTCCCGGGATGGAGCCAAAGAAACCGGCGTTGCCGAACGAGAAGATCCCGCCATCGGAAGCCACAAGCCAGTAGCCCCCGTCACTGGTTGTCGGGGTGATGCCGACCACCGGACGCTGGAGGGTCAGCGACCCCGTCGACCCGTAGAACTGCGCCGAGCCGAACGAGAAGATCCCACCGTCGGAGCCGACCAGCCAGTAGCCGTGCTGACTCGACGGGGTTGGGGTCGCGGTGGGGGTCGGGGCCGGGGTCGAAGCGTATGGGGGCGCATTCACGACCAGGGTCGTCGTTCCGCTGGATGCGGTCAAGTCTGCAGAACCCGAATACATTCCCACGACGGAATCGGTACCTTGGGGTGCAGTCGAGCTGGCACAGGAACCGGACCCGTCCACGAGCGCGCTGGTAGTGCAGAGCGTAGTGGCACCAATTGCGAACGTGACAGTACCCGTCGGTGCGACACTGGCCGAAGACACGGAGGCGGAGTAGGTCACCGCGTTGCCCGAGGTGGTCGACGAAGGACTGACCGACACCGTCGTAGTGGTCGCCGGGGCGATCGGGGGCGAGCCCCGATACGTGACGGTGAACGCATTGCCGGCAATGCTCCCCGCTGATGCGATAAGGATGCCGCTTGAGTTGATCATGTCAATAGGGGTCTGAGTAACCGTGGTCACACCTGAGTGGGTGGCTGTAGCACTGGAGAAAGAGGCAGTGCCGAAGTCGGCCAAGGTCGACTGTCCGCTATTGATGAGGGGGGCCTCTTGGATCCACTCAGCCGAACTGTCAGCTCCGCTATAGGCAAATGGCTGCGAAAACACACTCCCCGAGGTGACGTCGGTGATGGCGATCATCCACGTCCCCGCGGTGACTTGGTACACCGACGCCGTCATGTGGTCACCCGGCGAGACGGTGCTGATCTCGATCGCATAGTTGGGGAGGATCTCATACCAGTCGTAGTAGCTGGTGACTCCGCCGGACGTCTGTTGGGCAGTGCCCGTCTGAATCAGGGACGTGTCGCCTGAAACGAATCCGTCGATTCCAATCCACGTCGATGAGTACTGAGCTGATTGCGATGGCAGAACTGTGGGCACGGTCCACTGGGCACTGACGCCGGTGAAGGTCGGACCGGTGTCGACATAACCTGACCAATTGTAGGTCTCCGCCCGATTTGTCACGTCTGTCGCATGGGGATCGAGCGTGGGCGTCAGATGGGCGGTTTGGCCCAGTGGCTGCCACGCCGAGACCGGCGCGTTGGCCCCCTGCGGGGCCACCAGTCGAGGTGCTGCACTTGCTTCATTGTGGGTCATGACAAGGAATGCGGACGCCATCAGGGCGACCACGACCAAGATCACCACCCATCGGGCGCTGAAACGGATACGGAGACCGGGCGAGGTCACGGTTGACGTCGCACGCCGCGAGTCACGTGAGGTTATGGGGTACACCGTCTCCTTCGCACCATCGTCACAGCTAACGTGCGGGGCCGTTAGACCTTGCGGACGAGCCGTGTCGGCTACCGCAGTTCGTGACATTGGGCGAAACGCGCCACTAAGTCAAGCGTCGGGATCGTGAACGTTCACCTTCAACCGGCTCGCCACCACTTCGCAACCTGACACAGCTAGGTGGTTGCAAAAACTCCCTCGGGTCAGTCCTTGAGTTCCACGACGATCTCGTGGAAGGGAACCTTTCCGTTGTTCACGGCCGACTCGATTCCCCCTCGCTCGGCATAGATCACATTGCCGGGGAAGACGTCTCCTTCCACGGTGCCCAGATGGCCCCAAGGGCCCCCCGAGTCGGGTTCCATTTGGGCGGACATGGTGTCGCCCGAAACCTGGATCATCACGTAGTCGAGCTTGTGCTCGTGCACATCGCTCCGTTGACCGGGTTCGAGTTGCATCTCCCATACGCGCACCCGGTCGTTTTCGAACAACAGCTTGGTGGCGATGTCGCCCAGAACCCGATCAGCCATTGTGCTCCCCTCCTTCGGTCCGGGCCGCCACGAGCTCGCAGGGAGAAGTCGCGACCACAGGCATGATCGTAGCCATCGTCCTGGCTGATTTCCTGCGGTCTCAGCCGGAGGTCTCGGCGACACTGTCGTCGAGAGGAACCTCGTCGGGGGCGCACAGCGTTCCCGGGGCGGGCGTCATCAATTCCTCGCGCCACCTGGTCGTCCATGTACGGGCCTGGCGATGCCAGGCCTCGATGCGGTCATCCCCCGGCACGCCCGCCCGGTCGGCGTCGGCCAGGCCGCGGGCGACATCACGGGCCTTGCCCATCCTGACATGCGCCTCCGGAACCGTCGCCCACGTGGTGCACACTTCGTAGTCGTTCATCATGACTTCGTAGAGCCCGACCAGGTGGTGCCCGTACTCCGCCATTAGCGGCGCCCGCACGGTGCGGACGGCGTCGAGGTACTCGATCGCCGCGCCGGGTTGCACTTCAGACACCTCGTGGACAAAGAGCGATCCCTTCACTCCCGCAGCGGAGAGCGACTCGATATTCGGACAGCCCGGCACGGCGGCGAGAAGGCGATCGAAGCCACCGGTGCGATAGTTGTAGGCGGTCCTCCACCACCCTTCCATGGATGCGTTGCTCATCCGCTTCAAGCCCAAGCGATCAACCTTGGCGGACCACCCATCCCACCCGCCGGGGATCTCCCAAATATTGATCACCTGCGGCCATCGACCAGTTATCCCCATCGTGTACCAGGTGCCGAGAAGCTCGAAGTCGACTTTCTCGTGCCCCGCCTGCGCCTGCGTATGCGCCATGTAGTCCCACTGATGCTGCCCGACGATGTCGATGACTTCGTGGAGAAACAGATCTCGATCAGCCATAGCTCCTCTTTACCCCTCGCAGTTTGCCCGCCGGCACGAGAAGTTAGACCACGCGGGTGCGGCTGGCCCGTTTGGCCATCGAAGTGCTGGCTGCGCCGGGCCGGCCTGGCGTTTCTGCGGCCACACGTCAAGGTTTGTGAGCGCGACCGCTGTAACGTGCCCCCATGTTCGTTCTGGTTCACGGTGCATGGCATGGAGCGTGGTGTTGGGAGCAGGTCGAGCACCACCTGGGGGAGGTCGGCGCAGCCAGCGTGGCCGTCGACCTGCCCGGACGTCAGGGCGACCCACCATCGGTGGCCCAGCTCACGCTCGAGTCGTACGTCGACCAGGTCGTTGCGGCGATTGAGACCTCCCCCGAGCCGGTCGTGCTCGTCGGGCACAGCCTGGGAGGGTTGGTGATCAGCCAGACTGCCGAGCGGGTTCCGGAGAAGATCTCCTCCCTCGTGTACCTGTGCGCCATGCTTCTCCAGGACGGCCAGTCGACCATAGACGCCGCGGTCAACGATCCCACGAGCCAATTGATGGCGAACATTTCGCTGGACGAAGGTACCGCTACCAGCTCGGTGACCGGGCCAGCGGTACGCGACCTCTTCTACGGAGATTGCCGTAGTGCCGACACTGAGAAGGCCATCAAATTGCTGGTGCCTGAGCCCATCGTGCCGGCATCGACCCCCCTGCACGTCACCGCTGAACGATGGGGCTCGGTTGCTCGCTCCTACATCGTGTGTACCCAGGACCGTGCCATCTCCCCCGCCTCCCAACGCGCCATGATCGCGTCGGTCGGCGTAGACAAGGTGATCGAAATGGACTCGAGCCATTCGCCCTTCATCTCCCAACCCGAGCAGTTGGCAGCCCTCCTGGTCGACCTAGAAGACTAAGAGGCGAGCCGCGGCGAGCCCTCGGGCCGCTGGAGGTCCCGTGACCGTTCGATGCTCACCGGGAGTTGCCTGTGAGCGGCTCTCAGTAGGCTCGTCTCGTGATCAACTGGACCACTGTTTCGTCGCTCGCCACGGCGGCAGGGACGCTCGTGCTGGCGGTGGCCACATTCTCCGCGGTGAGATCTGCCAACCGATCGGCCCGTATTGCCGAGCGCTCCTTCGAAATCGGACTCCGTCCGATTCTTGCACCGTCCCGACTGCAGGATCCACCGCAAAAGGTCATGTTCCGCGACCGCCACTGGGTGGTCCTCCAGGGCGGCCGAGCAGTGGTCGAGGTACTCGACGGCGTGGTGTACCTGGCCATGCTGGTGCGCAACGTGGGGAGCGGCATGGCCATCATCGAATCGTGGGAGCCATTCCCGGGCCAGCGGTCGTCCAGCGATGCGTGGGGAGACATTGCAGACTTCCGCCCACAGACCAGGGCCCTGTGGATCGCTCCCGGCGACGTCGCCTTCTGGCAGGGGGCGTTACGCGACGAGACCGATTCGTTGCAGAAGGCCGTGGCCTCCGCGGTGGCCGACGGCGCGGTCACCGTCGATCTGCTCTACCTCGACCACGAAGGGGGACAGCGCACGGTCAGCCGCTTCTCCCTCATCCGTCGAGAGGACCATCAGTGGGGAGAGGCGTCAGATGTGGTCGAGAGGATGGATGGGACAGACAGTGCCGACGGGCTGCACGAAGGAGCGGGGGGAGGGGATCGTCCCCAATTGGAGTGGTGGGTGTCGCTGTCCTGGCACCGCACACTCGAGGCACCATGAACGATCTCGCGCAGGGCCGGGAGGTCGGACTCGGCCTCCCAGACCTGGTTGGACGTGACCTGCGGGTACTTTTCTGTGGGATCAACCCCGGACAACGATCCGGTGAGTTGGGGTTGCATTTCGCCCGGGCTGGAAACAGGTTTTGGAAGCTGCTGCACGCAGGAGGCTTCACGGATCACGTCCTGGCGCCCTCCGAGCAATCGATCCTTCCCGCGCTCGGTATCGGCATCACCAACCTGGTCGACCGGGTAACGGTGGCGGCCAGCGAGCTCGACCGGGCGGAGTTGCGCGCCGGGGGGCATCGTCTGGAGAAGAAGGCAAGGGATCTCCGACCTCACATCGTCGCTGTACTCGGTCTCGGGGCCTATCGCACGGCCTTCGGTCGCCCAGCGGCGGAAATAGGCGAGCAGAAGGAACGGCTCGCCGCGTCCCGGGTGTGGCTGTTGCCCAACCCGAGCGGTCTTCAGGCCCGGTACCAAATGCCCGAGATGACGGCGCTCTACCAGACCCTCCATGGCGCAGCAGGCACTCCGGACCAGGGCTAAAGGGCGCTCTGCGCTTTCGGGCGCTCCCCTGCCCTCCGCCTGCCCGATTATGTGGTCAGCGCCGCCGCGAGCACTGCTCCAATTTGTTCGGTCTCGAGCAAGAAGCCGTCATGACCAAACGCAGATTGGACGACGGCGACGGGTCGACCACCGGGAAGTAGCCGGCCCAGCTCTTCTTGGAGCTCGAGCGGGTACAGACGGTCGGACGCGATACCCGCCACCGTTACGTCCGCCTGCACCTGGCCCAGGGCCTGCGCCAGTCCCCCGCGCCCCCGGCCGACGTCGTGGTGGTTCATGGCTTCGCTCAGCACGATGTAGGAGTTGGGGTCGAAGCGGTCGACCAGCTTGTCCCCGTGATACTCCAGATACGACTCCACCGCGAAACGCCCGCCTTTGAGCGGGTCCTCTTCGGCCTCCGCGCTTCTCCCGAATCGACTCTGGAGCTCGTTGGCGGTCCGGTAGGTCACCTGGCCGATCCCCCGGGCGAGGGACAGCCCGTCAACCGGGTACAGGTCCTTGGCGTAGTAGTCGCCACCGGCGAATGCCGGGTCATTGCGGATGGCTCGGATCTGCAGCGAGCACAGGGCGATCTGCTCGGCGGTCGCGGCGGCCCCGACCGCCAGCACGACGGCGTGCCGCACTCTCTCGGGATATCCGATGCACCATTCGAGTACGCGCATTCCACCCATCGATCCACCCACGACGCCCGCCCACGCCCCGATGCCCAGGGCATCGGCGAGGGCAGCCTCCACGGCGACCTGGTCCCGGATGGTGATGATTGGGAACCGAGAGCCGTAGGCAACCCCGTCCGGAGCACGAGAGGCCGGACCAGTCGTCCCCTGACACCCGCCGAGCACGTTGGGGCAGACGACGAAATAGCGATCCGTATCGAGCGGCAAGCCCGGCCCGATGACGCCGTCCCACCAGCCCACGGCGACGTGGCCCGGACCGGCCGGACCCGCCACATGGGAATCCATGGTCAGGGCATGCAGAACCAGGACACCATTGCTTCTCTGGGCGTTGAGCGTGCCCCACGCTTCGTACGCCACGGTGACCTCCGCCATACGGCCACCGAATTCAAGCGCGAGAGCGCCCCCGGAGGTGCCGAAGAGATCGACGAACTGCCGCCCGCCCGGAGGAGACCCGGGTCGCCACAGTCCCGGGCGGGCCCTCTCGCTCACGCTCCCTTTGCGGCTCGGAATCCGGCTTCGAGGTCGGCGAGGATGTCCTCAATGGACTCGAGACCGACGGAGAGCCTGACGAGGTCGGGCGACACTCCCGTCGTGGTCTGTTCGGCTTCGGTCAGCTGCGAGTGGGTCGTCGATGCCGGGTGGATGGCCAGGCTCCGCACATCGCCCACATTGGCCAGGTGGCTGAACAGCTCCAGCCCTTCGATAAACCTCCGACCCGCGTCCGCACCCCCCGCGATGCCAAAGGCGATGATGGAGCCGCCGCCCTTGGGCAGGTACTTCTTCTGGCGCTCGTGCCAGGGGCTCGACGCCAATCCGGGATAGGCGATCCAGGACACCTCGTCCCGACGCTCGAGCCATTCGGCCACGGCGACGGCGTTTTGTACGTGCCGTTCCATGCGCAGGCTCAAGGTCTCGAGTCCCTGCAGGAAGAGGAACGAGTTGAGCGGGGCGATCGATGGCCCGGTGTCACGGAGGTACTGCAGGCGGGCCTTGAGGACGAAGCGTGCCGGGAACAGGGATTCGGGCAACTGCCCGAACACCAATCCGTGGTAGCTCGGGTCAGGTTCGGTAAATCCGGGGAACCTGCCACTGCCCTCGTAGTCGAAGTTGCCGCCGTCCACAATGATCCCGCCGATCGACGTGCCGTGACCACCGATGAATTTTGTGGCCGAATGCACCACGATGTCGGTCCCATGCAGCAACGGCTGGGCCAAGTAGGGCGTGGCCAGCGTGTTGTCGACCACCAGAGGGATGCCCTGCTCGTGGGCGACACCGGAGACACCTTCAAAGTCGAGGACGTCCCCCTTCGGATTGCCCAGGGTCTCGGCGAAGAACGCCTTGGTGTTCGGACGGATGGCGGCTCGCCAGGCGTCGAGGTCGTCGGGATCGTCGATGAAAGTGGTCTCGATCCCGAACTTCGGCAATGTGTAGTGGAGCAAGTTGTAGGTCCCACCGTAGAGGGACGCCGAGGACACCACGTGCCCGCCGTTCTCTGCCAGGTTAAGGAAGGTGATGGTCTCCGCCGCCTGACCACTGGCGACCGCGAGGGCGGCCACACCACCTTCGAGTGAGGCAATCCGCTCTTCGAATACGGCCTGCGTCGGGTTCATGATCCGGGTGTAGATGTTCCCAAGTTCCTCGAGCCCGAAGAGCGCCGCCGCGTGGGCGGTGTCGCGGAACGTGTAACTCGTCGTCTGGTAGATGGGAACGGCCCGCGCACCGGTGGTGGGGTCGGGTGCGGCGCCCGCGTGGATTTGGCGGGTTTCAAAGCCCCAGTCGGACATGGCTTGCCTCCTTGGTTCGGCCCGGGTCGGCAGATGGATCCGGGCAATGTGGTCAAGCTTCACAAACCCGACGCATTTAGTCAACTTTCGCCGGTCACTTCTCCTTTTCCGCCATGCGCCGATCACGAAGTGACTCTCCATGATGCCGCACAGACACAGGCGGTGCCGAAACTTCTCAGCGGACCTTCAGACCCGTGACGCAGCATGCGCTGTGCCAAGTTCCGAGAACGTCGCCCCCGACCTGCTGGCCGGGTGGACGGCGGTCCCTGGTCGAAAAAGCCCGAGGTTGAGAGGCACTCGTGGCAGGACGACATCCGGTCCACGGCTCACCGGTCCGAGAAGGTTTCGCGGAACATGGTTCCGCTGCTTCCTGGCGCTGTTCGCTCTCTGCGTGACCTGGGCCCTGGCCACCCCTCCGACGGCTGCGCCTGATGAGCCGGCCCAGATCGTCAAAGCGGCCGCAACCGTACGGGGGGAGTTCACCGGTCGGCCCACCCCGCGCCAGCCCGCCGCAGTAAGGGAGTTCCGCGTTCCTGCCGTGTTCAACTCGATCTACAACCTTCCGATCTGTTATCAGTTCCGCCCGAAGACTCCCGCCGGCTGCGCTCCGCCCGCGCCCTCTTCGAGTCGCGTGGTCACCTCAACCTCTTACGTGGGGCGCTACCCGCCCCTTTACTACGCCATCGTCGGGCTTCCCACGCTGGTGATGCATTCGGAGAGCGTCGTCTACTTCATGAGGGTTCTCAGCGCGCTCATCGATGCGCTCCTTTTGAGCCTCGCTCTGACGATCGCTGCACTCTGGTGTCGCACCACCATGCTCTTCGAAGCGATCGCGGTGGCCATCACGCCCCTCGTCGTCTTCCTGGCCGGCGTGGTCAACCCGAGCGGCTTCGAGATCGCCGCAGCCATATGCACCTGGACTGCGGGGCTGGCGCTCGTGAGGAACGGACCCCTCAAACCGGCGCGCGCCGTTCTCATCAGTTTCATCGTCTCGGGGTGTCTGCTCGAGCTGACTCGGGGGCTGTCGGTGCTGTGGATGGGGCTGATCCTCATCACCCTTGTCTGCCTCGAACCGAGGTCGTGTGCCCAACTTCTGCGACACCGGGCGGTGCGGATCGGCCTCGCCGTCCTGGGTGTCACCGGCGCCCTTGCGCTCAGCTTCGTCCTCTCGGCCCAGACGTTGAAAGTCCTGCCCTCGAACGCGTACGGGCCATTTCCTCAATCGTTCGTGGTGCTCAACGAGCACGTTCTGGGCCTTTTCGGAGGTTACGGACGCCAGGTCATCGGCGTCTTCGGATGGCTCGACACTCCCTCTCCCCTCCTCACCATCGTGGTCTGGACATCGCTAGTCGGTTTCCTCGTCCTACTCGGACTCTCCGTGTCGAAAAGTCGTGATGCGTGGGTCCTGACAGGCGTCACGGCCGGAGCGGTGATCGTCACTTTGGGACTCATCGACTGGCATGCTGGCAAAGCCGGAATCACGTGGCAGGCCCGAGATGGATTCCCCCTCTACGCCGGCATTCCCCTGGTAGCCGGCATCGGCATCCCCAAGGCGTCCGTCCTGGGTGTGCGCGACTCGGTCAAATGGCGCGTCGCCGCGCTCGTCGCCATAGGGGTGGGGGTGGGCCAGTTGGCCGACTTCCTCTGGGCCTTACGCCGTTACACCGTCGGCCTGGGTAAGACCGTCAACCTCTTCCATTCGGTCCGTGACGGATGGTCTCCTCCCCCCGGGACGCCCCTCATGGTTTCGATGGGAGTCGCCGCGATCGCTCTGTACGCCACATTTCTCTTCAATCGGATGAGGAGGTAACTGTCGTCCGGATCGGATCCGTCCCGTCCCGATCCCGGTCCGATGCGGAGGCGGCCCCTTCGCGTGGTGCTTCGATTCTCCTGGGTCACGGGCTCTGCGGCGTGCTACTTTGCGCAAACTCAGCGTCCTTGGGGGATCGTATGGACCAAACCCGCCGGGAGTTCGATGTGGTGATCGTCGGAGCGGGGTTCGCCGGGTTGTACATGCTGTACCGCTCCCGTGAGCTCGGTTTCTCGACTCTCGTACTCGAGGCGGGCGACGGGGTGGGCGGCACATGGTATTGGAACCGCTATCCCGGCGCGCGGTGCGACGTCGAGAGCATGCAGTACTCGTACCAGTTCTCCGACGAGCTCCAGCAGGAGTGGGAGTGGACGGAACGGTACGCCGGGCAGCCCGAGATCCTTCGCTACCTCGAGCACGTGGCCGATCGATTCGATCTTTGGCCCCACATCCAATTGGCCACCCAGGTGACCGAGGCGACCTTCGAGGATGACTCGGGCAGGTGGAGGGTACGAACCGGCCGAGGTGACGAACTCGGCGCTCAATTCGTCATTATGGCAACCGGCTGCTTGTCGGCCGCCAACGTGCCCGACCTTGTCGGAGCAGCGGCGTTCCACGGTCCGACCTTCCATACCGGTCGTTGGCCCCATGAGGGCGTTGATTTCACCGGCATGAGGGTGGGGGTGATCGGAACGGGCTCCTCGGCAGTCCAGTCCATCCCCGTGATCGCCCAGCAGGCCCGCGAGCTCGTCGTCTTTCAACGCACGGCGACATATTCGGTACCCGCCCACAACGGTCCGCTCGATCCATCGGAGCAGATCGAGGTCAAAGCGCATTACGCAGAATTCCGAGCTGCCAACAGCCAGGTGCTCACGGCGATCGGTGAGAGGAGGGCTCGGACCGGTCTTTCGGCACTCGCAGTGACCGCCGAGCAGCGGCAGGCCGAGTACGAATCCCGGTGGAGGGACGGTGGGCTGCCCTTCCTCGGCGCCTTTGCCGATCTGCTGATCGATCCGCAGGCGAACGACACCGCTGCCGAGTTCGTGCGTCAGCAGATCCGAGTCATCGTCCACGACCCCTCTACCGCGGAGCGCCTCTCTCCGGACCAGGTCATCGGGTGTAAACGGATGTGTGTCGACACCAACTACTACGCCACATTCAACCTCCCCCACGTGCACCTCGTCGACCTGCGGGAGTCGCCGATCGAGGCGATCACCACCGACGGGGTCCGGACGGAGGGTGGCCACTACGAGCTGGACGCGATCGTGTACGCGACCGGATTTGATGCCATGACCGGAGCGTTGATGCGCATCGACATCCGTGGCCGAGACGGCGTGGCTCTGCGGGATGCCTGGGAGGCGGGGCCGCGTACGTACTTGGGCCTCGGAGTCGCCGGGTTCCCGAACTTCTTCACCATCACCGGCCCGGGAAGCCCATCGGTCCTCACGAACATGATCGTGTCGATCGAGCACCATGTCGAATGGATCGCCGGCTGCATGGCGTATCTGCGCGATCACCAGTACGCACACATTGAGCCGACAGGCGACGCACAGGCTGCTTGGGTCGAATTCGTCAACCAAATTGCCGACTTCACCCTGTTTCCAACCTGCAACTCGTGGTATTTGGGCGCCAATGTTCCAGGCAAGGCGCGCGTCTTCATGCCCTACGTCGGATTTCCCTCCTATGCGGAGAAGTGCGGCGAGGTCGCGGCACGCGACTATGAGGGATTCGTGCTCAAAAAGTGACCGTTGGCGCAGATGGCACGGCACGCACACAACTCGTCACCGATACGACACATCGGTCGAATAGGAGCGAATCTTGCGTCGCGCACGCACATTTTCGAGTCGAAAATTTGAGAACGTGACGACAAAACGTGCACAACAGTGTTGTTTTCGGTCAGAATGTAGCCATGAACAAAAGAGAACTAGCAAAAGCAGTGGCCGTACAGTCCGATGTTGAGCTGAAGACGGTTGTCACCGTCCTCG
>Ga0302325_10015022_pt1 | contig 16476 bp, 11 predicted proteins | sample Palsa_T0_2_FD_201948 | JGI IMG/M metagenome (GOLD analysis project Ga0302325, IMG submission 201948) | Peat permafrost microbial communities from Stordalen Mire near Abisko, Sweden - Palsa_T0_2 | ecosystem: Environmental > Terrestrial > Soil > Palsa > Peat permafrost | place: Sweden: Abisko... | reverse complement strand
GCCGTCACGGTGACCGCCAAAATCAACTACCGCCACTTGCGCCAGAGCTATCTCAACAACATCTTCGGCAAAGATCATCCCGCTTATCCCGTCGTCGAGATCGCTTCGCGCACCCGCACACTGAACATCGGTGAAAATCAGCCCCAGGATCCGGACCCCGCCGACAACGCTGATTGGATGCGGTGGAACAATCTCGGCATCGCGCTGCTCGATCAGTTCCAATATGCCGAATCCGTTGCCGCGTTCACTGAAGTCGTCAAGCTCCGTCCCACCTACGTCGACGCATACACCAACGTCGGCCTGACTGAAATTGTGTGGGAGAAATACGACTCGGCCCGCACCGCCATCCGCCACGCGCTTTCCATCGATCCCAACAGCGCACGCGCGCTCTACTACGACGGCCTGCTGCAGCGGCGCGCCGGCAATACTGACCAGGAGATCGCCGACTTCCGCAAAGTGGTTGAGATGTTCCCGCAGTCGCGCGACGCACGGCGTGAACTTGGCATCACCTACTACCAGCAGCACGACAATCCCGCCGCGCTCGAACAGTTTGAGGCTCTCCAGAAGATCGATCCCGACGACCTAGCCGCCCACTACAACCTGTCCATCCTCTATCGCCGCATGGGCAGGTCCAAGGAAGCCGCCGAACAGCAAGCAATGTTCGTCGATAAAAAGGTCGATCCAGGCGCGCCCACCTACTCGCTCGACTTTCTCCGCATCCATCCGGAAATATCCAATGAGAGCATCCCTTGGCACATGCACTCCGACCTGCCAGAAGCTGCCGGAGATCCTGTCCATGGCAAGTGAGTCAAGAGTTCGTATCGCTTCTATGTCCGGGTTCCGGCAACTGATTCGGCTCTCCATGGTGGCCGCCAGCCTCATCGCCCTCCCCAGCCTCTGCCATGCGGCCAACAACTGCCCATGGATCACCGAAGCCACGGCCTCCGGCCTGCTCGGCGGCGATGCCACCGGCTCATTCTCCCAGCCCTCGCCGACTGAGCCCGCCGTCTGCACGTTTGTGCAGACCACCGCAGACGGCACCCGCACCCTCCGCATCGTCGTCGAGCAGACCCCCGACTTCCTTGCTCGCCTGGAGTCCGAATACAAAGTGTGCGGAACGGCCCCGGCGCCCTTGACTGCCATCGGCAACGAAGCGCGCATGTGCGACGCCGACGACCGCAAAAAACTCCTTGCCGAGAGAGTCGTTGGCCGCGTCCGCGATCAAGTCTTCACCATCACCGTTAGCAGTACGGTCAAGCGCGACTCCACCCAGTCTCGCGAAGTGCTCAAGGCCAGGATCTATACGGCAGCCGAGCAGGTTGCAGGCAATCTATTCTGAGTGGCTCTTCAATTTAACCGGCAGCGTTTATGTCCACATAAACCCGCTGCTGCCGTCCGCCTAGCTCAAGCCGCTCATCACCAGCATTCTGGGTTCGGTCATTTCTTCTATGGCGGACCGTATCCCTTCGCGGCCTAACCCCGAGTCTTTGACGCCGCCGTAAGGCATGGGGTCCAGACGCCAGGCAGGTGTGTCGCCGACGATCAGGGCGCCTACTTCCAATTCTCTATACGCCGTCAAAATGCGGCCGGCGTCGCGGGTCAGCAGGCCGGCTTGCAATCCATACTTGGAGTGATTGACGTCGGCGAGCGCTTGCTCGAAGTCGTCGTAAGGCTCGACGAGGACTACGGGGCCGAAGGCCTCTTCATCGCGAATCTTCATGCCGGGTTTGGTGGCCGTGAGAATGGCTGGCGTGACGACCGAGCCGCTGCGCTCGCCGCCGGCAACGAGCTTGGCGCCGCCTTCGACGGCTTCCCTGATCCATGCGTCGATGCGCTCGGCTTCAGCGAGGCGGACGAGGGGTCCGACCTCTGTGGCTTCGTCAGACGGGTTGCCTGAGACCAGCTTGGCGGCGATTTCGACCAGCTTCCAGACGAAGGTCTGGAAGATTTTGCGTTCAACAAAGACGCGCTGTACGGAGATGCAGGACTGGCCGGCGAATCCGAAGGCTGCGTGGGCAGTGCGGAGAGCGGCTTCGTCGAGGTCGTGCCAGTCGCCGTGGATGATGAGAGCGGCATTGCCACCGAGTTCGAGCAAAACGCGCTTGCGGCCGGAGTGGGCTTTGAGCTCCCATCCAACTTTGGCCGAGCCGGTAAATGAGACGAGCTTGATGCGGTCTTCCTTTTCGGCCAGGTGGGCGGTTTCGGCATTGGAAAGCGTGAGGACGGCGAGAGCCTCAGCGGGCCACCCTGCTTTGAGAATGACTTCGCCGAGAGCGAGGGCGGTGAAAGGGGTTTGCGGCGCCGGCTTCAGGATGACAGGGCAGCCGGCGGCGATGGCGGGCGCCAGCTTGTGGGCTACCAGGTTAAGGGGAAAGTTGAACGGCGTGATGGCCAGGATTGGGCCGACAGGAAAGCGCTGCACGAGTCCCCAGCGGCCTTCGTTGCCTTCCGTAAGGTCGAGGGGCAGGCTTTCGCCGCCGACGCGCGAGGCTTCTTCAGCAGCGGTTTTAAAGGTGAGCACGGCGCGGTCGACTTCGGCGCGGGCCAGGCGCAGGGGTTTGCCGGCTTCGGCGACGATGAGTTGGGCGAAGCGTTCTTTTTGCTCGATGAGGGCTGCGGCGACGTCTTCAAGGATTTCGCGGCGCTTCCAGCGGGGCAGGGCGCGGGTGCGGCGAAGGCTGGCGACAGCGTGGTTGACCGCCTGGCGAGCATCGGCTCGCGTGGCGATGGTCACGCGGCCAACGAGGCCCTGATCCCAGGGCGAGCGGACTTCCAGCGGTTCACCGTCGGTCCATTCCTTGCCGCAGACGAGGAAGCCGGTTTGTGTCCCTGGGCGCATCTTCATGGCATGGCGCTCCTGTATCAAACAGACTACGCTCTTGATGATAACCACCCGTGGTGGGCAGATGCCGCTTGCGCGGCTGGGCGTTCGTGGTTTCCCACCCTAGCGACAAAAACAAGAACGTCGCGAGGGTGGGGCGCCCAGCGTCTGTGGTTTCCCGCCCTTGCGACAGAAAAAAAGTCGCAAGGATGGGGCACGGAGCTTCGGCGGCTGCGATCGTGAAACTGCTCATGCGGCGTTGGCGATTGCGGCCTGCCGCTCAATGGCGACCACGGTGATGTCGTCCGATTGGCCAAATTGGACGGCGGCTTCGACGATGGCGGCGGCGGGTTGGGTGGAGATGGATTTGGCGCGGTCGAAGCCAAAGAGCTCGCCTTTCTGATTCTGCGCTTCAACAACGCCATCGGAGTAGAAGGTGAGACGGCTGCCGGGCGCGAAGTAGAACTGTGTGGTTTCGTATTCGGCGTTGCCAACGACACCGAGCGGCAATGCGCCCGGGAGTTCGACTTCCCGGCCGTCGAGATAGGGCGACAAATGGCCGGCATTGGCGATGGTTACGCTGCCATCGGCGCTGATGCGGGCGGCGAGCGCGGTGGAGAAGCCGCCATGCGTGCGGCCCACGAGGCGGTCATTGAGCTGGGCGAGAATCTCCGCCGGAGACTGGCTGTAAGCGGCGGCGGTGCGGATGGCGCCGACAAGCACCGAGACCAGCATGGCAGCGGGGAGGCCCTTGCCAGCAACGTCGCCGACGACGACAAGTAAGCCGCCGTCTCCGTCAGGCAGAATCTGGAAGAAGTCGCCGCCGACCTGCTGCGCGGGTTGGTAGACGGATTCAACTTTAAAGCCGGGGACGGGGTCGGCGTGCTCGGGAAGAATGACCTGCTGGATTTCGCGGGCGGCGGCGAGTTCTCCCTCATGCAGCGCCTGCTGGCGGCTCATGCGAGTTGAGCGGCGCACAATGATCGCTGCGAGCGTAAGAAAGAACAGCAGTCCAGTTACGTCCCCCAGACCTAGAACGAAGTAGCCAACCGAAAACGAGGAAATGCCGTGCATCGCGCGCAAGGCACGGGCGTGCGTTGCAGGAATTTGCTGGAGAACGACGAGAATGGCGTACGTGTAGGTGGTAAAGCTCCAGAAGACCATCGGAATCAGCAGAATTCCTGCTTCGCGGTTTCCCCTGCGCAGATGAACGAGCAACGCGATTGGGATGAGAACGGTCACGATGATCTGGAAGGGAAGCTCCATGAGATCGGAGTACGCAGCGGGCATCATTCCAGTCTGCGAGGCCCGCGCGGCGACGATCGAAACAAGAGTGCATATTGCCAGGAAAGCCCAGAGCCACATTCTGATCTTTTGGCGTACGAAGGCCAAAACCATAATGACCACTACAAGACCGCTGACATAGTTGATCGCGACAGAGCCAAAAACCAGATCGGCCGGGAGGCTGCGGAACGGTTGGATCAGATCGATTGGCAACCCAACCAGCGTGACCAGTCCCAAAATGCCCAGCCACAGATATTCATACTGTTTGCGCTGCGCGGTAAAGAGCGCCAGGCCTACCAGGCAAACGGCAATCGCGAGGAATTGAAGCATCCAATCGAAGGCTTTGCTTCCGACGATCTTGAACCAGGCCCGATCACGCATCGCCTCTTGCTGTCCAAGAAGGATCATGTCCGGAGGAAAGCTGGGACCGGACCCTTTCCACCAACGAGGCAAAGCCCGCGCGCGGATGGCGACGGTTAGCGATCCGGTCTTGACCAGAGCATCCGGGATCGAAACCACGATCCGAGCACCTTCAGTGTATTGAACGAAAGGATCGACTTTCCCGGACTCGATCAGCTTCTGCCCGTTTACGTAGACTTCGTACGCCTGCGAGACGCCGGATGCCTCCAATCCCAGACCGGTCTGGGTGGGGTCGACCTTTACATGCATGCGCTGCCAGATGATTGGAGGGTGACGATTGGGGAAGATGTCGCGCACTTGCTTGTTTTCGTTGATCGGGATCCACGTGGAATCGTCGAAATCAGGGAGGGCGAAAGCAGGATTGTCGCCGCCCTGTACAACGCCGACGGCGCCGATCCCGGCGGGTTCGCGAAGGTTCGTGGCGTCGAATGGCTGAGGTGTTGAGGCGGCGGTGGATTGGGCCTGTGTTTGCGAATTCAGGACGGGAACAGCGCACAGCAACCCGAGGCATGCAACGAGCGAATTGAGCAGGGAGCGGCGGAAGGCACGAGGACTCAAGCGACCTCCTGGGAGACTTTTCCAAGCTAACACTGCGGCGGTGGGAAATCCCAGTCGAAATTTGAAGAGGGTTGGACGTTGAAGAGAGGCAGTGCGAACAAAAGATACGCCATTGAGGGGGAGTTGCGGTATATTGGCTGGAATCCGAAAAAGGAAAGAAGTGCGTGCTGGATAAGGATGCACTGACAAGGAGATCATCGTGGCTGACCTGCCTGAGAACCCTGGAACTGAAGGCTCCCCCCAACCGCCAAGCGGCGCGCCTGCGCCTCCGCCGTTTCAACCTGTTGCATCGTCGTATCAACCCGTGACGACGCCGAGCCAGGCGACTGGTGTGCCGCCACCACCTGCGCCGGCAAAGTCCGGGGGCAGCAGCGCGCTGAAGATCATCCTGATCATTCTGGGCATATTCGCTTTCCTGGTCCTGCTGGTAGTGTGCTTGCTTGCCTACGCGTGCCACAAGGTCAAGCAGTCCTTCCATACAGACTCGAAGACCGGCGAGACGACGATCTCGGTGCCGGGCACCTCAATCAGCGCGAATTCGAGCATGAAGTACACAGCGGACGAATTGGGCACGGATGTCTATCCGGGTGCAGAGGCCGCCAAGTCGGGGAACATGAAAATGAACATTGCGGGGAACTCCGTGGTGTCTGCGTCATTCCTGACTTCGGACTCGAAGGACCAGGTGGTTGCCTTCTACAAGGACAAGCTGGGGAGCGAGACCACTTCGATGGACTTCGGAGCCAATTCGATCCTGTCGCTGAAGAAGAGCGAGCATGATGTCGTGCAGGTGACGATCTCACAGGAAGCGAACGAGCATGACGGCAAGACGCAGATCCACATCTCCCACACGAAAAGCAGCCAGTAGCCAGGCCAAGTGAGGATGGTGGTGAGGACGGTGCGGGGGCGGGGCGCTTTGGCGCTCCGCTCCGCCCAGATTTGCCGGACCTGATGTGTAGGAACGATCATAGGGAAACAGATGAGCCGCGCGGCGTAGTATCGGCGCGCGAGCCCGCTGCGATACACTCCTGCCTATGATTCATGATGGGCGGAGCAAGCAACTTCCCTTTGATGCGATCGAGGCGATTGAGCACCTGAAAGCGCAGGATGCGAAGCTGGGCGCGCTGATTGAGCGGGTCGGGCCGTTCGCGATGCGGCTGGATGCGCTGCCATCGCCGTTCGAGTCGCTGCTGGAGTCGATTCTTTATCAGCAATTGCATGGCAAGGCAGCGGCCGCGATTCATCGGCGGGTGCGTGAGCATTTCGGGGGCGATCCGGCTCCGCGGTTGCTGATCGACACGCCCGACGAAATCCTTCGCGCAGCCGGCGTTTCAGGAAACAAAATTAAAGCATTGAAAGACCTGGCCGCGAAGACGCTCGATGGGACTGTGCCGGCCCATGCGGCGATCAAGAAAATGTCCGATGCCGAGATCGTGAAGCGGCTGACGGCGGTGCGCGGCATCGGTCCGTGGACGGTGGAGATGCTGTTGATCTTCCGGCTGGGGCGGCCGGATGTGCTGCCGGTTACGGATTACGGGGTGCGCAAAGGGTTTGCGCTGACGTTTCAAAAAATTCCCAAAACGCGGGCGCTGGCGGCGGAGGATCTGCCCAAGCCGGAGGTGCTGCTGAAGCGGGGGAAGAAGTGGGGGCCGTTTCGGAGCGTGGCCAGTTGGTATTTGTGGCGCGCCTGCGATCTGGCCAAGGGGACCGAGCCGGCGGGACGGTCGGCGAAAAAGTAATGACGACCTGGGGATTTTGTGGCCGCCCACCCTAGGCGCAAAAACAAAGACGCGCCGAGGATGGGGCATCCAGACATTTTGGGATGGAGTGACCCCCAAAAGTGAGACATTTTAGAAGGACACAGTTTGCAGCGAATGGGGGTGCTGCAAATGCGAAGGAAGAGGATTTACACGGAGGAGTTCCGTCGGCTTTCGGTGGCGCGGATGCGGGGTTGCCACAACATTTCTGCTTTGGCCAAGGAACTGGATGTGCCACGGCGCTTGCTGTATCGGTGGCAGATGCGGATGCAAGGTCCGGTTGTGCCTATCGCGACTCGATCTTCGGGGCTTGAGGAAGAGAATCGGCTTCTGAAGCAGCTTCTGGCGGAGCGCGCGCTGGAGGTGGATTTTTTCAAAGGTGCCTTGCAAAAGATAGCGGCTCGACGCCAGGGGGACGGCGGCACTGGCGAGACGGCATCTACGACCAAGTGCGGTCAATGATGTCGCTGCAAGGCGGTTTGACGATCGAGCGGATGTGCGTGCTGGCGCGGGTAAGCCGGGCGGGATTTTACCGCTGGCTCACGGCAGAGGCGCCTGCGGAGGAAGAGATGGAAGTGCGTGCGGCGATTCACGAAGTGGCGCTGGAACATCGCGGTCGCTACGGCTATCGGCGGGTGAGTCGGGAGTTGCGCCGCCGCGGCCTGGTTGTGAACCACAAGCGCGTGGCGCGGCTGATGCGTGAAGACAACCTGCTTGCGATCCAGCCTCGGGCCTGGGTTCAGACCACCGACTCCGACCATGAACTGAAGGTCTATCTGAATCTGGCCGCGCGCATGCAATTAACCGGGATCAACCAATTATGGGTAGCCGATATCACCTATATCCGGCTGCGCACGGAATTCGTCTATCTGGCCGTGGTGCTGGACGCCTGGTCGCGCAAGGTGGTGGGCTGGGCGCTGGGGCGCAGCGTCGCCGCGCAACTGACGGTGTCCGCGCTTGAGCAGGCCATCGCGCAACGGAAGCCGCTGCCGGGCCTGGTGCATCACTCCGATCGCGGCAGCCAGTATGCCTGCCGGGAGTATGTAAGCCTGCTTGCCAGCCAGGGCATGGTACCCAGTATGAGCCGGCCCGCCAATCCTTATGACAACGCCAGTTGCGAGAGCTTCATGCGCACTCTCAAGCGGGAAGAGATTTACGCCAACAGTTACCGCGATCTGGAAGACCTGCGCGTTCACATCGAAGAGTTCATCGAGCGTTATTACAATCGCATCCGGCTGCACTCAGCGCTTGGCTACCTTCCGCCGGAAGAGTTCGAACAGAACGCGGGCGGCACTGCATCCGACAACGCGGGCAGTGGTGCGGCAGCAAGCATGAGTTTTTTCAGGCATGGGGAAATCTATCGATGGGATCAGAAACCAGGACAGGAGCGTGGGGAGCCGAATCGCTTCAACTCCCCGGCCCATCCTATCGATGAGTCTCCAACCGGCTATTCCTTGGCGGGTTGCTCTCCAGCAGAGCCCGACTCCGCTTCACCGGCTATCGACCACTTTCAAGGAGAAGCTACACCTTGAGAAGACAATTACACTGAACAGCAACTGTGTCTTCGGAAAAATGTCTCACTCAAGGGGGTCACCCCATGGTTTCCCAGGTCTCAGAATCGAGACCTGGGCACCCAGCATTGCGGTCAAGGGCCGGTGTGGCGCCACCCAGGACGCATGGGGTGCCGGGGCGCTCGAATATGATCGGAAGACGGGGATTCTGCGCAATCGAGACGATCCGAACGGCGAAAACGAGATGGTGCCGTCCAAGGTTCAGGGCGTGATCCACGAGATTGCCACTCGGGTCAGGCCAGGTTGACAATATTTTGTAGCGATATAGAGTTCACCAAAAGGGATAGGGAGAGCCAGAAGCATGGATGCATTCGCAGATATTCTGGAGGCCATTGCACACGCACCAATTCAAAAGCGCGCCATGACCAATCACGGCGTGCTCAACGAAGCCTACGCATATGCCAAGCCGAGTTCGTTTTCGCGGGGCATGCGGATCGATATCGGCGGTGTCACGATCCTGCTGATTTCGGGGACAGCTTCAATTGATGAGAACGGGAAGAGCCTATACATTGGCGATTTTCCGGCGCAGTTGCGGCGGACATTCGACAACATTACGGGATTGCTGGAGAGCGAAGGCGCAACATGGCACGACATTGTGCGCACCAGTTGCTATCTGCGGGACATCGATCGGGACTACGACGTGTTCAACGCGGGGCGGACGGCATTCTTCAAGGAGCAGGGGCTCGACACTCTGCCGGCATCGACGGGAATTCAGGCGCACTTGTGCCGGCCGGAGCTGCTGGTGGAGATTGAGGCGATCGCGATGTTCCGCACGGACAAGGCAGCGGGCGGCAAGTGACAGGTTGACCTGAAGGGAAACCATGAAGAGTCCAAAGATTTTGATATTTGGCCGTGTGGGCCAGGTGGGATGGGAGTTGCGCCACAAATTGGCTTGCCTGGGGCAGGTTACAAGTGTCGACTTCCCGGAGATAGATTTTTCCAAGCCGGATTCGATTCGCGCGGCAGTGCGCTCGGCAGAGCCGTTGGTGATTGTGAATGCAGCGGCCTATACGGCGGTGGATAAGGCGGAGGCGACGCCTGAGCCTGCCTGGGCGATCAACGCGATGGGGCCGGGCGTGATTGCGGAGGAAGCCAAGCGATTGGGCAGCCTGCTGGTCCACTACTCGACGGATTATGTGTACGACGGGAGCAAGCCAGGGCCCTGGGTCGAGACGGATGCGCCGAATCCGCTGAATGTGTATGGGAAAACCAAGCTTGCTGGAGACGAGGCGATCGAGGCAGTGGGCGGCGACTATCTGATTCTGCGAACCAGCTGGGTGTATGGCGCGCGAGGCGGTAACTTCCTGCTGACAATGCTGCGCCTGGCGAAGGAGCGGGCGGAGTTGCGGATTGTGGACGACCAGACGGGCAGTCCGACGACCAGCGAGTGCATTGCCCAGGCGACGGCCCAGATTGTGGCGCAGGTGCTGGCGCCGGCAGGTGGTGGGTTGGCGGGGCGCAGCGGCGTGTATCACCTGACGAATTCCGGAGCGACGACCTGGTTTGGGTTTGCGAAGGCGTTTTTGAGCAAGCAGGCACAGTGCCCAAAGCTCATTCCGATTGCGGCAAGCGAGTACCCGCTTCCCGCCAGGCGCCCGGTGAATTCGGTTTTGTCGTGCGAGAAACTGGCGGAGACATTTGGGGTGAGGATGCCTGCCTGGGAACAGGCGCTCGATCTGGTGCTGGAGACGCTGGCGGAGACGACTGCACGGGGGTGAGCCTGGCGTTCGTGGTTTCCCATGTCTCAGAAGCGAGATCCTTCGACAAGCTCAGGACAGGCTATGGGGCACCCAGGTGTATCGGCTGAATAGAATTGCGGAGAAAGCAAGAGGGGCAGCCCGAAGATTGGGCTGCCCCTTTTGTTTTACCCTGATCCGCGGGTTTGCGGATTAGGGGAGATAGTAGCGCAAGCTGGTCCAGATCATGTTATCGATGCCCTTGGCGCCGATGCCGCCCGCGCCAACCCATCCTTCGCGAACAGCGTATCCGTACTGGATGCCCTGGCGGAATCGGCCGTGCTCGCCCTTGTAGAAGTCATACCAGTAACCGCCGGTGATTTCCTGCACGTTGCGGGTTTGCGCGCCGCAGGAGCCGCCGGGGTAGTAGCCCGTGGAGCTGCCGCTGTAGCCGGGGTTGGCTGGGCTCTCGCATGCGGAGTTGCTGAGCAGCAGCGAACCGTAACCGACGGCGGCCGCTTTAGGAGCGCCCCAGGTTGCGCCCCATGCGCCGCCGGCAGCGAGGTCCGCGCCCGTTGGAGCGCCGGTGCAAGTGGTGCTTCCCGTTGGGCAGAAGGTGGCCTTGGGAGCGCCCAGCGTGGTGGCGGTGGGAGTGGCCTCATCTTCGCGGCCGGCGTAGTCGCCGCCGTAGTTGAGATAAATGGAGAGGCGTGAATTGGGATTGGCCTCGACTGTGAGCAGGCCGGAGAGGTTGTGCACAGGCTCAAGCGTGCCATTGGCATTGGCCGTTACGTCGGCCAGTGTCGAGTCGCCGTAGCGGCCTACGCCGGGTCCGAAGAGGCCCTTGGCGCCGAAGGTGAGCTTATCGGTAATGAGCGGGACGCGCAGGCTGGCGCCGACGCCGCCGACTTTGATTTTGCTTTCGAAGGAGCCGGCAGACGTGAGCGCCGGAGCAGCCAATACGGTTGCACCGGACGCGGCTGAGGCAGCTACGTCGGTAAGTCCACCATAGAGATTGCTGTTGGTGGTTTCACCGGGATAGACAGTCTCGTGAGCGAATCCCAGGACGCCGAAGACTTCGTAGTGACCCCAGCCCGGATCGACTGCAGCCTTCACGAAAATATCGGGCGCCTGGTTGAACGAAATGTTGGTGACGTTGGCGCAGGAGTTGACCGTCTTATAGACGGGCACTGCAACGTCAAGGGTGTTGCCTGCCGAGTCAGTCTGCGCCTGGTTGGTGTAGTTGACGATGGAGGTTGAGGGTGAGCAGGCGCTGATGGTGGCGTTGTACGCGCCGCCGTTGTTGCCCGCGCTGCCGAGCACAGCATACGGGGTGTTGCCTGCGAGCGAAGCGGTGTAGAGCAGTTGCGGATTTTCAAACGAAACGCCGAAGGCTGCGTGGTTAGTGCTCTTGACGATGCGGAAGCCGTATTGGCGCGCCCACGCGAAGCCCGGAACGTAGTTCGGGTCGATGGTCTGCGGCACAAGAACATCGCTGGAGTCGTTGGAGATGCCTTTCTTGGTTTCGGTGGCCAGGGACCACATCTGGCCGCCGGCGAACTTCAATCCACCGTTGGTCTCGGCTGAGGCGTAAATGATGCGCTGACGCAGTACATAGCTGTTGGACTGGTTGTTGTTGGAAGTGGTCCCTGTTCCCAGGAAGTCAGCCTCCCAGTAGCCGCGCAGTTTGCCCCAGCTCGTTTTGCCGTCAGCCTGCAGCGAGAGGCGGGACTGGCGGCCGGTGCCGTAGAACTCGCTCAGCGAATATGCATCCGCGCCTTCGTAAGGAAGGGCGTTGAAGGGGGTGGGGATATCGGCGCCGGTGGCATGGGTGCGGTAGATGGTTTCACCCGCGGCGAAGCCGGCTGGCGTGAGGGATACGCCTCTGAAGTGGATGACGTTGGGGGCGTCGATTTCCTTCTTGATCTTGGAGGTTTCGTCGGAGACAGTCGCGGCCAGCGAGGCTTGATTGCCTTTGAGGTCAGTCACGGTGGTGTTCAGAGTGCTGACTGCCGTTGCGTTTTCGCCGACGGCCGCATTCTCGGCGGCCACCGCCGCATTGGCCTTGTCCGCGGCTGCCTGGGCATTCGCGGCGGCTTGCTGCGCGGCCTTCAACTGGGTGTCCTTGTCTGCCAGGTCGGATTTGAGGGCGTCGATCTGGGTTTGCAATTGCTGTTTCAGAGCCTCGATCTGATCGCAGGCGTCGCAGACTGGTTTCTTGGCGGCTGCCTTGGCGTGCTTGGCGGCGGGCTTATTCGGGTCGCGATCGCTCTCACCGGCATAGGCGGTTGAAGCGACCAGGGCAACCGCCAGGAATGCAGCGGCAGAAGTTTTCAGCTTGAAGTTCATTGGGCCTCTCATTTTCCTCTCGAGTCAAGTTTGTTCGTGGCAGCGTGCGCATGGATCGCGGACGCTCTTTACTACCGCACTGAAGAGAAATTGGACTTGAAGCCGGATCGATTCTCTTTTGTCATGCGGAAGGAACATGGAACCCCATGGAATGCTTTCGCACAGGCAAAGTCATCCCTGGTTTTTCCCCTTTGTCAGAGTGGCAGAGTTAGATGAATATTTGACGAATTCGCATATTTTTAACGGACTTATAGGTATTGAATTTACATGGTTGTAATATTCACAGAATTGTAACAAAGTCAGTTAGCCTTTGCGGGGAGTTATGAGTTGAAGTGGGTCAGGACAAAGGAATGACGCGACTGCGGTCTGTTGAACATTTGACTTGGGCGGATACGCTTGAAACTAAGTGGAACACAGACAAACACAAGCCCCGGGCCCCGCTCGGAGTGGCAGCTTTATTTTGAGGCATTGAATTTGGGCAGTATCGATAGTTATAGATTGGCTTAGGCAAAGTTATGCCGGGGATTGGTCCCCGGCATAACTCTCAGTAGATCCAGCGCGCAGTGAGAATGAGGGAGTGGTTATACGTGTGGAATTGGCTGGTAGCGATCTGCATGCCGCCGCCGAAGGCGAGGCCGGGGCGGGATTTGGCGTCAGCAGGGTGCAGGGCGCATTTGCCGATGACGATGCCGGGGGTGATGAACTCCTGGATCTTGCCGTCGTTGGTTCCACCTTTGTAGAAGGTGGCATTGCTTTCGAGTTCCGGCACGAACAGTTTGCCGATGCGGTATTGGGCCGCGGTGTTCCAGAGGACGGGGTGACCGGAAGTGGTTGAGGCGGGAGTGCCGGTGGGCAGCGTTGCGCCAATGGTGGTTTGCACATCGAAGTTGCCGAAGCTCTTACCTGCGCCCAGGTTGGGCTGAAGGCTGGCGTTGGTTGAGCCGTTCTTGGCCTGGCCGGTGGGGACGGTGGTCAATACCCAGGCGCTGAGGGCGTAGGCGCCGTGCTGGGCGTTGCCGGAGGCGATGCGGTATTTGGCGAGGAAGGAAAAGTCCCCCCAGCCATCGACGGCCGTGGTGTTGTGTTTGATGTAGGGCGGGAGATCGATATCGAATTCGAGGTTGCCGGGGGTGATGAAGCTGACGCACTTGCTGTTGTCGAAGTTCCAGGTGTCGGTTAGCTTGGGGGCGATCTGGCGGACGATGTCAACACGCACCACTTGGAAGAGGCCGGTGTAGGTGGTGGCCAGCGGCACAGCCCAGGCTGGCTGCTTGGATTGGATGGCATTGGTTTGGGCCGACCAGCGGGCGTAGAAGCCTTCAGAAGCAGGTGCGCTTGAGGAGGTTGTGGAGGGGCTGTTCTGGGCGCACAAGCTCGCAGAGAGCAGGAGGGGAAGAATGAGGAGCGAAAGATTCTTCATGTCAATTGATTGAGCATGAAGGTCGTAAGGACGGCTGGCAACGGTCCGAGGGATGAGGTTTTTCTCCACCCTTGGGTGGACGGAGAGTCAGCCGGTTACTGCGTTGGCTGTTTGCCGGCGCTGAGGAGGTTGGCGAGGATGCGGTATGCGCCGGGGACCAGCTCTGGGAGTTGGCGGTGGAGGGCGTAGGCGACGTATATATAGGTTCCCTTGCCGGGATGGGAGACGACGAGTCCGCCGCGCTGGGGGTCCTGACCAGGGTCGGCGGTTTCGGTGAGGGCGGTATACGCGGGGTCCCAGGACTCGAGGAAGGAGTGGCCTCGCTCCTCGACCCAGGCGTCGAAGTCGGCGGTGGTGATGGCGTTGGGCGAGGTCAGCAAAGGATTCGTGGGTTCGAGGAGCTTGACGGGGGCAGATTCATCGACGACGCGCTCCGGTGAGCGGCCCAGGGAAAGAGGGAGCGGGGCGGGGAAGTTTCCGCTCTGGTAGAGGACGATCAGGGTTCCGCCCTGCTGGACAAACTGATTGAGGCGCGGCTGGGCGCGGGTGAGTTCGGGGCGGGCAGAGTATGCGCGGATGCCGATGACCAGCGTTTTGTATTCGGAGAGATCGGTGGAGGCAAGCTCGGCGGGCGTGAGCATGTGGGGGGTGACGCCGAGGGCCTCGATGGCGTCAGGAACTTCGTCTCCAGTGCCCATGATGTAGCCGACACGAAGGCCCGGAGCCAGCTTGACATCCACCTTGCGGGTAAGAAGTTGGGCGGGGCGGTAAAGATTGTAGGGGCGCAGGCCGGGGTAGCCGACACTCTGCCAGCCGGTTTGGTAGGTTTGTCCGGTGGAGTGGGCCGTAGCTTGAATTGCGAATGGGGCTGGGAGGGTGTTGGCGGCGGGCTGCGTAGAAGTTGGGGTGACAGAGAAGAGAATTGGCTCAGTGTCGCCGGCGGCTGCGAGATGGAAGGGCGCTGAGGTGGGTTGGGCAGTCCAACCGGCGGGGAGCTTCAGATCGACCGTGCCTTCGGCGGCCGCCTGGGCGTGGACAGTTACGCGGACAGGCAGAGGAGATCCGTCGAGCGGGAGAATGCGGGCTTCAGGGTCCATGCGGACGCCGATGGCCGGAGTCACGACAAGGGGCTCGTAGACGCCGCCGGGGCCGAGGACGCGCTGCATGGTTTGGACCACCTGGCCGATGCGGATTGGAAGACCATCGAATGTGAACTCAGCCCAGGCAGCCAGCGGCCAGGGCGCGAAGGAACGTTCGCGGAATTCGGGATGGGTGAGGTCGTAGTAGGGCTGCTCGATGTTGGGGCGGGTGAAGTAAGGTTCGGTGGGCTGTGCGTCGTTGGGAACCTGGACCTTGAAGATGGCGTCGGAGGTGGTGGGAGTCTCCGATGTGTTGAGGGGCTCACCGTGCTGCCACGGGCTGCCGTTTGCACCTCCAGCCGGGCTTTCGAGCCAGGTTTTCAGCAGGCGGGCTTCCAAGGCGGCGTGGGCGGTGTGGATGCGGACGTTGAAGTCTTCACCGGGAGAGACGCTGCGTGGAGTCTCGTCGGCGCCGGCGCCGCGGAAGCCGCCGTCTTCGATCTTCGATGCATGCGTGGTGAAGGCGATCAGATCGAGGCCGAGCAGACTCTTGAGAGCGGATTGGAATTCGCCGATCTTGGCGTCGAGTTCGAGCAGCAGGCTGGCTTTTGCCTGTAGGTCAAGATTGCTAGCGGCTGCCTGCGCGCGCAAGGCGAGGGTTTGGCGGTAGAGCGGCGTGAGCGCAAGGGCGGCTGAGGGTCCGGTCTGGCCGCGTCGCTGGCTCTCAAACTGCATCAGGCCGGTGTCTAGCTGCTGGAGGCCTTCGGAGAGCCATGCAGGCGGGTTCGAGCCGGCGAGACGAATGAGGCCCGCGGCAGTGGTGTCAATGTTGACCTTGCTGTTGTGAAAGAGAGGGTTGTTGGGGCTGGCGCCGCCTGCGGCTGCGGCGGCTTGCGGGGCGACTGCCCACAGGTGATAGCTGGTGGAGGCAGGGCCGCTGAAGCTGGGAACCGCACCGCCGTTCTGCGACTTCTGCTGTCCCCACCCTTCGCGGGCTATCTGGGCGTAGCTGCGGCCGAGGACAGGGTCGCGCGTGCCCACCTGAATGGTTACATCTGTTGACGGGACGCCGTTGGTGGTCTCGCCTGTGACGTAGTTCTTGAACTTTGCCGGCGCCCATTTGCCGGTTGCGTAATCGAACATTCCTTGCTCGGTGACCGGCGCGAAGGGGACCATGCCGTAGACGGCGAGCGGTTGCCAGACGGTCAGTCCCAGGCCGCCTTCGCTCACTGGTCTGAGCTGTTCGGGAAAGACGCTTGGGTCAGCTGCTGCTTTAAAAGCTTCTTGCGCAATCTCGCCGGAGACCTGGTGGTGTCCGTGGCCGTCAGTGATGCCGCCGACAAAGGTGGAGACGATGACCTGAGGCCGCTCGCGCCGCACGGCGAGGACGGCGTCATAGAGGACACGCTCGTGACCCCAGCGGGCAAAGGCTTCTGCTTGAGTCTTGGAGAAACCGAAGTCGATTTCTGTTCCCCAGAGTTGCTTGGCGCCGTAGTATTCGCCGGCTTTCAACAATTCATTTGTGCGGATGAGGCCCAGGGCGT
>Ga0302325_10015020_pt1 | contig 16477 bp, 11 predicted proteins | sample Palsa_T0_2_FD_201948 | JGI IMG/M metagenome (GOLD analysis project Ga0302325, IMG submission 201948) | Peat permafrost microbial communities from Stordalen Mire near Abisko, Sweden - Palsa_T0_2 | ecosystem: Environmental > Terrestrial > Soil > Palsa > Peat permafrost | place: Sweden: Abisko... | reverse complement strand
GCGGGGACCACGCGTGACCTGCTGGCCGGGCCCCTGGAGCAGCGCGGCCTGCGGGTGGGCTCGGACGTGTTCGTGGCGTTCAGCCCGGAGCGGATAGACCCGGGCAATCCCGATCATGTCCAGCGCGACACGCCCCGGGTGGTGGGCGGCATCACGCCCGAGTGCAGTTCGCGCGCGGCCGAGGTCATCGGCCAGCTGACCGACGTGGTGTACCTGGTGAGCTCACCGGAGGCGGCCGAGGCCACCAAGCTGTACGAGAACATCTTCCGCGCGGTGTCGCTGGCCCTGGCCAATGAGTTCGCTGACGCCTGCGGCGCGCTGGGCCTGGATCCGGTCGAGGTGACCCTCGCGGCGGGAACGAAGCCGTACGGGTTCCTCGGCGCCCTGCCCGGACCGGGCGTGGGCGGTCACTGCATTCCGTGCGACCCGCATTACCTGCTCTGGCAGCTCGCCAGGGACGGCCGCCAGTCCCCGCTGATCGAGCAGGCGATGACCTCGATCCGGCTGCGCCCGGGCCGGGTGGCCGAGCGGGCCGGGGAGGTGCTGGCCGCCGATGGCCTGGGCATGGCGGGCGCCCGGGTGATCGTCGTCGGCGTCAGCTACAAGGCGGGCGTGCAGGATCTCCGCGAGTCGCCTGCCCTGCCGCTGATCGCCGGCCTGCGAGCCGAAGGCGCCGAGGTGAGCTACTGGGACCCGCTCATTCCCGGCCTGCGGCTGCCGGACGGCAGCGAGATGCACAGCGAGAGCTCGCCGGCCGGATCCGGCTGGGATCTGGCCATCATCCACACCCTGCACCCGGGCGTCGACGACTCCTGGGTGCGGGACTGCCCGCGCGTGCTCGATGCCACCTACCAGTTCAGCGGAGTCACCCCCCGCATCGTCGTCTAGCGAAGGTTCTCCCCTCATGAGCAGCAGCGTCCGCCGCGGCGAGCCGGCCTGGCCTTCCCGGCCGGCCGGCCAGCCCGCGTGCCCGGACGGCTCGCCGGTGAAAGCCGCCGCGGCGCCCGCGCCAGCGGCCGCCGGGGGACTGCGGAGCCCGGTCCGGCAGGCCGCCGCGGGACTGGCCGCCGTGCTGCCGGCCGCCGATGCCGCGGCGCTGGCTGCCGCGCTGCTGGCCGCCAGCATCACCGCCGGGCTGCCGGCCTGGCCGGCGGCGGCATACTCGGTGGCGGTGCTCCTCGCGCTGTCGGTCAGCGGGCTGCAGCGCCTGCGCATCTGCGCGCGGGTATCCGACCAGGCAGGCCGGACGCTGGCCGCCGTCACCGGGCCGGCGGTGATCCTGCTGCCGTGGATGCAGGCGACGGCTGCGCTGCGCCTGGTGGCGTGGTCGGCCGGCCTGGTGCTCGCCGTCCGGGTGGCCGCGATGACCGCGCTGCGCGCTGCGCGCCGCCGCGGCCGGCTCACCGAGCCCGCGCTGCTGGTCGGCGCTGGCCCGGCCGGCGAGCAGGTTCTCGGCCTGCTGCTCGAGCATCCCGAGCTGGGCGTGCGGCCACGGGGGTTCATCGGCTCCTCCCGCGCTGCCGAGCCCGGTGAGCCGGCCAGCGAGCCAGGTCTGCCGGTGCTCGGCAGCCCGGCAGATCTGCCGGGAGTGGTGGCTCAGCACGGCATCCGGCGGGTCATCGTCTGCTGCCCCGTCGACGGTGACGACGAGCTCGCATCTGCCCTTGGCGAGCTTGGCGGCCCTGGCGTCCGGCGGGCCCCGCGCGTCGATGCCTGCGTCACGGCGTGGCCGGGCGGGCTGGGCACCGCCGTGCCCCGAGCCTGCCTGGACGAGATCTGGGGCATCCCGCTGATCCCGCTGCGACCGGGCCGGCTGGTCGGCCGCATGGTCGCCAAGCGGGCCTTCGACGTGGCCGGCGCCGCGATCCTGCTCGCCGCGGCCGCGCCGCTGCTGGCCGTGCTCGCCCTTGTCATCAAGGTGCGCCGCCGCCACCCGGTGCTCTTCCGCCAGGCACGCGTGGTCGGCCGCGGCAGGCTCGCCGAGATCATCAAGCTGCGCACCATGGGCTCGCACCCGGACGCCGACACCTGCTGGGTGGTGCCGACGCGGCACCTCACCCCGCTGGGCAACTGGCTCCGCGGGACGCACCTGGACGAGCTGCCGCAGCTGGTCAACGTCCTGCGCGGGGACATGTCGCTGGTCGGCCCCCGGCCCGAGCGGCCCTACTTCGCGGAGAAATTCGGGCGCGAGATCCCGCGGTACGACGACCGGCACCGGATGCGAGCCGGGATCACCGGCCTCGCGCAGGTGCGCGGGCTGCACGGCGACACCTCGATCCACGAGCGCGTCCGCTTCGACAACCTCTACATCGACAACTGGTCGCTCTGGCTCGACATCGTGATCCTCGCGAGCACGGTCACCGGGGCCGTGCGCAGGCGGAAGACGGGCGGTGCCGCGGTGACCCGCGCCGGGCAGCCCGCCGTTGCAGGCGTCAGAAAGGGCGGACAGTGAAGGTTCTGCAGGTAATCACAGGTCTGGGTGTCGGCGGTGCCGAGCTGCAGCTGAGGTCGTTCCTGCAGCACACCCGGCACGACTGCGACGTGGTGACGCTCTACAACGCCGGCCCGGTGGCGGAGATGATCCGCGGCGGCGGCAACCCGGTGCGAGATCTGGGCATGACGAAGAATACGCAGCTGTCGGCGCTGATCGAGCTGAACAGGCTGATCCGCGCTGGCGGTTACGACGTGGTGCACACCCACCTGTACCGGTCGCAGATCTACGGCCGCCCGGCGGCGTGGCTGGCCGGCACCCCGGTCGTGCTGAGCACCGAGCACTCGATTGGCGAGACGCACCTGGAGCGCCGGAAGATGACGCCGGGCGTGCGCGCGCTGTACCTGGCGACCGAGCGGTTCTCGGACGTGACGATCGCGGTGTCGGAGACGGTCCGGGACCGGATGGCGGCCTGGGGCGTCCGCCCGGCCCGGATCACCGTCATCCCCAACGGCGTGGATCTCGCCCGGGTCGCGTTTGATGCCGGCGCCCGGGCCGCGATACGCAAGGAGTTCGGGATCGGCGGCGGCGAGTACGTGATCGGGGTACTGGGCCGGCTCGACCCGAACAAGCAGTTCGACATGGTGATCGAGGCTGCCGCTCCGCTGCTGAATGACGGCACGAAGCTGCTGGTGGTCGGCAAGGGCGACGAGCAGGCTCACCTGGAGCAGGTGGCCGCCAGCTGCGGGGTGACCGATCAGGTGATCTTCGCCGGGGAACGGCACGACGTCGCGGCGCTGCTGTCCGCGATGGATCTGTTCGTGGCCTCCTCGGTGCAGGAGACGTTCGGCCTCTCCGTGCTGGAGGCGCTCGGCAACGGCGCTCCCGTGCTGTACACCACCTGCCCGGCGCTGGAGGGCCTCGACGTGACCCGGGCATCGCAGGTCCCGTCCACGGCGTCCGGGCTCCGCGAGGCCATGGCCGCCGAGGTGGGCGCGGGGCAGCGTGACCGGGTACCCGAGCCCGCCGTGGAGAAGGCCTACGGGATCCAGGCCGTCACCAACCGGATCGACGATCTTTACGACCAGCTCGCCGCCCGGCGGACCTGGCGCACCCTCCTTCGTGCTGCGCGGCTGCGTGCCGCCCGGCCGCGGCGCGGCGCGGGCGTCCTCCGGCAAGCCAGCGGGACACCGGCCGGCCCGGTGCCAGGAAGCGTGCCGGCCAGCCCGGCGCCAGAGTCAGCCAGGGATGAGTGATGAAGGTTTTCGTGACCGGCGCGGCCGGGTTCATCGGTTCGCATCTTGTCGAGGAGCTGCTGGCCGGCGGGCACGAGGTGACCGGCCTTGACGACCTGAGCACCGGGCGCCTGAGCAACCTGCGCGCGGTGGACGGCCACCCGGGCTTCCGCCTGGTGCAGGGCTCGATCCTGGACCAGGGCCTGGTCGGCGAGCTCACCGCGGGATGCCAGCAGGTCTATCACCTGGCTGCCGCGGTGGGCGCGTTCGTCATCAGGGACCGCACCCTGGAGAGCCTGCGCACCAACATCCACGGCACCGAGAACGTCGTCGAGGCCGCGGCCAGCAGCGGCGCTGTCCTGCTCGCCGCCTCCACCAGCGAGATCTACGGCAAGAACATGAAACCGGGGCTCAGCGAGGACGACGACCGCATCATCGGCTCACCGCTGAAATCGCGGTGGAGCTACGCCGAGGCCAAGGCCATCGACGAGAGCCTCATCGACGCGTACTGCCGCGAACGTGACCTCAAGGCCGTCATCATCCGGTTCTTCAACACCGTCGGCCCGCGCCAGACCGGCCGGTACGGAATGGTCATCCCCCGGTTCACCGCGCAGGCCCTGGCCGGCGAGCCGCTCACCGTCTACGGCACCGGCGACCAGATCCGCTGCTTCTGCCATGTGCACGACGTGATCCCTGCCCTCACCAGGCTCATCGCCACCCCGGCCGCCTACGGCCGCGCCGTCAACGTCGGCAACAACGAGCCCACCTCCATCAACGATCTCGCCAAGCGCGTCATCGCGGCCACCGACTCCGCCAGCGTGGTCACCCACACTCCCTACCTTGCCGCGTACGGCTCCGGCTACGAGGACATGCAGCGCCGGATCCCGGACTGCACCCTCGCCCGCACGCTCTGCGGCTTCACCCCGCGGCGGACCCTCGACGACATCATCGAGGCGGTCATCGGCGACCAGCAAGCCGCCAGCGGCGCGACCGCGGCCTCGTGATTCTGCGGGACACCACCATGGGTCAGGACCCGGCAGGCAACGGGACAGATCGCGCGATCCGGCGCACGCAGGCCGGACCGCCCGGCTTCGCGCGGCCGGGCGGCCCGGGCCGGCCTCAGCTCACCCTGGCCGGCCCGGAGAGCCCGCCGCCGCCGCCCGCCGGGCCGCCGCGCAGGCGCCGCGGTCTCAGCAGCCTCGCCTGGCTCGCCGTCGTGCCCGCCGGCCTCATCGCGGTTGCGGTGATCGTGCACGCGAACCAGGCGGTGCGCGCCACGCCGGCGGCCCGCCCCGCGCTCGTGGTGGCGTCAGTGCCGTACTGGCAGATCAGCCAGGGAACCACCGCGGTACTGGCCCACCGCCGTGATGTCACCGAGTTCTCGCCGTGGATGTACGGCCTCAACGGCGATGGCCAGATCGTGCTGGACGCGGGAAACAAAAGGTCCGCTATCACCGCGGACCTCAGCCGGCTGCGTGCCCAGGGCCTGCCGATCGTGCCGACGCTGGCCAACGTCGACGCGCGAGGTGACTGGTCCTACGGGCCGGTGGCCCGGATGCTGCACGATCCGGCGCTGGCGGCGCGGCAGGTGGCGCAGATCGTCGCGCTGGCCGGCGCGCACGACTATGCCGGGATCGACCTGGACTACGAGGACCTGCAGGCGGGCGACCGGCAGGCATTCACCGCCTTTGTCACCCGGCTCGCCAGCGCCCTGCACGCCAGGGGCAAGGTCCTGTCCGTCGCCCTGTTCGCCAAGACGACCAACGCCGGGTACGCCCCGCGCAACGTCGCCCAGGACTACGCGGCCATCGGCCGGGTCGCCGACCAGGTCCGGCTGATGACCTACGACTACCACTGGCCAACGTCTGCGCCCGGGCCCGTCGCCCCGATCGGCTGGGTCCGCGACGTGATCAGGTATGCCGAGACGCAGATGCCCGCATCGAAGATCGTTCTCGGCATCCCGCAGTACGGCTACAACTGGACCGACCACCACGGCGTGGCGATCACCTGGCAGCAGGCAGTCCAGCTGTCCCGGCGCTACCACGCCCAGCCGCGCTACAGCGCGGCGAGCCAGGCCCCGTGGTTCACCTACACCGACGCGGCCGGCCGCGAGCACACCGTGTGGTACGAGAACGCCGCGAGTTCCCGGGCCAAGCTGGAAGCCGCGCATGCGGCCGGCCTCGGTGGCGTCTACCTGTGGATGTACGGAACCGGGGATCCCGGCACCTGGCCGGCCCTGCACCAGGTGTTCCCGGTCGGCGCGCGGACCGCGCCATCGCCTCGGCGAGGTGCGTCATGATGCCCTGGTGGGCGATCGCCGTCCTCGTCTTCGGCGTCAACTTCGCCATCTGGGGAACGGTCGGGCTGAGCCGGCTCTTCGGTCAGCTGACCATCGGCCGGTGGCGGTCACGGCGGCGCGCCGCCCGGCAGGGCAACGTCATCGCGCTGCATTATGACCCGGCCGGCCGGCGGTCCCGGCGGACCCACCTGACGGTGGACGACGTCGCCGTCCTCATCCCGGCGCACAACGAGGCCGCCGTCATCGAGGACAGCCTGCGGGCGATCACGAAGCTCGTCCCGCGCAAGAACGTCCACGTCGTCTCCGACGGATCGACTGACGCCACGTTCGAGGTCGCGCTGCGCTGCGGGGTCAAGGCGATCAAGACCCGGCAGAACGTCGGCAAGGCAGGCGCGCTGCGCGACGCCATCGAGCGGTTCAAGCTGGTGGACCGATTCCCGGTCGTCATGTTCCTCGACGCCGACACCAGGGTTCAGCCCAGCTACTTCGCCCGCGCGCTGCCGCTGTTCGACCTGCCGAGGGTGGCGGCGGTGGCCGGCTGCGTGCGGACCGACACGCGCCGGCGGCTCTCCCCGGTGGGGAACATGCTCACCGGCCACCGGATGCGGATCTACGCGATCGGCCAGCGCGTGCTGAAGTTCGGCCAGACATCGCGGCACCTGAACGCGACGCCCATCGTGCCGGGTTTCGCCAGCATCTACCGGACGGCGGTGCTTCCGTACATCAACATCAACCCGGCAGGCCTGGTCATCGAGGACTTCAACATGACGTTCGAGGTCTACCAGAACCGGCTGGGCAAGGTCGGCTTCACGCTGGGCGCCATCGCGGTCACCCAGGACCCGGACAACTTTCACGATTACATCCGCCAGACGAGACGCTGGGCACTCGGCCTGTGGCAGACAGTCCGCCGTCATCCGCCCCGGCTGAACCTGTTCACCGCCATGCTCGCGCTGACGCTGACGGAGCTGATCACGTCCAGCGTCCTGTTCGTCATCCTCCCGGTGATCGCGGCTGTCCTCATCGTCCCGGACCTGGTGAGCAGCGCCGTGACCTGGCCCGGCTTCGGCTCCGTGTACACCGTGATATCGACTCACATGACGCTGACCCGGATCTTTTACGGAGTGGTCGTCCCCGACTTCGCGATGACCTTCCTGGTCGCGGTTGTCGAGCGCAGGCCCCGCCTGCTGCTGGCGGCTCCCTTCTTCCCGTTCATGCGGGTGCTGGACGCGGGCATCGGCCTGAGCGCGATTCCGCAGGCATGGCTGGCGAGATCCGACGGAGTGTGGAAGAGCCCGGCCCGCCGCGCCTCGCCGGGCCGGCACCGCGAGGCGGCCGCGCGCCAGGTAGCCGCAGCGGTACCGCGGCAGGCGGCCGCCGCCATCCCCGCAGTTCCCGCCGCGGCCGGGGCCGCCTACCCGGAGACCGCCTACCAGCAAGCTGGCTACCAGCAAGCTGGCTACCAGCAAGCTGGCTACCCGGACGAGGCTGCCGCCTATGCCGGGGAGGCGGCCGCGGCCGCGTCCGAGTAACCAGCGCGGCCAGCCAGCGGCCGTCGCGGGAGATGCCGGGAAACCCGCTATCACGCCGGCGGCTGGGCGGGGAACTGAGCTGTGGCGCCTTCGTCATTGGCTGGCTCTGCCCTGGCCGCGCGCTGGCCAGCCATCCGCTGATCAGCCGCCGGCGGCTGATCAGCCCCGGAGTTGACCGCGGAGTTAGCCGCCCCGGAGTTAGCCACCGGAGGGCGGACCGCCGGCGGGGGGATGAACGGCGGGCGGACTACTGGCGGGCGGACTACTGGCGGGCTGACCACTGGCGGGCCAGCCGGCTGCGAGTTAGCAGCCTCCTGAGCAGCCGCCTCTAGGCCGGCCGCCTCGGCCTCGGCCGCCGCGTCGGCCGCCGCCTCTGCCCTGTTGTACCTGACGTAACGGTAATGGCCATGGGTGATAAGGCCGGCCGCCAGGATCACGAGCAGGAGCCCGGCGAGCAGTATCAGCGCCCGGTGGCTTTTGGCGATCTTAAGGCTGTAGTCGGTGGTGGTCACCTGGCTGCCGGCGGCAGTGGCGGTCAGGCCGAAACTGAGCGCGGCCGTGCCGGGCGGAGTCGCGGGCGTGGTCCAGGAGGCCAGCCGCCAGGACGCCGAAGCCCGGAAAGGCGGACTCGTGACCCAGTAGCCCCAGCCCCCGATCGACGTGCGCCGGTACATCTCGATCCGCGTCGGGCTGCTTGACTTGTACCACACCCTGGCGGTGTAGGCACGACCGGAGGTAACCGACGGCGCACAGACGCCGAGGTCCAGCTTCTGCAGCAGCTTCGCGTTACCTGAGCCCGACTTTGTCACGCGCACCGTCTCGGCCCCGGATCCGTGCAGTCCGCCGGCGGGATCGTAGCTGAAGGTGGCGGCGGTCCCGCCGTATTCCGCTTCCTGGAAGCACGACGGACGGCTGCCCTTGGCCTTGGCGAGAGTGGCGTTGAACACCCCGGAAGGCGGCAGCGCACGCGGGGCCGGCCCGGACACCGGTGGTCGCAGCGGGCCGCCGATCACCTGGCGCATCGTTTCCACCACGGTCCCCCGGCCGGACTGGCCGTGCAGCCACTTGAGCACGCTGCCCAGTATGGGCGCGGTAACCCCGAGAGCGCAGTTCGCCGGGCAGAGATCGTGGATCGTGAAGACGACCCAGCCGCCGCCGTGTTGCTGCGCGCCCTTGACCACGGACTCGAAAGTGCTGGCTGACCAGGTGGTGCGGACCGAGTTGACCTCGATGGGGGCCCGCACGTCCAGCGGGTTCTTCGGCGGGATCGTCTCCGCCCAGGCGCAGGTACCGCAAAGCCCTGCGCCCTGGAGGTCTCCCGCGCCGAGCCCGGCGTTGTAGCCGCATTCGCTGGTAAGCGCCTCCAGGCCCCGGTTCACCTCGGCGAACGGGTAGGCAAAATCGGTGGGCCGCAGGCCCCACCGGTAAAGATTCGAACGGTCGTCGCAGATCTCCCGCTTGGCCTCGGCGGTGGGCAGGCCCGTCAGCCGCTCATGCAGAACGCTGAGCCCGCCGATCTCATCGCCGTCGGCGGATATCTTGCGGAGGTCACCAAGCGACAGGTAAGGCGAGGATTTCTGGCACTCCGCCTGGCTTAGCAGGCACACGAGGCCGGAGGCGACGAAAAAGGTGGCATGCATCCCGTACTCACGGAACATCGGCAGTGTCGGCATCTGGCTTGCCAGGCTGCCGCCCCACGCGAAGGTGACGACGGTCTTCGGGTCGGCCTGCCCCGCGGTTGCAGCTGCCGGAGCCGTCGCGGCGGCCGGCTGGCCGCTCTGCGCCGCGGCGGCCAGCGCCGGGCTCGAGGGCGACGCCAGGGTGGCCAGCACAACCCCTGCACCCAGGACCGCCCCCGCAGCCAAGGTCAGCGCCTTATGAATAAACCGTGCCATCGAATTTCGACCCGTATGTCTCGTGGCCCGACGACCGACGGGCCGTCGGCTCAACCCCTGCCGATATTATCGCAAAAGCATCATCGCGATGGAAAAAGAAGATCAGGCCACCATGTACCGGGCGGGCAGCCGAAGGCAGGCAGTATGACTGGCCGCCCAGTCATCGAAGGATGGCGGAGCTGACCAGAGCAGTGCGCCCGAGAAATCCACCAGGCCGCGGGAGAAATGCACGCTCGTGAAGTCAACCTCGCCACCGCTGAACTTGGCCTGGGCGAAACCCATCTGCCCGCCATCAAAGTTCGCCCCGGAGAACCGAACCTCACTGCCGCTGAATTCCGTCCAGGGGAATCTGACCTCGCCGCCGGTGAAGTCGGCGCCCACGAAGCTGACCATGCCGAGCTCGAACTTGGCGCCGACGAAGCTGACCGTCGCGCCGCCGAACTCAGCTCCGATGAAGCTGACCTCGCTGCCGGCGAAGACGGCGCCGACAAAGCCCACCTGGCCGCTGGCGAACTCGGCGTCGAGGAAGTCCACCTGGCCGCCGGTGAACTCGGCACCGAGGAAGTTCACCGCGCCGCCGGTGAACCGGGAGCCGAGGAAGGCAACCGCGCCGCCGGTGAACCGGCAGCAGAAGCTGACCTTGCCGCCGGAGAACTCGGCCCCGGCGAAGCTGACCGCGCCGCCGGCGAATTCGGCGCCCAGCAGGGTCACCTTCGCCCCGCTGAACTCGGCCCCGGCAAAATTCACCTCCCCGGCGGCGAAAGTGACCCCGGCGAAGCTGACCTCCCCGGCGGCGAACGTGGCTCCCGCGAAGCTGACCCTGGCCCCGGCGAACGTGGCCCCGGCGAAGCTGACCTCCGCCGCGGCGAACGTCGCGCCGGCGAAGCTGACCTGGCCGCCGGCGAACTCGGCCCCGGCGAAGCTGACCCTGGCGCCGGTCAGCCCAGGGCCGGTGAAGCCGGCCGGGTTACCGGCTGACTCGTGCTGGTTACCGGCTGACTCGTGCTGGCTACCGGCTGATTCGTGCTGGCTATCGGCTGACGCGGGCGAAGGCGCGCCGCTCTCGAAGGTGACGCCGCTGAAATCGAGGTCATAGCCACGCCACGAGATGGTGGCCTCGGGGCGAAGCCGCGCGGCGATGACACTGAGAATCGCGTGCCGGCAGGCCCGGTCGCCGCGCCAGGCACGCCACTGCTCACCGCCGCGGCGATCGTCGTCGGGGCGGGGCACGGGCATCGCGCGCAGGACCGAGCAGAGAGCAGCGATGCACGCCTGGCGGTAGGCGGGTTCTTCGTCGGCCAGGTGCACCAGCGCACGCACGGCCGTGAGGCGCACGGCGGCAGAGTCGTGCTCGAGCAGGCTGGCGGTGCTGGCTAGCTGGTCGTGCGTTTTCTGGGCGCTTTCCGCCGCCAGTCGCCGCTCGGCGACCACCCGGCGCCGGGACGTGGGCGTCCAGGCGATCGGCGGCCTCTGCGGCCTGTCCACCGAAAGCTCAGGCGGCATGGTGACCGCCTGCGGCACGTCTGTTACATGTGCGATGCGGACTCCATGACCAGGTCGAGCGTTCGTGGGTACTGCACCAAGGCGGGCCTGGTGACCAGCCAGGTGGCCCACCGGGGTCGTGGGCCTGGTCCCACCCTAAAGCATCTTCATCGGTGCTATCCAGCCTATGTGGCGACATCTTCGGCATCCAGCGCTTTCAGGCGTGTGCCTGCTGCGGAATAAGATTGCGCTCCGCGCTGCACGTGATTGCGCTCCGCGCTGCACGTGATTGCGCTCCGCGCTGCACGTGATGGGGCTCCGCGCTGCACGTGATGGGGCTCCGGCTGGCACGTGATGGGGCTCTGCCGCGCATTCAGCAGGATATATTGCGTTGCTCATCCGAGCATTATTTATCCGCTATTGGCGTGGCCCGGGATGTCATTCCCCGGCTTACGCTGGTTATCAGGAAAGCCGTGATGCCAGGCACCCCGGTGGCCGTCGTGACACGCGGGCGGCAATGCGGGCGGCGCTTATCGCGGCGGCGGGCCCGCGGTGTGCCCGGCTCGGATGACGATGCCGTACGTCAGGCGGCATAAGGCCTCGGCAGGGCCCAGCGGGCCCCGGCAGCGGGCAGCAGGCCCGGGCAGCGGGCAACAGGACCGGGCACCCGGCATCCCTGCCGACCGGGCGGCAACGCAGTCAGCGGGCACCGCGCCATCCGCGGAATGCAGCGGTGAGTGACCGCGCGATTACCATTCTGCCGCGCCCCGTTCCGTTATCAGGACGAGGACTCCTCATTCAACTGCATGAGGACAAAGTCAATTCGCGGCGCCATAGTATCCCGATGGACGTATTGCGGCTGCTTCTGGTAGACGACTACCAGATGGTCACCGAAGCACTCGCCGCCCGGCTGTCCATGACGCCGGACCTCTGGGTGGCCGGCTGCTGCAGCACCGACGACCCGCAGCTTCCCGAGGTTGTCCGCTGGCTGCGGCCGGACGTCATCCTGATCGAGGTGGAGCCGCTCGGCTTCGCCGTGGGCGACGTCCTGCAGCGGCTGCGGGCGGCCTGGCCGGCTGCCCACGGGGTGGTGGTCAGCGCGGACAACGACATCGCGCACGCGGTCAGCGCCGCCAGGGCGGGAGCGGACGCCTGGGTGTCGAAGCAGCAGAGCGCGGACGAGCTCGAGACGGTGCTGCGCGGCGTGTGCCGCGGCGATTCCTGGTTTCCCCCGCAGATGCTCGGCGAGATACTGCGGGCGCTGCGCGATGACGTCCGGAAGGCCAGGGAGGATCCCGATCCGCTGGACGTCCTCAGCCCGCGGGAACGCGAGGTGCTGGCGAGCATGGCGGAGGGCAAGCGCGGCGGGCAGATCGCCGAGGAGCTGCTGATCTCCGCCGACACCGTCCGGACCCACACGCGCAGCATCTTCAGCAAGCTGGAGGTGCACAGCCGGCTGGAGGCGGTCAGCGTGGCGCGGGCGGCCGGCCTGCGGCCCAGGGAGCAGCCGGGAGTGCCCGGTGCTCCGCAGGCGGCCGCTGCCTTCCGGCCGACGGGCCTCGGCAGGCGATGAGCGTTGACCCTGCGGGGATGAGCGGCGACCCTGCGGGATCGAGTCAGGGAAGGAACGCGGCCGGGCGCCCGCTCAGGATCGCGACCGTCATCACCCGGCTGGAGGGCGGTTCTGCCGTGCTCGCCCTGCGCGGTGCCCGCGCCATCCACGGCGGCGCCTTTGCGTGCACGATCGTGACCGGCAGCCGGGATCCGCTGCTCGACGCCGAGGCGGCCGGGCTTGAGGTCATCGTGGATCCAGCGCTGAGCGCGCGGATCGCCCCGCGCAGCGACCTGCTGGCGCTGCGGCGGCTGGCGGCGATGTTCCGCGAGCGGAACTTCGACGTGGTGCATACTCATTGCGCGAAGGCCGGCACTGTCGGCAGGCTGGCCGCGCGCCGGGCCGGGACGCCCAGGATCGTGCACACTTACCACGGCTTTCCCTTCCACGAGTTCCAGTCAGCCGCGCGCCGCCAGGCTTACGTGTCGATCGAGCGGCGGCTCGGCCGGATCACCGACGTGGCCCTGTGCGTGGGCGCCGGCGTGGCGGCCGAGGCGATCCGGCGGGAGCTGATCGCGCCGGACCGGGTCCGCACGATCGGCGTGGTCGTGGACGGGCCCGGCCGGACCAGGGCGAGCATGCAGGCCGGCACGCCGGAGGCGCGGCAGCGCGCCCGCGCGGCGCTGGGCCTGCCGGCCAGCGCCACCGTCGTCGGCGTGGTGGGCCGGCTGACCTATCAGAAGGCACCCGAGGACTTCCTTGCCGCGATGCGGGCCCTCGGCCGGCCGGGCGTCATCGGCGTCTGGGTGGGCGGCGGCGAGCTCGCCGAGCGTGTCGCCCGCCAGGTCAGCGAGCTCGGCGTGCGGGTGGTGCTGGCCGGCTCGCGGGCGGACGTGCTCGACGTGCTGCCCGCGTTCGACGTTTTCGTCCTGCCGAGCCGCTACGAGGGGCTGCCCACCGCGATCGTCGAGGCCATGATCTGCGGCATCCCGGTCGTCGCGACGGCCGTCAACGCCGTTTCCGACCTCGTGATACCGGGCGAGACCGGCCTGCTGGTGCCGCCGCACCGGCCCGGGCTGCTGGCTGCGGCCGTCCGCCACCTGCTCGACTCACCCGCCGTCGCCGCCCGGCTGGCCGCTGCCGCCAGCGCGGGTGTCGGCGATCGCTACCGTGCGCCGGAGCTGCGCGCGGCCCTCGTGGCGGCGTACCAGCCGGAGTGCTGGCCGGCCCTCGCGGAGGCGGCCTCGCCGGACCTGGCGGAGGCCTCGCCGGACCGGGCGGAGGCGTACTCGCAGGCCCTCGCGGCAGCGGAGCGCTCACCCGTCAGAGTAGACCCCTGGTAATCACTACATTACGATTTGCACATACACGTCCGCTAATGTAAACGCCCTTGCGCTAAGAGGCGTCTAGACAACGTGCAACCACGCAGACCAGTTCGCCCGGAAGGCCGCAGACCGGGGTTAACGCCGCCGGTGGGGCCGATCGTTACTGGGAGCAGCGGCTGTGATTGCCGGTAAAAACAGTCTTAAAACTATGGATCATCAGGATTGTCCGGGCGGGAGCAAGCATGAGGGGCCAGTTCGACAGGCGGCGCCGCCGCCACGATGACTCCGGCGGGTGGTGACGGTGGCCACGCTGGTACTCGGTGACGATCAGGTCGTGTTCCTTGACGCACTGGCCAGCGTCCTGCAGGAGCATGAGCACGAGGTGGGCGCGGTGGCCCGCTCCACCGCGGAGATGGTGGCATCCGTGCGTCGCCAGCGGCCGGACGCGTGCCTGATCGACCGTCACGTCGCGCAGCCTGACGACGGCCAGACCATCGGCCGGGTTCTCGCGGCGAGCGACCGCACGAGCGTGCTCGTGCTCAGCGGCGACGCGGGCCAGGACGCGGTGGACCGGGCGCTGGAGGCCGGCGCCTCCGGTTACCTGCACCAGTCGTGCGGCGTCAGCGCCCTCATCGTGGCCCTGGAGCGGATGCTGTCCGGCGAGGTCGTGGTCGACGTCCCGCCAGCCCGGCCGGCGCGGCGTTCGCCGGAGCCAGACCAGGCACACCGGCTCGCCGCGATGCTGACCAGCCGCGAGCGGGAGTGCCTGCTGATGCTGGTGGAAGGGCTGGACACCGCGGCGATGGTCGCCCGGCTCGGCGTCTCGCGCACCACCGTCCGGACGCACCTGCAGGCGGTGCTGACCAAGCTCGGCGTGCACTCGCGGCTCGAGGCAGCGTCGTTCGCCGTGCGGTACCGGCTGCCCGATCTGTGGTCCTGCGATGACGGGCCGGCCGCCGCGGGCGCGGCGCACCCGATCTGGCCGGCCCGGCGGGGCGATGCGAGAGTGGCCCGGCCGCGGCAGTCCTACCCGGCTGCCGCCGGCCAGCGGGTGGTCGCCGGCCAGCGGGTAATCGGCGGCCAGCGGGTAGCCGGCGGCCAGCGGGTAATCGGCGGCCGGCAGGCGGCCGACGGCCAGCGGGCGGGCGCTGGCTGACGCCGGGCCGGACTAGTCCCGGCGCGCAGGACGCCGGCGTGACCGGCGCGCAGGACGCCGGCGTGACCGGCGCGGACGCCTGCGTGGCAGGCTGGACGGGTGATCGTGGGCATTGGCGTCGACATCGCGGACATCTCCCGGCTGCGGGACGCAGTGCGGCGGACCCCGGCACTGGCTGACCGGCTGTTTGCCCCGGGCGAGCGCGGCGGGCCTGATTCCTCCCTGGCCGCCTGCTTCGCCGCCAAGGAAGCCGTGGCGAAGGCGCTGGGCGGCCCGGCTGGCCTGCGCTGGACGGACGTGGAAGTGATTCACGATCACCGCGGCCGGCCGATGCTCGAGGTCAGCGGCAGCGTCGCGGCAGCAGCGGCCAGCCTGGGCGTCCGCAGCTGGCACCTCTCGCTCAGTCACGACGGCGGCCTCTGCGTGGCAATGGTGGTCGCCGAGTCATGACGGTGGTGGCCAGGGTCATGACGGCGGCGGCCAGAATCACGACGGCGGCGGCCGGGTCATGAGGAACGCGCATCAGGTGACGGACGTGCGCGCGGCCGAGTCCGCGCTGCTGGCCCGGGTGCCCGACGGCGCGCTGATGCAGCGGGCGGCGGCCGGCCTGGCGTCGGTCTGCGCCCGGCTGCTCGGCCAGGTGTACGGATCCCGGGTCGTCATCCTGGCCGGGACCGGCGACAACGGCGGCGACGCGCTCCACGCCGGGGCGCTGCTGGCCCGCCGCGGCGCGGTCGTGACGGCCGTCACCACCGGGTCGCATGCCCATCAGGGCGGCATGGCGGCGCTGCTCGGCTCCGGCGGCCGGCTGGCCGGGCCCCCGGCGGCCGGCCTGATCGAGGGCGCGGACCTGATCATCGACGGCATGCTCGGCATCGGCGGCCGGGGCGGCCTGCGGGAGCCCGCGGCCTCGCTGGCCGCGCGGGCGTCGGCGGCCGGCGCGCTGGTGGTGGCGGCTGACCTGCCCAGCGGCATCGACGCCGACACCGGCGAGGTGACGGGCGCGGCCGTCCGGGCGGACGTGACCGTGACGTTCGGCACCTGGAAGCCCGGCCTGCTCATCGACCCCGGCGCCGCGCACGCGGGAGCGGCCGAGCTGATCGACATCGGGCTGGGACCCTACCTCGCCCCGGCCGCCGCCGCCGCGCTGCAGACGTCGGACGTCGCCGCGCTGCTGCCCCGCCCGACCGCGGAGAGCGACAAGTACCGGCGCGGCGTGCTCGGCATCCTGGCCGGCAGCAGCCGGTTCACCGGCGCGGCCTACCTGGCCGTCGGCGGCGCGGTGCGCGGCGGCGCCGGGATGATCCGCCTGGTCACCGCCGAGCAGGCAGCCGCCGTCGTCCGGCAGCACTGGCCGGAGGCGGTGCTGACGGTGCCCGGTGACGGGGTGCCCGCCGCGCAGGTGGTCGAGCAGGCAGGGCAGGTGCAGGCATGGGTGGCGGGCCCAGGATTTGGAACGCAGCCGTCCTCGGCAATGCTGCTGGCAGAGCTACTCTCGTCCAGCCTGCCCGTCCTCGTCGACGCGGACGGGATCACGCTGCTCGCCTCCCGCCGGGGGCTGCTGCCGCGCCCG
>Ga0302325_10015019_pt1 | contig 16480 bp, 16 predicted proteins | sample Palsa_T0_2_FD_201948 | JGI IMG/M metagenome (GOLD analysis project Ga0302325, IMG submission 201948) | Peat permafrost microbial communities from Stordalen Mire near Abisko, Sweden - Palsa_T0_2 | ecosystem: Environmental > Terrestrial > Soil > Palsa > Peat permafrost | place: Sweden: Abisko... | reverse complement strand
AGACTACCATCAAGCGATGGCCTGTTACCGAGTGGCCGCCACCGCTGACATCGCAGAGGCGATGTACAACATCGGCGTTCTATATGCCAACGGCCAAGGCGTAGTCCAGGACTACCAGCAGGCGATGGCGTGGTACCGCAAGGCCGCCGATGCTGGCAACACGGACGCGATGACCAACATCGGCACTTTATACCGCGATGGCCATGGCGTTCCACAGAACTACCAGCAAGCGATTTACTGCTACCGTGAGGCCGCTACACTTGGCAGCGCGAACGCGATGGATAACATGGGATTTTTATACGCCATCGGTGAGGGCATGGCGCAGGACTACCAGGAGGCATTTGCCTGGTTCCGAAAGGCTGCCGATGCCGGTAACACGGATGCGATGGGCAACATCGGATTCATGTATGAAAACGGTCAAGGCGTAGCCCGGGACTATCAAGAGGCGATGGTCTGGTACCTCAAGGCCGCCGACGCCGGCGTAGCGTCCGGAATGTACAATGTTGGCGTTTTGTTCGCCAATGGCCAAGGGGTAACCCAAGATTACCAGCAGGCACTTTCGTGGTACCGTAAGGCCGCCGACGCCGGCGACGCGTTGGCGATGTTCAATATCGGCGGTCTGTATCACAGCGGCGAAGGGTTGGCCCAAGATGACCAACACGCAATGTATTGGTTTCGTAAGTCTGCCGAAGCTGGTGATTCGCAAGCGATGTTAGCCCTGGGCGTTGGGTACGAAAATGGCCAAGGTGTCATTCAGGACAATCAACAGGCGATGACTTGGTACCACAGGTCCGCCGACTCCGGTAACACTGGAGCTATGAACAACATCGGTGCCATGTACGAAAACGGCCATGGTGTTCCACAAGACTACCAACAGGCAATGGCGTGGTACCGTAAAGCCGCCGATGGCGGTAACACATGGGCGATGAAAAACATCGGCTCACTATATGCCAACGGCCAAGGCGTGGCCCAAGACCATCAGCAGGCACTTTCCTGGTACCGCAAGGCCGCCGACGCCGGCGACGTGAATGCCAAGAAGCTTCTGGCAGACTTGGATGCTAAATAATGCAATGCTGTACAGGTGCTGCACTTGGGGGAACGCGCTCAATATGAGCAGTGTGAGTTATTACGGGGTATCTAATGCCAACTAACTCAACGATTGCATTCGACATTGTGAATGGGAGCCTTCACAGCGCATGCCAAAAGCTCATCAACGCCGATAAGAAGCTTTTTTATGCTGGCGTGAACGAGCAAACCCTGACGCAGAATCTATCGCGGTACCTTGAGGATTCATTTCCAGGGTACAACGTGGACTGCGAATACAACAGACACATTAAAGGCCACAAGAAGCTGCGCAATGGGCGGAAAAGAGTCCGCCCCGATGTTATAGTACATAAGCGCCTCGCCGACGAATCCAACCTCCTTGTAGTTGAGGCGAAGAAGAATAAACCGACTGGCCAAGTTCATAATGACGACGGAAAGAAGTTGAAAGCGTTTACTTTGTCTTGCGGAAAATTCAGATATGAATGGGGGGCCTACCTGAATTGGTTCCCCTCAGGTAGTAACGAACCTTATGAGATTGTGTGGTTCAAGGACGGAAAACAGGTTGCCAACCCTGCCAGCACTGGCCATGAACCCAAAACCGCGCCACAGAAATTATATTGTATCGCCGAAATAAAAACTCACGGTGAAACGGGCCGGTCACCAAGTCTTTTTGAGATCCTAAGACAATTCGATGTCTGCGCTACCTGAGCTTTTATGTTGCGGCTTTGACCATAGCAACAATCCCGGCCCTGATTGGTTCAGGCAATTTCGTCCAACTCGCAATGAGCGTTGCCGGTTCCGAATCGGCTTTACGAAGATTGTCCGTTTTCAAATCCCTGTATTATTATGTGCTGGCTCAATGGACAAGCAGATCATTTCCAACGGCCGCGCGAATTATGGGATCGACACGCCGATCGTGGTCGGACGATTCTTCAAATTGGGCGTTCTTGGCATCGTCATCAGTTTAGCTTCGATTTTGGCGTCGCGTCGCGGCATCGTTCCATGGACGCGATTGACCATCTGGCCGGCCCTGGCGATGGGATGCACATTCCTTCTCGAAGGGACGATCATGTTCAGGGGCAGCAAGGTCGGCAAGCTGCGGCTGCGGGACAAGCTGATCCGTTCAATTCCCTGGCGAGGTGATGAAATGGTGCTGGATGTGGGCTGCGGGCATGGACTTCTGCTCATCGCGGCCGCGAAACAGTTGCGAAGCGGAAAGGCCATCGGAATAGACATTTGGAATAACGAGGACCAGGCGGCCAATTCGCGCGAGGCGACGTGGCGAAACGTCGAACTCGAAAACGTCGCTGACAGGGTGGAACTGAAAGATGGCCAAGCTCAAAAGCTGGAATTCGCCGATGGCACGTTCGACGTCGTTCTTTCGAGCTGGGCGCTGCACAATATTTATGATCAGGCCGGACGCGCCGCCGCCGTTCGTGAGATCGCCCGTGTTTTGAAGCCGGGGGGCCGGCTGGCGATCGTGGATATTCGTCACACGCGGGAATATGCCGGTGTGCTCAGCGAATGTCGGGTGGCCGACATCAAACGAACAGGTCCGAATTTCCTGTTCGTCATTCCCAGCTTCATGCTGTCGGCGACGAAGAGATAGTTTTAGTGTGGGCTTCCATTTCCGGCAGGGAATTCAGAAATTGAATTCCGGCGCCGGCGAACCAGGCGAGTCCCTGATGCACCCGGCGCGGACGAAGGATCGGCCGCAGGCTCAGGGTCATCAGGATGAATAGCGGCGGGAGGACGACCGCCAGCACGTCCGCCGTGGGACCGATTTTCGGAGTGATCTTGAAAATCACCAGCCAGAGTATGTTTGCAACCGCGACGAACCCGATGAGGGCGGCACGGGCCAGCGATTCCAGCCGATGGCGAAGGCAGAGGCTGAACGTGATGTGGATCGGCCGGTCGTCCGCGCAATGAGCGTTCCACCCGGCGGAGCTGAACAGCGGATACCACGCACTGAATGTTGAGATTCTGCGCGAGATTCGCAGCGACGAGCACTCGGCATTGCACTTGACGCATCGGCCGGGAAGGACGGATGCGGGGGATACGACAAACATCATGCCGTCGCGCCGGGCCTCCTGAATCATGGCATGCATTCTCCTGACCGGAATATCCGATACATTTTTACATGGGGCAAATGAAAAAAGTTGCGAGTTGCAGGTTGCGAGTTGCGAGTTGGAATTCGGACTTATCTCGCAACCCGCGACTCCCAACTCCGACTACCAGTCCCGTTTAACGGTTTCGATGACGTTGAGAATATCGGCCGTCACCATTTCCGGCGGGCGGGTGGCGTTGACGCGGAAAATCTTGCCGCGGGGATACAAATTCAGCAATGGCTGGGTTTGTTCCTCGTAGACGTCGATGCGATGGCGAATCACTTCGATGTCGGTGTCGTCGGGACGGTTTTCCAGGGCGGCACGCTTGCTGAGACGGGCGACGATCTGGGCGATGTCATTGCAATACAGATTGATGACGGCCCGCACGTCGAGGTCGTCGATCATGAGCTGGGCCTGTTCGAGTGTGCGCGGTATGCCGTCGAGCAGCAGATATTGCTCCTGAGGCTTGTATCGGCCGGCGGCGGCCATTTGTTCGATCGAAGTGCGCCAGAGTTTTACCGTCAGGTCATCGGGGACCAGCGAGCCGGTGCTGGAGTATTTGGCGAATTCAATGCCCATTTCACTTTTAGGATCGAGCGAGCGGAACACGTCGCCGCAGGCGCAGTGGAAATAGGCGGGCATGGCGCCCAGGATTTTGCCTTGCGTTCCTTTTCCGCTGCCGGGAGGGCCGAAGAGTAATACGGTTCTGTAGGACATTCACGCGGATTGTATGAGAAAAGGCGGGGAGAGATAGAACCGCCAAGACGCCAGGATATTTCGAATTCGCTTATGTCATACGGGAGACGCATCTGTTTAAAGCGGGGTGTTCGGTTCGCAGGGTGAATATTTTTATCGTTACGATTCTCGTGCCGGCAGAGTTCCCTGGCTCGAATACATGAACCGGTTGCCGCCGCGAACATCGCTGGCTGGCCCGATAGGATTCGCGCCCTCCGTCTGCAAAGAAGCGAAGATAGAGTCGCCGCGTGCCGCGGCCAATGCGGCGGAGTTTCGAGCGACGTGCTCGACCTCAACCGTCCGCACAGCCCCGCTTCCCGACCTCCCGCGCCCAGATGCGCAGCGGCCGCATTGTCCCAAGTCCAAGGGCAGGTCGGACAAGTGGGCGTGGCTTTGGACGGTTGAGGGCGAGCATGTGCTCGAAACTCCGACATGCCAGCCGCCGAAGGCGGGGACTCGTTTGTCGTTCCGTTTGCAGAAGGCAGGCGCGAATCCTATCAGGCCAGCCAACGGTGTTCGCAGCGGCAACCCGTTCATATATTCGAGCCAGGGAATTTGGACGGCACGAGGATCGTAACGATAAAAATCTTATTCCGGGCCGTCCGAAGAATCGCCGGGGCCAATTGAGGATTCATAGCGTGAAGAACCAAATGGTTTCGCCGCCTTCATTCACGGAAGAAATCGCCGATCATCGCTCAGCGCGGCTTGCAGAACCAACCGAGTTCGGTCCAGGTTTGGAACCATTCGCGAATCATCGCCGAATCCGGCTCGTCGACGAACGCGGATTTGATCGCTTTGCCCAGCGGGTCGCCGCGCTGCAGGCAGGTGAGCAGGCGATATTCACGCGGGTCGATCCGCTTGTAATACAGCGAATTGTCGAGCCGGTGAACGACGATGAAAGTTTCTTTGGCTTTGGGAATGGGGGTGCGGCGTTTGCGGACGGATTTCTCAACTTCGTTCTCTTCGATCGCATTGCTCGCGTCGCCGCGCAGGCCGGTTTTCTTCAGGCGCATGATGTATTGATCGAGCGGGTAGCGAAGATGCAGCAGGCTGATATAGGGTTGCAGTGAAAGCCGGATTTTCGCGGGATTTTTGTTGTCGCCAAGGAGATCGTCAACAGTGACCGGCGGCAACGCGCGTCCGTCAAAGGCCTCAACCTGCGCCCATTCGAATCGAACCATGCCCTGGGCCAGATGCAGTCGGGGCGCGACCAGCTTCGGATGTTCGTCGATGAACGCGGGGAGATGCCGGCCGAGGTTTCGCATCGTGAACGATGTCGAGGGGTGGGCCTTCAGATATTCCTTCGCCAGCTTGTTGAACTTCAACCGGCCCAGGATCGCGCGGAGGCCGGGGAAATCATCGTAGAACGAATCGATCAATCGGAACCAATATTGCCGGTTATAGATTTCGATGCGTTCGAAGCTGCTCAGGCGGTCGTTGGGCTTGATGAATTCGGCGGTGACATCGCGCATGTCGCGGTTATCGATCCATTTTCCCTGCATGCGCCATTGATGGGACAGCGGGCGCATGATGACCGCTCCGGCAAGCCGTTGCAGTTGCCGAAGCTCGTCGAGCGTTTGCCTGGATCGCGGCATGGATTCACGCTGTCGCCAGCGCCCCGGCGTTTTCCCTGGGGGACTTGATGGCGCCGAGGAATTTCTTCGCCTTCAGCGCTTCGCGATGCACTTCCTCGAAGGAAGGGATGTGCGCATCCCATTCCAGGAGCGTCGAAGTCGGCCCGCATTTTTTCAGCGCGTGGCCATACATCTTCCACACCGGATCCAGCACCGGATGATCGTGCGTGTCCAGAATATATTTTTCGTATTTGCTATGGCCGGCGATGTGCATCTGGCCGACGCGATGGTGGGGGATTTCGTTGAGGTAATCGTACGGATCGAAGCCGTGGTTTTTGCTGGAGACATAAATGTTATTCACATCCAGTAGAATTCCGCAGTCGGCGGATTCGACAACCTCCGTCAGGAATTGCCATTCCGTCATTTCCGAGACATGGAATTCGGCGTAGCTGCTGACATTCTCCACGATGATGGGGATTTCCAGAAAATCCTGCACCTCGCGAACGCGCCGGGCGGTGTTTTTGGCGGCTGCGAAAGTGTAGGGCATGGGCAGCAGATCGTGGGTGTATGTTCCATCCACGCTTCCCCAGCAGAGATGATCCGAAAGAAATCTGGTCTTCGTGCGTTTCACCAGAGTTTTCAGGCGCTTCAGTTGCTCCCGATCCATCCGGTCCGTCGAGCCGAAATAAAGCGCCACGCCATGCTGAACCACCTGGTATTGCTCCAGGATTTCATCCAGCACTTCCAGCGGCCGGCCGGCGTCGCACATGTAATTTTCAGAGATGATCTCGAACCAGTCGACCGTCGGCTTTTTATTGAGAATGTGGGCATAGTGCGGAATCCGCAGCCCGATGCCGATGCCCAGCTCCGTAAATCCGTTGAATTTATTGGCAGGCATGAAAATGTTCTCCGCGCGGGCGATGCGCCGGTGAGTAAAGAGGGACCCGGCCCTTGTCAGGCCGGATCCCTTGAATCTCCTGTGAGATTGCGGCGATTAGAACATCAAGGCGGATCCGTTGGTCTTGCAGCCACCGTTGCCTTTACAGCTGTTCTTGCCTTTGCAGCCCTGGTCGCCGGTCTTGCAACCGCCCTGGCCTTTGCAATCGTTCTTGCTTTTGCAATCATGGGTGGACGTCGATCCGTCCATGGCGCGGGCCTTCACACCGGCTTTGCCATCGATCACGGTCTTGACCGAGGTCGCATGGGAAATGCCCGTGACGGCGGCGGCGGCGTGGCTGGAGGCTCCGCTGATCAAACCCGCGAAAGCCGCGGCGGCCAGCAGACCTGTCGATCCGCCCAAAATCTTTGTGCTACGCTTCATGGTGTTTTCCTTTCGAGAATAATTCTGATGAACGATCGCGACGTCTTGTTTTGTTTCGCCGCGATTCCAGTTAGGGAACAAAAAACTTACGCTTTTACAACAACAGACGCCAGCGTTCCGCTGTCGAAGCACCTCCTTTGTTCAACCCTTTGCACCTTGCCGTCCAACCGCCGAGCCGACACAGCGCCGGCATTATACGCGGGCGAGATTTCCAGCAAACTATTGCGGTTTTGTACCACAACCGTTTTATACGGAGAACGGCGGTTATTGGATGATCTGAAATCCCCCCTCCGGCTCTGTGGATGCTTCCGAAGCGGCGCTCTACTTTCGCGGTATTTCCGTTGCCGGCGGAAGCTGCGCGCGGATTTGCTTCAACTCTTCCTCGAGTTTGCGCATCTGAGTGACGAGATCGGGAAGCCGGCGCATGGCGGCATTTTCGCGCAGCGTTTGCCGATGCGGCAGGGCGGGGGTCCCGCTGACGATTTCTCCCGCGGCCACGTCGCTGGCGACCGCGGCGCACGCCGCCACCATCGCGCCGTCTCCGATATGCACATGGTCGCGCACGGCGGTCTGGCCGCCGAGAATGACGCGGGTTCCGAGGGATGCGCTGCCCGCGAGACCCGCCTGTCCGACGACCACGCTATGCGGGCCGATGGTTACGTTGTGCGCGATCTGAACCAGGTTATCGATCTTGGTTCCCCGTCCGATGCGCGTCGAGCTGAATTTCGCCCGGTCGATGCAGACGCAAGACCCGATTTCAACATCGTCCTCGATGATCACCGTGCCGATTTGCGGAATCTTCACCTGCTTCTCGCCGTCCCAGCGATAGCCGAATCCATCCGTCCCCAGCACGCTGCCGGCATGGATGATCACGCGCGAGCCGATTTGAATCCGCTGGCGGATCGTCACGTTGGGGAAGATTTGGCAATCTTCGCCGATCTCCACGTCCGGCCCGATGTACACCAGCGGATGGATGATCGTGCCCCGCCCAATCCGAACGCCGGCGGAGACGATGCTGAACGCTCCGATCGACACCTCGGCGCCGATGTCGGCGATGGGGTCGATTCGGGATTGCGGATCAGTTCCCGGCGCCGGCCGGATCGCCGGGGGGGCGAAAGATTCCAGCACCTTGCCCATGGCCAGGTCCGCATCGTCCACCCGAAGCACGATCGTGTGGGTTGTTTCAGGAATTCGAAGCTGCTTCTGCACGAGCACGGCCCCGGCGCGGGTGGCGTTGAATTCCTTCAGGAAAGTTTCTGAATTCAGAAATGACAGGTCCCGCGGTCCGGCCTCGGCGAGACTGGCGACTCCGGTGATGCGGACCTCCCCCGGCGGCGGAGCGCATCCCACCATCGCGGCGATCTCACGCAACCCGATCCCTCGGGAACTATTGTTCATCGGCGCAAGCCTGTCGGAGTCCGTCTGAGACAAATTAGTGGCTCGTGCTGTACGCTTTATCCATCGCGATGATCACCTGCTGCGTGATGTCCAGTTTGGGATCGCTAAACAGGGCGGTATGCAGCAAAATCGTCTGGACGAACGCGTTGGCGTCGAGTTTGTCGAGTTCCGGGAAATCGGCATGCGCGCCGTTCATCACCAGCGAAATCCCCTGCGCTTGCGCCAGATCGCTGATGGTCTTGAGAATCTTGTCGAACAGCGCCTTTTCCTCCTCGCGCTGCTTTCTCGCCATATTCGTCTGCGCGGCCTGAAACCACGCCTGCGAATCCGCCTGATCTTCGGTGAACTTTTCCACCTTGGTTTCATATTCATCGGACGTCGGCAGGATCAGTTTGATTCCATCCTGCTCGGCTTCCAATTGGCTTCGCTTGGCCTTGGCCTGATCGGTCAGCGAATCGCCTTCCTCTTTCCATTTGGCCATGGAATCCTTGCCCTCCTGAATCTCATTGAGGACCTTGATGGGATCGCAAACCGCTATCTTCACGGTAGCCGGGATGTCATCGGCCGCCGCCGGTCTGGCCCACATCAACAGCGATACCGCTCCGAGGATCGCTCCCGCCCATGCCAAAATTCGCAAATTCATATCGATTCCTTGTGCAAAAGAACTCTGATCGAATCTCCTGATAGTAATGCAAATATTTCGCGGAGGATAGATCAAGCTCCCTCATTTTTACCGTATCCGCGTCACCGGAGGATGCCGAAGGAGAAGCTCAGCACCTGCGTGTTGTCCTGACGACTCTGCGTGATCGGGAACCCGAAGTCAAGCGCCAGAGGCTGGCGTCCCAGGATCGGCAGCACCAGCCGGAACCCAAATCCCACGGAACTGCGGATAACGCCGTAACGCCAGGTGGGTTCGTAATCGCCGGCGTCGACGAACAGCACGCCTCTCAGGAAGTCTTCGGCCAGGGGAAAACCATATTCCACCCCGCCGGTCATGAAGAAATCACCGCCGACGGCATCATTGGCGATGCCGTCGCGGGGGCTGACTCCCCAATATTCAAATCCGCGCAGGCTTCCTATACCGCCGCCATAAAATCGATCGTAAAACGGGGCCTTGCGCGGATCGTCGCCGCCTTCCATGTGCACCTCAATCACCGATCGTCTGCCCAGCAAGTCTTCCCGCACCTGCTGATATCCAGCCAGCCCCCAGGAAACGCGGTCATAATCGACGGTTCCACCCAAAGCGCCGGCATCGGTGAAGCTGGCCCACGCGTCGGTTCCCTCGTAAATCACGGATGACCCATGGTTGGTCGTGTCCCGCTCGATCTTTGCCGAAACATCCGTCAGTGTGTGATGCCCCGCGCCCTCGAGGATTTCCGGAGCGCGAACCTCGTAGGGAAGGGCGATGCTCCTGATGTCCACATCCGCCGCCCCCAAACTCACGGAGGCCGAATAGATATAATTGAACCGCCTGCCCAGCCCGATCGTCCCGCCCGCCCGCTGGTCGTTGTATTCCGGACGGATATGCGTTTCGTAGTAACCGCTGGCGGAAAAACTGTACGGCTGGTCGAACAAATACGGCTCCACAAAGCTCACCACCGCGTCGGACCCCTCCGTGCCGGGATCAAACCGCACGGTGAAATCCTGCCCCGCACCCGTGAACGCACGGTCGCTGAAGACTTCTCCCCAACTCGAGGGAAAATTCGTGATGTCGAAGTTCTGTTGCTCGTAACCCAGTTGGCCGCCGAATCCGCCGTTGCTGTTGATTCCAACCCCCGCGCTGATCTGCGCCGTCCGCTGTTCCGTCACATCCACCAGCAGATCGCGGACGTTGGGATCATCCCCGATCGGCGAAATGGTCACGCTTTGAAACTCGGGCAATCCGCGCAGCCGGTCCTGGGCGTCCTGAACCTCGGATGAATTGTATTGCTGGCCCGGCCGCATGTGCATTTCGCGCAGGATCACTTTGTCCTGCGTCTTGGAATTGCCCCGGATCAGAATCCTTCCCTGGCGGAATTGCCTGCCCTCGCTGATTTCGTAAACCAGCCGCACTTTGCCCTCGTCCTTTTCAAAGTAGGTCTGCGGCTCGATGTGAAGATAGTCCGGATTCCCCGGAATCCCCGGCTGCTCCTGATAAATAAACCCGCCCGATTTGCTGTAGTCCTTGACCATTTCCCGGACATCGTTGTCGATCACATCCTTATCGTAGGGGACTCCTTCAACATCCCTGATCGATTTCCGAAGCGACCCTTCCGAAACCGACACATTTCCCTCGAAGCTCACCTGGTCGATCACATACCGAAGCCCCTCGTCGATCACAAAGGTGATCTGCATGGACTTCATGTCCGCAGATCGCGTGATCTTGCGCCCGACCCGAACGTCGAAGAAACCATGGTCCTTGTAAAATTTCCCTATATCCTGCACATCCTCATCGAGTTGCTCGGGATCGTACTTGCCCGGATTGAAAATGAAGATGTATGTGCCGGTTTTTATCTGGTCCTTCAGCTTCCAGCCTCCGAAGCTGTTGTCGCCGATGAAATCGATCTTCCGCACCCGAACCTGCGGTCCTTCCGTGATGTGAAAAACCAGCACCCCGGTGTTTTGCAGCTCCTCGGGCGACCATTGCACATGCGCGTACGGATAGTTCTTGTCCCGGTACAGCTTCTCGATGGATTGCTGCGCCAGGTTGATCCGGAATTGATCGATGGCCTCGTTCTTGCGGATATCCGTCGCATCCTCCAGGTCCTTGTTTTTGATCTCCGCATTGCCGTCGTAGCGGATGTCCTTGATCTGTCTCTGCTCGGTCACGACGAATATGACGATCACGCCCGTGGCCGTCGGCTGCACGCGCGCTTCCACGTTGGCGAACTTCTTCATCTGATCGTAAATTCGCTGGTAATCCCCCACGACGGTTGCGGGATCGAATTTGTCCCCCTCGCGCGTGCGGACCAATTGCAGAATAACCGAGGTGCTGACCTGCGTGTTGCCCACCACGCGAACCGCTTCGACCGTGCGCCCCGCGAGTTGCTGGGCGGCCGATACATCGCGCTCTGGGCCGCCCGCCGGCGCGGCTGCGATCGCGACCGCGCAGCCGATCCAACCCGCGACCAGCATCCCGACACAAAGCCAGCCTGCCGGTTGTTTTACCAAATGTTCAAATCGCACGCGCCGCCCGATCGCCATTGGCCTTGTTGCCGCTTCGCATCGCTGCCGGCAGTTTATCGGAGTGTAACGGTCACGCTACCGATGTCAAAACGGCTTCGAGGCCTTCGGGAACAATGAAACATCCCGGAATTTTATTCGGAAGCGGCTTCTATTTCCCCGTCGATGCCGCCACTTGCGGTTCAATCCCCGCCGCCTGTCGAATCGGTCGCGGCCTGTTGCTTAACACCGTAATCCCCAAAATATCCCGCGCATACATCCGCAGAATTTCCGCCGCGCTCAGCGCCGATGCCATCGCGCCGCGCGCCGCATGGGGGGCATCCCCATCGAACAGTTCGCACAACTGACCCAGCCCGTCGCCCTCCATATATTCCAAACAGGGCCCGATCCATTGCAAAACTTTCGCCATGTTGCCGGCGGACCGGCCGTGTGTTTTCAGGTACGCCGCCGCCAGCGGCCCCAATAGCCAGGGATAAACCGATCCCTGATGCTGCGCCCCGTCGCGCGAGACCACGTTGCCGATATATTTTCCCTGATAGCCCGGCTCGCGCCGGCCAAGGCTCCGCAATCCGCGCGGCGTCAGCAATTCATCCTGGACCCGCTGGATCACCGCTTGATGCCGCTGGGCCGCCAGCACCGCATGAGGCAGGCTGATCGCGAAAATCTGGTTCGGACGAATCGACGCATCCGCTCCGTCATCGGTCACGACATCAAAGCAGCAATCCAATTTCGCGTTCCAGAACCGGCCGTTAAACGACTCCCGCACAACATTCGCCTCATCCTCCCATTGCTTCGCCGCCGCGGTTTTTCCAAGTTTGGATGCGAGCCGGCTCCCAGTCATCAGCGCGTTGAACCAAAGCGCGTTGAGGTCCACCGTCCGGCCCCGGCGGGGGGTTACCACCCAATCGCCGACCTGTGCATCCATCCACGATCTCGCGGGCCGGTCCGAACGCGTGCCGATCAATCCGCCGGCATCCCGAAACAGGATATCTCCGCTCGCCACTCGGTAGGTTTCGACAATCTGCTCCACGGCCGCAAACAGCAGGGGAAGCGTCGCCTCATCCTCGGTTTGCCCGAAATATTCCCCAACGGCATTGATGAACCACAGCGAAACGTCGATGCCCTGATAGGTCGGCGCTTCGCCGCTTTCCGGATATTCCGTCGGGATCATTCCGTTGTGCAATTGAGCGGCCAGCCCCAGAAGAAGGTCGCGACCCTCTTCCAAACGACCCGTCGTCAGGAACAAACCGCAGAACCCGATCAGCGCCGCCCTCGCGCCCGGCGGCGACCAGGGATATTGCGCGATCACCTCGACCGAGCGCTCCCCGGACGTTTCGACCGCGGCGCGGACCACGAACGACTCGGCCGCGCGGACGAGCATCTCCAGCCGGCTGTCCACTTCCGTCGTTACCACCGATGTCCGCCGGTCGAGGTTCTCCCTCACCTTTTCAAGATCGCTGAGCACCCGTACAAGCTCAACCGGCTCGGTCGAGCAGGTCAGATGAGCCGTTTGCCCCGGCGAAAGCGTCCAGCGGAAAGACCCGGGCTTCCACAAATCCTCCAGGCCGCTGTAGCCCCGCTCATTCTCACGGCGATAAATCGCATTCAGATGCCAGTGCGGCTCCGCCCGGAATTCTCCATCATGAGCGAAAAAAACCTCCGGCGTTCGCGTGCTCGCCGGAATTCTCACCAGCCCATCCCGCTTTGAGTCCGCGGTCAACCGGCCGTTCCACTGGTACATCAATTCATGAATTCCCCTCAGCGCCAAGAGCGCTTTGATCTCCAGCGTGATCGGTTTTTCCCCGGTCAGAAGGGAATAAGAAATACAGGCCATGTTCTCGCCCTCCAGCAGCCGCAGCGATTTTTCGATCGTGAATCCTTCGCCCTGATAGGCCCAGCGCGGAAACGGCTCGACGTTGAACGCCCGCAGATGCTGGAATCCGCGTGGGAAAATCGTCCCCGGATATTCGTTGTTCGACAGCGCAAATTCCCCGTGCGAGGTCCACACCGTCTCTTCGACATGCGACAGCAATACCAACCGCCGCGCCGGCGGCGACATCGCCGCCACCAGCAACCCGTGATATTTCCGCGTGTTCAATCCGCACACGGTCGAGCTGGCGTATCCCCCGATCCCGTTGACGGCAATCCATTCGCGTTCAATCAGGTTTTCAAAACTCATATCCGAAATGCTGATCGGCCGCATGACACGAGCCTCCATCAATCCCCGGGGGATTATCCCACTCCCCCGCACAACTGGCAATGTGCCAACTTCCATTTATCGAATCACACATTCGCGGTATGCTCTCAAACATGGGCGTCGCCAGCGCAAGAATTCGTCTGGAAAATCCGAAGCGGCCCGAATTGAAGCCGATCGACGTGGAGGCGATGGCCGATCCAGGCGCATTGTTTCTCTGTATTCCGGAAGAGGTTCGGATTCAGCTTCAGTTGGAGCCCACATCGAGCAAAGACGTGATTACAGCCGATGGCAGCCGAATCCGGTGCCGGTATGTCGGGTCCCAGCATGAAAAAAACCAGCGTTGAGGCCATCATTCAATCGCTCAATCAAAGACAGGTCCAATATCTGGTTGTCGGCGGCCTGGCCGTCGTCGCACATGGGTATGTCCGCTTCACGGCTGATGTCGATCTCGTGCTGTCGGTCGATCGGGAAAATCTGGTTCGGGCAGTCGCGGCCCTCACGGTCCTCGACTATCGCCCGCGCGCACCTGTGAAGTTCGAGGAATTTGTCGATCCGGCGAATCGCCGGAAATGGGCGTCCGAAAAGGGCATGACCGTCTTTTCTCTTTTTTCGCCCAGGCATCCGGCCACCGAAATCGACCTGTTTCTCGAACCTCCCGTGGATTTTCCATCAGCATACGCAAGGGCGCTCCGACAGGAGATTTCGACCGGCATAGAGGCTGTATTCTGCTCGCTGGAAGATCTGATCGGGATGAAAACCGCCGCCGGACGCGCACGTGATTTGGATGATATCTCGCACCTGCGTCAACTCGGCAAACCGGATGCAAAATGAGCGATGCTAAAAACCAGGCCGATTCCACCGGCCATACCTGGGAATCCGGTTGGAACGATCACGAGCGGAAGCAGCTCCGGCGATTGGCGAATCTTTCGCTTGAAGAAAAGCTTGTTTGGTTGGAAGAAGCACACCGGTTGGTCCGGAACCTGCGGGAAATGAGCGGTTACGCCGATGCTCCGATTTCGTCGGACGGATCCGATCCGTGAATTCCCACGCGGCTCCCGGCTTCGTCCCATTTTTTACCAACCATCGCTGATCCCGCCCGCCTTACGACCGCTCCGCCGCGTCTTTCAACATCGGCGCTGTCGCATCGCGCTTCGATACCGAGGGTTCCGGCCCTTCATACCAGCTTTTCGGCAACTGCAGCGCGGGATCGTTCCAGCGCACCCCGAATTCATCCCTGCCGGTGTACTCAACATCCACCAGATACATGATCGTCGCGTCCTTCTTGATCTTGTACCCGTGCAAAACGCCCGGTGGGATATAAAGACCCTGAGGTTCTTCCGCGTCCAGCGTCAGGCATTTGGCGGCCTTATAGGTCGGCGATCGGGGCCGCAGATCGACCAGCGCAACCTCCAGTTTGCCCGCCACGACGTGCCAGTAATCGGTTTGCAGCTTATGAAAATGCAGCCCGCGCACGACGCAGCCGGTCGAATGCGAAACATTCCACTGCACCCATCTTTGCTTCTGCTCGGCAAACCAGGAGGCCCGAAAGGCCTCGAAGAACGAACCGCGTTCATCCTGCCAGACGGTCAGCTTGGTTAATTTTGCCCCTTCGATCCCGACGGGGTCGATCGTGATATTGGTCATGCCGGAGGATTCTAAAACATGGCGACCGCTTTGTCATTTACGGCAATGTTTCCTTGAGAATTTTCCGCGTCTGCTCACCGCGATATAGGTGCAATTTGTCCCTCAGCGCCGGACGTGAGTTCGACAGAATTGCGATCGCCAGCAGGGCCGCGTTGATCGCTCCCGGCTTGCCGATGGCCAGCGTTCCGACGGGAATCCCTGCCGGCATCTGCACCGTTGACAGCAGCGAATCCATTCCCTGGAGCGCCTGGCTCTGCATCGGCACCCCCAGCACGGGCAGAACCGTATGCGCCGCCGCGACGCCCGCCAGATGCGCCGCTCCGCCCGCCGCGGCGATGATCACCTGAACGCCGCGAGCCTCCGCCGCTGAGATATATTCGGTCGTCGCGTGCGGCGTTCGGTGGGCCGACAGCACCCGGCATTCATGCGGCACGTCGAACTGAGAAAGCGTCTGGGACGCATGCTGCATCGTTTCCCAGTCGGATTTGCTCCCCATGATGATGTTGACCAGCGGCTTGGAATCGTCGGCTCTTTTTCGTTTCATAATCGCCGCAATTTTTATTTTCGGCTGCCGCGATCCTAACATGGATCATCGCATGGCCCAAATCGCCGCAATCCTCGACCACCAGATCCCCTTCGATCCCTCCGCCGATTTCGAAACATTCCTGCGCCAGGCGCCCGCCAAATGGGCCGTCTATCTTTTCGCCGATGCCGAGGATCAACCATTGCAGTTGCTCTGCGTGAAGAACCTCCGCTACAGCCTCAAGCGCCGGCTGCAGGGCGAAACCATTTCGCTCACCAGGCGGATCGATTACCGCGAGATCGTCCGCAAAATCCACTGGCGGCGGGTGGACAGCGCATTTGAAGCTGACTGGGTCTATCACGATATCGCCCGGCAAATATTTCCGGAAAGCTACCAGGGTATGGTCGGCTTTCGCCCGGCATGGTTCATCCACGTCGATCCCGACGCCGACTTCCCGCGATATGCCAAAACAATAAAGCTGACGGATAAACCCGGCGTGTATGTCGGCCCGCTCGAAGACAAACACGCCGCCGCCCGGCTGATCGAGTTGATCGAAGACGCGTTCGATCTTTGCCGTTATTACAACATTCTCCTGGAAGCCCCGCGCGCCCGCGCCTGCGCCTACAAGGAAATGGGCAAATGCCCTGCCCCATGCGATGGCTCGATCTCGATGGAGCAATATCACCGAATGATCCAGTGGAGCGCCTCCACCCTCGCCGACCCCGGCGAAATGATTCGTCAGCAAAACGACCGGATGAAGCGCGCGGCCGCCTA
>Ga0302325_10015016_pt1 | contig 16482 bp, 18 predicted proteins | sample Palsa_T0_2_FD_201948 | JGI IMG/M metagenome (GOLD analysis project Ga0302325, IMG submission 201948) | Peat permafrost microbial communities from Stordalen Mire near Abisko, Sweden - Palsa_T0_2 | ecosystem: Environmental > Terrestrial > Soil > Palsa > Peat permafrost | place: Sweden: Abisko... | reverse complement strand
AGAATTTTTGGGTTGATAAAAGTTTGAGGTTTCAACATATTGCATGCTGTGTGAAAAATTGACAATATTTAGCTTAGCATTCGTTGAACCCATATTCCTCGAATGTCATTAAGACCTTTCATAATGGAGAAAGAAAGAAGATTGAGCATAAACGCCATCTCGATTGCCATAGATGGCTGAAAGCTGAAGCGCAAGTCTTAACCAATCATGTGGCAAGCCTATTTTGCTGGCAGGCATAGATTTTTTGTGGCGTAGCATCAATAACAATGAATAATGAATGAATGGACTCAATGCCCATTGCGTGGCTTGGCTTGGCTGGAACGGCTGATCAATCAATGCAGCGTACAAATGCAACAGCACCAAATGGTCCGCCAGGTTGCATTTTCCGCTCTGCATCCTATTCGTATTGACAAGTGGATCAACCCAAAGCTGAAAAACCCCCGCCCCCAATAACCGAAAACCCTGAAGCTTGCCCGCGGCAATCTTCTACCGTAGCCTGCAAGCTCGCCATATAAGAATTCTGGAAAGCAGAAACCTTGGCAGGGCTTACCAAGAGCCACAGAACCGTTACCCTTTTGTAAGCGAGATAAGAATCTGCCGGCCGTTTGCTAGTATTGACTCTGTTTGCTGGTATCTTGATCAACTATAATAGTATTAATAAAATAAAAATCTCTAATTAAACACTACTCTCCATCCTCCTCTACGGCAAACTCAAAAACAACTCCAACAACCTCGGATAACTCGGTGTTCCCAGCCCGGTAACCGCATCCCAACCACTTACCGCACTAAAACCTGGAATTTAAGAGTTTAGTGATTGTGCCCGCTACATGCCCTCTAGCGACTGCGCGCTGAACGGCCACTGAGAGACGCAGTGGGACATGCAAGGATTATTACTGTTGGCAAAGCAACTATGTCACTGATACCTTCTATAGCCAGTGTAATTGAAGCAGAAGCACACTTTTAAAATGCTTTTCTTCCCCGAACTATGTCAGCTCGAACCCTTTTACATATTACGACCCCTACCTCAAAAGTCTGTGTTTTAAGGCATTTCACTAAAAAACGAACCCCACGACTATTTTGAACGCTTTAATTTTATATCTAGGATTAGATTTTAGAGCTTTCTAAATATATTCTAGCTTCTTTTATTTGCTGCGCTTGAAGAATAATAGGCTTTGATCTATTGTTGTTGAGAAACTTTGAAGTGAAATAGAGGACTTCCATTTTATGATACCTGGCAACCTCGTAAAAAAACACAGACTTTTGAGATCGGGCTGTTAGAAGAAACCAATGAAGGCAAAGTGTTCCATACACTAAATTTTCTGCAGGCGATTTCAAACCTAGATATTTCCACGTCTATTGGGGAGCAGGGGAACTCAATCGTATACTAAAATGTGACTTTTCAAAAAGAGTTCCTGACATTCGAAATCAGAAACGGCTCAAGTATTCAAGACACTGTACAAGGCCCGATGTGGGTCGCCATTAGCTTAGCTCACCTACACCAAAAAAAATGAGTTTTTCGCTTGCGTTAACACTTAACAATCGGAAATAAGAGAATCCCGTCATCAATTCAAGCAAAAAGCGTTTGTGGTTTAGTGGTAAAATCCATCGTTGCCATGAAAGAGATTCACTATCTCTTCAACAGTCTCGATGGGCCCCGGGTTCGATTCCCGGCGAACGCAATGACAATATAATTTTTTTTTGCCCTTCGTAGGGAATAGAGCTGCCAGATCCATAACTATACTTGAAGTTCACAACGTAGAGAAAATGGATGGCAAAAACCAAGGATAGATGAGAATTGGCGCTCTAGGCTCGGCTAGGAGTTGCCTGATTCTGAAGGTAATGGTCTAATATATACATCGAAAATACAGTGTCTTTTCCTAACTCAGTCTGCCAATGCAAGTATGCGATCTAAGCAGGACAAGCGTCGATGGTCACATAAACGATTTCAGGCGCAGAGGAGGGGATTGGTGTAGCAGCTGGTGTGATATACGCCGAAGAAGTAGTTGCCACAACGGCAGCAGAAACAGTAGACGGTTGAGTAGTGACCTGAACGAAAGCTGCACCAGCAGACGGCGTCGGTGTCGGTGTCAAAACAGGAGCTTCGGGGCTTGTAGAAGGCGGAATCACGACCGGGGTAGGAGATGGCGAAACAACTGCCGCAGCAGCAGTGGGGGCAGTTCCGGAAGAAGGGAAGTTGGCTGATGCGGTAACCACGGAATCAGGAGTCACCTGCACGTTGTTCACGATAACCACATCTCCGTCCACACTCGTAACTCTCACATCCACACTGCTGGTTCCGAAGCCACTTGAATTCTCGAAGAAATTGTAGCTTTGTCTTGTTGTTTGTTGCCAGGTTTTGCCGCCATCGGTCGAGACCTCGAGGGAAGTGACGCGTTTGTTGGCGTTCACGACCTGCATGCTGAACCAGTATGCCGAAACACCTTCCTTGTTGTGCAGCTGCAGAGGGGTGGTTATCGGGCAGGTGATGTAGGACCACGTTACGTCGATGACACCAATGCTTGGCTCTGCGAGGGTGGAGAAGGCATTGGGGAAGAGGTCGAGGTGATTGAGGCCGCAACCGGGACACTCATCAACAATCTAGGCAGAACATTAACAACTGAGGGTTGGATATCGAGGACTGGGGCGAAGTTACCATAGCAGTGATGGAGTTTCCGTTTGGTCCCGTCACAGATACGCAGGCACCGCACTCGGCGGCATCGTCCCAGTTTGAGTCTGATAATGCAGTCCCGAAGAGGGATGATGGAAGGGTGTAAGTTGAGAAAGAACATGCTCCACCGGCGAGGTTACCACCGTAGAAGGTTGCTTCTCCCGAGAGAGCACGTTTTCCGATGACAGCGCCGCTGGTGAGGGCAAAAATAGCAGACGTGGCAAATGCTGATGAGAAACGCATCTTTGGATAATGAATGTGATATTCTATCAAAGAATAGAAGTAAAGACTGGACGAAGACAAGCTCCTTGCAATTGTTTGAAAAGAACGACAGCGGGTGAAGGTAGAAAAGCAGAAACAAGCTCCGAGGTACCAGAGACTTTTATACTCGTCAAGATTGCGGAATCCAACAGCGAAATTAAACACCGGAACATTAATCAACTTAAAACAACATCAAAGCTTCTCTGTTTTAGCCTCACATGAGGCTCGAGCTGATGCCGGTATGTGTTGTCAAATCTCTGCATCCGACAGGTGGAAACGTCTGAGGCCGCCGTTGCGGCTCCCTTTAATCTCAAACAAAATTGTAGGCAGGGACCTATCCCCGCAGGTTCGGATGCTGCCAAGGATCCACTTCGCATCATGCTAGTATCTCATCCTCTTCGCACTTGCAAATCGGATCATAACAACCTCTTGAGGTTGAGGTTGAAGATGCCTTTGATTTTCATGTATATATATTTTGAGATGGTGAGTGTGGAAGAGTGGTCGACGAGGGGGCTAGGTGATTGCGGAGAAGTCACCTGAAACAGTAAGGTTAAGCGGGGTACCCGCGTTGCACTGCAGCTTGCCATCAGCCCTGTTTGGCTAACTCCAGGCGACGACATGCGAGCTTCACACCCTTCCCCGCATGATCTCTCTGAATGCAAATCGAGGCACAGCTTAGCTGAGATCCGAACTTTCCGATTCACTTCCTCTCTCCATCTATCCCCTTCTTTCCTCCCCCATTCCATCACCTGAATCAAAACCATGAAATCCACAGCTCTCGAACGCTTGCGCAAACCGAATACCAAATCCCTCGACAAGCTCACCGAGCTGCTTCGCGCCTACCTCTTCCTCCACCCGGTGATATGGTTCCTCCGCTTCTACGATGATTACTGGGCAGACCGCTTCAGACGAAAACCAGATATCCTCGAGCTTGCACGCATCGCGAAAGGAGAGAACCCACTCCATGCCCCGGCGCCTCTGCCCCGGAAGCGGAAACGCGCGTTGACGAACCCTTTGCCTGCGATTGATGTCCACCAAGATATCAAGTATTCGATACGAAGGGCCCGGCAGCGCACAGATGAGCAGAGGGAATGCTTGTTTTTGCAGCGGCTGCCGGTTGAGTTGCGGACTCAGGTTTATGAGGAGGTCCTCGCTGGTGGGGGAACGCAGCGGCTGGTGCATATTCTAAGGAAGAGAGGAAGGCTGGGGCATTGGAGATGCCGGATTCAGGAGGGGGGAGAGGTGTGTGGTGATCAGGATAGTAAGTGTGTGGAGGGGTGGTTGGAGTACAAGAGGAAGCTTTGGCATTGGGATAGGCAGGGGAGAGTTGACCTTCGAACGGATGGTGGGCTACTAAACTTGTTGCTTACTTGCAGGAATATGTAAGTTGATCTCTATAAAGGAGAGGAAGCGGATGGGGCTGACGGGGGGACAGTTATTCAGAGGCAGTTGAGGTATTGTACGGAAAAAACATCTTCCATTTCTACGACCCAGGCGATATACGGCATTTTTCCCGCTCTGTCCTCCCTCAACGCATGAATACCATTCAATCTCTCCTCATTGACTGGGAGCGCGTCTTCAGCATCTTCAACAGAGACAACACGCGGCCGAAATTTAACCAAGAAGAGCGGAAACTTTGGTGCGAGGTATGGGCGATAATTCGGAAGATGGCGGGGTTAATTGCGGTTAGGGTTGTTTTAAAGAGCCATACGTTTGAAGTTCCAATGGAGAGGAGGGTATTGATGTGTAGGCCAATGATGGAGATTACGGGGTTGAAGAAGTTTGAGTTGGTTGTTCCTTGGGATGACGCTACAGATTGGTGGTTTGCTGATGATGCTCCCTTCAAGATTGTGAGAGGAGTTAAGCCCAAGGAGATTGAAGTTCCGTAAGGGGGACTTGGGTTGCTTTGCAGAATCGAAGTTTGAGAGCATTTCGCTCTGTGTTTTCGCTTCTCAGTCCAGGACTTCAAGGTCTTTACGAGGTTAGCCACACTCGCTTCCCCCGAACCCTGACCCACATCCAACCCCGCCCCAACCAATCAACTACCTTCACAGAAACCTTCCCATTTGCTTCGTAATAAAAACCAAGCTCAATCGGTGCCAGGACAGTAGCAAGCCTCATACCTGCCACGGTGGAGGCTACATCTGATTCTCAGTTTCGACCCTCCTCCAGCGCCCATTTTCTTCTGCTCAACCGTCCGCATCAACAAGCAATACCTCAGCCAATCATGAACCTACAAACCATCAGCTTCCCATCTCCGAAGTCTCCATTCTCACTCCCCCTAAGTCTAGGATCCCAGATACATACCCTGGTATCACTCCTCACCTCCTTAGGCCAACACTCAAAACACGCACACCCCGCCTCCTCCGCCACTTTCCCTCCATCCCTGCCTTCCTTCTTCCTACAAATCAACCAAGGTTTTTCAGTACACCATTCTTCAGCACCAACGAACATCCTACCAACTCTGTTAGTGACCCCCTCTATTTGCATGAGTGCACAGAAGGAAGGAAGAGGGGCTCACTTCCACTTCACATCCCTCATAACCGGTATCCTCTGCGGCGGAATATTAAGTAAGTGCGAGATAAGCAGTCCAATCCGACTAAAGGTAAACGTATTCATCCCATACAACACATCAACCGCTTCTGTATACCTATCCAGTACCTCTCATTAGCCCTTCCTTCCCTTCACTTCCACACTTTTCCCCTCCTCCCTCCTCCCACAACAACTTTCAGTCTCCAGAGGTGGAGGTGGAGGCGAAAGTAGGGAAGATAGGGGAAAGAAAACGGATCAGAACAGGACAGAACATACATCCGTCTACACGTCCCAAGCAAATGCAACAAACTCGTATTCCCCCACTGATCAACCATCCCCTTCTGTCGTGCTAGAAACCCGCAAGCGCAAGTACTTGAAAGACTTGAAAGGGTTGATAGAGGAGGAGTCTTGCAGCGCGTATGCGCCATGCGGTGATAAGCGTCGAGGGTAGAGATGTGGATCGTGTAGCCGCCAATACACTCCTCGTATACTCTATTCCTGATCTCAAGCGGTAGGGCGAAGAGAGGGCTTTGCTGTTGCCAGTGCGTTGTCCTGCCTTTCCTCTTCATTTTCTCCTTCCTTCCGCACTTGCTTTTCACTTCCTGATCCTTTTCCTCTTCCTGTTCCTCTTCCCCAGAATCCGAATCCGAATCCGAATCAAAATCACAAAGACTCAAAGCATCAACCCCCCGCTCTTCCTCCACCCTCGTAGCCAAAACCCACGGTCTCCGCTGTCTCGCTTCCCGTTCCTGATTCTCACTCTCTCGTTTCCTCCTAGAGGATGGTAGCTCGTAGTTGGAGAGGGTGGAGTAGCAGTGGGAGAGCAGGACGCAGAGGCCGAGGATGCAGATGCAGGGGAGACAGACGATGAGGAGGGCGAGGAGGAAGCTGTCGAGGAGTTTGGCAAGGGTGTGGTGCTTGAGGAGGGGCATTTTTGGTTGGGGGCGGGAAGGGGCTTGGTGCGAGGAGGAAATGGGGGGTTGAGGTATGGATAGAGGGGTTTGGGAGGATGGGATGGAGAGGGAATGAATCAATGGAGAAAGAAAAGGGAAGCCAAAGATGGAGTGTGATTGATATGGATATGGTCAGCTCGCTACTCGTATGGGTAAAGCCCAGTCAGGACTTAAGCTAGGGTGTCAGCTTACCACCGATTGAGGCTGCTTATTATCCTCCGATTCGCATGGAAGAATGGGAGATAGATAGCGTTTACCTTGTTCCTGAAAGGTGCATAGTTGGCTTCGTGTTAGGGAATTGTAGGACTGCGGGTCGGCCGCTTCAGATAGGAGGTTGAAGATGTAGGACAACGGAGGTAATTGATTGGTGGTGTGGGGTCGGAGGTGGGTCAGGGTTCAGGGGAAGCGAGTGTGGCTAAGGACTTTGGAGCTCCTGGACTGAGAAGCGAAAAAGCACAATGCGTTCAGGAAATTGCATTTCGAAGTCTCGAGGTTTCAGATCAAGTCTTTTTGCTTAATACACACCTTGCTTCAGAGCATTTCCAACTCCCTTTTTGCCGTTGCCTCAAAAGCTCCCTTTCACGTGTACGCCTTCAACTCCATCCTCCTTAAAATCTCTACCCTTTACTTGCCATTGGTCTTTCTCTTCTTACTCGCATGCTCTGGCTTGAATTCAGCGGCATAGACTTTGAAGAAGTCGACCGGCTCCTGTGGATGCTGGCCAGTGATATCGTGGAAGGCACAAGTGGAGATGTAGTTCGTCTTGCCTTCTCGAACCAGAGAGTAGTACTCAAGCAGATACTGGATCTCGGAAGCATCCGACGGTGCTTGTGCGTGCAAGACCCGCTTTGCCTCGGCCCTAACAATGTCATCAGCACAAATATGTGATATATTTGCAGGTTTTCGAGTTGTGAGAGCTAGGTCTTGACTGTGAAGGTATACGTACTCGGAAATATCCTCGGACTGCATGTCTACTTCCAAAGCCTGACTAGCGGCCTCCGCAAGCTCTTCTCCTGCCGCAAGCATTGGTCCTGAACGAGTTAGCTGGGTATAGGTGCGTCAAAGCCAGAACTTACCAGTGAGAACGATGAGTTGGCCTCGGTGTTGGTCAGCAAATCCATGCTTGCCTTTGCCCGACAGAACATGAGCGACGACAAGGGCAGCATCCTAGGTCAATTAGCTCAGATTCTTCAATAGTGAGATGCGCTATGATCTTCTAGCTTACTCCGAGAGCAATAGGTGCAAACTTGTGAGTTGGTCCAATTGGAAGCGGGAGGATTCCCTCTTTGGCTTGGGGGCTGTAGTTCAACAGATTCTCTGCATAGAAGCCGGCTCTGTTCGCCGAGTTCAGTCAATCTTCAACGCTTAAATTTGACATGTGGGTAGGAGAATATAGGTAGACTCGCTTACCGGACAACGACTGGAGAAGTGCCAGTTGGGGTGTTCGCATCACCTTTGGCCGACATAACTAGGTTCTCAATGTCGATGAACTCACGGAGATGTGGCTGCTTCTTCGCATCCGCCATATCTGCACCTGCGGAGCTAACCAGGCAGACGTTCGGGACGCCAGCCTTCTTGCCGGCAGCAACTAACTCCGTGGTGATATCAACCTTGTCCTTGTGCGCAGGTGGGATAATGCACAATGCATCTGCACCCGATTCCTTCAACGTGGCTGCCATGTCCTTGACTTTTCCAGGCTTGTGTGGGATGATGGTGACGCCTAGCTTCTGAAGCTCCTTACACTTTGCGGAGGTGGGATGCAGGGTGAGTCCACAAACGGAGTTGACCTTGCCAGAGAATGTTTGGTCGGTCATGAGCAACTCGGCGATCAAGTAACCTGTCTGACCATCAACGGCTGAGATACAGACGTTACGCGATATTGTTGCGGCTGTAATTGAGTTGTTGTTTTGGGTTGGTTGTCTGGGTCGCTTTTACTTTCGGTTGTGAAGAGAAGCGGAGATGTGGTTTTAGACTTTATGGGTGGGGCGAGAGGAATGGAGATGACGAACTTATAGATGAATTGTTTGGAGGCTCAAACCTGAAGGTGCAAGGTGCAAGTGAATACGCGGGGAAATTGGCCATGACGGAATGCCATGCAATGACGAAACACCAACGAGCCAAAAGATGCCCCTGCGTGACATCACGATCGTGAACTTTGAATCGCTTGCGGCATGTCCCTGGGCATCTTCCGGAATGAGAACGGGAGCCATTGAGCAATTCTCACGATATGGCGCATCCATTGACCATGCTCACGTGTATCCCAATATGTGTGCACGGCCTTAGTCTCTATGTCATCCAGATCCGCCGGAGCAGATGCTCCGTCCCGATTGGCGATCAAAGCTTCAAGGATGTAGGCTTGAGAAAGTGAGCATCGTAAATAATCTCATTGCAATGGAGTTGTCTAGTAGGTAGGTACCTACCGTAGGTAAGGTACTAAAGTGTGCTGCAGTTCGGAGGTTTATATGCTGCCGGAACAAGCTAGCCTAATTGGGAAACAGCCAAAACAACCTTAGGGGGCGATCCACGTGATGTTCAGCTAGCACCGATTGTTGGCATTCAAATCTACAACTCCTTAATTGCGAGTGGTGATTCGGATAACGCTCTCTGCTTCGACAAGTAGACCAACCCCCATGAAATGAGGTCCTTCGTCGCGAGGTATTGCTGGAAAGCGTCTGACAATGACAATCCAGTTCCTTTGAAGATTTGTACTCCGGCCCCTTTATCTAGACTTTGGAATTTGATGGCCGGTAGACAGGAGAATTGCCAAGCACAGAAATCACCCTGGAACATCGTTCCATCTCGTGTAAGATTAGCAAACAGCTTCACCAGAGTCCGAACCATCCGTGATGAAAGGGCCTTACGATGCCAATTATCTGGCCTTCTAAACTAGGTTCAACTCAGTTAACCGACGTAGATGCGCAGTCTATTAATACATATTCGCGAGCGCCCCCAAGTCACCAACCCAGCAGATCCTCGGGCCCGAAGACCCTAACGAACCATGACTAATCAACACCACAGGAACACGAGGAACTCTCAGCTGTTTCACCTCACGATTTCCCTCTTATGCATCTGCAAGTCTGCAAGGTTCTTGTCTGACTTGTCGCCACCAAAGCACCTGATTGGAGCTTGGCAGCCACAAAAGCCCAGCTGAATTAAGCATTGACGCTAGACAAGGCTGAGCAGCCAATGGCCTGGACGGGGGCGCCGAGAGGCGGGGCAGGGGGCTGGGCGGAGGGGGCTGAGGTTGAGGTCTCACTCATAATCAGAAATAATACGAAGCCATACGAAGTACTGTACATTGAAACGATTCAGATGCCCGCCTCTTCTTCCCTCACCAACAAATCTTTAATCGAACGCTCGTTTGTACAACTGTCCTTATGTTTCTTTCATCGCTTCTAATCCTGGCGGGAGTTCAGGCGGTGTTGGGGAAGACGCAACTCTATGTTCGTGAGGCAGATCCCGTCGCTTTCACGTGAGCTGACTCCATCAAGGGCATGAACATCGCAGGATTCGAATTCGGGTGTCAAATCGATGTGAGCTCCACCGTACCATATTACCATGAACTCGCTGACCAGATTTAGGGAACCTGCCCACTCGATACTATTCAACCGCCGTTAGCGAGCCTGGGCTTCGGAGATGGCGCTGGCCAAATGGCGCATTTTGTGAAAGATGATGGGATGAATATTTTTCGTTTGCGTATGTCTCTTATGACTGATTTTTTGAAATCTATGTTTTCTGACAAGTATAGCTGTGTCGTGGCAATATTTAACTAATAACGTGATTGGACCGCTGGATGACAAGAACTTTGGCAATTATGATCTGCTTGTGCAAGCTTGTCTCAAGACAGGCGCATACTGTATGATCGATATCCATAACTTTGCACGGTGGAACGGAGGCATTATAGGGCAAGGTTAGTCTCGAATTCTCGGAGGACTATTGCCTCTTTCGTCTTATTCCAAGCGCAGGCATTGCAGCAATGTCCAACAGCTCCTTAAACAGTCTACTACTGCAAAAATATGGAATCAGTATTCTAATTCCGAGAATGGGGCAATAGGTGGACCAACAAACGACCAATTCTCCGATCTCTGGACCCAACTAGCCACCAAATACGCCTCCAACCCCTTCGTAATGTTCGAACTAATGAACGAACCCCACGAAATCGACCTCACCGCCTGGGTTACCAGCTGCCAACAAGCCGTAGCCGCCATCCGCGCCGCTGAGAAAGTATCGCACATCATTCTCCTACCGGGCGAGAACTTCTCCAGCGCGGGCACGTTCCTTAGTAGCGGATGGGGCGCGGCGTTATCGACAGTCACGAACCCGGATGGCTCGACGACGAATCTTGTCCTTGATTTGCATAAGTATCTTGATGTTGATAATTCGGGGGATCATGCGGAGTGTGTTATGGATAATGTGGCGGATACATTCGAGCCAGTTGCTGCTTGGTTACGGACTAATAAACGGCAAGCTATGCTTAGTGAGACTGGTGTTGGTGTGACCTCTCAATCTGTAAGGACCGTCTCTCTCTATTCTAAAGCCGGTGTTAATCTGTCCTCTGTGTAGTGCTTCACGGATTTCTGCGCCCAAAACACAGCTATAAACGCTAACTCAGACGTCTATCTGGCATACATCGCATGGACAGCAGGCAGCGTCACCTCAGACTACATCCTAGACCTTGCCCCCACGCTGACAGGCACAACATGGGTAGACCAGAAGATGGCCGTTGAATGCGTGATCGATGTCTGGTCCAGCGTTACTGGTCCTGCGGCTCCAACTTGGGGCTTGACGCTCGGCGCCAAGGGAGAAGCAACCCCAACAGGAGCGGCAGCTGCAGCGTCAACTTCAGGCTCGTCGGTAGTGTCCACATCTAAGTCGGCGGCGGTAACAACTTCAGGTTCAACGGTGGTGTCACCTTCGGGCTCGGCGACGACACAAACGACGCTTAGTACGGGGAAGAGCGCATCATCGTCTAGATCACAAACGAGCACACCCAGCGCTTCGCAGACCAAAGCGCCGAATTCGGCGAATGGGGTGAAGGTTGCGGGCGGATTGATGGCGTGCTCGTTATTGTTAGCGGCTATTCTTTTGTAAAGTATCGATAAAGGAAGCTTGGTTTGGCTTTGGGGTCTTAGGGTTTTCTCGGTTTGTAATAGAGCATTAGATCGGGGCAGCGGGGTAGTGGCGTACTGGATTTTAATAGGTAATGGCCAGAAAAAATCTGGCGTATATATAGATGTTTATTTACACGAGACAAGAATCTATGTTCGATGAGTATTGTTCTTTGCCCGTCTTCTTTCCCACGTCGTCAAAGCCTTTTCCGTCGTTTGCAAGTCCAAGAATGCCAGTGACCATTCCACGGGATAAGAAGCTAGAGAACCGTTGAAAAGGGGATATCTGGAGGATGGCTTATGCATCATCACAAGCGAACGGTCAAAAAGCGGCGTTATTTTTAAGGGAACTGATTCTAAGAAAGGTTTAATACGGATACGAAAGGATTCTCCAAAAATCCCTCTCATATACCTAATCCGATATCTCCAGGTCCACAAGCTACGGAACGGGACACTGAGAAACTGAGATTCAAGCTCAAGTTTCCGCTGTATTTCCTTCCTTAATGATCAATAAAGAAGCAAAGCGCTATCGAACCACGGGGTCCGCATTTTTTTTGGGTATAGGATCTGAATTGTGATAATGGTGAAGCCAAAGCGGTTGTTAGATGATTTACCAATCAAAATGATTAGGAAATCACTCATTCTATTACAATTCCGTAGCATAGGGTTGGTGTACGCCTAAAGCCTTGAAACAGCTCAATTCTTCCTAACAATTGCATATTGAGTAATTTATTAAATTAGAGACATACTTGGAAAACCCATTGCATTTATTGAGCTTATCTAAAGAAAAGTTTAGTTCGAAAGAGTGGCGACTCTAGAAGTACATCGAGTGACAATGAAGAAATACGCGGAGGACTCCCCCAGATGAAGCGCAGATGTTTAGCGAGGATGGTTACACAAAAATCTGGTTGCGGTTAGCCATTATTTAGAGCACCGTTATTGGACAGCTTACCTGATCCGTATCACCATTGATCACGTCAGCTTCCTGATAACCACCACCACTCCGGATTTGTAATTCACTATCAAGTCAACATTCACTCGTAGAAGTGTCTCTCAGCAAAGATAGTACAAAAGACATTACATCAGATGCTCAACTATTTCTCACTCAAGTACTGTACAAAGTTATTATTCCTCGAAAGCAGTAGTTCCCTATCCCGATTTCTATCGATCGATCCTACCGTCGTCATGGCTGCAAGCACCACCACTCAAAACCCGATCCTCATCTCGGGAGCCGGCATTGCCTCACTCTTACTCGGGCAATCGCTTCTCCGCGCCGGAATCCCCTTCCTGATCTTTGAGCGGGACGCCTCGATCTCTTTCCGAGGCCAGGGGTATCGCCTACGTCTCTCCGCACAAGGGCTGGATGCTATCGAGTCTGTCCTCGGCGCGGACGGGTTCCAGAAATTCTGGGACACGTGTGGTAAGACTGGAGGCAGTGGATTCGCAACGATAAACGCGACGACCGGCGAGGAGATTGCTGGTCCACCGGGTCAGAATGAGGCGGTTAAGGAGGAGAAGAGTGAAGAGGCTGCCGACGAGAAGCCAAAGACTGCCGTAGAGCAACTTATGTCTCGCGATGGAAAGGTTGTGGGGATCTCAAGAGGCGATATGCGGAAACTATTCATGAGAGGATGCGAGCCTTTCGTTCAGTGGTCTCACCGTGTTACAAGCTATGAGTTGACGGAGAGTGGTGTTCGCGCCATCTTCGCAGATGGCTCGAAATCGGTCGAGGGAGCAATGCTTGTCGGCGGTGAAGGCATCTATTCCAAAGTCGCGCGACAGCTGTCGGGAGGAAAGCTAAAGGTCTACGATACCGGTGCACGGGGCATTCACGGTCAGGCACCAAGCACAGCTTTTAAAGGCCTTGGCGAGGGAGTTTGGCGAATGGTTGACAATACCCATCCTACTGGACGCCTTTTCGCTATCACCAATGTTCGTCCAGGGGAAATGGATGACCCCAATGTTGAATTCGGGTGGACCTTTGGTGGACAGCCAGGCGCATTCAGAGCACCAAACGACGATTATTCCATCATCGGGAAGCCTGCAGCTGAGATGGCGAAAGCGCTGACAGCAAATTGGCATCCTCGCGTGAGGCCCCTTTTCGAGCAGATGGTCGAGTCCGAAGCGGCGTTCTGGAAGATCACTTGCTCCACTCCTGCCGGCGTCCCGGAATGGCAGAACGAGCCTCGTGTTACTGTTATCGGTGACGCCGTACATTCCATGACTCCTGCCGGTGGAATCGGAGCCAACACGGCCGTGAGAGATTCTGCGCTGTTGGGAAAACTCCTGACTGAAGCTGGTGGTTATAAAGAGGGTATCACTGCAGCCTATGAGGAAGAAATGAGGGTGTATGCCAGTGAGGCAGTTAGAACGAGTTATGGCCTGGCACATACACAGATGGGGGTTACTATTGACGAGAATTCAGCAACTGTCTGAAGGGGAGGGACTATAATCAATGAATTTGAACTCACAGCCTCGCACCATGCCAGAACTTCGACTTCAATCACATGAGACAGAATTCCTCCTCCTCTAATCCCATTTCCATAGCCTCTCCGTCCATAATCCCATGCACGTACGTCTCGCCCATAAGTTCATACCGCTTGTCTGGGTGCCTCCTCAATATATACGGAGCTATTGCCCCAAGAATGACGCATATGGCATCACCAGGGCTTGCAAACTCAGGAGCCATGCCAATGTATCCCTTCTTTGAAATAAAAGGCCGGAAGTTGTACAGAGGTTCCATCGCAAGATAGTACCTCATCCAAGCCGTCTGTTTGACCTCATCGGCATAGCCGGACATGTCGCCCCCAATTCTGGCCAATATTTCCCATACTCCAGCTTCGGCTCCGATATGTGCTCGTCGACGGGAATACTCGTGCCATTGCTGATCAGCGCAGGGCACCCTCCACAGTGCTTCTGACCAGAACTTTGGATCGGCCGATACTGGAGTTTGTAACTTTTGAGCTCGGTCCCAACACTCTGCGATTTCCTCGAATAACAGGTGAACTGAGCTACTATAGTCGTTTTCGGGTTTCCATGGAGTTCCCACCTCCTCGATGGTGTCCACAGTGAAACCCGAAATGGTCAAGAGTCTAAGGTTTTCAGCATGGCTCTCGGCCGAGATCTTCACGTTGGTCGTGCCAGAAGCGCTGAAGATCGGTTTCCAAGGAGGAGCTTTGCTTTTGTAAGAATTTATTGGTTCAGGGAGGTTGACGCTGAAATCTGGAACCCAGGACGGGAGGTCGGATTGGCCGTTCTGAAATCGACACCAGGAAAGAACGTCAGTAAAACCGTTTCGAAGCATAGCCCATGCAGCATCCGTATACACTTGATGTACTTTCTTTGCATAATCCGCGACAATGCCAAGCTCAGCTGTGTCGGCTGCGAGTGCTGAAAGTCCATATATCTTGTCTCTTGGATCAGTGGCTTTCGCTGTCGAGGAGTCCGACCCCAGGATATCCAGTAACGGCGAATTGTATTTCAAAAGCGTCCGTCTCTGATATCGATTTCGAGATCCGATCAAGCGGCATGGGGCACCGTTTTCAGAATTTCGAACGAATTGTAAAGCCACTTTCCACCTTTCCTCTTCCGGGTTGTAGCTATAAACGTCTAAAGATTTTAAACCAAGACGGTTAGTCGTAAAGGCTCGGTGAAATGGAAGAAATAAAAACGCGGCGCTGAATTCGCGAAACTGTAAGCGCTTGGAGCCACAGGCGATAACAAGAGTACTAGCAAGAGCAAATTCTTGTGTGATCCAAGTTCGATGCCAGTAGCCCCTTTCTGAGAGCGACTTTATAGCAACTTGTTGGTAATCGAGACCAATTCTTTCAGACAAGTCCTGGAAGGGCTGCCTGACGCTGTCAAGCAACCCTTCAGGATCGGGATCCCAAATCTTGTACATGACTTCCCGACTGAGATCCAGTTGGCCTGCTTTGATGGCATCTTCTCCAAGCCGCTCAATGGCATCCATTGCAGCATCGCTGTCGTTGGCGGAAGGCCCAAGCCAAGCGAAGACTGACGCTGCAGCTTTGTATATTTCTGTCATATTTGCGACTTGCTCGCCTTTTTCAAGGTCATCGTTCTGGTTGATGCATATAGCATCCACCCATAGGCATATGGGTTTTTCTGTTTGTAGCTGACGCAAGGCTTGGTGAAGATTGGCGCCGATTGCAAATGTTCGTTCATTGACGAGGATAGTCTCAGGAAGTGTCTGGTCACCCCACATGTATGATAAAGCGATGTAGGGAGGTTTATCAGCCCAGTTGACTGCTTCCAACGAAGCATGGATTGAACTGAGCTTTTCACCTGATTCGTCGGAAGAAGGCGGTGTAGACGGTAAGAGCGTCAGAATTCGAATCTGCTCCCGGGAATTGAAACCAGATTGAGCATAGTCGAATGAAGTCATAATGAAGGCAAACTGCGAGAAGAACTACTTCAGTATGGTTGGATACCCTTGCTGCTGAAGGTAGAGGACAGAAAGAAAGAAATTGGGTTTCAGTTTCAGCGATGTCTCAAAGCCTCGTGACATGAAAGCCACATCTCTAAGCGAGAATTTCGGGGCATGATACTAGCCACAACTACCGCTCCTGTTCAAATCAGTATGTCCCAAACAGTCTTACCACAGATGGAGAGTTTAAGGACCTGCTATCAGCAATGATAAGATATGAGGAACTTTCTTCAATTTACTAACCAACAGAACCCTCTCCATCAAGTTTCACTTGAGGAATTTTGGCGGCAATTTGACAGGGGAATTTCCCTGGTGCTTCGAGTCCTTCCACGTCGGACAAGGGTCCTGGTTCTTAGAAGTAGGTGTAGATTCGAGATAGAGATATAATTTTTCTTCACTGCCATAGCTTTGAACCTTCCACTCTCCGCATCGCAAAAAATCTTTTCTATGGTTGTTTTGATTTTGACAGGTTGCAATGCTTCATGCGGCTCTACCACTCCTCGCATTACGTGC
>Ga0302325_10015015_pt1 | contig 16482 bp, 14 predicted proteins | sample Palsa_T0_2_FD_201948 | JGI IMG/M metagenome (GOLD analysis project Ga0302325, IMG submission 201948) | Peat permafrost microbial communities from Stordalen Mire near Abisko, Sweden - Palsa_T0_2 | ecosystem: Environmental > Terrestrial > Soil > Palsa > Peat permafrost | place: Sweden: Abisko... | reverse complement strand
ATGGTATTCAATTCGGCATTACTGCCACCACCACCCGAGTGAAGAGTGATCAGGACGCCGTGCGCTGGTTGCGTCCGCTCATAGGCAAGCCAGTCTTCTTCGCACTCTCGACGGTGGGCGATCAGTGGCCGCGAACTTTGTCCAAGAAAACCGCGCTCGAATTCGATTACATCCTGGCCGACGGCCGGCTTTCGGATGAAGACCAACCGCAAACGTTCATGGATGATTTAGTCGACCGGACCATCAGTCGTTTCGACACCCAACCGGTTGACATTTACGCCTACCCAACTCATCTTCCCGCATCGATGAGAGCGAGTGCCGGCGAACTGTGGACCGAAGCTCGCATGGCGAAGTTGATTGATGCATTGGTTCGCAACAAAATATCTGTCGAACTAAATACGGCGGAGCAACTGCCCAGCCGCAAATTCATCCAGTTAGCCAAGGATGCCGGTTGTAAGTTTGCTTTCGGCACCGCGAACGCCACGGCTGCGGAATTAAAGCGCTGCGAATTCGGGTTGCAGGTGGTCGAAGATTGCAAATTGGATTGGCACAACTTTTACGCACCCGGCTCATGGTGGCCGAAGGCTGTTGAACGGCGCTGGCCTTCAGACGTCTAGCTGGCGGGCCGGCCCGTTTGGCGCCCCTGATCCCGCAAGGCCTTCCTTTCCGAGCCGCGACCGCAAGGGGTGCCCATGGGCCTCGCGTTTGTGGGCGGGATGGCATCCCGCGCACCGATTGGTAATCGGCGCATCGCGCGGCCTCCTGGCCGCGCTCTCGGGCCTCAGCCCCGCTTCGGCCCAGCAATGGAGATGAAAAACGGATCTTCAGCGGCGTTTGAGGTCTCCCAAGGAATCACTCGCGCTTTGAGAAGCTCGAAACCGGCACGCCCGTACATCTGCCGCTTGATCGCCTTTAAGCGGTTGATGTGTCCTTCAATGGGACCGTTGCTCCAGGGCGTTGTGATCGAAAGCGTGACCGCTTCCGGATCACGGCGGAGCGTGCTTGCAAACTGGGCTGTAAATCGGAATTTAGAAGCGGCAGCCGCCTTTATCCATGTAACCAGTTTCGTCGCACTTCGCCATCTCATCATTGCGCGGAACTGGAGAACGAACCGCGGAGTTCGTGAGCCTTAGGGCAAAAGCGCAGGAAAGCTTCCAAATGTCTCTTCTGTACTGCCGACAGTGTTTTGGGTGGCATGGTGAGTAGCGCGGAAACACGACCGGCAGAGTAATGGGTTCGAGTCAACGAAGGCTGCAATCCACGCTCGCGGCTCTGAAGAAAAAGGGCCTGATCCCGTCGCCGGTCGCTCCGTATCCGGCGCTCTGGAAACGCGGGGGCATTCAACCATCGGGCCACAGTTTCCGCGTTGATGCCGACCTTATCCGCGATCTGTAACTGAGTTTGGCCTTCACGGTGTAATTCATGCACCGTCATGTATCGCTGGTAGCGTGCTTGCCGGCACCTTTGGCGCCGCGCTTCGACCAACGTCAGTTTATTTGTCTTTCCTCGCTCGCGCGCTTCGCTTTTCGTCAGTTGCTTTCGCGCATCGATCTGCAATTGCTGAATATCACGCTCTACCGCTTCACTCAGATTGGAAACCAGGTGGTAGCGGTCGGTGATTTGAACGGCGGAAGGTGCGCCCTGCCGTCCTCCATCCGCATACAAGCTGGACCGATCTCGGGTGATCACCTCAACTTCTGGATGGAGACCAAGCCACTCGGCAAAACTATCGGCGGATCGCACCGGAAGCAGGTCGATCACCTGTGATCGCTCCAAGTCCATCAACATGGTCCCGTAGCGCTGCTTCTTTCGCCAAGCCCAGTCATCAACACTCAGCACTCGCGCGGGTGCCTGGCTAGACCCGCGTTTTCGCGTCTTGACGCGGCGTAACACGGTATCGTCGCTACTCTTGATTCCCAGCCGATTGAGGAGTCGCTCGCCAGGCAATCCACCGAGAGCATATCCGACGAGGCCCACGATCTCGCACAGCCGCGTGGTCTCCCGCGCTTTTGGAGTCGCTACGGCTGGCAAACGCTCGGCAAAGATCTTCCGATCACATTCCTTGTTCCGGCAGCGAAAGCGTCGCGTTTGCAAATGAATTTCGACTTGCCTTCCCTGCCACGGCAGGTCGCGCATTCGCCTGACATACCGGCTGTGGTATGACACGCGACATTGGAGACAGGTTGGACAACGCGGCGAGTGCTTGGCGCGTACTCGAAAAACAATGCCGTCCGCCGTTTCATCGGCAGCTTCCAGAATCAATTGCCCTTGCGCCGGCAGCGAATTCCTCACAAGATCAACAGGTTGGCTCACCTCTTCAACTTATCGAACGTGTCAAGTTTTCAGCCCTCGACTCTGCACCGAAAGTGCGGAAGATCCGATTTAAGTGCAGCGCGACATTCGGGGAGCGCTATCGGCAAGGAGAGACGATTTAGCACAGCCTTCGTGGAGTCAACGATCAATCAGGTGGTGAGCCGGCGTTTCGTTAAGAAACAACAGATGAGTTGGACGCTCCGTGGCGCGCACCTGTTGTTGCAAACCCGAACCAAAGTGTTGAATAACGAGCTGGAGAAAGTGTTCCGGCAGTGGTATCCGCAGTTCCACCCCAAAGCGGCCTGATCCCGACTTTGTGCTGCACTCCTTGCTCATAGCATCGGAGAACGCCTGTGGCAGTTGGTGTACAGCTTCCTCGTCCGGCTTTGCTTGGGCGGCAACGGACAAAGTTGCCGCCCAGAACGCGAATAGGAGACGCTTCACTTCATGTCTTGGTCTGTCGGGGCCGGATGCAAACAGATACATGGCGTCTTCGCCGTCTCAAAACAAGAATCGCCGCGATGCCGATTCCGGCCAGCGCCACCGAAGCCGGTTCAGGAGTTGCCGCTGCTCCAGTGATGAAAAACGCTGCCGGGTCGTAATTCGCCACGAAAGTGCTGCTGCCCGTCGCCAGGTTCAACGAGAGCACCTGATTGGCTGCCGTGAAACCGTAGACAGTGCCGTTCGCCTCGACTACGGCGTTGAGCTGAAAGGCTGTCGGTCCCACGAGAGTCGCCGCCCCGGTCGTTGGATTGATCTGGTAGAGCTCAGGGTCGTCCACTAGGGCCAAGGTAGTGGCATTGAAGGCATCGAAAGTTTCGTACAGCTTTCCGCTAATCCCAAAGAGCGCCTCGTCATAAAGGTCGGCAGGGTTCGTGTTGGCCGCCGGAATACCAGTTTTGCCTACGAGCGATGCGGCTCCGGTCGCCGTATTCAGTGTGTACAGGCTGTTGTTTGCATCGGTTTCATATACCGTTCCATTGAGTTTGGCCGTATCGAAGGCGGAGTCGCCCAACCCCGTGGCTCCGATAATGGAAATCGCCCCGGTTGCCGGATTAACCGAATCCAAGTTTCCGGAGAACGACACACCAATATATCCGTTCGGTCCCTGCACCAAGCCACCCAGCGGATCGGCCATGGCCGGCCCGATTTGGGTAAACGCTCCGGTACTTGGATTTACGGTGCCAAATTTGCCCGTTTGGCTGACTGGATCAAAGGTTACTACATAGACCAAGGAGCCTGCGCTGGCGGATGTAATGAACGGAGCCAGTGCGAGCAAAACAGTCAACTTCCGCTGAATGAACATATATCGAATCCCTCCTAAAGTGAGCCTGTCGAGTTTCACGGGATCAACGTTAGACCAGGAACCGCAGCCATTGCCATGCCTACAGACTCATTCCAACATCGGAATTCACCTCATCGCCCAACTAGCAGAATGCACAAGGGTTGTTGCTCACCTCATCAGCCGGCCTGGCCGCGTGGTAGACTTTTCTGCATTAACGACCAACATGGCGGCCCCGTCTCAATCTCCGGTACGCCTCGCATTCGGGCCATTCGAACTGAATGCCGCAGCCGAAGAAGTGCTGAAGAATGGCGTTCGCGTCCGATTGTCTGGCCAGCCATTCCGGATTTTGTTGACCCTACTGGCCCAGCCCGGCAACGTAATCACGCGCGAGTATTTGCGTGATTGCATTTGGGGCGACGGGACGTTCGTCGATTTCGAGCACGGCCTCGATGCCGCCGTGAACAAGCTCCGGCGGGCACTCGATGACTCGGCCGAAAATCCCCGCTATATCGAAACCGTGCCTGGCCGCGGATATCGATTTATCGGAACTGTGGAGCGTCGCCTGCCCCCGCCCGCTGCCTCTGTAACGGGCGGCAAACCCTCGCTGGCGGATTCCCGCGTGGCGCTACATACCGCAGAGACAACTCTTGAGCGGCTCCGGATTAGGTCGCCTTTGACGGCGTGGATATCTGTGGCGGCCGTGGGCACAGCATTCGGCATTTGGGGTGCGATAACGCTTCTGACAACCAGGCTTGGCTCCGTTCCCAGGCCGGTTGTGCAATTCGAGATTTCGCCGCCACCAGGGACGATTTTCGCGGCGCCGATCAGCCGTCAGCCTTTCGCCATTTCACCCGACGGAACGCGCTTGGCTTTCACCGCTACTGGCCCAAACGGAACAAATGTATGGATACGCGAGCTTGGGTCGTTAGATTTGCGAACCGTGCCTGGTACCGAAGGGGCATGGGCGCTGTTCTGGTCGCTGGATAGCCGCTCCGTCTTCTACTCGGTGAAGCGCACTCTCAAGGAGGCGAACTTAGAGACCGCTTCCAGCCGTTCGGTCGCCAATCTTCCATTCAACATTATGTTCGGGGCATGGCGCTCCAAAGGAGACCTGGTCCTCTATTCGGGGGACCATACTTTCTACGAACTCTTTGTCGAGAATGGCGCGGTGCGGCACTTGCCGGGAGAGCATATGCGGTGGCCCGAATTTCTCACCCGCGATCATTTCCTGCATGTTGTTTTCGATCCTGCCTTGAACCGCTATCGCGCCATGGCGACGGATTACGCTAGTCAGAAATCCGTGCCTCTTATGGAGACCGATTCGCGAGTTCAGTTTGCACCGCCGCGGCGCTCCGGCGAACTCGGACATCTACTTTTTATGCGCGGGTCGGGTCTTCTGGCACAGGCGTTCGAGGCGAACCGGCTGCGGCTGGCGGGAGAGCCGTTTCCAATTGTACAGAATGTTATTTATTTTAGACCTAGCGCTTCGGCCTGCTTCTCGGTTTCCGAGAATGGCGTCCTTGTTTATCAAACGGGTATTCCGCTTTCCGAGTTGAACTGGTACGACCGGACTGGGCGTGAGGTTGGCATCGCCGGCAAGCCCTTACCCTATGTGGGGCCCTTGCGGCTTTCTCCTGACGGGCGACAGGTGGCAGCAGGGGTCTGGAGTCCGGATACTGGTGGCATCGACATCTGGATCTTCGAAGCAAACGGCAGACAGAGCCGGCGACTCACGTTTCCCCCAGCAGTTCATTCGAGGCCGGTGTGGTCGGCTGATGGAAAGCGTTTGCTCTTTAGCAGTACCCGCGCCGGTCCTCCCGAATTGGCCGCTCTGGAAATGGCCGAGGGCGGCAAGGAGCAGGCCGTTGCGGCAGCATCGCGGACCCCAGCACAAATCGAATCGATGATTCAAATGCCAACGGACTGGTCCAAAGACGGCCGATTTGTGGCGTTCGATACGGGCCTTGGGGAAGAAGAACAAGAGGTATGGCTGGCAGATTTGGCCGGCGGCAAGATGATGCCTCTCTTGCACAACGAATTCGCGCAATACGGAGGTGCGTTCTCGCCGGACGGCAAGCGGATTGCCTTCGTCTCCAATCAATCGGGCCGGCCGGAGGTTTATGTTCAGGCGTTCGATTTACTGCTATCACCTCAGCTTATTGGTGAAAGGCGACAGCTATCTCGGGATGGCGCCTGGCTGGTGCGCTGGCGTCCGGATGGCCGCGAGCTTTTCTATGTTGGTCTCGACAATTGGCTGCACGCGGTGGCCGTCGAAGAGCCGCTGCAATTCGGCGAGCCCAAAGCTCTCTTCCGGATCGCGGGCACACCGCAATACGGCACCACCAGCGATTTTCAATTCGACGTCACAATGGACGGCCAGCGCTTCATTATGACCACCACTGGTTCGGTGGCGCCTCCTCGTTACACGGTGATCGAGAACTGGCAAGATAAATTCCATCGGTAGCTGGGGGTTGTAAGCCCAAACCGCCGAAAATTCCGCTGTCAGCGTGTCTTTTTTGCAAAGCGTTAGAGGTAGGCCTACACCGAGATAAGCGCAAAATTTACCCATAGCGTCTGAAAACGGCGGCGGCAAGGGATATTGATATGCCTAAGCCTCCTTGACGAAGGGCAAAACGGACTGATTCGGCACCATGTCCGGTCGTTTTCGTGGCGGGGGCTGATCATCAAGCCATGGCTCAGGTGGTTTGGCCGTATTCAACGTGTAGTCGCCAAAGCGCTTAACGCAACTGGTCAGGTGGGCACTCAGAAAATTGAGATCTTCAGGAACGACCTCCTGGCCTTCCGCTTTCAAATGAGCGAGTATCCGGGTCATGTCAACGACATTGTGGAGAATGACGGCTGCCGCCACCAGATCGTTGTATCGAAGCCGCTTCTGTTGTTCATCAGGATCATTCTCAGCCATGACGCCCTCCCCGCCGAAGGACAGCCATTTCGCAAACGAGTTGTAGGACTCTATTATGTTGGCTGTCGCCGTGACCTCTCTGCGAAGCTGGCTGTTGTTGATCCATTCCAATAAATAGGTTGTGCGGATGACACGACCGACTTCCTGGGCAACCTGAAACAGCTTGTTCTTTTCGCTTGAATTGCCCAGCTTTCGCAACAGCATAGCGGACGAAACTGTTCCGGCAGAAATGGAAAGGTGCGGCATCAAGCTTGTCTGCCGACATATGACGTTGATTGACAAACGAAAGCGTGTGCGAGCTGGCCAGGCCATTCATATGACGTGCCGCCTGGTTGGGACCCAGATTGCAGCCCAGAGCAAAAACCGTGAGCAGATACCGCTCCACAGCCCGATCCAGCTTGGGGTCGGAACCGGAAACGGGATTAAAATGGCGGGTGAAGTTCGTCCAGCTCTCCACGTTGAACAGAACGTCTAGAAGATTCCGCACCGGCATCCGATGGACGACGGTCGCCTGCAGGTTGACGGCAGAAACGGGGATCTGCCGGGCTTTGGTCCGCTGGACAACAGGCTCGCCTTGGGCGTTAATGCTGAGCTGATCGTTATGCACGAAGTTGGCGTCTGTTTGCTGCGCGGCATTTCGGTGAGCGACGCCTCCGCATACGCGTTTCCTCGCCCTTTTAAATTCCCCACTTCCGGGCTATATTGGCTTCTATGCTCAAGAGGATTGTTTTCGTTCTTGGAGTGCTAGGTTGTGTTGCCGGCACTACGGTCTTGGCTGTTGGCCAAGAGCGCCGGGACTCCGTATCGAAGCCGTTGATTCTGTCGCACGTCACGATCATTGATGTCGCGGCGGGACGGGCCAATCCCGAGATGACTGTCATCATCGCAGGCGACCGCATCGAGGCAGTAGGAGCTTCTGCCAAGGTTTCGACTCCGGGCAATGCAGTGTTCATGGATGCGAAGGGCAAGTTTCTGATCCCAGGGCTGTGGGATGCGCACTATCACATCGCGCATGGATACTCCGCGAACTGGGCCAGGGAAGTGAGTCTCCCTCTCTTGGTTGCCAACGGCGTCACCGGCATTCGCGACATCGGGGGCGATTTCGACCTTATTAAGACGCTCAAGAAGGAAATCGCCGCAGGAACGGCGGGCCCGCGCATCATTGCTGCCGGCCCTCAATTGACCGGAGCAAGCAAGGATTCCGTTCAGTTCCTGGCCTCGAATGACGCCGACGCAGCGCGGCACTCGGTTATCTATTTGAAGCAATCCGGCGCCGGCTTCATCAAAGTCCAATCCATGGTTCCCCGTGACGCCTACTTCGCGATTGCTGATGAGGCAAAGCGGCAGGGTCTCTCATTTGTGGGCCACGTTCCGGAGCTGATTAGCGCGGCCGAGGCGTCCGACGCGGGCCAGGGCAGCATGGAACATTCGATGGGAATCTGGCAGAGCTGTTCCACCGCCGAGCCTGAACTACGGAAATCGATGGCAGAAGCGCTGAAAGATACTAAGACTGCCCCCGGCTATATCTTTGCCCGCATCGCCTTCGGACTGCCTCCCCGCGGGACGCTTGAGACCTTCAACAATGCAAAAGCTGCACAGCTTTTCGAACGCTTTGCGCGGAACGGGACCTGGCAGGTGCCGACCTTGGTGGAAGAACAGTCGTTCGCGTTACTTGTCTCCGGCGGTTTGATGGATCAACGTGGCATGAATTTCGTTCCGGCTTCCATGCGGAAGCCGTGGGACCTTTATCTGCCAAAGATATTGACACCTCTCAGCGCCGAAGACCGTCAAGACTTGGTGAAGATCGTGCCAATGATGCTGGACGTGGTTGGCCGCATGCATCGCGCTGGAGTGAGGATTCTGGCGGGAAGCGACGCGCCGTGGCTCGTGGTCCCTGGTTTCAGTTTGCACGACGAGTTGGTTTTGCTAGTCAGGGCTGGGTTAACGCCCGCCGGCGCGCTGCGATCTGCCACATTGGATACGGTAGAATTCCTCGGCCTGCAGAACTCGCTCGGGACAGTCGAAACGGGCAAGCTCGCTGATCTCGTGTTACTCGACGCCAATCCGCTGGAAGATATCCGCAACACTCAAAAGATCAGTGCTGTTTTCATGCAAGGCCACTATTTCAATCGAGAGGCCCTAGACGGCCTCTTACGAAAGTTGGGAACTCAGCCGACGTCGCCTAAATGAGAGCCATCCTTGATTGTGGCCGGATCACGGCGCACCCGGAAACACTAGTGCCATTTTGGCTGTGCAACGCGCTATCGGACACTGGCCCCGGTCCGAACTGCTGTGCCAAAAAGTGGCGCATAGCGGTCCCACAAAAACAGTCGGTACTTCGTAAGTTGCGCCATCAAAAACTGGGTGACACACTGCTATACGGCCACTCGGCGCATCCGTTCTGCCGGCCCCTCGGTAAAGGCGGCGTTGTAAGCTCGCGTCTCAACCGACGATGGCCACCAGACGGTGAAAAACCAGACAATCCGGCACGAATCCTTACCGTCGACGAATCCCTTCGCCAATGGGTCCGGTGCGGTCAAAACGTGCGTTAAGCCATTCCACCATCTCACGCTCCCAAGGCGGCACTCCCGGCAAAGTGTGCCAGTTGCCCGTTCCGTGTTTGCCGCCGGGAATTCGAATAATGTCGCAGCGAACGCCGACTTTCCTCAAAGCCTCCTGGAGATTCGTGTCTTCCGAAAAAGGGATGTACTCGTCTTGATCACCCTGGATCAGAAGGAAAGGTGGAGCGTCTTTGGTCACGTAAGTGATCGGCGACGCTTCTTTCAAAGCTTCCTGTTCGCCCTTCTGCTCAATCAGCGGATCCAGCAGCGCATGTACATCCTTATTCAAAGGAACGGTCGCGAAACTGCTTTGCGCGAATAGCGTAACCACGGCTTGCACACTGGCGCTTTCGCGGTCGATCGGATCTTTCGCCGCTGGATCGCCCGCCGCGTTCAGCAGTCCTACCATGTTGCTCAGAAAGCCACCCGCCGAGCCACCGACCAGGGCGATTTCGTTTGGATCGACATCCCAGCGCTTGGCGTTATGCCTGATGTAGCGGACAGATCGTTCCACATCGTAAACCATCTTCGGGTACGGAAACTTGGGGGCCAGGCGATAGTTGATGGAAAATACCGCATACCCGGCCGGCGCTAAAAAATCGGCGCAGTACGCTTCACTGCCGCTTTTGCTGTTGCCGCGTTGATAACCTCCGCCATGAATAATAATCGCGGCTGGGTGGATGCCTTGCCCTCGGGCCGCATAATAATCCATGGTCAGCGTCTCGCCTTCCGCCTCGCCGTAGACGAGTCCATCTTGGGTGGGCGTCCGGGTGCTCGCCGTTGTGCGGCGTGCTGGTATCCAGAGCGATAACAGCGCGATCATCGCCAGAACCATGTTCATAGGACGACTATATCGATTTACGCTCCAAGGCGACATGCTTCCGAGCGCCGCCCAATCGCCGCGCAATATACTAATAGTCGCTCGGATAACCCATGCCTTTTATCAAACTGACCGACAACGCATCGCTCGAAATCACCTCAACCGGTTCGCCCGCTCATCTCGCAACCGACCTGGAATTTCTATTTCGCACGCTTAAGTCTGACTTCAGGGATGCCCTAACGAAGACAATCGGCGATCTCGACCCCGGCGACTTTCCGCTGCTGCTGGCGGTTAACATCCCTGGTAGCTTCGCCGTCTCCGCGGCGACGTTGAGTGTGAAAGGAGGTGGAAGCGCCTCCATTGACCTTCTGACTCGCGACAAAATACAAGACTTCCTGAAAGGCCTGAAACTCGATAACTCATTTGCGCCAGGCTTAGTCTCTTTCGCGTTCGCCGCCAGTTTGGAAGGCGGACCTTCGGGAAGCGTCGGCGATTTCTCCCTTGGCTTAACATACGGGCAGGAGATCTCCGTTGAAGATTACGTCCCGGCGGCCACTACCGATCGCTTCATGGATGCCACCCAACGGGCTATTTCCGGAGTCGTTCTCCCGCACGCTCTCGACGATCTCCTCAGCCTGCCCAAAGGACATGTTTGCCGAATTGAAGGCAAGGGAAGCCTCAAGTTCAAGGCCTCTGTGCAGTACAGCGTTTTCACCAATACCCTGGCTACCCTCCCGCTATCGTCCATTTCTCCTACTCTCAGCGTCATGGCTCAGTCAGGACCCAAATTCCAAGTCACTGTGGAGCATACCGACACGCATCAACTCACAATCGCCGCCTTGGGAAACAGTAAAGTGCGCTTAAGTGTCAGCCTTTCCGAGGAGTCCGACATTGAAGAGAGCGTCGATGTCTCAATCGGCGTCGAAGCGGAGATTGGTACTCGGGACGCTCTCCCCTTTCTGCTTGAACATATTAGTCAATCCCCTGAACGCGAGTTGGAAGGAATTAGAGCTGCGCTGAGCGCCGGCGAACAAAGCGCTCTGAGCGGTCAGATAAAAAACGTTCTGACCGACGCCATGCAAAGTGGCATAGAGGCGACCGTCCACGACGCTCTGAAGCAGAGCAAAGAAAGAAAGTACGTGTTTATTTACGACGCCGATCTGAATGCATTGGATAGCACCAGCACGGCCGCCCTGCAAGCCGCGCTTAAGGGCGACTTTACTCAGATCACTGCTGCCGGATCTACGCTGGCCGGAATTCAGGAAGTAGATACGGTCGATACGCTCACTCTAACCGCGACCCACACCCTTACCATTCATCTCCTCGGAATCTTGAACTTTAGCGACGTAAACAGCTTTGTGAAGAAATCCAAAATCGCCCTGAATGGCGATACCGGCGAGGTTGTGCTGAACGCAACCGATATCAAGATCACTGAGAACCGCATCGATACAGATCACCTACGAGAAGTCTTGGCGCGGAGTAGCATCATTACGACGGCGGCCGTCAGTTCTCCACAAATCCCAAGCTTCACCTTCAAGTCGGTTTTTTTCCTCAAAAAAGCGAACGTCAGTTCATCGGACCTCCGCCAGTTTTCTAACGTGTTGAAATCCGTATCCTCCCCCGATGCGGCGCAAGCGGACGCTCTGCTCGCCGCGCCTCCGAGCTCCGTTCATGACGTCGTCATTTACCTGAGCTTAGCTTTAGATAAAGACAGCAGCCTTTCCATTTTCAAGAATCGCACCTCCGATGACTTTGTAATCGCCGGCCAAAATGCCATGAAGACGATTCTGTCAGGCGATCCCGATAGCGCCAGCAGGTTACCTTTATTTTCGCTCGATCTCGACTTCTGGAAGACGTTGAGGCGCGACGGCGGAACCCGGCAAAACGTGCTAGCCCTGCTCGCTACCAAAGGAATCACCAATCTGGCCTCGCCCACCGACTTCTTCAGTATCGATTGGTGGGCCGAAGCAATGGGTAAAGTCGCCGATGCATTAGCCAAGGGTCAGCCGTTGATGAATGCGGAAAAAAGCGCCTTAGAAGATAGTAATGGTGGGTTCGATGTGCCCTGGGCGCTGCTGGCAACTCGCCTTCTAGCCGGATCGCCTCCGGTCGTGTCGCATCTGACTCACTCGGCCGCAAAGACGCTGGCCGCAAAGAGTTAGGGTACTCAGCCGTGCGTCTTCGCGTGGTCCATTCTGTCCGACTGTTCGCCGTCGCTCTCGTGACTCTCCTGGCTGGATCGAACAGCTGCCCCGCCGCTGCAAAATCGCCGAACGCCGCTCAGGAGTCAACAACGCCGCGCTTCAACGCCGGCGCCACCCTGGTCCTTATCCCAGCCAGCGTCACAGATCCGCTCAACCGCTTCGTCCTCGGACTTCGCAAACAAGACTTCCACATTTTCGAAGATGGCGTTGAACAGACCATCGCTCACTTTTCCGGTGAGGACGCACCCCTGTCGCTCGGCCTCGTTTTCGATTCGAGCGGCAGTATGGATGACAAACTCCGAATCTCCCGCCTCGCCGCGCAGCAGTTCCTCAAGACGATGAACGCCCAGGACGAAGCCTTTCTCATTGACTTCAGCAGCTCGGCCAAAGTGGAGGTCGAGTTCACAACTCATGTGGAAGAGCTGCAGGGCAAACTGGCGGCCATGCAGCCCGGCGGCCTCACCGCCATGCTCGACGCGGCCCAAATGGCGCTTCACGAAATGAAAAAAGCCACCAATCCCCGCAAAGCGATTCTGATCGTCTCCGATGGTGGCGATAACAACAGCAAATACTCGGCCAGCGAGATTGAGTCGCTCGTGCGCGAGGCCGATGTGCAGATCTACGCCATGGGCGTGTTTGAACCATCCATTCTCACTGGCATGAGCAAGGAGGAAGTCTCGGGTCCGCGTCTGCTGGCCGAACTGGCGGAGCAAACCGGCGGCCGGGCTTTCAGCGCGTCCGATCCTACCGATCTCACAAGCGTCGCCGCCAGGATTGGCATCGAACTGCGCAATCAGTACGTCCTGGCATATTCTCCCAAGAATGCGGCAAAGGACGGAAGATACCGCAAGGTGGAAGTGAAAGTGACGGGGCAGCCTGGCATGCCCGATCTCAAAGTGCACTGGCGTCTCGGCTATTATGCTCCATCCCAATAAAGCGCGCTCGCCTAACGGTGTGGCACCGCGTGCACAATTACCGGCGGCGCTGCTACATGAGTGGGCGGGCGCGGGGGATTGACGTAAATCCTGCCGGGTAAAGTGACCCCGACCGGCCGCGGCCTCGTGCCAATCCAGGTCGGGTAGCCGCCGGGCCGTCCATAAATCGGCGAAAAACGCGTCGGGCTGGGCCACCGCGGAAACAGCACTCCATACAGATAAGGCGGAAAATAGAGCGAACTCAACGTCGATTGATACGGACTCCAGAAGCTGAGTCCGTAAGGACTGATCGTGCCCAACGTCGAGATGCCGCCCGCCGGAAAATAGGTAAGGCCTCCCATGGCCAAGCCCGAGGCGTCGATCTTACTCGGATCGTCCGTGATCTGCGCGGAAATCGCATTGTCGGCGGATACGGCTTGACTGCGCATCATCGCCCAATCCTTGAAATCGTCGCTTCCCGTTTCCGCCGCTTTCTCGGCAACCAGCACCGCCGCCAACGGGAGCGACTCGCCCTCTTTCACCGTCACCGCATCCGTTTTGCCCTGCGATACCTCGACGTCTCCTTTGTACGCCTCCACCTTTGCCGGTTCGGAATCGATACGGTACACGCCCTTTTGAGCATTCATCTGCCAGTTCTTGAAAAGCAAGGTGACCTTCGTGCCCGTCCCCTCCGGATTCGACTCAAGAATGGCGGAACCGCGCAGCAATTCGACACGCGTATCGGCAAGCTGGTTCGAAAGCATGCGGATCGCGCTGTGATCGCCCACGCGCAGGAACACCCCCGGAGTCAGCAGCACTTCCGCCCGGCCTTGTTCCGTCCGCAATTCGCGGCCTTCTTCAACATCCGGAAATTTACCGAACTTCTGTTCCGCCTTTTGATCGCCGACGAAGACAATGCCTTCGAAAAAGTAAAGCACGCCGGAATGGGTTGAGACAACCGATTGTGCGAACGCCGAAACCCCAACGGCGAACACCGCGAATATGGCCAAGCGAAGGCGAATCATGTGGCACCCCTTCGCTGAAAGTATCTACCTATTCGGCAGGGCCGTCAACTGGCAATTCCTTCAAAGCGATCACCCTTTCTGGAGTGGATCGCCACCAAAAGTGTCGCCGAAGTCGAAGCCGAAGGCATCGCGACCCGATCCGCAATGACCTCACGCCAATGGCCGTACTGACGGTACTGGCCTGACCCCCTAGTCCTTGCACCCGGCTCACTTGGGATGGGACCATTTAGATTCACAAGAACATATGAACGATAAAAGCCTCGTAGTGGGCCCGGTGTGTGCCTGCCTGATGTTCGCGGGGTCGCTGCTCGCACAGACCAACGTTTTAACCCAACACAACGATATCGGACGAACTGGTCAGAACCTCACTGAGACCGTTCTCACTCCGGCGAACGTCTCCGCTACCAACAGTTTCGGCAAGCTCTACTCGGCAAACGTAGATGGGCGCGCCCTTGCGCAGCCGCTCTACGTTTCAAACGTAACGATCGGCGGCGCGAATCACAGCGTCGTGTATGTAGCTACTGAACACGATAGTGTGTACGCGTTGGATGCGAATGCCAAGGGAGCGGTTTTATGGAAGGCCAGCCTGCTCGATCAAGCCCACGGCGCGGCGGCCGGGGCGATTCCCGATCCGCAAAGTGACACCGGCTGCGGCGATATTGATGCCGCGGAGTACGGAATTACCGGAACGCCGGTCATCAACTATACCAATGCTACGACTGGCACTCTCTACGTTGTCTCAATCACCTATGAAGGCACTTATCCAGTGCAGCGACTGCATGCTTTGGACATCACTAGCGGAGCGGAGCAGTTTGGCGGACCGGTCGCCATTAGCGCCAGTGTGGCGGGTAGCGGAACTGGCAGCGTTAACGGCGCCGTCTCGTTTGACGCCAAGTGGGAGAACCAGAGGCCCGGCTTACTACTGCTGAATGGCACCGTTTACATGGGTTGGGGTTCACACTGCGATTCGGGTCCTTGGCACGGTTGGGTCATGGGATACAACGCAACCACCCTGAAACAAACCTTCGCGTTCCTGAGTACCCCCAATGGATCCGAAGGCGGTGTTTGGACGAGTGGGGCCGGTCTAGCGGCCGACAACGACGGCCCCAATGGCACACCGCGAATTTTTGAAGCCACCGGCAACGGCAGCTTCGATTCGAATAGCGATTGGAGCGAAAGCGTTCTCAATCTCAACATTTCCGGCGGCACTCCCCAAGTGACCGACTCATTTACTCCAAACACGCAATCCACGCTCACAAACGGCGACATAGATTTGGGATCGGCCGGCACCTTGATACTGCCCGACCTATCGAGTTCGACGTACCCGTACCCGCACTTGGCGATTCAACTGAGCAAGGCAGGCATAATGTACCTCCTGAATCGGGAGAATCTCGGAGGCTACAACGCCAGCGCCGACCAAGTTCTCCAGGAACAAACGTTCGGCACTTATCAATACGGGCTGTGGGGCATTCCGGCCTATTTCAATGACAGCATTTACTTTTGGGGCGCCAACTCCAACCTGCAGCAGTGGAGCCTAACCGTGCCAACCAGTGGTAAGCCCTCGCTCAGTCTCGTGTCTCAAGGATCGTACACGGAACCTGGCACTTCTGGCGGCTATTATGTGGGCACTTTCTTGGGGGCATCCCCGTCCATCTCGGCGAACGAAACGAGCAATGGAATCGTCTGGGTCGATGACTGGGTTCGAGATCAAGGTAATCCCATTCAGTATTTATATGCTTACAACGCTGCGAACGTGACAACCCCCCTGTGGACCAGTCTGCAGAATCCGGCTCGCGACGGCGCCGGGGGCTCGCAAAAATTTGCTGTCCCCACAGTGGCCGATGGCAAAGTATTTTTGGCCTCCGATAGCCAGCTACAGGTGTACGGTTTGCTGCCGGCCAACTTTGCCTCTTACAATTTGTCCGCGTTCCAGCCAATGGTGAGTGTTGTGCCGGGCTCCTCGGCCAGCACGCAAATCACCGTGACGCCGGTCGGTTCCTTCACCGGAGCAGTCACCTTGACAGCCTCCGGGTTGCCGGGCGGCGTAACGGCAACATTCGCACCAGCAAGTTCCACTGCGGGCTCTCTGCTCACGTTAACGGCTTCCTCTAGCGCCGCCGTTACCACTTCCCCCTCTACGGTGACCATCACTGGAACCTCAGGCACGATGTCGCAATCCATCACCATCTCGGTCGCTGTTTCCAATACAGCTGGCCCGGTAGCCGTCAATCTGGCATCGGTAGCAAACGTTTATGGCCTCTTCCTCAACAATACAACCCCTACCAACGGCGGCTTGGACTCAGAAAGCTGGGCGTATTCGGCTAACTTGCTGGGTCCGTCTGTCTCCGCACTGGGTTTACCGTTTTACTTCGGCACCCCGGGATCCGCGGACGCCGTCTCTGGCGTCACAGTTCCACTTCCAGCTGGGAGTTACGAA
>Ga0302325_10015014_pt1 | contig 16484 bp, 12 predicted proteins | sample Palsa_T0_2_FD_201948 | JGI IMG/M metagenome (GOLD analysis project Ga0302325, IMG submission 201948) | Peat permafrost microbial communities from Stordalen Mire near Abisko, Sweden - Palsa_T0_2 | ecosystem: Environmental > Terrestrial > Soil > Palsa > Peat permafrost | place: Sweden: Abisko... | reverse complement strand
TCTGGGCAAAGGCGCGAGCCAGTTTCAGAGCTCCTTCCCAAGCCTCGGTACCGCTGTTGCAGAAGAATGCGCGGTCGAGGCCTGAGATTTCGGTCAGCATCTTTGCGAGTTCAGCCTGATACTCGTGGAAGAAGAGATTCGAAACGTGAATCAGGCGGGCAGCCTGGCGTTTGATTACGGCCTGAATCGCAGAATGATTATGGCCGAGCGCGTTGACGCCGATTCCGCTCAGGAAATCGAGATACCGCTTGCCCTTCGAATCCCAAAGATACACACCTCGCCCGCGAACGAACAGGACCGGCTGACGCTCGTAAGTGTGCAGCAGAAGCTTCTCTTCCAGGCGCGAAATTGAGGCGAGACTCATGCTCTCAGCACCTCGGTGCCGCATTCGAGCTTGGTGAAGTAAAACAGGGGCAGCATCTCGACCTGCGATGCCGGCAGAAGGCGAACCCTGCCAACGCCAGATTTGAGAGCCTGGGTGCAGGCTTCGAGCTTCGGCATCATGCCGCCGCTGACCACAGATTCGTCGATGAGCCCGGCAGCCTGCTTGGTATCCAATCGCGGCATAACCGAGCCATCGGCCTGCTTCACCCCCGCGACGTCGGTCAGAAAAATGAGCGCGTCGGCCTCGCAGCCGATGGCGCAGGCGGCCGCCATCTGATCGGCGTTCACGTTGTAATACTGGCCGTCGCCGCCCAAAGCAAGCGATGAAAGCACCGGAATGCCGCCCTCGGCCCAAATGGCTTTGAGCCAGCGAGGTTCTGAAAAACAGATCTCGCCGACGTATCCGAGGTCGTATTCGGCATCGTGTTTCTTGCGGGCGCGAAAGACACCGCCGTCTCCGCCGCAAAGGCCAATCGCGGGATACCCCGCTGCGCCAATCGCCGCCACGAGACTTTTATTCACAATACCGGCGAGCACCATCAACGCAACATCGCGTGTTTCGGCATCGGTGACGCGCAGTCCGTGCACGAAGTCACTTTTCTTTCCGAGAAGCTCCAGAGTGCGTGTCAGCGCGCTGCCGCCGCCGTGCACGACCGCGACCTGGTGCCCGTCCTGAGCGAGCTGCACGATTGCCTTCGAACACTTCTGAAGAGTCGGTTTATCCTCAAGCGCCGCACCACCGATTTTGACGACTATTTTCACTCGAGACCCTCCGCTTCATCCCATCCGTACATCAAGTTCATGTTCTGCACCGCCTGCCCTGCAGCCCCTTTCAGCAGGTTGTCGAGACAGGACACGATGATTAATCGGCGATGATCGGATGCCAGGCAGAAACCCAGGTCACAGTAGTTGGTGTGCACTGAGAATTGAATTTCCGGCAAACTCGGAGCCGGGAAAATACGCACCCACCGTTTGCCTTTGTAAAAATCCTGCAAGCAAGATTCGATCTCATCAACATTCATTTCGCGATTCAGGTACACGTAGATGGTCGACAGAATCCCGCGCGGAATTGGCAGCAGGTGAGGCGTGAAGGTGAACTCGGGCGAAGTGAGTTCCAATTGTTCGAGTATCTCACCGGTGTGACGGTGTCCGAACACGGAATAGGCGGAAAAATTGTCAGCCACGGAGACAAAGTGCGTACGCGCCGTCGGTTCCTTGCCGGCTCCGGATACTCCGGATTTCGAATCCGAGATGATGCCCCGATCGCGATCCACGACGGCGGCCGAGAGCAAGGGCGCGAGCGCGAGAATGATAGAAGTCGCATAGCAACCGGGATTTGCTACGAGAGCAGCAGACGGTATTTGATCGGCATTTGGCTTCAGTTCCGGCAGTCCATACACCGCGCGCTCGGTCAGCTCCGCTGCGGTCTGGGCGCTCGAGTCTTTGAAACCATAGATGGCGCGATGTTCTTCCTGTTTCAGCCGCCACGCCCCGCTCAGATCGACAATCCGCAGGCCGCGCGCAACCGCTTCCGGAACCAGCTCCCGGGAAACGGCATGCGGAGTCGCGAGGAACAACAAGTCGACGCCATTCTCTTTCAACGCAGACCATGAAAAGGGCCGGACCGCTCGACTGCCGTTCGTTTTGCCATTGCCCGGGATCGAGGGCAACAGGGCGGACTCTACCGTCTCCGCACTGCGACGGAAGAGCAAGGGGGCATTGGTTCGCGGATGGCGGGCGAGCAGATGAGCGAGTTCCAGCCCGGAATAACCGCTTGCACCGAGAACCGCAGTTTGAAGTCTAGCCGCCATCAGATTCTTTCAATAACCGCCATTTCCCCGTTTAGGCATATTTATCCATTATCATGCATAAATATTCATCTATAGTAAATGGTTTGACTGCAGTGTCAAGCTTTTCTGATGCTTGCGAGAAGAAATATCTATTGGACTGAATGGATCGATGGCATTTACTGTGGAAAGCTGTTTCAGCACGCGAGTTGGAGACTTGCGAAGATATTTCATGCCGCATTTCACGCCGCTCTTACCCCGCGCCACAATTTTCCGTATAAATTCTTTACCGCATAGAAACAGGAGCAACCCATGACGAAGCAAGCCGAGAGGCGATCCTTGCGCCAGTCATTTTCGAGATCTATGTCGATTCGGGCACTCTTTCTCGCTCTCGCGATGGTGGCAGTCCTATTCGCCGCGCTGGCCACGCCCTCGTTCGCAGAGGAAGCGCCGAAGCCCGACCCGGCCGGCATTGCCACCGGGGACAAGACGAGCGCGGTCGACGCTGCCGGCAATCCCTTTGTCGTTCCGGAGCCAGCCGACAAAGCGGCCCCCGACTATGGGACGAACAAGAAAGGGTTTGACGACTATCAGGCTCAAGCCGCGAAAGAACCGCTTGCATTGAAACTCGCCGATAGTGTGGGCCACATTCGCGTCGCCACCAATTTTGCCTGGACGCTGAATACCGGCTATCTGGTGTTGTTCATGCAGGCGGGGTTCGCGCTTCTCACCTGCGGACTGGTGCGAAAGAAAAATGTCGCGCACCTGATGATGCTGAATTTTGCGGCTTACGTTTTTGCCTTCCTGGCGTACTACGCCGTCGGATACGCCTTTCAGTTCGGTGCCGTTGCCATCAATGCGGCGCCGACCAATCTGGGCGGTATCCCGACGCTCAATAGGTTTTTGATTGGAAGCGGCCAGTGGGGATTCGTCGGCGGCAAGGGATTTTTCCTCACCGGTCCGGCTTACGACAGCGCGAGCAACTGCCTCACCTTGTTCGAGGTCGTCTTCATGGAGACGGCCGGCTACATCATTGTCGGCGCCATTTGCGAACGCATAACTTTCTGGGCATTTCTGCTTTGCGAACTTTTTATCGGCGCGATTCTTTACCCCATCTCCGGCTGCTGGACGTGGGGCGGGGGCTGGCTCTCGCAAATCGGGTCGACGCTCAATCTTGGTCACGGCTATGTTGACTTCGCAGGCTCTACGGTGGTCCACGCGGTGGGCGGTTTTTGCGCCATGGCTTTAGCCATCATACTGGGTCCGCGCCTCGGCAAATATGGGCCGGGCGGGCGCATTCGCGTCTTTCCCGCCCACAACATCGTCTATGTTGTCACCGGGACCTTCATTCTCCTCTTCGGCTGGATGGGTTTTAATCCCGGTTCGACTCTTGGAGCAACCGACCTTCGCATCTCCGTAATTGCCGTGAACACGAATCTTGCGGCGGTTGCGGGCTCAGCCACAGCGATGCTTTTCTGGTACTTCATGTTTGGAAAACCGGATATCACCATGGCCTGCAACGGGATGTTGGCAGGATTGGTCGCTATCACCGCACCGTGCGCGTTTGTCTCTCCCACCTCCTCGGTGATCATTGGCATACTTGCCGGATGCGTCGTTTGCGGCGGCGTTTTATTCAACGATCGCGTTCTGAAAGTCGATGACCCTTGCGGCGCTATTTCTGTTCATGGCTATTGCGGGTGGCTCGGTGCGGTGAGCGTCGGTATCTTTGCCGATGGCACCTATGGATCGGGATGGAACGGTGTCGGAGCCACCACGTATCTCGGGCAGGCCGGGCAGGGCGTCACAGGCTTGTTGCACGGCGACACACGACAATTCCTCTGTCAGCTTATGGGAGCGACGATCTATGCGGCCTGGGCGTTCGGCGCAACCTTCATCGTCTTCTGGGCAGTGAATAAGGTGAAAAGCATACGGGTGACAGCGGAAGTCGAAGAAGAGGGCCTGGATGTTCCCGAGTTTGGAATGCCGGCGTATCCCGAAGACGCGGTAGTACCGGCGTCTTATTGAATTGGTAACTCGGAGAACGGGGCATCGCAGTCTGGGGCGTCGCAATCCGTAGCGTCGAATCCGGAACTTCATGGCTGGGCGGGGACGCCCGGCCATCCGCTAAGAAACTATTTTCAAACTCTCAGCCGCAGGTCGCTTGATGTCCCGCCCGCTGCGGGAACATAGCATTTTGTCGTGTAATCCATCACCATGCGGTCGGCATTGAAGCGCCAACCGAGAGTGCGTATGGTGCGCTTCATGCGCTGGATCCAGCCGTGCGGCAAGCCGTCGCGATCGCGCTGATAGTAAAGCGGGACCACTTCGTCGCGAAGAACCCGCATCAAATCCTCTCCGTCGCGCGTGTCGTGCACATTCATGTCGGAATGAGTCCTTCCCTCCCCGATGGCAAAGCCGTTGAGGCCATCGTAAGCTTCCGCCCACCAACCGTCCAAAACCGATAGATTCAATCCGCCGTTCAAAACGACCTTTTGACCACTCGTGCCCGAGGCTTCGAGCGGGCGGCGTGGATTGTTAAGCCAGACGTCGACACCCTGGGTCAAGTGGCGGCCGACGTTGATGTCGTAATCTTCCACAAAGACGAATTTGTCAGAAAACTGCGGGTCGCGCATCAACTGGGCGATCTGCTGCAGGACGCGTTTTCCGGGCTCGTCGAGAGGATGAGCCTTTCCGGCAAACACAAATTGCACTGGACGCTTCGGATCATTGACCATGCTGGCGATTTTTTCGATGTCAGTCAGGATCAGATTGGCGCGCTTGTAAGTCGCGAAGCGGCGCGCAAAACCGATGGTCAGGGCATCGGGGGTAAGGGCGCGTTCCAGTTGCTGCAACACCTCTCGCGGTTCGTCGCGGCGCGCGGCCTGCTTCACAGCGCGCCGGCGCACGAATTCGATCATTTGCGACTTCAGATTGCAATGCGTCTCCCAAAGTTCGCCGTCGTCAACGTTGTCGATGCCCTCCCAAATTTTCGCTTCGCTGCCGTGCAGTTGCCATCCGGTACCGAGATGGCGATCGTAGAGACGAAACATCTGCGGAGCGAGCCAGGTAGGAACATGGACGCCGTTCGTGATGTGCCCGATGGGGACTGCGTCTTCGAGTTTGCCCGGAAACAGTCCCGTCCACATGGCGCGCGAGACTTCACCGTGGAGCGAAGAGACGGCATTGGCGTGGCGAGAGAGCCGCAAACCGAGCACCGTCATGCAGAAGCGTTCGTCGCTATCGGGATTCTCGCGTCCGAGCGCCATAAAGGCTTCTCTCGACAGACCGAGGCTGTCGCGCAACGGTCCGAGGTGCTCTTCAATCAGGTCGGCATCAAAGCGATCATGGCCGGCGGGCACGGGCGTGTGAGTCGTGAAAACCACCTCGCGGGCAACGCGCGGCACAGCCCTTTCAAAGCCAATGCCTTCGTCCTCCATACGCTGGCGAACCGCTTCGAGGACGGCAAATCCGCTATGGCCCTCATTCAGGTGAAGCACCCCGGGCGTGATTCCGAGAGCCCTTAAGGCGCGCAGGCCGCCCACGCCCAAAAGCAGTTCCTGATGCACGCGAACCCGGCCGTCGCCTCCGTATAAACGCGATGTCAGCTCGCGGTCCTCGGGGGTGTTGCCCTCGACGTCAGAGTCCAGAAGAAATAAGTCACAACGCCCAACCCTTACGCGCCACACTTTGGCATGGATGGATCCGTGGCGAGTCTCGACCTGCACAACAACGGGTCTGCCGTTCTTGCCGATGGCGACTTCCATCGCCAGTTGATTGACATCGGTTTCGAGATACTCTTCGTGTTGCCAGCCATCGCGATCGAGACGCTGGCGGAAATATCCCTGGCCATAAAACAGGCCTATACCGACGAGTGGAATGCCCAGATCGGATGCGCTCTTGATGTGATCGCCAGCCAGCACTCCGAGGCCACCGGAATAAACCGGCAACGATTCGTGTACGCCAAATTCGGCGGAGAAATAAGCCACGGGACGAGGCCGAAGAATCCCGGCGTGTCGCGCCCCCCAGGTTCGCCCCGTACCCTCATATTCACGGAGGCGGCGATAGGCGTAGTTGATGCGGCTGTGCAACGCAAGCTCGGCAGCGCGTGCTTCGAGCTTCGCCAGCGGATATTCATTCAACAACGCGACCGGGCTGTGATTGAGCTGACTCCAGCGCAGAGGATCGATATCGCGAAACAAACCGGCACAGTCGTGGTCCCAGCTCCACCACATGTTGCGGGCGAGTGCCCAAAGTCGCTCTTGTGCGGGTGCAATGAAGCGGTCGAGGGTGCGAGCTTCGCTCACGATGTGGGCCACCCGGTTCGCAGCCTCCGTCAGCTGGCGAATTTCCTCTTCGGGAAAGATTCGAGGCTCCACAGTTTGAACCACGAGAACGCCCTGGAGTACCCCGCGATCGATAAGCGGAACGCCCAGGAATGAGTGGTACGAATCCTCCCCGGCTTCGCTGAAATATTTGAACCGAGGATGATTCCTGGCGTGTTCGACTGCCACGGGACGAACTTGTTCGGCAACCAGGCCAGCTAGTCCTTCATTGACAGCCATGCGAAGCTTTCCGACGCATTCGCGACTCAATCCGACCGTGGCCGCCAAAACCAGATTGGCGCGGTCAGGCTCCAGAAGGTAGGCGGAACAGACGTCAGTGCCAAACCGTCTGGCAATCAATGCCACGATGTTCATCAAGGTTTCGGCCGGCTTGCCAGGCTCCGCCGCCAAATTCCCGATTTCCTCCCACGTCAGCACATAGCTGGCGTCGAGAGAACAGGTTGCGTGGTCCCGATCCTGAACTAACTCATCCGGTTGGTCCAAATCTCAACTCCAATTGGCGCGGCTTTATGGTTCACACAGTCCCAAAAAGCGGCAACATTTCCGGCAATAAAAACGGGCAGCGAAAACCACAACCCTAGCCCATTCTAACGGCTGAAAACCAACCTGCTCCACATCAAGGACGTATTTGTTCGTTACCAACGTGCTTCCCGCAGGGTCGCACCTTCATCCATTGCGGGGCGTTGCCACCCGAAAAATGTAGCCGTTTAAAGACTCTAGTAGTGTGCCCTGGCTAAGTCCAATTCGAATTGCCTATTGGATGTATTAACGGCACTTTCGCGTACCTTCGCCCGAGAAGTGCAACAAGATTCACATTTCGGGGCACTCGAGCAATTACCGTTGCCGAGGGTGGAGAGCATGCGCCAAAAAATAAGCGCGCCGTATTTCACCAGACTCCATGCCTGGAGAAACACAGCGCGCCGTGAGTTAGGAACGCGAAGCGTTCGGGTTAGCCTTGCGCAGGATGCAGCACCCGGAACGTGCTGCCTCCGTTTGACCACACCAGCACCAGGGCATCCTGACCGTTTGGCACGTTCGACAGCAGCTGCGCCACATCCGATGCGGATTTCACGGCATGTCGATTCACTTCCATGATGACGTCGCCACGCTGCAGGCCCGCATTGTCGGCCGGGCTGCCAGGGTTGACTTCCTCGACGATGGCTCCATGGATCGATCCCTGCGCCTGCAGTTCGTTCCGCTCGTCCGGAGTCAGATCGCCGAGACTCAAGCCCCAACGTCCCTTGCCGTGACCGGCATTGGCAGTCTCCGTGCCTTTATTTTTGTCGAGCGCCTCCAGCGTGACCGCTACCGTCATTGGTTTGCTGTCACGAATCAGTTCAAGATGAACCGTATCGCCCGGATGTTTTTGTCCGACCATCATCTGCAATTGCCCTGCGTCGTTCACTGTTTTTCCGTCGAGTTCGGTGATTACGTCGCCGGTGCGCAGGCCAGCCTTGGCTCCAGGCGTATCGGGCTCTACCTCTGAAACGAGCGCCCCTTCGGCTTTGTTCATCTGGAAGAACTTCGCGTTGTCGGGAGTGACGTCAGAGATCTGAACTCCGATAAACGGGTGAGTTACTTTGCCGTCCTTGATCAACGTGTCGACGGTGGGCTCGACGATCTGGGTAGGAATGGCAAAACCCATTCCCGAGAACGATCCCGAGGACGAAATCAGAAAGGTATTGATCCCGATGAGCTCGCCACGAGCGTCAACCAGGGCTCCGCCAGAGTTTCCCGGATTAATGGCGGCATCGGTCTGGATGAATTCTCCTGGCTTTCGTCGATCGCCGTCCGGATTGGGGCGGTTCAGCGCGCTGACAATGCCCCGCGTCACGGTAAAGCGGTAACCGTACGGGTTACCAAACGCGAGCACCGTCTGACCCGGACGCAAACTCGTCGAGCTGCCCCAGGGCACGCTCGGGAAATTGCTTCCATTAATCTTGATGACGGCGAGATCGGTTAGCGGGTCCGCGCCGATCAGCTTGGCGGGCAACACTTCCCGATTACTCATGGTTACACGAATATCGACGGCACCGTCGATAACGTGGTTGTTAGTGACGATGTAGCCGTCGGGAGAGATGATCACGCCACTTCCCAAACCGTGTTCGACCCTGTTCTGTGGCTGGGAGGGAAAACTGAACTGCCGCCCGAAGGGACTGCCCGGACCAAAAAACTGTTGCATGTCGGGCGTGCCTTCCATCTGTGCCGGCTGTTCGTTTGCCTTTGATACGACCGTAACATTCACAACCGCCGGCGTGACGCGCGCCGCCAGGGTTTCCATTGCGCGATCGAGCGTCAATAACGCTCCCACGCTATTGTCATCGAGTGCCGCCGCGGCCGGAGCCGGGGCAGCAGCCGCCTTCGCAGATCTTGTAAAGGTCAGTGTCGCCACCGACCCCACTACGGCCAGGGCAAGCATTGCCACAGCCAGACGCTTCGTCGCGATTGCCTTACAACGTTCTGTCCACATCTTCTTCTCCTTGTACAACTAATAATGTAGTTGTTAACTACAAAAATTTTTGCCCGCGACTAAATCGAATTAGCCACCGGAACTCTCGCCATCCACACCCGGTGATGCACCGCGCTCAAAAATGTCACTTGCCACACCTGAACGCTCCATAGCCGACCATCGGCGCTTCCATACCGGGTGGCTTCAATAAAGACCAGAGTCTGAACTTGCGGCGCAATCCCCTGATCGACATTCACTCTTGCCTCGAGCAATCGCGGTGGCACGGCATTCACCGCGGATACGTCTGCGCCGGAAGCAGCGAACTGACGTGGGCGGAGGTGCGCATGGATAATTTTGGCGGTCGCCCGCGGAGAGGATCCCGCGAGCGACGGCTCGCTGGACCGGACGGCCGCAGGAATTACGACCGGCCCTCGCAAGGAGGATCGAAGCGAAGGCCGGTCGGTCGCAGTTGAGTACGCGGCATTGAAATTACCGCTCATGCCGCGATCAAACGCAACGAATTGCGGTGCTGTCACCAGCGTTAAAAGGCAAACCAAAGCAAATCCGCTAATCATGCCGACAGCCGGCTTCCAGACTCTGGTCGCTACGGGCCGGTTGGAATCGAGAATCTGCGCGAGCCGGAGCGAGGCCTCACGGGCGCGATGGACTGCGGCCTGGACCATTGACCATCGCGATTGTGACAGACGATGCGCCAGGCTTTTTTCCAACAGCGAGACCAGGCAGCTTGCATAGCCGTGCGGATTGGAAGTTTCGGCAAGCACCGCATCGTCACAAGCCATCTCGCGTTCCATGGAAAGTTGCTTTTCAATCCACCACACGGCTGGATGAAAAAAGAAAATCGCGCGCACGATTTTCTGGATCAGATTGGTCCAGTCATCTCCGCGTTGCAGATGGGCAAATTCGTGGAGCAGAATGACGTTCAGATCGTCAGCCGGCAGTTCGCGCAATGTCCATGCTGGCAAAACGATTGTCCGGTTTAAAAAGCCAATCGCAGCGGGCACCCGCAAGGATTCGGAGCTGGCAATCGTTATCGCCCGCGATGTCACTGATTTGTATCCGCGAATTGCCTCGAAGGTTTTGCGCAGAGCTGGGGCAAGGTCGTCGGTTGCGATCGGAACACAACTTTGGCGCAATTGTCGCAGTCGCCAAAGCCCAGCCCCTAAGCGCATGATCGCTACGGACGCGCCAGCAGCCCACGCGACGAAGACGACAAGGGCCCAAGAAGCAGGAATCGTAACCGCTGGCCGCACGCCAGACGGTAACCATCCCGCCGATCCGAGTGTGTGGCCTTCGCCAAGAGCGGCCAGCAGGGGAAGCCCAGCGACAATCAGTAATGCCAGGAACCAAACGGCAAACCGGGTGCCGGAATTTTGCCTTCGCAAAACTCGCAGCAGCGCCCAGGCGAAAGCCGCGATCAGTATCCCTTCCGGAAGCGCGTTGACCAGATGCTCGATCGAAGTCTGCGCAATTGTCTGCAGCATGTTCATTTCGATGGGCTCCGATCGTTCTCGCTCAGGCTGGTGTCCTTCAGATCCGTGTTATTTAAAGCTGTCTCCTGAAAACCGAGACCCCGGTCCTTTGAAGCCAGCATCTCTCGCAGGCGACCGATTTCATCCTCCTCGATGCCTTGATCCTCAAGCAAGTTCAGGACAAGCTGTTCGTGCGAGTCCTTAAAGAAACGATTCACGAGGTGCCGAATTTCCGAGCGCGTCGCTTCCTTTTGTCCAACGAGCGGCGTAAATACATGCGCCCTGCCATCTTTTAGATGTTTCAAGTAGCCCTTTTTCTCCAAGACGCGAATCGTGGTCAGAACAGAATTGTAGGCAAGAACGGGCTTTTGGGTAATAGAATCAAGGACTTCCTGGACGGTACCCGATCCGCGCACCCACAGGACATTCATGATTCGCAGTTCAGCTTCGGTCAACGTTCCCGACTGTCTCGGCGGCACCAGACTTCCTCCCAGCACATTGGACGCTTCATGGAGCAAAAGGTAACTAATTATTTAGTTGCACGTTGAGAGTATCAGGTTGTATGTTCTGTAATCCCTTATTCGGGTTGCAGGCGCGGCATTGATACTCGGCATTGACCGCTTTTTGAGTTATGTTCAGAGCCGTCGTGAACGTGATTGGGAATGGGATCGCGACTTTGGTGCTGGTCCGCCGGGGGTGAATTGTCAAGCGAAACGCTCAGCCAGCGCTTAGCCGTGCCCTCTCAGGTCCCCTTTCTGGGATAACTGGACCGAAATGCTCACCGAACTGCAATACCGCCTTTTAAAGAGAATTTCTCCCGGTCCTCCGGGTTGCTGCAGTGGGTCCATATATCAAAGCAAGTCGAAACTCGCGGTTCAATTCGGAGAGGACATCTGGTCCAGGATTGCCGATAAAGTTGTGATCGACTTCGGTTGTGGCGAAGGAGCCGATGCCGTGGAGATGGCTGCAAACGGCGCGAAGCGCGTGATCGGAATTGATATCCGTGAGAACGTCCTCCAGAAAGCGCGCGAGAAAGCGCGTAAAGCCGCCATTCAAGATCGCTGCTTTTTTGCAACTTCGACAAGTGAGCTCGCAGATATTGTGGTTTCCATGGATGCCTTTGAGCATTTCGCTGACCCTGGGGAAATCCTACGCATCATGGACTCGCTCCTGCGGCCAACCGGTGAAGTGCTCGTCGGCTTCGGTCCCACCTGGTATCACCCATTAGGCGGCCATCTGTTCTCCGTTTTTCCATGGGCGCATCTAATATTCAGCGAGAAGGCCCTGCTACGATGGCGATCCACTTTTAAGACCGACGGAGCAACACGGTTCGGCGAAGTGGCTGGGGGATTGAACCAGATGACTGTAGCGAAGTTCGAAAGCATCATAACCGAGAGCCCGCTCAAGGTTAAGAGTCTCGAGCTCGTACCCATCAAGAAGCTTCGACCATTTCACAACCGCTTAACGCGCGAATTTACAACCTCTATAGTTCGTTGCTGCCTGGTTAAACGGAACGATCCCGATAATCAAGAAAGACGGCGGCAATAGTTCAGCGTGGTGCGGACGGTGATGACGCAAATCTGACCAACAAACTAGAGCGGTTGGGCTGCTCCGAGTCCCTCATTGGACTCGTGGTACCGCAAACCACTAGACCAAAGTCCGATGTGCGTTCGATCTGATTTTTCTTTCTTGCTCGTTAATTCAAACAAGAACATGGATTTTTTTTCTCGAATGGGCGGGCTTGTTTATGCGACGTGAGATTTCAAGACCCAGGATCTTCGGGATCAGCGGATACACATTCACGTTGTCAAAGGGCGCAAGCCCGCTTCGGACGCCGGGTCCCGCGGCAACGCCGAGGGAAGGTCAGGGCCTCGCACGTCACGCGAATTTTCAGGAACGAACGAGTTCTCCACGCCCCAATGATTTACGGCCAACGACAGTGCCGAGAACAATCCAGAGTGCAAGCGCGAGCCACTCCCAGCCCGAAAAACTTCCCGGCACGCGCGGCAGGAGCTTCATCAGGATCATCGCCAAGCCAACCAATGCGCCGAGCAGGGCGATCAGGCGGCCCGCGATGCGGGGTTTCATACACAGATAAGCCGCGCACACGGCGAACCATCCAGTGGCAGAAGCGACCGATCCGACCTCTGAAATCGGAACCAGAATTGAGCTGCCGAGAAACATGCACAAGCCCGTGGCCATGCCAACCGATACGACCGCCACAGACGGCGTCTGATTTCGTGGATGAACGCTTGCCACTCTTCGGTCGACCAGGCCGCGGCGACCCATGGCAAACAGCAGGCGGCTGGCGGCGATGAAGTTTCCATTGAACACTTTGAATAGCGAGAGCAAAGCGGTGCTCAGAATAATGCTCACGATCCACCGCGAGCCCACGGCCTGTTCAAAGGCAACCGCCGTCATGAATGGCGCTCCGGTCAGCATTCTCCACGGCGCGACAAAGCCGACTGCGGCGATAACAACAATGTAAAACACAGCACCGACGATGATCGCCGCATAGATAGCACGGGAAAATCCCTGGGCTCTGAATTGCGGATTGGCCTCTTCGGCCGCCTTGGTCACAGATTCGTATCCTGTCATGTAATACGGCACGATCTGCAACACCAATAAAATTGAAATAAAAGGCGTGTGGGTAAATAAAGGCGGGAAGTTGGAAGGTGAGCCGCGCGCGACTCCAATCGCCACAAAAACCAGGAAAAGCGCGAGCGTGCCGAAGGTGCTCCAGTTCTGAAACACGGCGCTCAGCCGGACGCCGTGATAATTTACCACCGTGACGAGAGCCGTGAGAGCGAGTCCGATAACGAGATGCGGGAGGTAAACCGGTTTCCCGGCCACGCGATATAACTCGAGGCGATTGATCCCGGGAAAGATATAACCTGCGATTCGGCCGACGGCCACGGCTTCCCAAGGGCACACGATGAAGTAAGAGAGCATCATCATCCAGCCCGTGTAGAAGCTCACCGCTTGCGGGAAAACTTTTGCCGTGTACGCGACCTCGCCCGAAGCATCGGGCATCGCCATCACCAGTTTGCCGTAGACATAACCGATAGGGAGGAGAAGAACGCCGCCAATCGCGAAGCCCAGAATTCCGCCGAGCGGCCCTCCGCGCAGCAACCAATCGTCCATAACAACAAGCCAGCCGACGCCGACCATTGCTCCCCAACCGAGGGAGAAATAATCGGTGACGCGCAATTTGCGGGCGAGCTGCGTCATCGGCAAGAATCGAGGATTTCAGACCAGCGCGAAAACAGCCGGAGGAAGATTTGCGGTCGCGCGAATGAAGAAGCCAACAGCCGGTCAGGCGGTCTCCCTGCCAAGTCCAGCGGGAAGTCCTGAGACGCGAGACCGAAGACCCGAGATCTGATCCTGGACATGGGCGCGAATTATATCGCATCGCGCCCACGTGTTCAGGTCAAGCGATCGCGAAGCGCGGCGGACATTCCCTTCCGCGCAGGATGGAGATTGCTTCTTTCAGCGACGAGATCTCAAACACCGAATTCAGGTGCGTCGTTTCGAGGAGCGTGCGGAAGAATGCGGGCGGGTTGACGATCTTCAACTTCGCCGACTTCTGGATGGCCCAACGGCGCATAAGCAGCAAGGCTCCCAGGCCGCCAGCATCGAGTTTCTCAACCTCCGAAACATCCAGCACCAGCACCCTGACGCGATCAAGTTTCTCGATCCGGCGCCTGAAGTCATCGAGCGCGGCCCCGCGCACCATGCTTCCAGAGCAGTTGACAACGGCTATATCATGCAAGCATTCGATTTGAAATTTGAATTCCATATGTCTATCCATACGAACCTGCTTTGTTAAAAGTTCCAAGACTCTTGGTTAGTTAGACGTGAAGAAAGTGGAAAAGTAATCAGCAGGGAATTCGTTGGCGAACGCCAATTTTTTCAATGTTATAGCGGTGTAAAAGACGCTCCCGGAGTATCGTCAACCCCGAATTTTTCCGAGATACAGAGCCATTCCTACGACGGCATCAATTCCAAGCGCATCGAGCGCGTCGATTTCCTGCTGTTCACTAATACCACCCGCGACCACCAGGTGCCGTTCGGTTGCGTGTCGGATGGCATGAACCGTCTCCATCGCGATTCCGCCCATCAAGCCTTCGGTGTCGATGTGGGTATAAAGAAAGGTTTCGCAGAAAGATTCCAGCTCGTGAATCATATCGACGGCGGTGATGTTTGTCTGTTGACGCCAGCCGTCAATAGCAACTCGGCCTCCGCGAGAATCGACAGCAAATATCAACGCCGCTTTCGGGACTGTATCTGCAAGTCGACGAGCGTGCTCGCGATTGATACGGCCATCGGTCAATAACGCGGAGCCGATTATCACCTTACGGGCCCCCAGATTCAGAAGTTCCTGAGCAGTTTCCGGGTCACGAATGCCACCGCCCAGCTGACAGGGTATTCGGCCGACAATGTCTTTCACGAGCGACCGGTTGTCGCCAACGCCGCGCGCTGCGTCGAGGTCGATCAACTGCACCATCGGATATTTCGAAAACCGGTGGATCCAGTAATCGAAGTTGTCGAACTCCAATTTCTTCGTTTCTCCCTGGACCAACTGAACGATTTTGCCTCCCATGAGGTCGATTGATGGAATCAGCACGGCCACCTCACCGGCACGTTGGCGGCTTGCAGTTCGCGTTTCAATTGTCCGATGTTCTCAATACCGAAATGAAAGATGGAAGCCGCCAGCGCCGCGTCTGCGCGGCCATCTTCGAAAACCTCGATGAAATGTTCGGCCGAACCGGCTCCGCCCGAGGCGATCACCGGAATGGAAACGGCATCGGACGCCATTTGCACCAATTCACAATCGAATCCCGCTTGCGTGCCATCGCGGTCCATCGAAGTAAGCAGAATTTCCCCCGCGCCGCAATCAGCGGCCTCTTTTACCCATTGCAGCGCGTCCCGCCCCGTCGGCGTGCGCCCGCCTGCAACAAACACCTCAAAGGTTCCTGGTCGTTCTTTTGCGCGCCGCGCATCGACGGCCACTACGACTGCTTGAGAACCAAAACGGGCAGCGATCCTGGCAATGAGCGTCGGATCCTTCACCGCCGCTGAGTTGATGGCAATCTTATCGGCGCCGGCCTCGAATACGGCCTCAGCATCCGATAGTTCGCGGATTCCTCCGCCCACGGTGAACGGAATAAATAGAGAGCGGGCCGTGCGCGAGACAACATCCAGCATCGTATTGCGTTTACTGCTCGTAGCCGTGATATCGAGCAGAACAATCTCGTCCGCGCCATCGCGAGCATGAGCCGCGGCGCATTCCGATGGATCTCCTGCATCGCGCAGATTCACGAACTGAACACCTTTCACGACGCGGCCATTATCCACATCGAGACAGGCGATAACGCGCTTGGTGAGCACTTCTTCAACCCCACAATTGGCCTCAGAGAACAGTCACAGCCCGGCCTCACAAAAATTCTTGAGAATGGCAAGGCCAACCGTCCACGACTTTTCCGGATGAAACTGCACGCCGAAAATATTGTCCTGTTCGATGGCCGCAGAAAAGGGCTCTCCGTATTCGGTCGACGCCGCCGTGGCGGCACCGACCGGCGCCCGAAAGGAATGAGTGTAGTAAACGAAAGACTCGGAGGCGACATTGCGCAGCAAACGCGACCCTTCGCGAACGGTGAGTGAGTTCCAGCCAACGTGGGGCGATTTTACCGAAGCGGGAAAGTGCCGGCACCGGCCCGGAAGAATTCCTGCGCCCGCGAATTCTGGGGCCTCATCACTGCCTTCAAAGAGCCATTGCATCCCCAGACAGATTCCGAGGAATGGCTTGCCCGCCTTCGCACTTTTCAGGACGGCTTCGCGCAAGCCCATATTGTCGAGAGCGTTCAATGCGCTGAAATGACCGACACCAGGAAGCACGACCTTATCGGCCTTCGCGATGACTTCAGGCTGCGTGGTTATGACGACGTTGGCGCCAAGATGATCAAACGCTTTCTTCACGGAATTCAGGTTGCCGGCGCCGTAATCAACGATCGCGATCATAGAAGCCCCT
>Ga0302325_10015013_pt1 | contig 16486 bp, 15 predicted proteins | sample Palsa_T0_2_FD_201948 | JGI IMG/M metagenome (GOLD analysis project Ga0302325, IMG submission 201948) | Peat permafrost microbial communities from Stordalen Mire near Abisko, Sweden - Palsa_T0_2 | ecosystem: Environmental > Terrestrial > Soil > Palsa > Peat permafrost | place: Sweden: Abisko... | reverse complement strand
GCGGCCGAGACGGTTCTGCAGTTGCAGCAATCGCTCGACAAGGTTCCGCCGCACCAAGCGACCGAGTTGAGCAAGCAGCAGACCATTCGCACGCTGTCACCCCAGATCTTCGCGCTTCGCTCGAAGGGGTACAGCTGGACGGCCGTCGCCGCGATGCTCTCGGAACGGGGTGTGCCGGTCTCGGTGGCGGCCCTGCGAACGTATCTGCGGCGCGTTCGCGAAGAAGCCGCAAACGTAGCGCCGCGAACCCCACCTAAGCGTTTGCGAGACGCTCGAGCAGACACTCTTCAGCCGGCGCCGATCACGCCCTTGCCGTCGCCGAGCGCCGGGACGCCGCTGGTAAGGAGACCGCCACAACCCGGGGGCGCCGCCGCATCGGCCGTCGCAGCGAACCACGCGACGGCGTCCGGGACTCGGCGTGAACCGGAATCACGTCGACCCACCGTCGGGGCGATACCGGACACAGATGACATTTGAATTGCGCATCCATGCTTGTCTCGGACGGCACGGCAAAGGCGAACCAAACCGACGCTCTCGAAAGCGATCAAAGCTCAGAACCCAGCTGATGACGTCGCATCCGAGGGCCGTCAGCAGAACCACGACGGTCTGCATTCGGTCGTCCTCTTCGACGTCCTCCGGATCACCTCCGGCCGCCTTCGAAAGACCACCGCGGCTCGCAAGCGTCGCAGCGACTTCGCAGTAGGAGTGCGCGATCGGGCTCGATGTCCTCACATCCCCGGTGCATTCTTGGTTGCCCTTCGGGACTCCTTCGCGACCTACACTGCGTCGGCCACCTGGGCCCTCGGGAGCGATCGAAGCTCAGAACCAAGCCGACGACGTCGCATGCGAGGGCCGTCAGCAGAACCACGACGGTCTGCATTCGGTCGTCCTCTTCGACGTCCTCCGGATCACCTCCGGTCGCCTTCGGAAGACCACCGCGGCTCGGAGACGTCGCAGCGACTTCGCAATGGCAGTGCGCCTTCGGTCTCGTCGTCGTCGCCGCGTTGTGGTGCTCCCGGTTCATCCCCAGGAGGTGCACGGCGTCGTGCACCAGATGCATACCGAAGCGTGTGGAAAGCGATGAAACCCGGAGTCGAAGACGGAGGGCAAGATAAAGGGGAGGCCCCTTATTTGAATTATCGATTGGAAATAAGAAGAGATTATCGGCCCCTTTGAGGTCTCGGCATGGACTGGCTGAGCTGCACCTCGGGGGTGCCGTGGGATGGGTTCCGATGGGCAACCGCGGTAATTCTGACGACAAGCTCGACGACTTCCGACCCCGGATCGGCCGCACCGATCGCGGCAGCGAACGGGTCGCCTCGAGCCCCCTTCGCGTGGCGGCGCTCGTGCGCCGAGGTCACGGTCGCCTCGGCAGCAAGGGGGCGGCAAGGCTCCCACCGGCCGGCGGCTTCGGTCCTCGGCAGAGCGCCCGCCGTGTCGTGGTCAAAGCGCACGTGCAGAAGCTCGGAGGGCACGGCGCCCAGGCGGCTGCCCGGCACCTGCGGTACATCGAGCGCGACGGCGTCGAGAACGATGGCTCGCCGGGCGTGCTCTACGGCCCCGAGGGCCCCGCGGCCCGCGAGACCTTCGAGCAGCCTCGCTTTGGCGAGCGGCACCAGTTCCGGTTCATCGTGTCCCCGGAGGATGCTCGCGACCTCGACCTCACCGACTACGTCCGAGACTTGATGAAACGCGTCGAGTCCGACCTCGGGCGGTCCATCGAGTGGGCGGCGGTCAACCACCACGACACCGACCACCCCCACGCGCACCTGGTCGTCCGCGGCGTTTGCCGCGAGGGCCGGCAATTGCGCATGGACCGCGCCTACATCGCCCGGGGCCTTCGGTGGAGCGCCCAGGAGCTGGCGACCGAGCGCTTGGGGCCTCGGCTCGAGAACGAGATTCGGCGGACGCGTGAGCGGGAGGTCACCCAGGAGCGTTTCACCTCGCTCGACCGGGAGATCGAGCACGCGGCGCCCGCACGCCGCGTCGATGCCGAGTCGCTGGTAGAGCGACGCTATGGCCCGGAGCCGGCGCTCTTGGTCCACCGGCTCAAGCAGCTCGAGAGCCTTGGCCTCGCTGAGAAGGTCGCGCCGAGCGGCTGGGTGCTGGCCGAAGACTGGCAACGGCGCCTGCGCGAGCTCGGGGAGCGAGGCGACATCCTCAAGCAAATGCACCGGGCCCTGCATGGTGGCGATGCGGCGCGCTTCCACGTCGTCCGGCCCGGCCAGGGGCTCGCGGATGGCCAGGGCGGCGTCGAGCAGCGGACCCTCGTTGGGCGCATCGTCCGCAAGGGCCTGGGGGACGAGCTCAACGGACGCACGTTCTACGCCGTCATCGAGACGCCGACGGGCGACGCCTACCACGTGACCGTCGCCGCGCGCGCGGTCGACGCCCTGCGGGTCGGAGATTTGGTCTCGCTCGGGACCAAGCGCGAGCCGGCCGTGCAGGCGGTCGATCGGCACCTCGTCGAGGTCGCCGCCGCCCACCGCGGCGTCTACGAGCTCGCGGGCGACGCCGACCGGCGGGATGCTGCTCGATTTGCGGCTCGCCGCCTGCGCGAGCTCGAGCGCCTTGGCCTGGTGACCTCACCGGCGCCGCGCCAATGGATCGTTCCTTCCGACCTGCTCGAGCAGCTCGAGAAGCGACACCGCGAGGCGCCCGCTCGCTACCGGGTTTCCCTTGAAGCGCTTCCGCTCGCGCTCGACGCGCGGGTCGGCCGCCGGGGGCCCGTCTGGCTCGACACTCTCGATGCGGGGCGTCTGGCGACCAAGGGGTTCGGTGCCGAGGTCCTCGCTGCCTTGGAGCGCCGTCAGCAAACGCTTCGGGAGCTTGGCATCGCCCCGGACGATCCCGACCGCGACGCCAAGATCCGAGATCTCGAAGGGCGGACGGTAGGAAGGGAGATGGCCCGGCAGAGCGGCCAGGAGTTCCTCGAGAGCGCCCCGGCTCGCTTCCGGGGTCGGGTGCAGTCGGGGCCCGAAGGCTCCCCCTACCGGGTGGTCACCGACGGAGAGCGCTTTGTCCTGGTCCCGGACGCGCGCGAGATGCGCTCCCGGATAGGACAGCTCGTCGACGTCGTTCGCGATGGCTCCGGACGACCTCTGCTCGCTGAGCCGGTTGCCGATCGCCAGGAGCTCGCGCGTCGAGCGGCCGGCGAGGCGTTCGCGCGCGAGAGGCGGATGACGTTCTTAGAAACCGTCCCCGAGCGGTTCGCCGGACGCGTCCAGGCTGGGCCTGCGGGGTCGGGCCACCTCGCCGTCTCGGACGGCGCGCGGTTCGTCCTCGTCCCGACGACACCCGAGGCTCTCGCGCTCGCCGGCAGGACCGTCGAGGTGATGCGCGATGCACAGGGACGCTCCGTGGGCCTTCGGGCACCGAGCCTCGACCGCGGACGCTGACCCGGCGCTTCTCCGATGCCTCCCAAGCCACTGCCCCACCCCCAACCCCCCCGCGGAGCCAGTCCGATCATGAGCCCTGCCGCATCGCCGAGCCCCACCGTCCCCAAAGTGAGGCGCGTCCGCATCTACACGCGCTTCAGCCATGCGCTTCGAAAGCACCTCTTCGCGTACTGCGCCGCGACAGGGCGTTCTGAGCGCGCGGTCATCGAGGACGCCGTCGCGCGCTACCTGGCAAACCAGGCCAAGGACCCTTCGACCTCAGGTCCCCTCGACCGCCTCGCGCAAGCGATCGACGACGACCGGCGGCTGCGCGAGCGCCAGCACCGCGACCTTGAGCTCCTGTCCGAGGCCTTCGGGCGATTTTTGCGCCTCTGGATGATCGTGCACGGCCCGACGCTCACGCAGCCCGACACGCCCGAGGGCGCCAACACGCTCTCGCAGCAGCGTGCCACCGGGGAAGCCTTCTACAAGAAGCTCGCCGCGGCGATCGCCGACCATTTCCGCCGCGGTCACCGCTTCGTTCATGACTTGCCTGGCCTCGAAGGCAGTCGCTCGGAGCGCGATGGCAAGCCCTGACGCGGCGGCAAGTGACCCCGCTCACGTCCCCTTGTTCGTGGGCCCAGAATCGTCGTGCAGGCCGAGCGCGCGCAGGGCCGCCCTCACCGTCACGCGCTGCTTGCCTGCGGCCTTCGCGATCTGCGAGAGGTTCCCGCGGAAGCGGACGTGGAGCGCCGTATAGAAGCGACGATCAAAGTCTCTCTTGGCTTCGTCGTACATGCCCGACCTGCGCTCTGACTCGGCATGGGTAGCCATCCCGTCCAGCGCCCCGTCGAGTACCAGGTGCTCGCCGTCGGATTCCACCAGCGCGGCTTGAACGATCGTTCGGAGCTGGCGAACGTTGCCTGGCCAGCTGTACGCCCGAAGCACCGACAGGCTCGCCTCGTCCACCTTCATATGCGGGCGTTCGAGCTGCTGCAGGATGTCCGCGATCAGGAGCGGCAGGTCGTCCACTCGCTTGCGCAGCGGGGGGATCTCGACGGTCACCTGCGCCATGCGAAAATAGAGGTCCTCTCGAAAGGTGCCTCGGTTAACCGCGTGGCGAAGATCCACGTGCGTCGCGAAGAGGGTGCGTACGTTCACCTTGCGGCAGCGGCCCGTTCCCACCGGCCGAACCTCTTGGTTTTCGAGCACGCGCAGCAGCTTCGCCTGCATCGCCGCCCTCATCTCGCCGACTTCGTCGAACAGCAGCGTCCCGCCATCGGCCTCGACGAAGACGCCGTCGTTGGCACGGTCCGCTCCCGTGAACGCGCCTCGTACGTGCCCGAACAGCTCGCTCTCCAGCAGGGTATCGGCCATCGCAGCACAGTTGACGGGGACGAAGCGCTTGTCGCGCCGGGGGCTTGCGGCGTGAATCGCCTGCGCGACGAGCTCCTTGCCGGTTCCGGTCTCGCCCTGGATGACCATCGACATCGAGGTCGACGCGTAGCGCTGGAGCTTGGCAAAGAGCTCGACCATTTCGGGCGTCTTCCCGATGAGTCCCCCGAAGCGCTCGGGCGCCTTGATCTGAATGTCGTGCGCCGGCTCTGGAACAAAACGAAGTCGCTTTTCGCCGCAATAAAACTCGCACAAGCCCGTCAAGTACACTTCGACAATCGAGGCTTCGCCGATGAACGTGCCGTTGAGCGAATTGAGATCGACAACGTGAACGCCCCTTGGAGTCGCCTGCACTTCCGCATGCACGTTGCTCACCGTGGGATCATCGAGAACCAGCGCGCAGCGCTGGGAGCGCCCGATGTGCAGACGATCCATGCCGACCGGAACGCTTGCGGTCTCGCCTACGACCTCGATGCGCCCACCCCGCAGGGAAAGGACGTGGGTCTCCCGAGGTACCGTCGGGAACGTTTCGTCTGCATCGACGTCAGCGGCCATGTCCACCTAACCTACCCATTGCCCCGCGCCGGCCACCTTCGGGGCGACGGTCCACGGTCCGTTCGACGATGCGCTCCCGCCCCAGTGTTCTGCGGGATGGTGGATCGCCATCGCGTCCAGCGTAGCGCACCGCCTCGCGGCGGCGACCCTCGGCGTCACGTCCCGCGTCTGGCCCGAACCCGTTCGAGCTTCGCGACGTCCGCCACGTCCCGCGCTCCGCCGGCGGCCTCGCTTGGTCGCGGTGAGGTACTCCAGCGCGGTCACGCGAATCGGAAGCCCTTCCCAGCTCCGGGACCGCGTTCCTCAGCACGTCGGCCATCGAAACGCCGTCGATGATTCAGAGGGCAAGCACGCGAACGTTGCGGAAACGGTGATCGCGCAAGCGAAGCGGCCGAGGTCCTCGAAGTCTTACGTCTCCCTGACCTGCCACCCGCGTCGACGCTTACCAACGGCCTTGCTTCGCTGTACGATCACAACGAGCATGAGACTGGCGCAAGGTGCGCGCAGTTTAACATGCAATTTCCATATCTTACGTGTGCGGTCCGCCGCCGATGGGAAGCTCTCTACCAGGCTTGCGCTCTGCGACGACGCGAATGTTTTGGTCTCGGCGATGGGAGACGCGAACTCCGCCCTCTTGCCTTGAGCCGGGCCATACGAAATGGTAACTCGCCATCGCCGTGTCGAGCCCAGAGCAGAAGCTTACGATGTTCGTAACCACGGTCGTAGCGAGCCTGGCCTGCATCTTGTTCGGCAATCAAGCCTTGTACCCGATCGCCACCGGGCTTTCGGCGCACGGTGAAAAGGGCCAAATCTGGGCCGCGCTTCAGCGACTTCACGCTCTACCCAGCGAGTACAGGCCGGCCATGGGGCTCATACCCGGCGAGGCACTCGAGCGCGCCATTCGTCGCGCGGAGGTCCACTTCCTGAACCATCCCAAGGTTCTGGTCCTCGGGCAGAGCCCCGTCGATCACTTTGGCTCGACGGCGTTCCGGGAGCCGTCGCGCTTCTTCAATGGGTACATTTCCAGCTCGACTTTCGGCGACCAGCGCGAGCTCTTCAACGAGAACGCCCTCGCCAACGGCGTGCCGGATCTCGTTCTCCTCGGTGTCAGCGACCTGGTGCTCGCGACCACCAGCCGGTCGGAACCTCCGTACGAAGAGGCTTCAGCTTCGAAGGACGACGGCGTCGGCCCCTGGTACGAGAACGTCGACAGCCTTCTCAGCTACCCGCAGACCAAGATGAGCTTCGTCGTCCTCTCGGGCATGCTCGGTAAACCGGCCGTGCAGGGAGATGAGGAGAATACGCCTTTCCCCATCAGCTTCGCGACGAGCCCCAGCGACACCTGGCGCAATTTGCAGGACGGAAGCCGCGTTTTTCGCCTCGAGGAGCCGGATGGGAAAGTCAATCCCATTCCAGGGTTCGTCTTCGAGTGTATCTCCGCGGGGCGGAGTCTGAGCCGTCCCTACGTCCAGATCTTGGCCGACACGCTGGACGCGATGCGCGCCGCGGGCGCACGAGTCATCGTGTTCGCGCCCCCGCGCTTCCCCTCGTCGATCACCTGCGACAACTCGAAGGACGCCTTCTTGCACGCCATGGAATCGGCGGTACGTCCCGTCGTGGAGGCCCGAGGCTTCGATTACTGCAATCTCACGACAGAAGCCGTGGCGATCGGATGCGACCTGAACGATTTCATCAATAGCCCGCACTTCGGGCGACACTGCGCCAACAAGGTTCTGAAACGTCTCGCCGACGGCTGCGCGAAATCGTATGGGCCACTCCTCCGGTCGCTCTTGAGGCCGGAGGTGCTCGAGCGGTAGCCAGTCCTCTCCTTTGGCTCCAAGTCGATCGAGCGATGACCATCACCTTCGGCCAGTTGAGAAAGAACGCGAAGCGCGACTACGCGGCCTTTCCGCTCGTGCGATTGGCGCTCCTCGGCGACTCACCCACCCAATTTTTCGCTTCTGCGCTTCGCGGATACGCTTACGAAGCGTCGCTCGATCTCGACGTCTTCGAGGCCGACTTCGACCAAGTCGATCGCCAGATCCTGGACCCGTCCTCCGAGCTCCACGAGCGTTCCTCGCAGTACGTCGTCGTGTTCGAAGCCGTTCCGAAGCTGTACGCGACGTTCGCACGACAAGAGCCGTCACGACGGGCGGGTTTCGCGCGAAACTACATCGAGCGGGTGCGTGGGCTCGTCGAGCAGCTGGCGTCCCGCAAGTGCCACGTCATCTGGTGCAATTTCGCCGGGCCGGCCTCCGACGTCTTCGGGAACTTCGCGAACAAGACCGAGTTTTCCTTCACGTACCAGCTCCGCCTGATCAACGTCGAGTTGATGAGGCTCGCCGCTGAGGCGAAGAGCATGTCCATCTGCGACATCTCGGCCATCCAGAACGAGATGGGTCGCGCGCGCATGTTCTCGCCCACGACCTACGTGACCACGGGGGTAGTGTTCGAGCTCGAGGCCTGGGTGCCCATCGCGAAGAGCGTGATCGACATCGTCGCTACGCTCTGCGGGCGCGTTCGCAAGGCGCTCATCTTGGATTTGGACAACACGGTGTGGGGTGGGGTCATCGGAGACGACGGCGTCGAGGGCATCCAGATCGGCACGCTGGGGGTCGGGCGGGCGTTCACGGATCTGCAGACGTGGGCAAAGCAACTCAAGGAGCGCGGCGTTGTCCTGGCCGTATGCAGCAAGAACACCGAGTCCATGGCGAAGGAGCCGTTCGAGACGCACCCCGAGATGGTTCTACGGCTCGAGGACATCGCCGTGTTCGTGGCGAACTGGGAGAACAAGGTCGACAACATTCGGTACATCCAAAGCGTGCTCAATATCGGCTTCGATTCCATGGTTTTTCTCGACGACAATCCGGTCGAGCGTGGAATGGTGCGCTCCGGGATTCCCGAGCTCATCGTCCCAGAGCTTCCGTCCGATCCGGCCGATTATGTCCCCTTCCTTGGCGCATTGAACCTGTTCGAAACGGCCACGTTTTCGGAGGAGGACGCGCTTCGGACGCAGCAATATCGTGAGGACGCCGGTCGTGTGGCATTCCAGAAGACTTTCGCGAACGAAGGCGAATACCTCGCGAGTCTCGACATGGTGTCCGAGGTCAGCGGCTTTACCGCCTTCAACACGCCGCGTGTCGCCCAATTGTCGCAGCGGTCGAACCAATTCAACCTGCGCACGGTCCGCTATACGGATCGCGACATCGAGGAGATCGCGCGCGACCCGCGGCAGACAGGCCTCGCCTTCACCCTTGACGACAGGTTTGGCGCGCACGGGCTCATCTGCGTGGTGATCCTGAAGTGGGAGCCCCTCGGTGCGGCGTTCATCGACACGTGGCTCATGAGTTGCCGCGTACTGAAGCGAGGCATGGAACAGTTCGTCCTCAACGCCGTCGTCGATTTTGCGCGCGCACACGGCTGCTCCGAGCTCGTCGGCGAATACGTGGCGACGCCCAAGAATGCCTTGGTCAAAGACCACTATCGCCATCTTGGATTCGCACCCGCGGGGGAGCGCTGGGTGCTCCCGCTCGGTTCGTTTGTGCCGGCACGGGTCCACATCCGCAACAAGGACGACAATGACTAAGGACGAAATTCTCTGGGAAGTCACGCTGCTATTTCGCGACACGCTCGACGTTCCGAACCTCGTCCTGCGCCCGGAGACGACCGCGAAAGACGTCGAGCAGTGGGACTCGCTGACGCACGTGGAGCTCGTCGCAGCCGTCGAAAAGCACTTCAAAATACGGTTCGATTCGAGAACCGTCCAGCGCTTCAAGAACGTCGGAGAGATGTGCGACGCGATCGCGCGCGGCAGCTGAGATGCTCTTCAATTCTCTCGCGTTCCTTCTCCTTTTCTTCCCGGTGACGACGCTGGTCTACTGTGCGCTGCCGCACCGCTTTCGGTGGGCGTGGCTGCTGGGCGCGAGCTGCTACTTTTACATGAGCGCCGTTCCTGTCTACATCTGCATTCTCGGACTCACGATCACGGTCGACTTCGTCGCGGCGTTGAAGATCGAGGCATCGCAAGGGCACGCGCGGCGCGTTTATTTTGGCATCAGCGTCGCCTCGACGGTCCTCATTCTGTTCGTGTTCAAGTACTTCAATTTCGTGAACGACAACGTCGCGGCCTTGGCCCGTGCCATCGGGTGGAACTATTCAATCGGGGCGCTGAGGCTCGCGTTGCCGCTCGGCCTCAGTTTCCACACGTTTCAGAGTCTGGCCTATGTCATCGAGGTCTACCGGGGCGAACAAAAAGCGGAGCGGCACTTCGGGATCTACGCGCTCTACGTGATGTTTTACCCGCAGCTCGTTGCAGGGCCCATCGAGCGACCCCAAAATTTGCTCCACCAGTTCCGCGAGGAGCACGTGGTCGACGCGCGCCAGGTGCTCTTGGGTATCCGGCGAATCGTGTACGGGCTGTTCAAGAAAGTCATCGTCGCCGACTCGCTGGCGCGGTACGTGGACGCGGTTTACGCCAACCTTCCCAAGCAATCGGCCCTGCCTGTGGCGTTGGCGGCGGTGGCCTTTTCCATCCAGATGTACGGCGACTTTTCCGGATACAGTGACATTGCGGTCGGGACGGCGCAGACGATGGGCTTTCGGCTCATGGAGAACTTCGAGCGGCCGTTCCTGGCGAGCTCGTTGTCCGAGTTTTGGCGACGCTGGCATCGGTCGTTGTCGACATGGTTCAACGACTACGTCTTTTTGCCGCTGCACACGAGCTTGCGCGATTGGGGGAAAGCCGGGCTCGTCGTCGCCATCATGACGACGTTCGTCCTGAGCGGCGTTTGGCACGGAGCCGCGTGGACGTTCGCGGTGTGGGGGGGCCTTCACGGGGTGGCGCTCGTGTGCGAGGCGCTCACGCGACGATGGCGCAAGCGGTTCGCCTCGCTCGTCGGCAAGAAGGCAGACGAGTGGATCGGCCTGGTTTCGACGTTCGCGTTCGTCACGTTCGCCCTCATCTTCTTCCGGGCGCGGAGCTTTGCCGAGGCGTGGAGGGCCATCGTGACGATCCTGGAGCACAAGGTCACGCTGAGCGCGAAGGTCCTTTGCGCGGGGCTCGAACCATCGACGCTGATGTTTTCGCTGGGATGCATCGGTGCGCTCGCGTTGTCGTATCGGCTGCCGAACGCGTTTCGCTCGCAAAGCGAGCCCGCATGGTTGCAAACGGCGACGCTGGCTGTCGCCTTTGTCTTCGTGGTGCTCCACTTGAACCTGACGTCGCGCTTCATTTATTTTGCATTCTAATCTAATCTGACGTGCTGCACGCTTGGTCGAGTGCCGTCAGGAGCTTCGCGTTTGCCGTCGCTTGGCCCCACCCGCGTCGACCGCGTGCTCGGAGTCTCATCTCCGGGCCCTTCTCTTTGCGGCGATTGTGCCGATCGTCGTGAACCGCACGGCCTGGGGCCGGCTAGACGGGGCGGGCTGGACCGTTACGCATCGGCTGACGTCTTTCTGCATCCCCCGGCACTGCGCTACGCGCGTGGTGGGAGGGCCGTGACGTCGAGCCCCGCGCACTTGCAGGGCACCGAGTAGCACGCCGCCCTAGACGCAGACGACCGAGCGCTGCGCACGTGAAGGGGGCCTTCACGACGCTGACGGAGCACATGCCGAGCGCTCACCGCGCGCACGCCGAGTGGACGCCCTCGCGCATCGTGTCGTGGGCGGGCAAGGTGGGCGCGGCGACTCGCGACCTGTGCGAAGCAATCCTCGCCGAGCGTCCGCACCCCGAGCAGGGCTCCGCTCCTGCCTGGGCATCCTGCGGCTCGGCAAGCGCTACGGCGAGGTCCGCCTCGAAGCGGCATGCAACCGGGCGCTGCGCGTGAAGGCGCGCTCGTACTGGCACGTCGAATCGATCCTCAAGAATGGACTCGATCGCGTGGCGACGCTCGACGAGCAGACGACGCTCTCGCTCACGCACGAGAACGTGCGCGGGCGCGACTACTACCACTGAAGAAGGAGAAGACATGCTGACCGAACCGACGATCGAAAAGCTTCACGCGTTGCTTGCGCGCTCGCCCAGCAAGCGTGCCGCACCGGCTTCCGCGCTCTACCGGCGGATGCTGCGATTGCTCGAGGAGCTCGCCCTCGCGCACGCGGACGGCACGTACAGCCGCCTGCTCGGTCGCCTCGCGAAGATCGACGTGCTCTTGCTCGACGACTGGGGCGTCGCGCCGCTGCGGGATCAAGAACGGCGGGACATGCTCGAGATCTTCGACGACCGCCACGGCGTGCGGTCGGCAATCCTCACCAGTCAGTTGCCCGTCGAAAAGTGGCACGACCTACGTTGCCGATCCGACGATCGCGGATGCGCTGCTCGACCGCGTCGTCCACAACGCCCACCGCATCAAGCTGAAGGGACCGTCCCGAAGAAAGCCGGACGGCCTGACCGCCCCCTCGAACACGCCAACCAAGCCACGTCGCTTCGCTCCGACTGGGCGACCACGATGGCCGATCCGCGCGATCACGATGCGCCGATCTGGGCGATCACGATGGGCGGAATCCGCACCTCGGACTGTGAGCGGCTTCCGGGATGGTCCCGGCGGGGTCCCCCTCGACCTTCATGCAGCCCTTTTCGGTCACGCGGTAGCAGGAGCGCAGGATAGCAATTACGTCGTGCCACCGGGAGTTCACTTGACAGCCAGGCCCGCAAGGGTGGACATGTAGCGCGTTCCAGCGAAACAAGGGGGGACCATGGTTTTTCTCGTGGCGTAATTTTATCATCAAGGAAAAAGGAGCCAAGAATGAAGCATTCACTTCAGGTCGCGACAATCGTCATTGGGCTTCTCGGATTCGGACGGGAGGCGCGAGCCCAGTGGTCCTATTGCAATAGCGGCACCGCGTACAATGGCACCTGCTATGAAGGAACCTCGACAAGTGGCTGGACCAATATTTCTGCGACATCGACGGCCGGGAACGCCGTAATTGGTGCAGACACGTCGTCCGGCAATGGGGTCTGGGGCCAAAGTCAGACCGGTATCGGCGTGATTGGATCCAGCGATACCACCGATTCGGCACCGACGTTGAAGATTGGTGTCTTTGGCGAGGCCAATAGCAGTAGCGGTGCGGCTGTCTATGCCCACAACGTCTCCACCTCCACTGGAACAAACGACTGGGGAGTCTATGGACTTTCTGACAATGCGTGGGGGGGTACTTCCAGACTAGTGGCGGGACGGGATATGGCGGCCTTTTCGCAGGCGCGGGCAACAATGGTGAGTGGGCAGCATACCTGGCGGGCAATATTCAGGTTACCGGAACGCCTTATTGTTCAGGTTGCACGGCGTTCACGAACAACTCGGATATCCGCTTGAAGAAAAATGTCCAGCCGCTTGCAGGAGCGCTCGACCGCCTCCTGCAGCTTCGTGGAGTGACCTTCGAATGGAAGGATCCATCTGAACATGGGAATCATGTCGGCCCACAACGAGGCTTTATCGCACAAGAGGTAGAGAAAGTGATCCCTGAGTGGGTGGGCGTCGATGGCAAGGGATTCAAGACGCTTAATCTCACTGGCATGGAGCCTATGGTCGTCGAGAGCCTGCGAACGCTCAAGGCAGAGAACGACGAGCTTCGGGACCGCGTCAAGGCTCTCGAAGCCGGCAGTCGACCGCGTACAGCAGGTCTTGGTGAGGGGGGCGTTGGGGTAGGTCTCGGCCTCCTGCTCGCTCTCGGGGCCTACGCAGTATCGCGCCGCCGTTTGGCTTCCCGTACCGCAGCGTAGACCGATCGGAACGCTCGTGGGCACGGGCGGCTTGCGTTTGTGTGATGGCGCCGCTCAGAAAGTGATCCAAACGCCGCTCGGAAACTGATCCACCCGGCATCGACGTCGCGGGTACGCCCGCGAGGAGGATGCTCCGGATGGATCAGGTTCATGTGGTTCGGCACAAGGTGCTGGTGGAGGGCCGTTCGGCCCGTTGGGTGGCGCGCGAGATGGGGGTCTCGCGCAACACGGTGAAGCGGTACCTGTCGCAGGCGGCGCCGACGCGGGTGGAGCGGCAGGCGCGGGGTCGGCCGGTCCGGGAGAAGGCCGGGGCCCGGCTGGAGGCACTCCTGGTGGAGTCGCCGCAGTGGACGGGCGGCAAGCAGCGGCTGACGGCCAGCCGGCTGCACCGCATGCTGCTCGCCGAGGGATTGACGATCGGCATCACGACGGTGCGGCGAGCCGTAGCCGAGTGGAAACGTCGGCGCCGCGAGGTGTTCGTGCCGCTGGTCTATCCCGCGCGAGCGCATCGCCATGGTGGTCCATCGCGCCAGGAACTTCTCCGCCCACAGGCCGGAGGAGTAGTTCCAGAAGCGCTGGAACTGTTCCTTGAGCAGGCAGGCACGCACCGAGCGGAGATTGATCCGCAGCAGCTCGCGTAGGCGTCCCCGGTCGTCGGTGGACATGTTCTCTCGACGGTTGAGCAGCAGCCACCGCGTCTTGGTGAGCATTGCGGGGCGACCGGCGGCTCGCAGGCTGCGCACCTCCCCTCGTCGCACCTTGTCGACGGCCTCGTGCAGGAGCTTGGTGACGTGGAAGCGGTCGAGTACATGGACGGCCGTCGAGCAGCGATGGCGCACGACGTTGCGGAACGCCTGCCACATGTCGCTGGCGACGAACACGATCGCCTTGGAACGCTCTTGGCCCAGCATGTCGAAGAAGCCGTTGAAGGACCCGACCGTGCGGTCGCGAGCCACGTGCGGCAGGCGCTTGCAGCGGTGGTCGATCTGGTAGACGAGCGTGAGGTACTTGTGCCGCTTTTTCCAGGCGAATTCGTCGACGCCGATGGACACGACTCCGTCGAGATTGCGGTGCGCCAGCCCCCAGACAACGGCGTGCTCGACGCACCGGAAGACGGTGTCCCAGGTCGAGTGGAAGCGCTTGGCCACCTCGCGCCACGACAGCACCTTCGCCCAGCTTGCGAGAAAACCAGGCGAGCGCGTGGGTCGTCTGCATCTTGCCTGCCGCCCACGGCACCGCCTCGACGGTGACGCCGCAGCGCCCGCACTCGACCCGGCGCATGGTGTACACCAGGAACACGGGCAGTCCCCAGAGCGGTACGAAGCCGAAGAAGCGCGAGTCGAGCACGTCGTAGCCAGGCCGCTTCTGGAAGCAGGTCGAGCAGACGCCACGCCTCCCTCGACGTGGGCGAACGTGGACCCAGAGCGAAGGGCGGGCTCGCGTGCCCTTCCAGCGCACCTTCTCGTAGACGAAACCGGGCGCCGGGTGGAGGCGGCGCAGGATAGATTCGATGTGCATCGTGTGGGTTGTCGTGGCCTGAACAACCTGGCTTCTCGCACGATGCACCCTTCACTCGCTAGGCCTCGGCGTCCCCCGATGGCTTCACGCACGCAGCGCCGCGAGAGCGCCGCTACGCGTGCCGCTCACGCCGATCGCACGCCCACAGATCTTGCGGAAGAGCCTCAAAAATAGGGATGATCCGCCGACGCAATGGGCAGCGATCGCTCTGGGACGCAGTGCTCTTCGGGGCTCCGGACCCGCGCAAGCTGATGGAGCCGGCGCTTCAGCGCATTGACGAGCTGCTCGACGACGAGGCGTTGGTCGACGGTGTGCTGGAGGCGATGCGAGGTCGGTTTGCGCAGAGCGGCCGTCGCGGGCGGTACGGCACGCCTGCGGAGGTAGCGCTGCGGATGTTGGGTAAGCCGTTCACAAGTGACGTGTGGAGGAGGGGCAACGGGCGTGGCACGCGAAGGGTCGAGGAGATCCGCCGCTCATGCCCACCAGGTTCACGAGTCCGTCGTTCGACCGTCCTCGCTGGACGGAGCAGGACGCCCGCAACGCGCTCGCCGCGCTGCAACGCTCTGGCAAAGCCGTTAGCGTTTTCGCTGCGGAGCAAGGTCTCGATCCTCAGCGCCTCTACTCGTGGCGGCGCCGGCTCGGCAGGGCCGAGCCTACAACGTTCCAGGAAGTCATCGTCCGCCCGGCCTCACGGATTTCGGTCACCGATGGTGAGGCTCCGTTCGAGCTCGTGCTTGCCTCGGGTGTCATCGTTCGCGTGCCGACATCGTTCAATGCCGCGGCTCTGGAGCGCCTGCTCGAGGTTCTGCGGACCGGCGCGTGCTGAGCCTTCCGCCGAGCGTACGCCTCTTCGTGGCGACGCAGCCGGTCGACGGACGCAAAGGCCCCGACAGCCTGATGGCGCTCGTGCGTGATGTGCTCCGGCACGATCCGCTGTTATGTGGCGCGGCTGCATATGTGGCGTGATCGGCGCCTGCGCTGGCCTTGACGGAAGGGGCCGCGTGTCGCCGCCACATATTGCGTGATGTCGTCCCTCCGCAGCCGGAATGACTCCGGCGCCAAGTGGAGGTCAAGACATGCTCGAGTCATTTTTCAAATACCCTGGGGTCCTCAGCCGGATGCGCCGAGGATGACCCACGTGCGCGCCGCGAGGGCCGGGTCTCCGGCTGTTTGCGCGACGATCTCGGGCCCGTGCGTCTCCAAGATCGTCTCCAAGAACCGGGTCGACGGCGGGGGAAATCAGTGGACGGGAGAGGACTGCGCGTTCGGCCGAAACTCCAAGATTGTCGAACCTTGGGGACGAAAGACGGGCGGCATCGCTTAGTTACGAAATGCCGCATGCCAAGGTTCGAAACCTATCGCGCCTACAAAGAAAAGCCGGAAAATAAGCCGGTTCGTGAGCGTCGGTCAGCCGCTCACCTTGTGCTGTCCCTCCATGCTGTCCCTTTTGCTGTCCATCCCGGGGCCGCTGCTGTCCGCCCTGGCCATAGCCTGCGGCTCCCGCACCCGCCGCTGAACGCGGGTGAGGTCGATGATGCGGGCGATGGCCGACTCCTGCTCGTGGCCGCGAGCCGTCGAGTAGCGCTGCTGCATCTGATCGGTGAGGTGGCCCGAGATGCTCCGGACGACGACGTTGGCGACTTGGGCTTCGCGCATCGCGTCCTGAAACGAGCGTCGCATCGCCTTCGGCGAGATCTGCTTGGTGAGCCCCATGGCCTTCGCGATGGTGTGGAACGGTTTCGCGAGGGCCGAGTTGCTCCGGAAGCCGCCCGTCTCCGAAGGGAAGAGGAGCTCGCTGCGCTCCATCTCCCGGGTGACGAGCTGCTTGTCGACGTGCCAGCGCAGGACCGACATCACGAACTCGGGGACCTTGATGACTTGATGGTGGTTGGTCTTCGTCATCTCCATCACCTGGCCCTTGATG
>Ga0302325_10015012_pt1 | contig 16486 bp, 18 predicted proteins | sample Palsa_T0_2_FD_201948 | JGI IMG/M metagenome (GOLD analysis project Ga0302325, IMG submission 201948) | Peat permafrost microbial communities from Stordalen Mire near Abisko, Sweden - Palsa_T0_2 | ecosystem: Environmental > Terrestrial > Soil > Palsa > Peat permafrost | place: Sweden: Abisko... | reverse complement strand
GTGAAGCTGGTGGTGAAGGAGCCGACGCTCTGAAGGCCCACGGAAAAGCAGATGTCGGCGACCGAGCGGTCGGTGGTGCGCAGCAGCGCCGCGGCGCGCTCCAGGCGCCGAGTGAGTAGGTAGGAATGCGGCGGCTCGCCGAACGCGCGGCGAAACTCGCGGCTGAAGTGGGCGCGAGAGAGCTTCGCGGCGCGGGCCAGATCCTCCACGCCGAGCGGCTCGAAATATCGGGCGTCGGCCAGGTCCTTGGCGCGCAGCAAGTGACGTGCGGGCGGGACGAACGCCATGCCGGTGGCCCCTACTTCCCGCTCCCGTCCGCTCCCATGGCCTCCGCCGCCGCAGCCTCCGCCGCGACGAGCTGTTCCTCGACCAGGGCCAGTCCGGAATCCCAGAAGCCAGGATCGGCGAGATCGATGCCGACAATGGCGCCGAGCTCCTCGGGGCTCCGCGACCCGCCGGCGGCCAGCAAGTCGAGGTACCGGGGAACGAACGACTCGCCCTCCTCCACGTAGCGGCGGTACACCGAGAGCGCGAGCAGCTGCCCGTAGGCGTAGGCGTAGACATAGCCCGGCGTGTTGATGAAGTGGGGCACGTACGACCACCACATGCGGTAGCCATCGGTCACCTCGACCGCATCGCCGAGCAGCTCGACCTGCGTCTCGGTCCACAGCTCGTTGATCCGGTCCACCGACAGCTCACCCTCGGCCTGGCGGCGGGTGTGCACGAGATGCTCGAAGCGGTTCATCGCCATCTGCCGGAACACGGTCGCGATCGCTCCCTCGAGGCTCTCGGCGAGCAGGCTGAGCCGAGTCTGCGGGGTTGAGGCGGCGTCGAGCATGCGCCCGAACACGAGCGCCTCGCCGAACACCGAGGCGGTCTCGGCCAGGGTCAGCGGCGTCGACTGGTGGAAGACTCGCTGCGGCTGGGCGAGCGCGGCGTGGAGCCCGTGGCCGAGCTCGTGCGCCATGGTCAGGACGTCCCTCCGGCGGGCGGTGAAGTTGAGCATCACGTACGGGTGGACGCTCGGGACGGTGTAGGCGCAGAACGCCCCGCCGCGCTTGGTGGGACGGACCGGGGCGTCGATCCAGCGCTCGTCGAAGAATCGCCGCGTGACGTCACCGGCGACGGGCGAGAACGACGCGTAGGTGTCAAGCACCAGCTCGCGCGCCTCGCCGAAGCCGAAGGTCACGTCTTCGGCGATCACCGGCGCCGAACGGTCGTAATCCGCGAGCTTCGGCAATCCGAGCAGCCGCGCCTTCAGCGCATACCAGCGTTGGGGGATGTCGTAGCGCCGGCGGACCGCCTCGATCAGCGCCAAGACCGACTCGTCGGATGCCTCGTTCGACAGGTTGCGGCTGGCCAGCCAGTGGGGGTAGCCGCGCAGACGGTCCTCTACGGCCTTGTCGTGAAGCAGTGTGTTGTAGATGAAGGACCGGGTGCGCAGACCCGGCTCGAGCGCCTCGGAGACCGCCTCGGCGGTGGCGCGACGGATGTCGCGATCGGGTGACTGCATGCGGCTGAGCGCGACGTCGAGCTTGATTTCCTCGCCGTCGAGCGCGACGTTGAGCGCCGACGTCAGCTCGCCGAACAGGCGTCCCCACGAGGCCTGGCTCGAGATCGCCTTCTCCGCCAGAATCTTCTCCTCTGGCTCGGAGAGCAGGTGGGGCCGGTACCGGCGCACGCTGCGCAGGTAGTGGGCGCTGAAGGCGAGCTCGTCAGCCCGCAGGAGCTCGTCGGTGTGCGCGTCGTCAAGCGCAGCCCACTCGAGCTCGAAGAACAGCAGTTTTGTCTCGATCTGCGTTCCGCGTTCCTGCACGCGCTGGAGCAGCGCTCCTCGCTGAGGGTCGGCGGTGTCGGTGGAGAATCTGAGCGAGGCGTACGACGCGGCGCGCCCGGCCAGCTCATGGATCGTCTCGAGCTGACGCATGGCGGTGGCCAGCTCGGCGCTGTCGAGTTCGGCCAGTCGCCCTGAGTAGGTGGTCGCGAACTCATCGGCGAGCTCGATCGCGCGGTCGAGCTGGCGCTCCACGCCGGCCTGGCCTTCGCCTTCCACGAGCGGGTCGAGGTCCCATTCTGTGCTCTGGAGCTCGGGGTCGGCGAGCAGTTCGGCGGCGGTAGTCATGAATTGGAGGTTATTACTGGCGGCCTGCGGCCGCTTGTCTGTGCTATGCCCGCCGGCGGGCGGAAACCCGGCAGCCGCCCGGGTTCAGCGGTCCGGTCAACTGGAAGACCGAGATCACCTGGTGGTGCGAGACGTGGCGCAGGATCAGCCGGGCGGCTGGGTCCGAGGCCGTCCAATCACCCTCCGGCGAATAGTCCAGCGCGTGCGGGTTCCACGGGTTCCGCGCCGGCGTGGTGACGACGTAGCGGTAGTGCCCCCCGTCGACCGCGGTGCGCCAGGCGCGGCAGCTTCGGATCGGCGTAAACGAGCCGTGCGGGCCGTGGTGGGCGATGTACTGAACGCGATTGGAGTCGTCGAGGCCGAACAGCGGGTAGGAGAAGAAGCCTCCGAACGTGCCGACCAGCGCGATCCGCGCGTGATGGACATTCCGCGCCCACGCCCACACCGTCGACAGCGAGGAGACGCCCGGCTGGAAGGTGTAGCGACCGCGCAGGTAGTGGCGCTGTCCGACGTATCCGGCCACAGCGACCGCGGCGAGCGCCGCGACCGCACCGCCGACCAGCGCCCCCCGGGCCGGCGGACGACGGGAGAGGGCGATTCCGGCGCCGAGGAGCGCCAGCGCCGCGACGCCGGCGGCGAGCGCGGGGGCGGTGTATCCGGCGCTCCACAGCCGACCCTCGGCGAGGGTGACCGCGAGCAGCAGGGTCAGCACGGCGAGGGTCACGGCCCGTGCGCGCGCGCCGTCGAGCCAGGAGGCGAGCGGGGTCACGGCGAGCGCGAGCGTCAGACCGGGGGCGCCGTAGCGAAGATTGAAGGCGAACCCGGCAGGATCGCCGGCGGGACCGGCGGCGGTCTCGGGAGTGATCAGATAGGCGGCGAGCGAGGCGAGCGCCACCAGCCCGAGCATTTGCGCCGTCCGCTGCGATCGGCCCAACGCGCACACCAGCGGGCCGAGGACGGCCGCGGCGACCACGGCAACCCACCAGGGGCCGAGTCCGGCAGCCAGGCCCGGAGCGTAGAACCGGCTCCAGATGCCCGTGTTGGTCAGGTAGTGCACGATCGCGAACCCGGTCTGCTGTTGAAGCGGTGACGCCGGCGTGGGCAGGATCCCGAGGCCGGCCCACGGCAGCGGGTTGCCGACCGCGATCAGGTTCCGCACGTACCAGTAGCCACCGGCGAGAACGAAGGCCGGGATCCACGCCGCGGCGGCGCGCCCGCGCCGTCCACGGCGCGCCAGGAGAATCGTCCCCACGGTCAGCGCGAGAACCGGCGCGAGCAGGCTCAGCTTGATCGAGACCGCGAGCCCGGCCGCGATCGCGGCGATCACCACGGGCGCCCGCTGGGCCACTCCCGGCGCCCGCTCGGCCACTCCGGGCGCCCGCTGGGCCACTCCCGGCGCCCGCTCGGCCACTCCGCTCACATCCGCGTTGGCGACCAGCGCCACAGCGGCGAGGAGGAAGAAGATGCCGGCGATGTCGTTGGCCGCGGTTCCGCCCTGCGAGATGCGCAGCATCGGTGTCGCGAGGGCGAGCGCCGCCCCCGTCAGCGTCGCCGGGCCGAGGCCGCGCGGATGACCGATGCACCACGCCGCGAGCAGGCTGAGCGATAGCCATCCGAGGTTGATCGCCGGGGACAGCGTGTCCCGCCCGAGCAAAACGATTCCGAGCCCGTGCACGAGCTCTGCGGTCGCCGGATAGAACGCGGTCAGGTACTCGACGTCGGTGAAGCGAAGGCTGGTGATCCGGCCGGTCTGCGCGAACGACGCGGCCCATGGCAGGTGGTACCAGAGCGAGTCGAGGCTGCGGATCCCGATGTCGTACCCCAGCAGGGTCGGTTCGGCCCATTCGGCGAACACGAGCGCCGCGGCGATCAAGGCGACGATCACGGCCGGCGTGCTCGGCCGGGGTGGGCTCGGCAGGTTCGCGGCGCCCGCGCTCGGCGGGACGTCTACGCGCGCCGCGCGTGCGCGCAGCAGGCCCGCCGCGACGACACAGGCCACGACGATCGGACCGAGGCGAAACAGTCCGACGGCGCCGAGCGCTTCGAGGATCCCGATCAGCAGCGCGAGGCCGAGAACGAATTCGGCCAGCCGAGCGGGCGCGCCGCGCCAGTCCGGGAGCACGCGCGCACGCAGCGCCACGGCGCCGACCGCTATCGATGCGCACACCAGCGCCAGCGCGGCGAATCCGAGCGCGTAGCGTCCAACCGTCACCTGCTCATGTCCCCCATCGTCGGTGTAACACTAGGGGCGATGACACCGACGGTGGGTCGCCTGACGAGAGGACTCCTGGCGCCGGTCGCGGTGGCCGTCGCCGTCGCGGGGTGCGGCGGCGATGGGCCGCGCCGTCCGGCGCTGAGCTCGGTTCCGCTCGTCCCGGGGGCCCGCGTGGTCGAACGCACCTACGCCTGCGACCTCGGCGCTGACCCCTACTGCGCACTCGACGTGGTCCTGGCCAACCACGATTACTCCTCCGCGCAGGACCTCGTGGCCGTCGAGCGCCGCTGGCTGAAGCGAAAGGGCTGGCTGCGGGTTCCGGCCCAGACGGGGGATGAGCTGGCCGCCGACTCGCCGGGAGATCGCGTTCGGGTCACCTACACGACCGCCGCGCTGGACCTCAAGGACATCGATCTCGGTTGGATCAAGCGCCCGCACGTGATCACGCTCGCGCTCTCGCGCGCGATCTACGACGGCTCCGCGGCGATGTCGATGATGCTCGAGGCGGGACCTACTTGATCGCCTTGCCCGAAGGGCTCATCACGTACCACAGGCCGCCGTTGAGGTTCAGGCCCTGACCGCTGTGGCTGCCCGGCGAGCCGTCGGCGACGTACGTGTAGAGCGGCCAGCCGGCGTAGGTCACGACCTGGCCGCCCGACGGATCGGGATCACTGCCGAGCAGCGATGCCTTGACCCCGCCGGACGCGCTGGGCTTGTCGCCCGTGGGCAGCGTCACGGGGGGCCAGACTCCGGCGCAGCTGGCCGTGCAGGTGACATGCTTATCGTTGTCAGGCAGGAACTGGTACAGCGTCCTGCCCTGGGAGTCGACGAGCACCGTGCCCAGGCCGGGCTCGTTCTTGGTCGTGATCAGGACGACCGACACGGACTTGGCGGGAGTGGTGGTCTTCGTCGTGCTGGCAGTACTCGGCGACTTCGAACTGCTGCCGCAGGCGGCGACGACAAGCACGCTCGCGAGGAGCGGGATCGACAGCTTCTTCATCGGGGCGTTTCTCCTTCTGCCGGCACAGCCGTGGACACGGTGACCCGTACGTGGATCGCGTACGTGGATCGGCGCCGATCCTACCTCTGGCGCGTCGGATGAGCGGCCGCGAGTTGGCCCCTAACTGAATCGAAACGGCCTATGCGCGCGGCTGTACCTCGAGGCGGCCGTCGGCGCCGACCGCGACCGCGCTCCGACCCGCGAGCAGATCTCGCAGGTCTGCCCCCACCAGCTCGCGGCGCCATCCGGAAAGCGTTCGCACCGACGGCTCGGGATCGCCGCGACGAGCCGAGGCGACGATCTGATCGAGCTCCGCGCGCGAGGTGATCAGCTCGTAGGCCAGGCCGGCATCGAGCCCGCGCGCGCGAATCAGAGACTCGGCGAGGGCGATCAGGGGCGCGTCGCCGGACTCCGAGATTCCGCGCCGGTCCTCGCGGGGGATTGGAGGCAGCTCAGCCCCCCGCTGGAGCGCCGCGATGATCGCCTCCCCGCGGCGGCGGATGTTCGAAGGATGGATGCCGCGAATCTGCTCGAGCGCACCGACGCTGGCGGGCCTGCGCTTGGCGACCTCGACCAACGCGGGATCCGCCAGCACCGAGCCGACCGGTCGGTCCTCTTCGGACGCCGTCCGCTCCCGCCATGCTGCGAGCTCACGCGCGATCGCCCGCGCGCGCGCGTCCAGCTGCCCGATCCGCGGTAACCGTTCCCATGCCGTCTCGGGATCGCGCTCGTCGGTGGCCGACTCGAGCAGACGACACTCCTCGCTTGCCCACTCCAGCCGTCCGGACTCCCGTAGCCGCGACTGGATCTCGTCGCTCAGCTCGAGCAGGTGGACGACGTCCTCGCGCGCGTAGCTGAGCTGCTCGGCGGTCAACGGGCGCTGGTTCCAGCGCGTGTAGCTCGCGGTCTTGCCGACGCGGCGGCCGAGGATCGAGCCGAGCAGGTTGCCGTAGCCGGCCTGGGCGCTCGCGCCGACGAAGCCGGCGGCGATCTGGGTATCGAAGAGATTGTGTATCTCGGTGTTCCACGTGCGGCGGAGAATCGCGACGTCCTGGCGCCCCGCGTGGAGCACGACCTCGATCTCGGGGTCGGCGAGCAGCTCGGCCAAGGGCGTGACGTCGACGTCGCGCAGGGTGTCGATCAAGACGATCTGCGGCTCCTCGCCGGTGCCGGCGTCCACGGCGACCTGGACCAGGCACAGGAGCGCGCGATAACGGCCCTCCGACATGAACTCGGTGTCGATGCCGAGACGACCGGAAGCCCGCGCCGCAGCAGCGATGTCAGCGACGTCATCCGAGGCACCGAGAGGGGGGATCTCCCCACGCTCCATCGGGAGACCCTACCCCGAGGGGCAAGTTTCGGCGCTTAACCGACCGCGCTGGTAGGATTTAGTTCGATGATCTTTTCCTCGAAAGCCGAGTACGGAGTTCGCCTGATGGTCGAGCTCGGCCGCCAGTCGCCCGAGCATCCGACGAGCCTGAAGGCGGTGGCGGAGGCCGAGGGCCTCCCGCTTGCCTACCTCGAGCAGGTCGTGGCCCGGCTTCGCAAAGCGGGACTTGTGATGAGCGCCCGGGGCGCACACGGCGGCTACTGGCTCGCCCGCGCACCGCAGGAGATTTCGATGGACGAAGTGGTGCAGGCGCTCGAGGGAGCGATCGCCCCGATGGAGTGCTTCGTCAACGAGCACACCGAGCGCGTGCTCTGCTCACACGAGCCGGACGCGGGCCGGGGATGCGCGACCAAGCTCCTGTGGACGCGGGTGCAGGGAGGGATCATCCGCTCCCTGCAGCAGACCACTCTGGCCGACCTGGTCGAGTTCTCCCGGCGCGGCGAAGTGGTGGCACCGGCCGGCGCCGTGGTGGCCTCGGTCGAAGCTCCGGCGCTGGTCCCTTCCAACTTGAACTGAAAGCGGAGATGGCAGACCTAGAAATCAGAAACCTTCACGTCACGGCCGGAGACAAGCAGATCCTCCGCGGCCTGAACCTGACCGTCGACAAGGGCGAGATCCACGCCCTGATGGGCCCCAACGGCTCGGGCAAGTCGACCCTGGCAAACGCGATCATGGGCCACCCCAACCTCACCGTGACCGATGGCCAGATCATCTTCAAGGGCGAGGACATCACCGAGGCCGAGCCCGACGAGCGCGCGCGGATGGGGCTGTTCCTGGCCTTCCAATACCCGGTATCGGTCCCCGGAGTGACGGTGACCAAGTACCTGCGCACCGTGATGAACGCGCACCGCGACGCGCACGGCGAGGAGCCGATCTCGCTCAAGGACTTCCGGCGCACCGTCGAGGCGGCGATGGCGCTGACCGAGGTCCCGAAAGAGTTCTCGAGCCGCTATCTCAACGAGGGTTTCTCGGGCGGCGAGAAGAAGCGGATGGAGATTCTCCAGCTGGCGCTGCAACGGCCCGAGATGGCGATCCTCGACGAGACCGACTCCGGACTCGACATCGACGCGCTGCGCGTGGTGGCCAACGGCGTCAACTCGGTCGCCGGGCCCGACATGGGCGTGCTGATCATCACCCATTACCAGCGAATCCTCCACTTGGTGCAGCCGAGCCATGTGCACGTGATGTTCCACGGTCAGATGGTCAAGCAGGGCGGCCCGGAGCTCGTGACCGAGCTCGAGGCCAAGGGCTATGGGTGGATCCGCGAGGAGATCGAGGCGGCGGCGTGAGCGGGGTGACGACGTGAGCACGACGGCCTCTCTTCCTGACCTGTCCTCGGAATTTCCCGTCCTACGCCGGGAGATCAAGGGGCGTCCGCTCGTATACCTGGACTCGGGCGCGACCTCGCAGACCCCGCAGCCGGTGATCGACGCGATGACCCACTACTACACGCATTCGCGGGCGAGCATCCACCGCGGCGTGTACGCCCTGGCGGTCGAGGCGACGGACCTGTACGAGGGTGCACGCCAGCGGATCGCCGACTGGCTCGGGTCGACGGCCGAGGAGACGATTTTCACCTCCAACGCCACCGCGGCGATCAATCTCGTCGCGCACAGCTGGGGCCGGGAGAACGTGCAGCCGGGCGATCTCGTGGTGCTGACCCAGATGGAGCACCACGCGAACATCGTGCCCTGGCAGCTGGTGTGCCAGGAGCGCGAGGCCGAGCTCGCCTACGTGCCGGTGCTCGACAATGGGCAGCTCGACATGGGCGCGCTCGATGCCCTGCTCGCGCGGGGCCCTCGGCTGCTCGCCTTGGCGCATGTCTCGAACGTGCTCGGCACGATCAATCCGGTCGCCTCGATCGTGCGCCGTGCCCACGAGGCGGGAGCCGTGGTCGTGATCGACGGGGCACAGGCGGTCCCCCAGCTGCCAGTCGATCTGAAGGAGATCAACGCCGACTTCTACGTCTGGACGGGGCACAAGGCCTACGGCCCGACCGGGATCGGCGTCCTCCACGGCCGCCGCGAGCTGCTCGAGTCGATGCCGCCGTTCATCACCGGCGGCCACATGATCCGTGAAGTCCGGGACAACGATTCGACCTGGACCGATCTGCCCTGGAAGTTCGAGGCCGGAACGTCGCAGATCGCCGAGGCGATCGGGCTCGGCGTGGCGATCGACTGGATCCGCGCGCTCGAGATCGACCGCATCCGCGCCCACGAGGAGGCGCTGGTCGCCGAGGGCCTCGAGCGACTCGCAGAGGTCCCTGGGCTCACGATCCACGGATCGCGTGTGGCCTCCGAACGGGGCGCATTGATCTCCTTCGCGCTCGACGGCGTGCATCCCCACGACGTCGGCGAGATCCTCGGGCGCGAGGGCGTGTGCGTTCGGGCGGGACATCATTGCGCCCAGCCGCTGATGCGCCGCCTCGGCATCGGCGCGAGCACACGGGCTTCGTTCGCCGTGCACAATTCGGCGACCGACATCGAGCGTCTGCTCGAAGGGCTGGCGGTCGTGCGACAGGTAATGCAGCTCTAGGGACGCGCCATGGACGACCTCTATCGAGAGAACATCCTCGAGCACTACAAGCGCCCCCACAATTGGAGCCCCCCCGGCGCCGCGATCGAGGACGCCGACCATGAGTTCCATGACCTCAACCCGCTCTGCGGCGACGAGCTGAAGGTTCAGCTCAAGGTGGGTCCGAACGACGAGATCGAGGACGTGCGCTTCTCCGGGCACGGCTGCGCGATCTCGCAGGCCGCCGCGTCGATGGTCTCGGACGAGATCAAGGGGATGAAGATCGGCGAGCTGCTCAAGCTCGACCGCTCGTTCATCCTCGACCTGCTCGGCGTCGAGATCTCGGCGACCCGGATCAAGTGCGCGCTGCTGTCGCTGAAGGTTCTCAAGGGGGCATCGCTCGGCCACGCGGTCGGGTGGGAATCAGACAGCGCGAACGGCGAAGCCGCGGCGTAGCGCCTCCAATAGGCCGCTCTCGGTGATATGGTGCTTGCCGGCCGGGGCGGCACACAAGCTCCATGAGGAGGCGCAGAGGTGCAGGACAGGGTGACGGCTGTGGCCGTGAGTCCGGGGGCTAGATGAAGCGACTCGTTGTAGTTGCCGACAATTCCCTGATTGTCGAGGCGATTCGGATCGGCCTGGGGACCAGCGGCGAGTTCAAGTTGCTGGGTCACGCGAACGGGCGCACGACGTCCGCGCGGACGATCGTGGCTGCGTCTCCGGAGGTCGTGCTGGTCGACGACATGGATCACTCGGAGCTCGCGGTGTCCTTGATCAGGGCGATCAAGGACGAGGACGAGGCGATCACCGTGCTCGTGCTGACCGTACGGATGGACTCAGAATGGCTTGATCAGGTATTCGACGCCGGCGCGTCGGGAGCGATCTCGAAGGCGATACAGCCGGTGGCGCTGTCGACGCTCGTGCGCGCGACGCTCGACGGCCACGTGATCCATGTCGGCCCGGGCTCGGCCGGCGGCGCCAGGCATGCCCGGCGTCGCACCCGTGCCGTGGCCGCCGAGGCTTGCCCGCTGACCAGGCGCGAGCTGGAGATCCTCAAGTTGGTGGCGGCGGGGTCGACGAACGGCGAGATCGCGCGGCGACTGTGGGTCACCGAGCAGACGGTCAAGTTCCACGTCTCGAACATCTATCGCAAGCTCGAGGTTGCGAACCGGACCCAGGCGAGCCATTACGCACACGTTCACGGCCTCGTCCTCGACGACGACGCGCCGGCAGCGCCCGCGGCCCTGAAGGTCGCAGAGGCGTCCTAGACGCCGCTCCACCTGCGCGCCACCGGGCGGGCAGGCGGCCGCCGCGGGGCGGACAGCCACCGCGGGCCAGGCGCGCGGCCACCGCGGGGCGGTAACGCAGCGCACGCCAATTTGCCCGGATCCTGGCTGGCTACCGGGCGTAGCCGCTATGATCGGTCATGCAAATCCGATCAATCTGCTAGGACTTAGATTCACGTGCCGCAAACCATCGATGTATGCCCACTTACAGAGCTCCCGCCAGGCGCCGTGCGCCTGGTCGAGTGGGAGGATCTCGAGATCGGTGTTTTCAACTGCGGCGGAACGGTCTACGCGATTGAGGACCGCTGTACGCACGACGACGGCACGCTCGTCGACGGCGAGTTCGACCAGGAAGCGTGCACGGTGGAATGCCCGCGGCATGGCTCGCTGTTCGACCTGAAGACCGGCAAGCCGAAGACCCTTCCCGCCTACGTTCCGGTGGACACCTTCCCGGTGATCATCGACGAGGAAAAGATCAAGCTGGAGGTGGAGTAGTGGCGACTCCCGAGATAGTGGCGAACCCCGTGGTTCTGACCGAGAACGAGCAGCTCGGAAACATCAACTCCGACTACACCGAGCGCTACGGATTCCACGACGCTGAGAACTACCTGTACAAGGCCCCCAAGGGCCTCACGCGCCAGACGGTTGAGATGATCTCCGACTTCAAGTCCGAGCCGCAGTGGATGCGCGACTTCCGGCTCAAGGCGCTCGACCACTTCCTCGCGCGCAAGCAGCCCACCTGGGGCTCGCCGATGCTGGCCGAGGTCGACTACGACAACATCCGCTACTTCGTCCGCGCGTCCGAGACGCCGAGCCGCTCGTGGGACGACGTGCCCGAGGACGTCAAGCGCACGTTCGATCGCCTCGGCATCCCCGAGGCGGAGCGGAAGTTCCTGTCGGGCGTCGGCGCCCAGTACGAGTCCGAGGTCGTCTACCACCAGGTCCACAAGGACCTCGAGGCGCAGGGCGTCATCTTCACCGACATGGACACCGCGCTGCGCGAGCACGAGGACCTCGTCCGCAAGTACTTCGCGACGATCATCCCGCCCAACGACAACAAGCTCGCGGCCTTGAACTCCGCGGTCTGGTCCGGCGGTTCCTTCGTCTACGTGCCCGAAGGCGTCCACGTGGAGATGCCTCTGCAGGCTTACTTCCGCATCAACACCGAGAACATGGGCCAATTCGAGCGGACCCTGATCATCGCCGAGCCCGGTTCCTACGTGCACTACGTCGAGGGCTGCACCGCCCCGACCTACAGCTCGGACTCCCTGCACTCGGCGGTCGTCGAGCTGATCGCCCAGCCGGGCGCGAGGATCCGGTACACAACGGTCCAGAACTGGTCGATGAACGTCTTCAACCTCGTGACCAAGCGGGCGGTCGCCTACGAGGACGCAACCGTCGAGTGGGTCGACTGCAATCTCGGCTCCAAGCTGACGATGAAGTACCCGAGCATCTACCTCCTCGGGGAGCGGGCCCACGGCGAGGTGCTGTCGATCGCCTTCGCGGGCGCCGGCCAGCACCAGGACGCGGGTGCCAAGATCGTCCACGGGGCTCCGAACACGACCTCGAACATCTTCGCCAAGTCGATCTCCAAGGACGGCGGCCGCGGCTCCTACCGCGGGCTGCTCGAGGTCGCCAAGGGGGCCCACGGCTCGAAGTCGAAGGTCGTGTGCGACGCGCTGCTGCTCGACGAGCGCTCGCGCTCGGACACCTATCCGACGATCCGGATCGGCGAGAACGATGTCGATGTCGGTCACGAGGCGACGGTGTCGAAGGTCGGCGAGGACCAGCTCTTCTACCTGAAGTCGCACGGCATCCCCGAGGAAGAGGCTTCGAAGCTGATCGTCAACGGCTTCATCGAGCCGATCACCAAGGAGCTGCCGATGGAGTACGCCGTCGAGATGAACCGGTTGATCGAGCTGCAGATGGAGGGATCGATTGGCTAGCCTCGAGGCTGCGGCCCGCTCGGCGTCCGGCCTCGCCACGACCGGGCCGCCCTCGAGTCATCCGGATACGCGCGAGCCCGAGTTCCTAGCGGCGCGCCGAGAGCGCGCCGCTGTTTTGAAGGAGACCCTCCCTCTGCCTAACTTCAAGGGCACCGCGGGGTGGGAGTTCACCGACATCTCGGCGCTCGACCTCGAGACGTACAGCCCGGCTCCCGCAGCTTCGAACGGCGCCTCACCGGAGGCTCTGTTCCAGGCCGAAGACGCCACCGAGCTCCGCCAGGTCGACGCCGGCGAGGCGAAGCTGTCCGGTGCGGAGCTACCCGCCGGAGTGATCGTCGGCTCGCTCGAGGACGCCGCACGCGAGCACCCAGAGCTCGTGGAGCGCCACCTGGGGAGCGTCGTCTCCAGCGAGGACGTGTTCGTGGCCCGCAACGATGCGGGGTTCCGCGGCGGCGCGTTCGTGTACGTCCCCTCCGGCGTCGCGATCGAGCATCCGATCCTGCTCACTCAGGTTCAGAGCGCCACCGGCACAGAGCTCCACCGGCGCACCCTGATCGTGATCGAGGAAGGCGCGCAGGCGGAGGTGTGGGAGCAGTACCTGTCGGCCTCGGAGGAGGTCGAGGGCGTGTTCAACACCGTGGTCGAGCTCGTCGTCTCAGACAACGCGCGACTGCGGTACGTGTGTGGCCAGTCGCTCTCAGAGCGCAGCTGGATCTTCGGCTCGCAGCGCGCCGAGGTGGGCCGAGACGGGTCGCTCGAGTGGGTTGCCTTCGGGTTCGGATCGGCCGGCGGACGGGTCCGGATGGACACCCGGCTGGGCGGTCCTGGCGCCGATGCCCGGGTGACCGGCGCGTACGCGAGCCACGGCCGCCAGCACATCGACTTCGACACCACCCAGGAGCACGCAGCCCCCAACACCACCTCGGATCTCGCGTTCCGCGGCGTGCTCCAGGGGCGCTCCACGGCGGTCTGGAGGGGCAACATCATCGTCGACCCCGGCGCCCAGAAGACCGACGCCTTCCAGGAGTCGCGCAACTTGCTGGTATCCAAGCGCGCCCATGCGGACGCGATCCCCGGTCTCGAGATCCAGGCCAACGACGTCCGCTGCACGCACGCGGCGGCGATCGCTCAGCTCGACCCCGAACAGCTCTTCTATCTACGCTCACGCGGCCTGCCCGTGGACGTCGCCAAGCGCCTCGTGATCGAGGGCTTCCTGTCGGCGCTGACCGAGCGCTTCGCACCCGGTCCGGTGCGTGAGATGCTCGCGGCAGCGCTCGAACGTCGTCTCGGGATGATCCTGGCGGCGTAGGATTGGCGCGCGATGGCGCGCGCGACGGCACCGATGATCCCGCTCGGCTACGGCAAGTTCGTCCGCGCCGACCGCGTCTACGCGCTGGTGCCGCTGGAGGGCGCGGCGCGCGGTGATCGCCGGCGGACGCTCGTGCACGTGGAGGGGATCGAAGCGCCGCTGATCGCCTCACGCTCCGAGCGCGCCCTGGCCGAGGACCTGGCGGTGGCGCTCGGGCAGGAGCCACCGGGCGGCTCGCGTGGGGATCCCCGGCTGGCGGGACAGGAAGCGCTGTTCTGACGCGAGCGTGAGCATCGTAGGCCTCGATCATGTTCAGGTCGCCGCCCCTGCCGGTTGCGAGGCAGCGGCGCGGCGGTTCTACGGCGAGCTGCTCGGCCTGGGCGAGCTCGAGAAGCCCGAGCCGCTCCGCCGGCGAGGTGGGGTCTGGTTCAGCCTCGGCGCCCAGCAGCTGCATATCGGCGTGCAGGAGCCGTTCTCGCCGGCCCAGAAGGCGCATCCGGCCCTGAGCGTGACGCCGGATCGGCTCGATCCACTCGCGGAGCGCCTCGCCGGCGCCGGGGCCGAGGTGCTCTGGGATGACGAGCTGTCGGGCCGGCGGCGGTTCTTCTCGGCTGACCCGTGGGGCAACCGCATCGAGCTCATCGCCGAGGCGTAGCGCCGTCGGCGCCGGCGTTCAGGCCACCGGCCCGGTGGTCTGCGTGTTCGACGGCGTGGTCGGTAGCGGGGACACGCCACCGCCGGAGACCTCTGGGGCACGAATCCAGGCAAGGATGCGCCCGTCGACGATGACGAAGTTCGTGCGCGCCAGCTGACCGGCGCCCGAACCGCAGCCGCCGTCAGGACCCGGTCGGTTGGTGAGGCGGAACAGCGCGCTGATGAAGCGGCCGCGGCGAACGGCGGAGATGAGCTGCGCGCCGCAGGGCAGCGTCGCGTTGGCCGCGCGTGCTTCGGCCTCGGTGTGGATCGCCAACGCTTCGTCGGGGCCGTTGATGAACTCGCTCGGGAGGGCGAAGAAGCGGGCCGCGCCGTTGACATCGCCGCGACGCAGAGCGTTCGACCACGCGCGGATCACGGTCACGCCTGCCGGGTCGGCGATCAACCGCGAAGCGATGGTCGTGGAGGCCTTGTGGCCGGACGATCCGCAGCCCGCGGCGATCATCGCCATTCCGGCCAAGGCCACCAGCCAGCGCGATCGCGATGCCGCCATCGCCAGAGATCATCGCAGCTCACGTACGTCTTCTCGGTAGGCTCTGGCTCCGATGCGACTGGCGACCTTCCAAGCGCCCGGCCTCGAGGATCCGATCGCGGGAGAGGTACGAGGCGATGAGATCGTCGCCTTCTCCGACGGCTCCACGGTACGCGACGTGCTCGCATCCGGCAACGGCGCGACCGCGGCTGATGGCGAGCGCTGGCCGCTGGACCAGGTCTCGCTGCTCGCGCCCGTGCCCGATCCCGGCGCGATCTACGGGATCGGATACAACTACGCCAAGCACGCGGCCGAGACCGGCGCACAGATCCCCGAGCGACCGCTCGTCTTCGTCAAGGTGCGGGGCGCGGTCGCGCCCCCCGGGGGTCCGATCCGTTGCCCGGAGGTGGTGAGAAGGCTCGACTACGAAGGCGAGCTCGTGGTCGTGATCGGAGCCGGCGGGGCGATCGGAGGGTATTGCGTGGGCGACGATGTCAGCGCCCGAGATCTGCAGAAGCGCGAAGCCCAGTGGACCCGCGCCAAAGGCGCCGACAGCTTCTGTCCCTACGGTCCGTGGATCACCACCGCCGACGAGGTCTCCTCGCCCGTAGACCTGCAGCTGCGCACCTGGGTGAACGGCGAGCTGCGCCAGGACAGCCGCACGTCCGATCTGCTCTTCGGCTGCCAGGAGCTCGTGGACTTCATCTCCGAGACCTGCTCCCTCGCCCCCGGCGACCTGATCCTGACCGGGACTCCTGACGGCGTCGGCATGAGCTTGGACCCGCCGCAGTTCCTCCAGTCCGGTGACGTGATCCGGATCGAGATCGAAGGTCTGGGGACGATCGAGCACCCCGTCGCGTAAGGCGGCGGACATCCGGTTGCGAGCAACTTAGTGACATGCGATACTAAGCACTTAGTAGCATGCGATACTAGGATCCAGCCGGAGGTCAAGCGATGCCTGAGCCGACCCATGTCCTCGTAGTAGCCCACCAGACCGCGTCGACGCGTGGCCTCATGGACGCCGTCCAGACGCGTGCAGAGCGCGGCCCCGTGACCTTCCACCTGGTCGTGCCGCAGCGCCCGCACGGCATGCACAAGTTCGTCGATCCGCACGACGACGGTCTCGAGGCGGCCGAGGCCGTGCTCGCCGAGGCTCTTCCCATGCTCAGCGCCGCCGCCGGCAGCGAGGTATCCGGAAGCGTCGGCGATCCCGAGCCGCTGATGGCGATCCACGACGCGATCAACCTCGGCAGCTACGACGAGATCATCATCTCGACGCTGCCGCACAGGATGTCCCAGTGGCTGAGGCTCGATCTGGTCAGCAAGGCTCGCGGGCTCGGCTTGCCTGTCATGCACGTAGAGGCCCGCCATGCGCCGGCCGAGGACCCGTCGCGGGACCACGCAGTTGCCTCGACCGCGGGGCGCTGACGGTCGCGGCGCGATCTGGTGTGCGCGGGCCCCGCTGTTAGGGCGGGAGTGCCGGCGCAGTTGAGAACCGCACGCCATGCGGCTAGCGTT
>Ga0302325_10015010_pt1 | contig 16486 bp, 15 predicted proteins | sample Palsa_T0_2_FD_201948 | JGI IMG/M metagenome (GOLD analysis project Ga0302325, IMG submission 201948) | Peat permafrost microbial communities from Stordalen Mire near Abisko, Sweden - Palsa_T0_2 | ecosystem: Environmental > Terrestrial > Soil > Palsa > Peat permafrost | place: Sweden: Abisko... | reverse complement strand
CATGCAGCTGACTGTGTTGCCCTGAACGAGAATATAGCATTGTGTGAGTAATTCCAGGGCCTGTGTATTAGTCCTGGTGAACTTTGGTATAGTATACCTTCAAGGTGGATCCATTTGGACCTAGTAATCGTTGCCGCCGTTTTACGAAACGCTCTTTATTCCTCACGAATCCTCCAATCTTGATGATATCGCACACCACAGCGTCGTCAAGGATTTTAACCGCCTAACACATCAACCTCACTCGTATGCAGAGAAAAATTACCTGAGGAAACGGCACGCTTCGGGAGAGCAGTTTTATTAAATCTCTTGCGTTGAGAATAGCTACAGGATCGTATGTCTTTCTCGTTGTTTTCACTGTCATACTTCCCTCGACTAGATCGAGCACACATGCGATGCCCTGAAGATTAGCGCAAATAATCCGCTAGTGAATACAATCTTGTCGAGAGCTTTGGTGACGAGAGACCAGTTCTCCCGGAGATATTGTTCTCGGTATTTGGGGAAAAGGGTTGCGAAGGAGGACTCCTCTGTAAAGGGATTCTGGCTGTCTTCCTTCGTGAACGAGTCAATCTTCCACTGTTCGCAAAGTTAGTGCATTCTCGATGCAGTCGACGGACACAGGGCACGTACGTGGTCTATGTCATCTGTATCCCAGGGTTTAGGCTTTCTGTATCGCTTGTTCTTGTTGACTGTCTCGGTCGAGACTTCCATATCCTCGGCCATCGTTGGTGACTGACAGTGGTGGATCAGTTAATTCACGCAGAGAAATTTGCCCTTGTGCAGATCCTTCCTCACCTATGGAAAGCCGTTAGCCGCAAAAAGTCGTTGTGAGGAGGCGCTCGAGGTTAGGAGGACGCGAGTTATTAGGATGAGGACGCGAGTTATTAGGATGAGGACGTGAGTTATTAGGATGAGGACGACAGTTAGGATGAGGACAAGGACCCGAGTTAGGACGAGGATCCAAGTTATTAGGATAGGCGCCCAGGGCGGTCTTCGAATCCTGCGTTGGCATCCAAATCTCGCCATCAACCACACCCCGACACAGCGCACGCAGGAGTCCATCAAGTTAGTAGGTAACGCGACCCCATCCATCGTGAGCGTGACTGATTTTAGATCCTTCCGTTATAGTAGAAGCTCGATATCAATTCAAATCCATTATGTCTCTACCTGAGAAACCCGCATTCCACATCCTGTGCACCTAGCCAAATCTGTTGGAGCCACCCTGAACTTATTTCAGGCGTGTGTTTGCTGTATATGTTGACTTGAGGTTATCGACTTTGTTTGTTTGATTTCAATGAATTAACATCCTTGCCAAATTTACAGCAAACTTCTGTGCAAAGGATCCGATCTCCTCAACCGTAACGGAGCGGAGGAAGAGGATTGACCCATTAAGTATTCAACGTGTTTGCTCCACTCTATAAATCCCACATTCACCTCCCTAGCCATAAATATGATTCAGGAGCTATTAAAAAAAGTTAAAGTACTATCATTGTGAGGAGAGGGTCGACGCCGGACTGTATAAGCTCGTACCCCTTCACCGATCTCAACGTGACTATATTGGACATCGCAACAGACAAACGTGTTCGACAATCATTTCGACACTTCCAATGGGAAATGAATAAGTTCCGTCATCTATAACCACGTCGTGATGTGTTGCTAAGGCCTATTAAGGTGAAACATAGTCTTGGAGAGCCATGCACAAGTAAAGTAACCGGGCTTTGCAGAACCTATTCGACACCCCTAGCAATATATGAACTTCTACGCAGAGGTCGCCTGTATATCTAAGCTATGAAAGAATCTCGTTCCGCCTGGTAGGTAATCCCCTCATCGACAAATGCACAAGTTTCCCAAACCCTCTTAAACTCCTGGGTTGATGCAACAAGACTCTCCCGCCCACTCCCAACGTATTTCTATCCACAAAGTAATATGATCTCACCATCTTTGCAAGTTGCTTATTCGCTGTCGCAATTTCGGATCCCCCAGGCAATGATATAGCCAGATTGAATACCTCCGTTGCCTCGTCTGATAACTTCTCAATATCGTCTTCTGACAACGGCGATACAAAACCCTCTGCACAAGGAACAGTTTTGATGGGAAGTTTCATTGTCGACGGAATAGGATAAACTGTCAACTTGTTGTATTGATCAGTCAGTGATTCGCTTGAGTTTGTGGTTGTGCCCACTAATATAGCTGCTCGTTCACGTTCTTCATCACTTCCTATCGTTGCGAGAAGTTTGTTCATTTTCGAGAGGACGCCAGGTGGTGCAATTAATTCATCTGCCGTATCAAGGTAAGGGAAGATGACTGCTGGTAATATCGGCTCGTGACTTTCCCATTCGGCTTGATCGACTTGGGCATGTGTATCGTTGTCGTATTGGATTGAGTGTGGTGGCATGTTGCATACGTCGGCGACGATAGAGAGGAGTGTCGTAATATCCAACGCGATTCTTCGAGGAGGCTTATTTGGTGAGATTGAGGTGGGTACACCTGGAGCGTAATCGAAAAGAGGATACGAATCGGATTTGCAATGGTATCGAAGACCGAGCTTGTCCAAGTACTCTAGTAATCCGTCTTTGTTGTCTTTTGATAGAAAGGGAAGAACGAGAATAGGTATTGTCCCCGCCAGTTTTGCCGCCGACAGCAACTCCCTCGCCGTCTGTGCAATGGGCACATCCTTGACTAATGCTTTTCTCCGGTCCAGATCACTCCGTCCTTCCTCTTTCTCATCATCCTCACTGTCGAATTCATCCCATTGTACTTTGACTAAGTCGTGCCCCAATCTTTTGTCATCAATCGTTGAGATCTTCAAAAAGTATCTTGCTGAACATATATCTCCAGCAATCACTTCAATCTGAACTGTCGGCGCAGTTTCTACAGATCTACTTCTCCTAGATCGAGTACTGAACAAATGCTGTGTCGACGAAGGACCACAAGGCACAAATTTCTGAATTGCATAGACATGGGGAACCGACTTTGCAACCTTCCATACTTCCCCAAGGTACTTGTAGTTCGACGATTTTATTCGAGTGAATTCACTGTCTTGTATTGCCTTTCGTCAGCTTGTCTTCTTCCAGATGTTTACCTTGGTGACTGCTGCAACTTCCGTTTGGACGGCTTTGTAGAACATCCAAATGTCATCTCCTTTGTTCTGGCCTACATCTGCGGGAATCTCGCAACCTTGTATATTAGTGGATAGGACATGAAATAAGACACCTTTGAACTGTTTTATGTCTTCGAGAAGGTCTTTACATCGTTGTAGAACATCCTCCCCCTCGGAAGCCATTGTCAACAAATGTTCTGGAGGGATCGACGCGAATCAATTCCGGGGCCTACCCTGCCCTGCCCTTGAAATTAGAGACATTATGCTAAACGCTACTGGCTTTTGAAGCCAAATGGCAAGTACTTCGATACGTTCCGCCCTATGGGCACGAGTCGTCCTAAATCCTTTCAGAGGGCATAATACTTTTCATTTCTCATCTGGATCTGCCCACAACGGCCAAGATAGTCAGTCTGAATCCTCGAGCGAGGTAATTCTATGGTACTTGGGCCTGCTACATGTAATATTAATTATCCTAATCATATTTCCCCTTCAATGGCTTACTCGCACCGACACTGTCGTTAGCCAAAGTCACAGATCTGAGGAGTTACCTTTCATCATCGTCCTCATCCTCATCGTCCGCCCACTTCCCGAACTCGTCATCACCGATTGAAAACACCGCCCCTTCTTCTGATTGCCGCGTTAATATTGGTTTCGAACTCTCTCCATTAGGATCCCTTTCCTCTTTATTTGGCGACGGAGATTGATCCTTCGTGGGTGGTATTGAACTCTGATCAGGAGGGTTATATAACTCTGCATCTTCGTCGTTCTCTCCTAGTTCTAAGTCATGTAGACTACTTAGGTCGAAATCATCGTCTTCTTGCCGTATCTAATTCGTCAGATATAATTCCTTTAAAGAGTAGGGAACCTCTTCGGACATGGCGAATCGTTTGTTGTTTGCCGTGGGACGGATGATATAGACTATCGTTGCAAAGACAACCAAATAGAGAATATTCAACCATCCATCAAGGAAAAACCTACGATAAGCACAAACACAAACTAGGCCTGTGACCATCGACTCTTCCAGTTCTCCGGAACAAAGTCGTCGGCGGTGCTCTGCGCAAATGCAGCAACGTTGAGGAAAAAGAACGAAAACAGCACCAAAACACTCCATAAAAGCAATCCCCAAACCCGTTTATACATAGTCATTTTGACAGTTTGTTTCCGTTCTGCGAGATCTCGTATTGTGCCGTTCAAGGACGAAATTATCCACACGTAGAAGGTCGTTGTGGTTGCTGTGAGAGGGACAATGATGAGGAGAATCCAGGGGGAGGCGGATTCGGGGGTTACTAGCATAGATCCTACCGCATAGGCTATGCCGAAGACAAAATGTGCAATTCCGAGGATGCGACATCGCAACATTGCTGGACCGAGGGAGGGTCTAGGGATTAGATAAAGCATGAGAGGGATCAGGAGGGGATACTTGACGATGGAGTATCCCATGCAAACTATGAGGAGCATGAAGAATGACAAGGCTCCTCTGGCGGCATTCATTATTGCGACGATGACCATGAGAATCCTTGATCCAGCATTATTCCCATGTCGATTGATGTAGTCGTAGTAAAACCAAATAAACACCATCTCAACCAACATAAACGCAATAATCGCGGTAATATAATTCTTATCAACCTTTTACTCTTATAAAGGGACCATACCTGTATAGGAAGAACATCTGAACGATGTTGAAAGTAGAGAAATCCCCATAGCGCACCAATGAGAGCGTACACGATTGCCAAGCCGCCATAAAAGGGAAGTTTGGGATACTCCGCGGCATTGAGTTCTCCAAAGGCATTTCTCCATTCGACTATTGCACTGTATTGTACTTGATCACCCATGCCAAATGTCGCGACACAGTAGTAATCCGTTTCTTTGATGTAGTATTTGTATGGTTTCGGTTCAGCGAGATTGATTGCCTTGGTAAATATACTTCCCGGTCTCGTTGAATTATTGACAAGAAATTCGCCGAAGTGTTCCTGTGAACACAATCCTCGTTCAACAGCGGATGTATCGCAAATATACACCCTCTAACAATAAATTTCTTATCGCGACGGTAAGCAACTTACCACTGACCCATCTGGCTCCGGAACACCAACATCCAGAACATCACTCCATCCAAAGATAATCAGACTCACAATCTGTGGCTCATCCCCTTTAATCGGCGAAAATATAATGTTGATATAAGGATCGATATTTCCGCCCATCGCATTCTTGGCATACATCCCGCGACACTGTTCTCGGGAATTCTCCCGTTCGTCCTGTTGCGAAGGTCAGGTAGTCTAAGACAGGGACACATACGAGATAGTCTTCCATAGCAAACACCTTTGATACTGCCACGAGCATGAATACCAGTGCACAGATCACTCGAGAAGGCCATCTTTGGCTGTGCATGATGCTTCGGAGTATGCGGTTCTGGCTCGACTGCAAATGGAACCAGAGCCTGACGCTGAGCGATTAATCGTGATTCGTGGCGAAGCATCACGTGTATTTGCAGTGCGCTGATCTCTGGATCACCAGGGAAACACAAACCAAACTCGAAACCAACAGAAATATTTCCAAAGCTGTCACGATGAGACCACACTGAGAATGAATTTATCCGGCACAATTAATACGTTCAGACTTCTCTATGCGCCAAGACTTGCTCGGCCTCACGTCGTACTAAGTCAGTTCAGCGAGTTGACGTTTCCTCTCGGAAGGTGCATCGCTGCGAACATCAAGAGGCATCATGGAGTGGATGTGCCTGAACCGGATATCAGGGCGGTGGTAATAGATAAGGATAATTGCATTGCTCGACCTCATGCACTGGAAGTGTGGCCTGCCTATCAAGTGCTTCAGGAAACTATCATGGCTGATTGTAGGATAAGTGGAACCAATTGACCGAGGAGTTTGGAAAGGATGGTATTTTGATTGTGAGTAACACCTCAGGTGCAGCCGGCGAAGAAGAGCAGGCAAGGCCTTCTAATTGACTCCCTAACGTCTCAGGCGAAGATCTTGGAAAAAGCGCTGGGTGTCACTGTCCTAAGGCACTCGACTAAAGTACTCCCTTCCCAATCTCAACTAATTTCAGAAACCCGGCTGCTCCAAAGAAGTCCTAGACTACTTCCTTCGTCAAAAGCAGTCTAAAGTAACGCACCCAAACCAAATTGCAGTCATTGGTGACAGACTGCTCACTGACGTCATCCTGGGGAGTTTCATGGAAAGCTGGACAATCTGGCTCAAAACAGGAGTCATTGCAAATAACGGGCCTGTAATATTCCCTGCTCCCTATGTTCCAGATATCATCTAACTCATACAAGCTAACGCTCTTTGAAAAATCAATCTACAATACCCAGAATCTATCTAAGTTGCTTCCCAAATTTCCGTCGTCTCAGTAACTCGACACAACATCTTCCGCCCTTGAGGATCGAGGGGGTTGTGATAGTTCGCTTAGTTGGCTGGATTACAGCTCATTCTGGCCGCGGATGGAGTTTATTCGTAGACGCCGCCAGGTAGTCGCGATGCGGGAGAGTAAACGAGTATTACTCACCAATGCCCAGAATAGAACATAGTACAAAATACTATACCCCGCTCTTCTCCATATCGCGCGTAACGTCCCCTCTTCCTGACGAAACGACGAATAAGCACGGAACAATACTGCGTCCGCAATAAAGCGAAATATCCCCTGTATATGACCTGCAAAATTAAGAAGTGAAGCTGCTGCAGTACTAAGTGAATCGTTACTTCTCCGATGTCGTTTTGTAGGTTGATACATCGGAGCAGTCTTGAATGAATCGTCCGAATGAATCGAGTCATCAGACGAGACAGACGAGCTTCGTGGACGTGATCCCACGTACGGTGTAATAGATGTACTTCTGTGTCGCGTTCCGTCGAGATCAAGGAACGATACGGTTTTACGGGGGACACCATTGGACGGAAGATGGAACTCCCAGCTTTGATGCCATGGATGACGGTTCATGGAGGCGGATGAACGGATTGGTGGCGTCATGGGACCGAGATTAGGTGTTGACGGAGCGGAGTAAAAGACATCGGAAGAGGATTCGAAGGAGATGTTGCGGGTGATTGCTTTGGCTGGGATCTGAGGTCTATTGGCGTGAGTTTGTAGAGCATCATTGGTTTTGGGATCGTATTCGTAATCTGAGGATCCGCCGAGATCTATTGTTAATATTTCCTTGGAGGCGGGTAATACCTTTGGGGAGGGATTCTTCGGGAACGCAGGTTTTGAGTTCGGATTCATTGACGAAGGTGATTTTTCGAAGGGCGTGTTGTGGCAGTGTTCTCTTGGCGAGTTCCCACATGGGTGAAAAGTACCAAGAATAGTTCGCTATGTATACTATTCCTGTCATTCCTGGGAAACGGTGATCCAGCAAGTCATTCGTGTATTTCAGCGCGTCAGAAGCCTACATTAAGATGCGTAAGAATGGGGGCGTACCATGCCTGAAATGCCGACTCCCTTGAGGTCAAGGATACAGGAATACCGCATGACGGCATCTTTGCCATAGCCTTTCTCTTCCCATAACTTCAGCGTTGCCTCCCAACAAAGTCGTCGGCCAACCTCCACACTTAGCGCAACGTATTCCTTCATTCCTTGTAACGCATCCTCATCATATGCCATATGTCGCAACCGCATAACCGCAACAGGTCGTCCGTACTTATCCCTTGCACCCGGCAAAAAGAAAAACAATCCTTTCTTCAGCGGAGAATCATCGTCCGTGCGTAGCGACGATAACCGTAAATGCGCCAATGACTCCCCCTGTAATCGTTCCCGATCCTGCACGCTGTTCACCAAAGGCGCCTTTGTCCCGGCATACTCCACAGACGAACCTATTCGCCATAGCACAGTATCCAGTATCAATTCCTTGGCTCTGTTCCGATTGTATTGCGTCCGACGGAAGAATTTGAAGATGGAGACTAAATCCTCGAGGTATTCTTTTGACAGGGTGACTTCGTGAGGCGTTAAATTGTGTTCGTCGGCCAGGGTCTCGAGGTCTTCTTCGACTAGTTCTGTTTGAAGAGAGATTGTCTCCTCGATCTTTGCGAGGAACTGGTCCCGGAGGAGGTCTCTTTCCGGGGTGACGGGCATGATGGACGGCGGAAGAAGTGGTGGCCCGTGGAAGGGTTACAAAAAACGCGGATAAGCGCTACTAGCAGCAATTGAACTGATCGGCGCGGAAATCACTCCCCTGACCAGTCGGACTCCCCTGACCGCCAACAGTGGCACCATCGCAGGTCCCTGCATATGAAACAATTCAAAGCCAATGATCGGGAGATACACTCGGCGAACGGAAAGACAGACATGAGGAAATGATAATTGCTCCTAATAAATCATACCTAGAATGGACTACCAAAATCAACGCAACAATTACCCGGCCAAAATACGTAGAGCACAAAACCAGTTTCCCATCCCTAACGACTCCAACAAGGACAACGACATAACTGCCACCACCCAAAAAGAACCTCACGAACCCATAATCGCTAAAGAGAAAGCTAAGTAAATAAAAAGAATTTGAAAAAAAGAAATCCCTCCGCTTCAGAAGAACATATTTTATTCCGCCAACTCCATCTTTCCGTCCCCGGCTGCTTCGTTTTTCATAACCATGGTATCCATCTCCTCAGCTTTGGCTCCGTCCATTTGGGTTGTCACTGTGACTTGAGGGGTGTGAGTATTCCATTGTTGATCTGTGACGGTCGCGTAGTTATCCTGCAGAGAGGTGGGATCGTTGTTGTAGGAGTACGACTCTTGAGGATAGTGGTCAAGGGTCATCATCCCAGATTGCGATACCTCTTCCGTATAGATTGTTGGTGCCTCCACGTGGTCTGTAGAGTAAAGTGCAGAATGGGCGTAACCAGTGGGATTGATTTGTTCATATTGATTCCCCTCGAAGAACGGTAAAGACGATTGGAGGGGGACCTGCGACGCCGGGGACATGTAATCAACGGGAGTAAGAGAGGACATATTCGACGAAGGCGTAAAGGCTCGATAATATTCGAACGAATCTGCGACAGAGGTATCGATTCGGAGAGCCGTTTGTTGATTATACATAAGATCTTGACCCAAGGGCATATAATGATTGAGCTCTTGGCCAAATTTCATCCCAGGGACGCCGTTGCTGCCGAGATGTTGCGTAGCCGCAAGAGCGAGCTCGGAGACATTGACAGAAGTAGGAAGAGAGCGAGAGCGGGTGCGACGATGAGCCTGGAAGGACTGGCGAATTCGAGGGGCCTGGAAACTGGCGTTGAACTGTGGGGCAGGTCCTGGAGTGAGATGTTGACGAGCGAATTGACTAGGCATGGCACTGGCTGGACGGGGAGGTGCAGCCATTGCAGAAGTGCTGCTATGCCTTCGGTTTCTGTCTGCTTGAGTACCCGCTGTACGTTCATCGTCTTCGAACGAAAGGAACTGCGGTTGCTCATCGATCATGAGCCGGATAGCAAGATCAGGACTCATGGCTGCGATTTCTTGCATTTGCTTAAGGAGAGTGTCGTATGGGCCGACGAGAGTGTGCAAGAAGATCTGACTGGCGACTGAACCTTGAGTAAAGTCATGACAATACTGCCATCCTGCTGAGCCTCTCATTTCGGATAAGAACACGGGCGATTGGGTGAGTTCGATCATGATACGCGCACGATGTTTCGCGTCCTCTCTAAGAGGAGTTCCGTTTGCAGTGACGGGATCTGTGCGGACCATGTGTTCCACTTTAATGGCGGCGATCGAGCTGACCGGATATTCAATTTTGAACCCAGTAGACGAGTTGTTGATGTAGTATGTGAAATGCCCCTCGGCGGCGGAGAAATACCAGACGAGATCCATGCCGGTGCAGGCTACGCGATGCCAGGAACCGATGGAGAGTGTTTCGATCGGAATGCGAGTGATCACTACTGTCAGACCAATTTTATCCAAGACATACCAGTTCGGGCGGCGGAAGGACTTGCAGCGGGAGTCAAGGGACCATTAAATCCCATTCTTAGCCCATACTTGATATCAGCAGGCAAGGCCCCGTATCCGACTCCATGACCAACGCTGTTCGATCGCATGAGTGCATTTCTTTTCATATGATCCATCATCCCTGGTGAACCATTTAACCCAAAATATCCGGGGTTTTCATCTCTTTTCTCCTTACTCTGCAGCTGCTTGACCTTTGCGCGACTACCGTCAATACTTGTCATCTTGAGGGACAAACCGATTCTGGAACCAGATCTGGACACTGCGTTCGGTCATCCTTATGCGTTCTGCAATCATTTCGCGCATTTTAGCATTTGGACTCGCATTGACGTGGAAAGCTTCTTCCAACACCAAGAGCTGTTCTGCTGTTGCGCGTTGCCTTTTCTTGTTGAGTTGTTGCATGGTCAGATGGCCGGTGCCAGATTTGCTTCTCTGGCGTCCAGCGCCGCGTTGTTGCTCTGTCCCAGAGGGAGGTGAAGGGGAGGAGCTTGACTGCATGCTATAGTTTTCGCCCTGGTTACTTTTCTGCGTTGACATGGGGAAGGAATCGGCGATAGGTTGTGTGAGGACTGTACGTCAGCAGGTGTATTGGTGCTAGGACATACCGTCAAATGGCTGAGTCCCGTCTAGAGCCTGGGCTGTGTAGTCTACCGTTTCTTGATGCATCATAATTTCCCACTGCTGGATCCGTGGTATCACACGTCTATTTTACAGCGTAACTTCGCGCACTAATGAAAATTGCGGTAGGCGAAGCGAACGGAATGCTGAGCGAATGTGTCCTGTCGAACGGAGACGTCGAGAAGGAACGCTCAAATAATCTTTGAAGAGAGAGTGTGAAGAACAACGATGGAGTGAGTATTGTCCGGCAATCTGCGGCGCCTGTTAGCAGCTGATAAGAGGCCGGGGGGGAGAGTTACACGAATGGCGAGGGTGAAGCGCTCGCCTTGAAACTTCCGACAGAAAAAAGACCGGAGAGATTGCCGTGGAATTGCAGCGAAGGAGTGACTGGAAGGGGGGGGCTGCAGCGGGTCCGAAAGAGTGACAGGATATCCGCGAGGTTGGCTGCGTGCGGGCTCAGGGAGGCCGGGAATCGGGGCGCGGAAGATCCAAAAGCGAGAAGAAACGGGGGGGGGCAGTAAAGAGAGACACAAAGGAGCGTGTAGAAACAAGGAAAGGTGGTGGGTGGGTTGGGCGTGGGTGGTGGAGGAGAGGACGGACGGCGGAGGTGGTCGAGGTGAGTGTGTTTTAGCTGGACGTGTTAGAGTTACTTACTGCTATTCAAAGGGAAAAAGCGCCGGTGTGTGGCCCCTCGACCCTATTAGCCAACCAACTACCAACCACCAAACCAACCCGAACCACCTCCGTGCACCACCACCACGGACTACCTGCTCAGCTGGCTCTCCACACGGCTCGGAGCGCAATCACCCAATTCAGCTCACCAAAAGGGGCGAAAATCGGGCAAAAAAACTCTAAATGGCCGTGGCTGCACAGGAACTGCTCTAACCGACTACTGCAACGCTTGTAATTACTACGGGAATGCATATATGATTGCCTAGACTGTCGCCCCCTGCTGGATCGAGCTTGTACATACAATCATTAAAATGGGTGTGTCCGTGCAAGCGCGGCCGCTGCGCTTCTGCAGAGCGGCAAGAGTGTTGGAGCCAATTCGGATACGTAGGCAGTCACAGAGCACTGGCTGTTTCAGAAGATTGCCCGTGCCTGCGCTCTGTGCGCTGCCTGCAGAGAATCGGAGACAGAGATGCCCCCGGGTCGACGAGGGCCCGCCCACAGTGAAAAATTGTCTGTGTGCATTTTGCGTCGGGCGCCCGTTGTGAGATTAAAAAGGGGGGCAGCTGTTTAGCAATGGCCCGCCCTCCTCATTGGCTGCAGTGACAGACCCGCGGACCCAGATCTGCCCTATAGCTAACCATCTCTTGCCCATGACCACCACGCCCCGGCAGGCACAATCTGTATTCATCCCACGGTCCGAGCGTCCGTGTCTATCCGACTTAGAGTTTCGTGTAATTATACCGAAAGCCGCTCAAGAACTGGTTGAATGACGCAGCATTGTTAAGGGTGGCATGGCTCCACATGCACGCTCCCCGGACAAGGAAGCGAGTGGCTTGGACAGATGTCGCACCGCTCGACACTAGCTAGCACTTCGCTACTTTTTCTCCGTTTGTTCGTTCCATGTATCCGTTGTGCCTGTTGTCATGGGACTGTCGACTGCCAGTCTAACCCCGATGTCCCCTTACCAATCACGGCCCGACTATACGGTGTACTATGCAGGTTGAGCTTTAGCCTTTTTTCAGCCTTTGCCCCTGAAGGCAAATTAATTTGCGAATGATTAGCACATCAAATGAGCAACCCCGAACACAAGCTCTAGTATCGACAAACTCGCTACTGCACCCGAACAACAAGGTTTAGTTTGATTGTCGACAATCATCAAATTCGTCTATCTAAAAGCACAACACCCCATCCCTTTTGCCACGAGCCCTTTGCAATATAACTTTATCGCAGCCAACTTCAGATCACCAATTTCCCGATCGCTATACAAATAACAATGGCCATATAAATCCAATGCAATCCACATACATACTCGAAAAATTAACTCCTTCATAAAAGCCTAATGCCATATGACCAAAAGCAATGCCAAATCCCAATTAAACCAAAAGCAAATGACCGCAAAACAAATTGCGTTTCCTCTTATTCTTTTTCTTGGATAGAAAAACTATTTTAAGAGACGAGACAATGATGTAGACGATTCGTGTTTCCAATTCGAAACAATGGCATGACGTGGGCGATCGCCAGCCGCATCGCCGATGTCGGAATTCGTTAAGCGGAATGGATGATTTCCTCCCGACTCCCGCGTGACTTTCATTTACCCGGTTTGCAGAAACAACGCGCGCATGCGTCGAGCACGCGATCGGAGTGTGTCCTTATTCCGAGGTGGGTAGTCGTCGGAACGGCTTGCGAATGATTGCACCGAACCTCTGAGCGATCTCCTCCTCCAATCCCGTATGTGTTAAAGATCCTCGTCCTTCCACGTCGAGTACTTCGAGCCCCGATATATCGCCCCCTCGAGGCGAGTCCTCATCTTCGCTGTCGCTCGATCGGATTTTCGTAGGTGAAGCCCATTGTTTGGAACTTGCATTCCCCTCTTCTAGATTCCGCGGTCGATCGAGCAGGGCTCGTATCTCGTTGTCGTTGTTCGGCTTGCCGCGGTTCCAGCTTTGTTGTAACTCTGATGCTGCTTCCTCTTCGAATCGAGTCTTAATGAGCGGATCCTTCTCGAGCTCTGCAAACACGTCCGTATCCTTGGGGAAGAACGTAACTCGTAGGGTGATGATTGCAACATCTAGAACTATTGCAGAAACAAAGGCACAGATAATAGCAAACCAGTATGTTGGTGACCGGCCAATTCGAGTTAAGAATGTTCCTTTGACCTCATATACAAGGTTATCGGTGTACGTCAAACTCAGGATTATACACCACAAGAACCTAGAATCAGTATTTTATTCCGTAGAAGAAATTACCATCCGAAAATGGTTATAAGAGAAGTGACGTATGTGATGATAGTCCAATTCCTCATTTCGACGAACTCGAGTTTGACACAAATAACCATGATACAGACCGTGTAGACCAAATTTCCCAATGCGAAGATCCCGATATTCGAGCCATCCCTCCATGCGTAGATGTAAAGGGGGATGAAATAGCATATCACCGCTTGACAAACAGCAATAAACATCCATCCAAAGTACAACTTGAAACTGAATGCACCGTTCTTTTGACCCTTGGTGTACAACTCTGGAACAGCCAAGAGCGTTATCGCCGAGAGATCCTTGTCGAAGATTCCCATGACCAAGACAGGAAGGGAGGTGAAGAGCGTGTTGAACATGGACAAGGACCATTGTTCGTGGAGACTGGTGCCTGTATAACCGCAGTATCCCTGGTACATTGCCTGCGTGAGGTAGAAGAGCATTTCCTTGTAGAACGTAGCGAGGATATACTTCGAGATGCGCACGTAGAACCATCGACCGTGAACGAGTAACAATTTGAGCAGGAATCGGAATTGGGCGATAGAGTAATCAGATGATCTCGCTGCTTGCAAGCCTTCTCTCCCAGTGATACCGATTCCAACGTGCGCTTCCTGAATCATAGCAATATCATTCGCTCCATCTCCGATAGCAAGGGTAACTGAATTCTTGACAGTCTTTCGCACGGCACTGACCATCGCCGCTTTCTGACTCGGACTGGCTCGACAACAGATAACCGAATCGACCCCGACTGCAAGATCCAGATACAATGTATACAGTGTAGGATCCTGCTCGATGATTGCAAGTGTAGCACCATCGATGACGACGACAGAATGAGCGACGTTCTCCACATTCAACGCAAGACGAGCCTTCGCCATTGTCTCCTGTAGTTCCGGATCATTGTAATCCAATACAAAGACTTTGCTGTAATCCTTGATCAATCGACAGGAATGTCCAATATTCACCGCAGTCTCACGTTTATCCCCCGTTAGCATCCATAACTTGATATTGGCTCGTCGGAGTTTATCAATTGCATCGGGGACTCCTTCTTGGAGTTTATCTTCGATTGCTGTGGCTCCAGATACTTCGAGATCAACTTCGATCAAATCACCCGCCTTCTCAATCTTTTCCTGACGATCAACTAAACTTGTCGTAGCCTCATTGTAGATCTTGCGCCAATACGTGTACTCCTCTTCCGTCATGAATCGATGGCCATAAAGTAACGTCCGTAGACCCTCTGTCGCAAAATCCTGGATATGCTGGAACGTGCGTTCTAGAACCAAGCCATCATTCTCACAAACTCGATCATCGATAAGCATCTCTGGTTCATTCGATCTCTCAAGTGGTGATCCGAATTCTCCAAAAGCAAGTGAATGTCGGGCCTCGTACCCTGCATTCCCCTCCTCCGGATCCTCATCTCCCACAAAATGATCCTCTTGTCGTTGCTTAAGCCAGTCATCTAAATCCCTAACTGCCTCGAAGCGACTTCCGGAAATGCTCGGCCTGGCAAGAGACATTGAATGGCGACTTTGACTGATACTTATACGGGATTTGATGGCTCGTTCGGCTTCCATACTTTTGCGCGCGTTCACAGCGTTCTGCACACCCTTCGCCTTCATCAAAGCGAGTTCCGATAACCGCAGTCGTTCAATGATGATACTATCGGCGCCTTTACAGAACAGACAAATCCTTCCGTCGGGGAATTTGAGAATAATTGACATACGTTTCCTCGCACTGGAGAATTCGATGACGTCCAATATCGTGTACACCTCTGTAACGGGATCCTCGTCCATGCCATTCGGATGTGTCTTCAATGTTACCGTCCCGACTTGGCGATCGACTACAATGTATCCCATTTCCTTGGCTGCGTCAACAAGGGCAAGTTCATCGGGACTAGCTGCTCTGAACACGAAATCTTCTTCTTCCTCGTTGTATTCGGGAATACAAGTATGACATAACGCGATTCCAAGGAGAAACTGCCTTGCCCGTCGAGCAAAAATGGTATGAGGATGAGTCTGGATATACCGCAACAGTTCCATCGTTGTCTGTAATTGTTGAGGTTTCGAAGGAACTGCAGTGGACCTCCATGTCCCACTCCGCTGAACACCTTTGAAAACTGAACCACCCTCACTTTGACTGTCGCCATATACAAGAGGATCCGTTCGGGAGCGGTTCACACCTTGTATTGGCGCGTCAGGATCACGCTGCCCGCCAGTACTGAGACTCCTGTTCACAGTGGACATCGGCCTCTTTCCCTTCCGTTTCTTATGTTTCAGGAAGACTTTATTCGAATTCTGGTTTTCGCGCTGGATATCCAAATCGTGTAGCCATGCATAACCCGCAATCGTCATCTTTCGGAATAACATGACATTGTCGGTTAACGTCCCCGTCTTATCTGAGAAAATATAACTACCATTACCACGAAAATTCGAGGCCAAAATACCTGATTTGTCCTAATTCCTCGTTGATGGTGGCGGTTCTGGCTTCGCAGGGAGTATTGCTTTCCTCGTGATACAAGTCCACATCCCATTGCAACATTATCATCTGAGACAATTTGATGATTTCCATACTCACATACAATGCAAGAGGAATCATCGTATTGAACAAAATTATGAAACTTGCAACAATAGGCATGAAAGCAATCCTGCCTCCTTTCAGATACCATGAATGTTCCTCGGTCCGGGAGTGCCATAATTGATATCCTACGGTACAGAATACCGCGAGCGCAACGACGATGAAGACGACTACTAAGACGACCTTGTTGACGCGTTTTTGGAGAGTGGGGGCTTTGGTTCGGACGTATTTTGACGCGTTCATCCGGATTTTGGTTTCTTCTCCGGTAAAGACCACGAAGCCATAGATGTAGGGAGTGTTTCGTAGAATAGACCCTCGATATAGAATCTCGGTATTCGATAGCGG
>Ga0302325_10015009_pt1 | contig 16487 bp, 17 predicted proteins | sample Palsa_T0_2_FD_201948 | JGI IMG/M metagenome (GOLD analysis project Ga0302325, IMG submission 201948) | Peat permafrost microbial communities from Stordalen Mire near Abisko, Sweden - Palsa_T0_2 | ecosystem: Environmental > Terrestrial > Soil > Palsa > Peat permafrost | place: Sweden: Abisko... | reverse complement strand
TCGGTCAGAAAGGAGCGAAAGAGAAATCTGTCGGCGAAGGAATTCTGAAGCACCTACGACCAACAGTCAACATTTCCACAGAAACCACCATCAACGATACTGACGATATTGAGGAAGAGGAAGCAAGACCATCTGTGTCAGGGCTAAGTAAAGGCTCCTTCCGTGATTCCGAGTTCTATGTCTCTCACTTCCAACCTGGAAACGCAGCTCAAGAACACGGCTACGACGTCAACCGTCCAACGAATTCCTTCGCAGAAGCCTCTCGCGGGGCAGTCCTTAACCTTCTCGACGACGAGGGCGTCTCTTTCGCTCCCTCCAAACCGAAACAGCGCTGGGATCCCAAGAAAAAGAATTTTGTCAATGTGGCCAATGATGACGATGGCAATAAAGGTGTTAAAATGATTAAAGGAGAAAGTGGTGTCAAAATCCCTGCTTCTATGAAATCGGGACGGTACTACTCTTTTCCTGTTTAGTGATCTGATGATAGATTCGAGTCGTGGCAGAATGCGCATCACAAGAGTCTTCCGGAGACGGGTACCGATAGTCGGTTCGACGGACCGGGGAGACGGTTCAAGCATACCAAGAACAAGGCTCCCAAGACACCTGATAGATACAGGGATGACTACCATGTGAAGAAGAAGAGAGCGGCTGAGACGGCCGAGTCAAGACAGTCCGGAGGACAATTACGGTCAGCGGAACAAATTCAAAAGTTACGACAACAAAAGGAGAAGAGGAAGCAAAAGAATGCGCGACCATCTAAAAAGCGAAAGTAGAATCTAGCCTAATATATCCTACCTTCCTACCATCAAGTCCATCAAGATCAAGAGATCAGTTCTGCCACGACGCCATGTCGCGTCGAACCGGAGATCTGATTTCCGAACGGCCACGTGACCGGAGTTTGGTGACGTCTTTTGTTGGGCTCCTGAAATCTTTTCCCGACTTGCTTATCTTGGTCACCTCAACCTTCCGCATCTCCATCAATTGTTCTTCTACAACACCTCAACAATGACTGAAACAAAAGAAAAAGTGTGTCTTATTTGCATTGACGGTATTTTGTCTCTTTGTTGGGTCGGTTTAATCTATCTGCAGGTTGGGGGATTTCGCCTCCTGATGGCAATCCAAAGGGAGATGCAGTCAAGAATGCGAAGACGCCTGTGATCGACAAGTTTGAGCAGGAAGAGCCGTTTTGTGAACTCGAAGCACATGGACTTGCTGTGGGTTTACCAGACGGATTGATGGGAAACTCGGAAGGTATGTCTTTTTAGCATGGGACTGATGATGTAGTTGGGCATTTGAACATTGGAGCAGGCAGAGTCGTTTGGCAGGTATCTACTCCTTTATTTCAGTTGTCTAATATACTAGGATCTCGTCCGTATTGATCAATCGATCAAGACAGGAGAATTCGCCAAAAGGGAAAATATCGTCAAAGCGATGGACACGGCAAAGAAAGGCAACGGTCGACTTCATCTCCTTGGTCTTGTTTCCGATGGCGGTGTTCATTCCCATATTCAGCATCTCTTCGCATTTCTTGAAGCAGCCAAGGCAGCTGGTGTCCCCGAAACCTACGTCCACTTCTTTGGCGACGGTCGCGACACAGATCCTAAATCCGCCGCGGGCTACATGCAAGAGTTGTTGGACAAGTTCGACAGTTTGAAGTACGGAAAGTTGGGAACAGTCGTTGGGCGATACTATGCTATGGATAGAGATAAGCGTTGGGAGAGGATACAAGTTGCCGTTGATGCATTGACTCAGGGCAAGGGAGACGAGGGGACTGATAATCCTGTCGAGGATATCAAGGCGAGATACCACAAGAAGGAAACTGATGAGTTTCTCAAGCCTATCATCTACAGTGGCCAGGATGGTCGTATTCAAGGTATTCCCCCACGCAATTCTGATGACCCTAAATATCAGACAAGGACACTCTTATCTTCTTCAATTATCGATCAGATCGCGTTCGTGAAATCGTACAGATTCTCTACGTCGACCCCTCTCCTCTTGAAGGAAAAGTCCAACTTCCCTCTGACATCACATTGACAACAATGTCCAAATACAACCCCCGATGGGACCAAATTCCAGTCGTCTTCCCCCCTCAACGTATGTCAGATGGTACTTCCCCTCACTAGATCGAAGCTGATTGTAGTCCTTGCGGAGTGGTTGGGCAAGAAAAATATTCCTCAGTGTCATATTGCCGAGACTGAAAAGTACGCTCACGTCACTTTCTTCTTCAACGGTGGTATTGAGAAACAATACCCTCTTGAAGACCGCGAGATGGTGCCAAGTCCAAAAGTCGCTACTTATGATCTTGATCCGTACTCCCCCTTGTAATTTAACAATACTGACAACAGGAAAATGAACGTCCATGGCGTAGCAGATAAAACAGTCGAGATGATTGAAACTGGAAAATACCCTTTCATCGTCTTGAATCTCGCCAATCCCGACATGGTACCATTCGTTGAGATATGGATTAATGGGTAGGTGGGACACACAGGTGTTTACGACGCTGCCGTAGAGGCTGTGGGACATTGCGACCAAGCAATCGGCACCATCTACGAAGCCTGCAAGAAACACGGTTACATCCTCATGGTCACTTCCGATCACGGTAACGCCGAAAAGATGATCTCCGAGGATGGCAAATCTCCTCACACCGCTCACACTGTACCTCCCTCCAACCCTGCCCCCCCACTGCCCCTTCATACATTGCCTGATTAGGACCATTTACTAATATCCAGACCGCCCATGTGCCCTTCGTGATGACACAAACCGGCAACGAAAAACACGCCTTCAAAATCAGCGGAAGGGAGCATCCTGGTGCGCTTGCAGATGTCGCTCCGACGGTTCTTGACGTGATGGGCATTGAGCAGCCTGAGGATATGACTGGACAAAGTTTGATCAAACACTAGACGGTTCTTCTTTTGTTTGCTTGCTCGTGGTGGTGGTTGGAAATGGCTTGGTTTGGTGAGCGTAGAGATGGATACCTCAAATAGCTTTTTCAGTATTCTTAATCAAGAGGTTGTGAGGTTCTGAGTATTGTTGCCATGTGAAGGAGTTTACGAGTCTTTCTTTGGAGTGAGTCATTGAAACATCAGGATACCGCACTGGAGTGAGTCGTTGAAAAAGCACGCGCGGTATGCGATGAGTGAAGATATGAAATCCCAGCTCTGCCATCCTGATGCGCAACGAACTCTTCTGCCTGCGTATAATCTTATTGTGCCATCTCTCTTTTGGAGATTATTCCTGTTGTGCACTAGCTACTACATATACAAAAGGTAGTATTCGGAAATAAATCAGTTATCTTCCAAAGTTTCCGCACGAAACGACTGAGCAGACCATAAATCCTCAAACCTCTAGCAACAGAGGTATCTACACCGACGCACCTTCCTGGTATCTCTGCCAAGCCCTCAAAGCAATAACAACCCCCACAACTCCAACAACGATCCATTTCCCTGCGAATCCCTCTCCCCTGGCTTTCCCGCCCCTCGCCCCCTGCAGCTGCTGCTGTTGCAAGGCATTCCGTTCTTGTTCGGCCTTGTTCTCTATTCCACGCAATTCCTCCTCTGCACGTTTCCACGCTGCTTCTTCCTCGGTTTTGCGGATCCATTCTAGGTTGGCGGCGTGCTCGACGGGGAATTCGATGGGGAATTTGTTGTGTTGGGTGCTGTTCCATTTACGTGATTTGGCGGCGTAGAGGACTCGTTCAGCCGATGTGGCTGCCATACTCCCAGCGGTATTTGCATCACTTGTCTAGAGATTAGGAAGTCGGTCTTGATGAAAGGCGGGAGGCGGTACCATAAATGAGAGGAGGCCAACGAGGATGGTAGAGACTTGCCATGAAGGATTCCATTCCTTGGGATGAAAGTCAGAGAACGAGAAGCAGAGACGTGTATTAGTTTGAAAGCGTCCTTGGAAATTAGTATTATATAAAATTGCAGGAAGTATGACATGGGGAGGATACCAGAAGGCGTTATCATAGTCACTGCCGGAGGTTTGAACGGGTATTCAGGCGGAAACTTCAGTGTCCCTAAAAGATCAGTCCCACAGCCCCTACGAAACACAAGAAATACCCATATACTGGCCGCCATGGTACGGCGTGTCTGGCGGCCCATCAATGAGATAGTACCACAGAAGAATATTTTCCTCGGAAGGATGGGCTGTGATATACGGCGGAGGGGATTTCTGAATCGCTTGGTACTCCTTCGCAAGCTACCATGATTAGCGTCGGATATACAAAACGTCCTTGTGAGACGAAAGCACAGGAGTGTGTACCCGTTTGTTACTTGCTTTGGTGGCCATGCTGAGATGCGGTGAGCGGAGAGCTGCTTAACGCAACGTTGACGGAAACTTGATTGAGTGATTCGGCGTGATTTACTGAAATAGAAGAGCTGGCTTTTGGTGCAAATTTGCATTTAAGCTGCACTTCGCCATCTCACCATTTACTTTCTTTGTTGAGACGAGGAGGCGCAGAATTGCGCTTTGAAGTCAAAATTTATTACACGGCTCTCTTCATTCAACTTAACTCACTCTGGGGCGCCAGTGGGACAAAGGGAAATGTAGTGCGTACATCTGGTCCTTCATAACTCATAGATCTGAGCGTAAATCATCTGGGCGTAAATCAGCTGACGCGTCACATCACCACCAGAAATTTCCCCATAACTTATAAGGAAGGGACTTGGAACGTCAACGATGGTCGCTGCCATGACACCTCAAGGCACCCGCCTGCTCACCCATCTTGAGAACACCGCCTCACCAACCTTCCTCACAGACCTGATCCCTCTTCTCGATGACTTTACTCTCTCCATCACCGGTATCCCTGCCTTCCGCTTATAGTAATTTTTGACGACAACGTGCAACAGTCCCTTCCACTAGTCCAGCCACTCATAGCACTGCTATCTTCTGCAGAGGACGGTCTACCGTATCCAAAGATCACGAGAGCGCTTTCGGCATTGTTGGCGCCGCTTTCGTTTGAGACGTTGAAGGAGATGGGATTGTATCCTCTGATTGAGCAGGGCTTGCGGGCCCCCAGTCCGGATCTACAGATCCTTGCGCTGGAACAGGTGCCGAAAATAAAGGACGTGGACAGTAATATCACGGCCTCGTTAATTGAATGTCTCGGCGCGGAGGATGCCGGAGTAGGCAGAAAAGCCGTGGATGTCATCACTACTGTATTCCCCTACCACACCATCCGTCGCATTGTCCTGTTCTGAGAAGTAGTTATTCAGCAACGATTCGTTTCAAACACAATTCCTAAGACTAGCAGAAACGCCTCGAACATCCCTCCAAATCCCCCGCTTTCTCGACCTAATCGTCTCGCTAGCCCATCTCGACGCAAAGCTATTCCAAAACCTGTTACCTCTCCTGACTTCCACGCTGGACAGTATCCGCAGCACCGACGTCCTGATGATACTGAACGTCATCCAATTCTATTCACATCTCCTTGAAGCGTCATCTGATCCCTCGATATTAGCCTTCCTGGAACCCAAGATACCGCATCTCATGCGAACACTGGCCCCCGACGCGGATGCGTTCCAGTCGCTTTTGGGCGCCGGGACATGTGAATTCCTTGCTACCCTGCGAACACATCCTGAATTCAGAAGACTGGATCAGCAATTCGGGATCATAAAGGCATTGGAATTACATGCTTTGAATGTTGCGAGTCCGCAACATGTTCCTGCTCTGATATCGTTCTCGAAAATCGCCTCCACGGACGGCATGTTCGAGTACATCGGCCCCAAAGTAATGGAATCGTACCGCAAAATGGTCTCTACACGACCCATCACGCCCGAAAAACTCACGTCTCTAGGCCTCGTCCTATCAAACAATAAACCCCACGAATCTACCCTCCGAGAGCAGTGGTTCACGCTCTCCCTCGCCGACCTCATCGTACCCTACATTCGCGACCCAACAATGCAATTATCCCCGATTACCCTGCTGAGCGCCCTTGCAGGCCACGTCTGGGGCGTGAAATTGATTGCGGACAGTGCGGTTATAATGGAATGGTTGCAGGAACGGTTGGGTGGGTATCAGGAGACGACGGGGAAGTTTGCCGTCGTGAAAAGGATGTTGAGTACGACTGTCGCTAATGAGACGACGCCACGGGATCATCATGGGCCGTTGGGCAAGTGGAGGAATCATATCGAGGTGTTTGTTTCCAGGGGGGAGTGGTGGAGGGATGAAATGGCTGAAGTTGCTGTTGAGGGGGGTTGAATCTGTAGAGGGAAATTTCATGGTACGTATGTCTTCACAATCGTGCGATGTGCGAGCATTATTGCATGTATCTTCAATCATGTAGTGGCACTTGTTCATACGTTGTCATAAAGATGGATTTACCTCACATCAACTACTTTTTTGGGCTCTCGTGGCTTCATCTCATCTGTCCTGGTTGATCTGATCATTGTGTGTGGGATGATAGATCTGCAATTTGCTCAGAAAGCAAGTTCACAGCTTTTGCAGTGATCAACACACGCCCGCCAAAGAAGTTGGCATTGTTGATGCCAGGCCAATCTTCCTAGTACGCGCCATGTCCTCGTCGTCTCTTCGCACACCACAAATCCCCATCGACCACTCTCAAAAGCAACTGCTCTTCCACCCGTCCTCGCCCGCTGCTACTGTCTCATGGTCTCCTCCGTCTCCCTCCATCCACACCACCCTGCTCGCACTAGGCCACTCCAACGGCGTCTCGATATACCGCCAATTGCCTTCACCACCGGAAAACACTCTCGACCGCGCAGAAGCATTCCGGAAACGGTATTCCTCTTTGAATGGGTCAGGAATAACGGTAGATGGGCCCTGGAACATGTGTGCGATGGAACTTTAGGGACGAATGTGAGGAAAGTTGTCTGGGCTCCGACATCAACTTATAATCCCTCGGGAGAGAGTAGTATTACGCTCCTTACATTGTCTTCCGACCACACTGCTCGACTGATTTATTTCCCTTCCACAGGAGGCACATTACTGACACTACTGGGCGGCACATCAGGTCATCAATCCCATATCAACGATATCGACAGTATTCTGCATCCTGCCGCGACGGGAACCACCAACGAGGATCTAGTCGTTGCTACTACCGGGGACGACAACACGTTAATAATATGGCAATGGGATGAGACGGGCTTAGTCCCCGCGGCATACAGTTTGACTTCGCCGGGTGCTTCCGTGAAATTCTGCAAACATTTCCCGAGACGGTTGTTAGTCGCTGAGGAGGAGGGTGTGATTAGAATACTGGATTGGTTGGCGAGTGATGATGCTCGAGTCACGCCTTCGGGGGGAGGCAGTACGTTGTGGTTATTGAATATTCATGTTGGCGTGGGATTGTCGATTGGGGTGGGCGGATTGTTGGCTTGGGCGGAGTGGTGTGGTGATGATGTTGATGGAGAGGGAGGGAGGATTGTGGGAATCACGAGGGGCGGTGAATGGGCTGTGTGGGATTTGAGTAAGATTGAGGGCGGTGGGAGGACTATTCCTGTTGAAAGAGGACAAGTCATTCATGCTAGTAACGTTATCTCAATATGGTACACTCCCCTACAACCCAACCATTCCCCCTTTAGTCTGACATGTAGTGGCCATCCTTCAGAATCTGCATTATTTGCAATTGCATCCAAAGTAACCCACTCAACTCCGGCTCTCCACATCGTCGACCTGACTCACGAACGTACCTCCCCTTCCCTCCAACATAAACTAACCCCAGAACAAACAACGCCCCATCCAATCCACTCCCTCCCCACTTCCTCAATATCACTCACCTCCCTCTCTTGGCATCCCACGGAATCGGTCCTAGCAGCGACCCTCTCCTCGGGATCCCTCCTCCTAACCCGCATATGCGACCGCTCCGACGGCGAAAAGATCGACCGCCCACGACATCTCACCTCCGACGTAGTCCTCTCCAACGGATACCACGACGATGGACCTTCTCTAGAGGAGTATGATGACGAAGAGCAGGGATCATATGAAATGAGTTTTGAGGATAGTTATCTTTCCAGACCGGGGGAGGAGATGATGCTGGACGAAGAGGATTAAAACGCGCATTCTTAATATCTCGAATAGGCATTATAAGTAATACCAATAGTGATACTTCATGTGTTGTGTTGTGGTAGTTTATGGATGGTATTCTCCTGAGACGGTGTGAATTGCATCGATAAGGGATTCCAGTTCGTTGACGGCGGGACCAGATTCCTTGGTACGGACTTGGTGGATTAATGACAGGGCGTGGTCAAGTGAGGAGGCCGTTTCGGTTGTCAGCTCCGTGAGGTCGATATCCCTGGGGATTCCGGAGAGGATATTCTGGAGCAGAATTTTGAGTGTCTGTGAGTTCATTTGTTTCACTAAGTCGGGATTTTTGCCTATTATCAGGAACTGCAAAAATAATGGATCGTACGAAGCAGAGAAAGTTGTCCAGGCGAAAGCAGAGAATACTCCTTCTCGATTTTCTTCTGCGGAGATCCCCATTCTCTTTTCTTTGCCGATACATCAACCACTTCTTTCACACCTGTTGCAGTCTGTTTCTCATCTTTCGCGGCAACAGGCACACAACTCTCCTTGTGAACTTTAAAACAAGCAAGCGAACAACTACCATCAGCCAATGCCTAACAAGGTCGCATACTAATTAATCAAACACTGCGGGCACTTGTACTTTGCCTTTGGGATTTCCGCATCCTCCCCGTGCACAGGAACCTGACAATCTGCCAGCTTTGCAACAATGATGTCCCTGAAATCTTCGATCACCGGCCCGAACCTGAAGAAATTGGGGAATTCGCAACAAAGCGGGCGGCGATCTTGATTTCCAGCGGTGTAAACTCGCGGAATTGCGTGATGGCCGCCGGACGAGGGGACCGGAATTCCTGTCTCGACGAAAGGACACACTTCAACGCCATCATATCCCACGTGTGTCCCCCTAAACTATGGCAGAGAGTCAGACAACTACCGTCGAACGGCAAATAAAAGATCTTGTATCTCCTCTCCAAATCTCCCAAATTGTCGACGTGATGACTGACTGGGTTGTAGGTAGCGGGGACCGTAGGCGGGACGGTACAAGTCCTTCTCGGGCAACCGTTCGGTAAACCACCCCCTGAATTCCATTGTCGGTGAACAATTGCTGATAATGGTAGATATTGTCAAGGTACGACTGCAGTCTCGACCGGATTTATACCCCAGTGCTATCACCGCCGCAAAAAGTATATGGAAAGACGAAGGTCCCCTGGCATTTTACAAGGTCCGCCCTCCACGTCACCGCACTCCCCCCTGGTGCAATAGAAGAGGCTTATAACAGGGAACGTTGGTCCCGTTGATTGGAATAGGAGGTTGTGTCGCCGTCCAATTCTGGCTATTCCATGACATGCGTCGACGTCTCCTCCGCCAGAACCTACAATCTGATCCAACAGCCTCAAAACTCTCTTACTCACAATACTATCTCGCAGGCGCCTACGCCGGAATCGGCAACTCGGTCCTCTCCGGTCCCATCGAACATATCCGAATAAAACTGCAAACCCAACCAAGCGGCGAGAAGCGCCTGTATGCCGGCCCAGGGGACTGTATCCGCAAGATCTACGCCGTGGACGGATTGAAAGGGATTTACCGCGCTCAGGTCCCGACGGTATTAAGAGAAGCCCAGGGCTTCGGGTTATGGTTTTTGACGTACGAGTACCTTGTCCAGCGTTCCGTGAGTTCTACCGTTGGCGGGAAGAGAGACGATTTGCCGGCGTGGAAGTTATGTGGTTTTGGCGCTATGGCGGGATTGGTCCTGTGGATTGGATCGTATCCCTTGGATGTGATTAAATCGAGGATGCAGAGCGATGTGGGGTATAGCAATAAAGTCCCTGAATCGATGAGCGAGTTTAAGGATAAACTGAAAGAGGTGGGAGAGGGAAGACGGTATACTGGGATGATGGACTGTTCGAGGAAGATTTTCGCGGAGAGTGGGATCCGGGGGTTTTGGAGGGGTCTTGCGCCGACTTTGGTGAGAGCTATTCCCTGTTCGGCTGGGACTTTCGCTGCGTATGTTTCGTTATTACGTCTAAATTAACGATAGTGTTGAGTTGACGATGCGATTACTGGGTTAAGAAAGGTTCGTTGGATTTTGGAAGTAGATGGAACTATAGACAGTGAGAGAGCCCAGCGTTGAACGTAACATGCACATTAGACTGTAATAGATTTACTGCCATACATTTCAAGTCGAAGCGATGCGGACCCTTGATGTTTCAGAAAAAAGTATGATTCGAATGTCTATCTACATCTTTATTTACATATTGACAAGAAGGGTATCTTATTTCCTGGCCTTGATTATGAAACCTTTGATTTCCCCTGCCATATGCCGTCTGAACACCCAATTTGTCCATGTGATATGCTCGTTCGAGATTACGAAAGCTCGGGCTAGAGGGTTCGTGTGGAGGATAAATGTTCCGCTTTGGTCGAGATAGAGGATCTGGATATTGAAAGTATGGCATATAAGTCGAATTTCAATGTCCAGATTGGTAAGTTGAAGGCAAGTCGCGGGGGTTATTTACTGCGAGGTTATGGTCGAGAGGGGGAGGAGATATAGGGGGTGTTGGAGGGTAATATGCCGACGGATACAGATCGTTAATCGACTCTTGTGGAGGAGAAAACATCCAATTCTGAGAATTTTCGAGTTTTGTCATTGTCCCAGTCAATCGATCTGAACCGGCATAGTCCGGAAAGTGTTGAGAGGGGTATCGTCCTGCTCCTGTATATAGTCACAAACTCACACTCTCATCATCCTCCCCACCTTCCTGACCACCAACTTTAACTTTCCCATGCCCAGGAAACACACTCAACCTCGCCTTTTTTCGAATTAACAACGAAGCCGCAGCTGCATCCTCCACACTCGAATGTCCCTCAGCCCCCGCAGTCTGGACATCCACCCCCATCTCCCGCTTCACCAAATGCTTCAGCCCCAACCGATACGGTCTGCCCCTTGGATGAGGATACATCAGTGCGGTATCAATGACTTTAAGATGAATCAGCCGCATGGCGATTAGATCGTTTTCGAGGCCGTGGCCGAGGACTATTGTTGTGCGCGAGACGTACATTTTGAGTAATTCGATGGCTTCGTCGAAGGAGACTGTGGGGTTGGATTCCAGCATTTCTGCGGTGATGCCACTGAAGCGGGTGTTGTAGTCGGTGATTTCGGTTTCTGCACGGACGAGAACGTCAAAGACTAGGCGGTCCGAGTTATCCAGCACGGTCAGACGGACAAGTTCCATTCCGTTCAGTGTGTACGCCATCTCACAATCCAGACTCACCACGGAGAGATGTTGACCCTCGACAAAGGGGTCAAGTTCAATGAACGGTCGAATAGCCATCAGTTCGCCCGGGTTGGAAACTTTCCTCACATGACAGGGGTGAGTTTTACATCCCCTTTTTCCCACGGGAGCTTGACAACAGTTCCATACTTTATCTGAATAATCAGTCCCTGAGCCACTGTTTGACGACAAACCTACTAGTTTTCCCCAATGCGAGATACACGGATATTGAGTCCGGGTTTTCGGTGTGAAGACCGTGGTGCATCGATCACATGCTACTAATTCATTCGAGTTGAACGGCTTCAGAGGGGGATAGCCAGTAATATATCCCCAGCGAGCTAATTCCTCTGGGGAATGCACCAAGGGTGTTAACTCCGTCCAGCTAAATGGTGCATTCCATCGTGCTGCTCTCTCGGCCTGTAATTTGCGTCGTTCAAGGTCGTACATTGTACAAGCATCTTTAGCCGAGGTAACGGGGTCCCGTTTCTTTAATCGTGCATAGTACTGTCTCCAGCTAACGGTATAGGTTTGTGCGTTTGGAGAGGACTTGGCGATGAATAGTTCTTCTTTCGCTGCGTCCCGCGAGGCAAGGGATGCACAGTCTGGGAGAGAGGAGTACAGCTCCTTGTAGGCTTTGTAGATCATGTCGAGCGGTATTCGACGGACGTTTGTGTTTATAGATGCTGGTACTGCGGTATCGATTATTGGAGTTGGTGGAGTGACGACTCGTGAAGAGGACGTTTTAGAAGGCTTGAACTCCTGGGCTGCCAAGTTGAAAGTCTCTGTATACTTGCGTTTCGTATCTCCCTTTGTTGGCATAGCCGACTGCTCGATAGTAGTACTCGTCCTTGCCATGCCTCGTTCAGGGCGGTGAACGCCTCTCGGTAGTATTTCAAGCATATCCGCCGGCGAAGTCTCTATTCCAGAAGTAGTAGCAGGTGTAGCTTCAAGGGCGGAGTTTGTAAGAGCGATGTCAATGTGTGTCTCAGGAGAGCCCTGTATGATCCTCCTTTTGTGAGATCTTTCAGGTGAAGATGTGCGGTCGGGTGATACGATCGGCACTGCGACAGCGGCAGTCTGGGATGAAGATGTGTTGTTTTTGTGATGCAGATGGCTGAAGAGACAGTGCTGCAGAGGACAAGGAGTGCAAGGACATGCGATGGCAGAGAAGAGACCTTGACTTTTGAACATGGCGACGTGGACGTCGGTCAGGCAGGATGCCTCACTGACGATCAGTCAGTAGACTGAATTTGCGAGTGATCAGCGCCCTGATACAACATATGTAGCTTCTAGTCAGGCCCTAATAGCGTTTCTTCGGTAATCTCAATCGTGTTTAGTGTTGTCTGTTAAATGTTTGTCTGTCAGCGTGTTCGGTAGTGTCAGTCTCTCTGAGATTATTAGTGTTTGGTGTTAGGGGTTAAATCCCTCGATTATCGCTATCCTACAATCTATAACGATACAAGAATATAATGCAACCTGACTAGTAGTTCGTATTTCTGACCAGCCAGCCCCTGGGTATAACAGCCTGTGTATGGTATCAAACGCTATGCCTCAACCCAACCAAATCCGCATCTCAGTCCACCATCCAACATCCGCCCATCACTTCGACTTCGAAGTAACTAAATCAACAAACGAACCCAAGAGAGGACTACCCCACGGCTGCCGATCCATAGGACACTGCTCCTTTGTATCAGTATTAAGCCACTTTTCAATACAATGCCTACCATCAACGAGAAGAAGCCAGCGGACATACATGTGAAAAACATGTTTACATTGTCCTGTAAGGATCGGACAGTCGTCCCCGGGAATTTGACAGTCTGGACAACAGCCATCGAAGGGAACACGACAGATTCCGCAGACGTCGTCGTTTGGGACGTTCCATTTCCATATTGCGACGGCGTTGACTCGTTTGATTTTGACTTTCATGGTCGACGACACTGTCGCGATTCGAGCCTTCGAGGTCTTGTCGTGGCGTCGAGTCCGCAGCGTGAATTCCCAAGGTTTCCAAGTTGAGCCACTTTGAGTTCCGGGGTTGTCAGCGCTCATTTTAAGGAGCCGATTTTCGCACCATTTTCTGTGCCCAAATCCTCTGCGACAAAATTTTGGATTGCCATGGGCCGTATATCATAACAGCCGAGAGCGTAAACCACGCGCCCCGGTATCATGATGTCGACTTTCGCTTCTCTGTCATGTTAGAGACCGACTGTCAATGCTTTTCCAAAGGTCAGACTCCTTCTCCTCATGCCACATCTGTGATGATACTCCAAATCTTTTTCAGAGCAATCTCCCGGATTACCGTTTTGGTGTCCTTTTGCACTGATGAGTTATACATCTTGTCATAGTTACACTGAGATACTCTCACTTCATCGTCCTCGTTGTTTCAAGGGCTGTGTTAATTTGTAGGTCGAGAAGAGAATGGAGAAAACTTCATTCGTGTTTTATTGAGTTTTAGGTAGAGCACAATAGACTTCAATATTGTAAACATCGTGTTACCTTTCTTCCCACTTTATGAGTGAATATGAATGTTGGGTGTATGAGTTTATAGTCCAAGGAGCTCTTCATGGCACGAGTACGGTGTTCTCCAGATCTTAATATGATACCATGCCGAATTGTTGGAATATCGTTAGAGGCAACAATAGTCACAGATGTGCAAGAACCAAATCCCGTATACAGACAGATCAAAGTTTCATTTGATGCAATGAATGCCAACTATGACTATCTGGCCCATACCATACAGAACAAACAAACATCCATCCACAACAATCCAACCAGTTCCGCAATGCACACCAATCCGAGATGCATAGGCCCCTCGCAATTCAATGCAACAAAAATGCTCTTGTCACAATAACACCCATTCCTCCTCATCCTCCTCTTGCATGTGCAATTCCTCCGCCTCCTGTTGCGTCCGCCTCTTCTTGTTTGGTCGCACGGAAGTAAAATCAGAGAAGCCGGGGATCACGAGATTGGGAAACTGGTCCTATCCAGTGTACCCTAGTTTCTGTAATTCCTCGACTATCTCGTCTTCTTTCTCGATTTTCTGTTCTTGTGTTTTTTCGAGTTTTTCGCCGCCGGCTTGTCGTAATTTAAGCTCTTCTATGGCTCGTAATTTCTTTAACAGGGCCCGGATTTTCTTTTGATCCTCCGCATTGACCTCCGATGTCTCCACCGCCGGAGTCGTAGTCTCCGTCGCGGGAGGTGCTGTTGCAGACGCAGCCGCGGTAACACCATCAGGTTGATCTGCCGCTGCCGCCGCAGCTTTCTCTTTCTTTTTCCTGCTACGCGTTTTCTTTTCGTCTTTAGGTTCAGAGGGGGCTAAGCCCGGGACGACGCGCTCGCGAACCGGAATGCCGTTATTGAAACCGTTAGTATGCGGCACGCCGCCTTCGTCTTCACGTTTGAAGGCTACGGGCGTTAGAGTCCCGCGGGCGTGTGGAGGACGATAGGCGCCTGCGGGTTTGGTTGGAGTGGCGGACCCACCTGTTGAATCCGCTTGCACTATTGCGGAGGAATGGATTCGAGGTTCTGCCAGGGGGTCGGCTTTGATGCTGGACGGTGGGAATGGACGCCAAATGACCTAGTTGTCAGTTGATGTTTTTATTGAGGAGTAAGGTACCTGGTAGAGTTCGTTGATTTCCTCCTTGTAGACAAGTTTTCCGCCGACCCACCATATTTTGACGCCATTGTCAACTCTCAATCTCGGACTTGTGGTCCCGGTGAGAATAAAGGTCTCATCGGGACTCCATTCACTGACACTGGAGTTACTTGCCTCCATAGTAGCAAGCTTTTCCCATGTCTTACCCTTCCGTTGAAACACATCCATTGTTCCTTGTAAGTTCCCGAACCCAGCGACCAAAACGAACCTTGCTCGTGGAGAAAATTTAATCGTGTTGCGTGGTCCCGTTGAAATCGTCTGGATTGGGTTTGCACGAATATCGAATAATGTCGTTTTGGCAGGCATGTATCCATAGACGACTCCGAATTCAGATTCCGATCCCCATGATACGTCATGGACGGGACCTTCTTTGTCGAGATCCACGCGAACACCTTGATTGGCATTCAAGTTTAGAAGATAAAGGTTACTCTCTCCATAATAGGATTTATTTGCTTTGTCGACATCGGTGGTGGTATGAGCGAGGAGAGCTCGTCCATTCGAGTTCCAGAGAAAACTGATCTTATCGGCTTTGTAGAATTGTTTCTGAGTACTTGGATTGTCGAGATTGTTGAGTGAGAACAATTGCGCACTTGCTGGTGACCCTTTCCGCTCCGGGAGAAAGACTGCGATGGACGGATTCGCTCCAGGTGATAAAGAGAACGAAGTCAACCCCTCGACACGTAATTTCTTCCAAAAACCTATTGTCAGTCAAATTCATGCTTTAAGTGATGAAATACCATTCTGCATGTTTGCACTCTCGTAGATATGGACTTCATTAGTGACGTTTCGACAGCAAATCTTCTCGTCCTGACTGTACTGTAGACTCCATCCATTCTGACTCTTTTGCACAAACTCGGTGATCTGTCCTCCGTCCGCCATGGACCATATTCGGAGATTCTTTCCTGCTTGTCCGTCCTCCTCGTTTTTCCACGGTCGCTCCCACGTATTTAAATATGATCCCTTGGGTGAAAATGCAAGTTCATGGACATTGGGGACAGCAAGACTATGCCGTAGTTGTCCGTTAGAAGCGTCTACAACCTTGACCCTATGATGTCAACAATGAACCTGATGGATTAGATACTCTTCAGGCGATGCCCATGCAAATAATGATCCATCCAGACTATACGCTGTACATCTTAAATGTCCCACCGGTCTAGCCGTCAATACCGCTACTCCTCCCAAAGGCATTACCTCTCAAAGTCGGCTAACGGAGCAAACTCAGGTGGACCCTGAGTCAGTCCAATGGTCTTGACAGTCCGATCTATTCAGTTAAACACATGTGCGTAGTGAAGGAAGTACATGCAAATTGATTGTTCGACATGAAGAAGCCGTTTCAGAAAAGGAAGCAACCAAAAAGGGAAAGCGAAGCAAAAAGGATTAAATGGACGATGTTAATAGGAAAATTTGATCCTAGCAATTTTGATCACGACGGGCACGTCCCCTTTCCGGACCGGCGTCAAGCCGGCCGGTCGAGAGAGGCGAGGAATCTAGGTAACGAATTCTCTAGATACCTCAGCACTCGATAGACATTGAGTTATTCTATACTGTAATATAGCGAGCGTAATATTTTCATGCAGTAGAGGGAT
>Ga0302325_10015008_pt1 | contig 16487 bp, 17 predicted proteins | sample Palsa_T0_2_FD_201948 | JGI IMG/M metagenome (GOLD analysis project Ga0302325, IMG submission 201948) | Peat permafrost microbial communities from Stordalen Mire near Abisko, Sweden - Palsa_T0_2 | ecosystem: Environmental > Terrestrial > Soil > Palsa > Peat permafrost | place: Sweden: Abisko... | reverse complement strand
TGCTCGCCCAAGACCAGCGTGGCCCACTGCCAGGCCTCATTCGGCCGCAGATCGGAGACCACCAGTTCAGAGAATGCCACCAGGCGACCCGTGGCGATGTCCTGCGCCACCGCCACCAGTTTGGTCAGTCCCTGCTCGGCCAGGAGCTTGTCCGATTCCACAATCCGCGCCTTGTCGAACACCATTTCCTCGTGAGAGGCATCCCCTGACGGAGCGTCGGTCGACATGCGCCGGTTCAACTCGCACTGGTCGTCGTCGAATTCTTCGGGCCACGGTGCGGTGAAGGTGAGCATCCGATAACCGACGGCCGCTTTCGACACTTCGTCCTTCAACGCGGCCAGCCGTACCGGATCGACCGGAAGTGCCAGGCTGCGTCGGTTCCCCGATTGGGTGGAGGTAAACCCGAGGGAACGCAGGAACGGTTCGGACGGTTCCGCGCCGACCATGTGGGTCGGCACCTCGAAGAGGCAATTGAGCGTGGTACGCCCATCGTCGAGAGCACGGCGAGCCACCTCTTCCACAATGGCGGTCCCGATCCCCTGGCGACGGTACTCGGGCAGCACCCGGACCTCGAAGCCCAAGCTGTGCGTGTTGTCCCGCATCGGGAGTTCCATACCGGCCATGCCAAGCATCGTGCCCGATCCATCGACAGCGGCCAGGCAGTGAAATTCCTGGCCCCCACCGACCTGGCGGGCCATGGACTTCACCAGGTTCTCGTCCCACCCGGGAACATCGGCCCAACGTTCCTCGTCGGTCAGCCGAAGGATGGCAAACCAGGCGGCGAACGACGCACTGTCTTCGGGATCAATCCGTTGCACCTGCATCCGCTCACAGTGCCACGCCGGCGACACCTCGGCGACCCGCTCAACGCAGGATGGCGTCGAATTCCTGTACGGCCGCGGCAATGCAGCACTCGCGCAGGGCGCCCACCTCTTCGTCGGTCAGGGTGTGGTCGGCAGAGCAGAACCGCAGCCGATAGGCCAAGCTGCGCCGGTCGGGTCCTATGGCGGCGCCACGGAAGACGTCGAACAGGTGCACGGATTCGAGCAGCTCACCGGCGGCGGCACCGAGGGCCTCCCCCACCACGTCGGCCGGATGCACATCGTCGACCACCAGGGCCAGGTCGATATCGGAGGAAGGGAACCGGCTCACTGCCGCCGCCACCATGGGCCGGCGTCCGACCACCGCATCGTCGAAGAGCTGGCCCAGGTCAACCTCGAGCCACCCGATCCGGCGCGGGGACGTGCCGTCCGATGCCGTCACGGTCAGGCCGTAGCGCAGGGCGACCACCGGATCGATCTCACCGACCGCACCGATTGTCCGCTCTCCACCGCCGGCCGGGACTTTCGCCACCAGTCGAGCCGAGCGCGTGGGGTGGAGACCCGGCAAGGTCTCCGCCCCGTTGTCGGGCGCCACCAGGCGGACGCCGCTGAGGTGCATGGCATCAGCCACAACGTGCCAGGCCGCCACTCCCGCCCGGGCGTCGTCGCCTTCGAGCGCGAACACGGCACTCAGCATCTCGCGCTCTCCGGGCAACTCTGTGGTCTGCGCGCCACCGGCACCGCTGCGCTCCACCAGGCGGGGCGAGCCGGCATCGGGGTGGGAAAAGACGATCCCCACCTCATAGAGGCGGATGGCCCCCTGCCGCCGGCTGGCATTGTGGGCCAGTGCCGTCAACAACCCGGGCATGAGGGACCGGCGGAGGTAGGGCTCCTCAACCGTCAACGGATTGGACACCCGCACGGCCGGTCCGGTGAGACCGACCCGGGTGTGGGCGTCCTCGGACACGAACGTTGTCGTCCACCCTTCGGAAGCACCCAGTCCGCAGAGAATGTCCTTGACGGCACGGCGTGAGCGCTGCAGGGAGGTGAGTCCGCCCGGCTGGGGCCACGTCGGCGTGTGCCGCGGGATGTTCGAATAGCCGAACATCCGGGCCACCTCTTCTATGACGTCGTCAATCCCGTATGGCTCGGGCCGGACGTCGGGCCGGTTGGTCGGGACCTGGACAATCACCGACTCGCCGCTCTCAACACAGGTGAAGCCGATAGGTCCGAGCAGCGCGGCAATCTCGCTCCGGGAGAGATCGACCCCGACCTGACGCTGGACCCGGGCCACGGGCACGGTGACCTCGACTGGCTCGGGGACCTCGCCCCGCACGTCAAGCATCCCGTCACACACCGTCAGTCCCGGCACCGTCTCGGACAGCAGCTGTGCGAAGCGCGCCACGGCCGCGTCAATACCGGCCGGATCACACCCGCGCTCAAAGCGGGCCGATGCTTCCGTCCGCAGGGCTAGGCGCTTGGCAGTCCCGGCGATGCCCATGGAAGAGAAGTACGCCGCCTCCAACAAGACCTCGGTCGTCTCTTCGGAGATCTCCGACGACGCCCCACCCATAATCCCCGCTATCCCGACCGGTGAGTCTTGAGCGTCGCAGATCAGGCAGTCCACACCGATGTCGCCCAAACCACGCCCGGGGATGCCGAGCGTGCGTGTCACACCATCGAGCGTTTCGAGTTTTTCCCCGGGCTGCGCCCGACGAACGATCAGCCCCGATCCCGGGAGCCGGGCCCGATCGTAGGGATGCGTGGGCTGCCCGCGTTCGAGCATCACGTAGTTCGATGCGTCGACCACGTTGTTGATCGGACGCATACCGGCCAACGTGAGACGCTCCGCTATCCACCGGGGTGACGGCCCAACCGTCACATTGGTCAGTACCGACACGCCGAGCCGCGGGCAAAGGTCAGGGTCGGACACGACCGCACTGGCCATGGCCCCGACCGCCACCCCGTTGGAAGCTCCCGTGGGTGGCTCGGCCAGGGTGAACGGGAGTCCGAGACGAGCAGCCAGGTCCCGGGCGACGCCGGCCATGCACCAGGCGTCGGGACGGTTTCCCTCCACCGTGATGTCGAAGACCGTGTCCGCTTCCAGCCCGAGGGCGACCGTGAGGGGAGTGCCCGGCTCACCAGGCGCTTCGTCACCGAGCACCATCAGCCCGGCGCTGTCATCAGACAGCCCGAGCTCGCGCCCTGAGCACAGCATGCCGTTGGAGACGACACCGCGCATTTTGCGCCGACCGATCTCGAACCCTCCGGGCAGCACCGCACCGACGGGGGCCAGTGGGACCCGATCGCCCACCGTGAAGTTGAACGCACCGCAGACGATCTCAAGCGGATCGCCCCCGGCGTCAACCACCACCCGGCGAATGCGGTCGGCCCCTTCAATGGCGCTGATGTCGGTGACCCGGCAGACCACCACATCTTCGAGGCCTTCACCCACCTGGACGACTTCCTCGACCATCAACCCCAGATCATCGAGCGCGGCTACCAGTGCCCCGACATCGTCGGGGAAGGGAGCGAAGTCACGAAGCCAGCTGAGGGGAGCACGCACAAGAGTCTTTCGGTTTGGTCAGAACTGGGAGAGAAAGCGGATGTCGTTCTCAATGAAGGAGCGGATATCGGGCACCTCGTGGCGCATGAGCGCGCAGCGGTCGATCCCGAATCCGAAGGCGAAGCCCGACCATATGTCAGGGTCGATGCCCACGGCGACGAAGACGGCCGGGTCGACCATCCCGCAGCCACCGAGCTCGACCCAGCCGACGTTGGCACAGGTCCGGCATCCGGCGCCACGGCAGATGGCGCAGGTGATGTCGAACTCGGCCGAAGGCTCGGTGAAGGGGAAGTACGACGGACGGAGCCGGGTGCGCATGTCGGAGCCGAAGTACGCCTCGGTGAAGGTCTGGATGGTGCCGGCCAGGTCACCGAAGGTAATCCCACGGTCGACCACCAGGCCCTCTATCTGATTGAACACCGGGAGGTGCGTGGCGTCGGGCGTGTCCAGGCGGAAGCACTTGCCGGGCATGACGGCATGGATGGGCAGGGTGCCCTCGCGCACCGCCGCCTCCATCAGATGGATCTGCACCGGCGAGGTATGGGTGCGGAGTAGCACCGTTTCAGGCTGGCCGATATCGAGGTACATGGTGTCGTACATGCCGCGGGCGGGGTGCGCCGGAGGCATGTTGAGCGCTTCGAAGTTGTACCAGTCCGATTCGGCCTCGGGCCCTTCGGCCACCACGAACCCCATGCCGACGAAGACGTCCTCCAGCTCATCGCGGGCCTGCGTCACCAGGTGGAGGTGGCCCCGCGACAGCGGAGACCTGACCTGATCGACAATGACCTCGGTCAGGTCGAGGCGGTCGGCCACCAGGGTGCTGGCCCGCTCGACCACCTCCAACTCGGCGCCCCGGGCCGCCAGCTGCGCTTCCAGCGTGCCGCGCGCCTCGTGGAGTTGGCGACCCACTTCGCGCCGATCCTCCGCACTCAGTGCGCCGAGAGCACGGTGCGCCCCGGCCAGGACCGAGCGCTTTCCCAGCAGCTCGGTTTCGACCAGCGCCAAGGCCGCGCTGGTCGCGGCAGCGTCGATCGCCGCCTTGCCCTCCCGAGCGATGGCTCCTATGTCGGGTTCGCTCTTCTCATTCACCACTGTGCGCGTCTCTTCGTGCGAGGGCCCGCATGGACCCGCGGGGTTGCGAAATGTTACGCGCCATGGCCGACCCGACGTTGCCGCAGAGCCTCGAAGCACACCACGGCGCAGGCCACCGCGACGTTCAACGACTCGGCCCGGCCTTCCATCGGGATGGCGATGGCACCACTGAGTTCGTCACACACCTGCGGTGCGAGCCCGGACGACTCGTTGCCCAGAAACAGAGCGCTGGGCCGAGTGAAGTCAACCGCGGCGTAGTCGCTCCCGGCGCCGACCGTGGTGGCCAGTGTGCGGTATCCCGCCCCCGCCAGCGAGCGGGCCAGGGCAATCGGGTCATCCTGCACGGCGAAGGGGATGTGAAAGATGGATCCAGCCGACGCCCGCACCGTCTTGGGATTGTACGGATCGACCGAATCACCACTGAAGATCACCGCTCGCGCCCCCGAGGCATCGGCCGTGCGCAGCACCGTGCCGGCATTGCCGGGGTCGCGGACATCGACCATGACCACCACCAGTGCCCCAACGCCCGCCGCGCCGGACACGAGGGCCGGGTGATCGAACATGGGCAGTACGGCCAGGACCGGTTGTGGCGTCACGGTATCCGACACCCGTTCCATCACTCCGGGGGCCAGCGAGAACAGGCGTGCGCCAGCGGCCATGGCCTGGGCGCAGCACTCTTGCGCGCCCGGATCGTTGACACCCTCGGGCGCCAGGTAGACCGACTCAATCGACACCCCGGCGCGCAATGCCGCCCGTAGGAGCTCGGCTCCCTCGGCAATGAAGACGCGCTCACTCCAGCGGGCTGAGCGTTTGGCCAACAATCCCCGCAGGCGGCGGATCCGCCGGTGCGTGAAGGCCAGAGGTTGACTCAGGAAGCCACCTCGGCCACCGGCGCGCTCGAGAGTGCGACCTGCGCGGCCTGGACAAGGGCACCGAACGCTTCGGGATCGGTGACAGCCAGGTCGGCCATGACCTTGCGATCGACCTCAATGCCAGCCAAGTGCAGCCCGTTGATCAGTCGGCTGTAGCTCATGCCATGCAGTCGGGCGCCCGCGTTGATGCGCTGAATCCACAACTTGCGGAAGTCACCCTTACGGGCCCGGCGGTCCCGAAAGGCGTACTGCATGGAGTGCATCAGCTGCTCGTTGGCCGCTCGATACGAACGGCTCTTGTTTCCGTAGTACCCCTTCGCCTGTTCCAGTACGGCGCGGTGGTGCTTGCGCCCGTGTACGGATCGCTTCACTCTGGCCATCGGGGGTCCTCCTCTCTTCTCAGTTCAGTGTGGTCGGTGCTACCAAATGCTGCGACAGCTCAGATGCCGAGCATCCGGCGCACTGCTTTTTCATCCGCCTTGGCAATGTCGCCCTCGCGGCTGAGCCGGCGGGTGCGGACACTGCTCTTCTTCTCCAACAAGTGCCCCTTGAACGCCTTGCGCCGGCGCAAGCGCCCGGTGCCGGTGATCTTGATGCGCTTGGCGGCACCCTTGTCCGTCTTCATCTTCGGCATTGCGTCATCCCTCTTCAGTTGGTGCGGCTACTTCGCTGACCACTTCGGCCACCACATCAACCACCACATCAACCACTGGCTCCGTGCCAACCCCGGCCTCGGCTTCTGCCTCAACCACGGGTGGAATCTTGTCGCCCCTGTGCTGGTTCTTCTCCCTGGACTGGGCGGCCTGACGGGCCCGCTTGTCCGGGGCAAGCACCATGATCATGTTCCGATTGTCGAGTTTGGGCTCGGCCTCGATCTTCGCCACGCCCTCCATCTGCTCGGCAATCCGGTCCAGAATCCGCTTCCCGTGTTCGGGGTGGTACACCTCGCGGCCACGGAACATGATCGTGATCTTGACCTTGTGCCCTTCGTTGAGGAACTTGCCCACCTGCCGGGTCTTGGTGTCGAAGTCGCCGGGACCGATTTTCGGCCGGTACTTCATTTCCTTGATTCCGACATGGACCGTCTTGCGACGGCTCTCCTTGGCTCGCTGCGCCTCGTCGAACTTGAACTTTCCAAAGTCCATGATCCGGCAGACCGGCGGGTTGGCCATGGGGGCTACCTCGACCAGGTCCAGGTCGAGCTCCTTGGCTATGGCCAAAGCCTCCGGCAACGGGGTGATGCCCAGTTGCACACCATCGGGATCCACGAGTCTGACTTCACGGGCACGGATTCGGTCATTGATCCGGTGCTCAGTTGTGGTTTCAGCGACTATGCGGCACCAAGCCTCTCACTCGGACTCGCGGTCCTTCCGCAAGCCATTCGGTGGAGCGAGGCCGACCAACGGGCCGCGCCCGCGTCGAAGAACCATCGACCTGGCGCACCGGTGTCACCACAGAGGTGAGAGTGTGGCCAGGTGGAGACCCCCCGGTGGGAGGCCCCGCTTCCATGTAGTCAAGGTGCATACAGTACACCTATGAGCAGCTTATGGACACCGTCGGGCGAACACATCCCTGCCAACGAAGGAGGTCCTCCCGATGAGGCGGACGAAACTCCCGAGGCTCTCAGCAAGGAAGCGCAAGCCGAGGTGGAGGCCATGCGCCAGCAGCTGGCCGGCACGCCAGCCGAGGTTGTCGTGGCCAACCACTGCTACGGGCTCTTCGAACTGGCGGCCATCTATCTGTCCCAGGCTCCTCCCATGCTCTTTCAGGCCCGGCTGGCCATTGACGGCCTCGGCTGCCTGCTCAGTGGCCTGAAGGGCCGCCTGGGTGAGGCCGAACCGGCCCTGTCCGACGCCCTCTCCCAGCTCCGCCTGGCCTTCGTCCAGCTCGATGGTGTGGAGCGGTCCACCGCCGAGAGCACCGCCAACGCGGGCGAGAACTGACTGGCTCAGCCCGGTGCTCCGGCCCCGGCGAATTCCGCCAGGCCGCTGACCGTCTGGCCGATGAATTTCCCCAGTTCACGCCGGTAGATCCAGCCTGTTCCCGGCACCTTGGTCCGGAAGGTGGAGCGCCACCTGATTGCCGTGCCCGCACCCGATGGCTGCAGCATGATGACCGCCACATAGTCGCGAAGGGGCATGCCCGACACCAGCTCATAGCTGAACACCTCATCGGGCTGCACGGTGACCACCCGTTCTGTGCTGATGACCCGCTTGGTGCGGAAGATCCGCACGGCACCCACCCCTTCGGGCACCCCGTCCCCCCGTTCCACCAATTCGAACGATTCGAGAGGCGACCACTGCGGCCAGGTCGACCCGTCCACCAGGAGAGCGAACACTGACGCCGGCGATGCCTCCGATGTTGCTTCGTGCTCAATCTCCTGCCGGCCCATAGCCACCTCCGCTCCGACCCTGGTCTCGGGCCTCACCACCCGACGTCTTCCGAGAATGTACCATATGGTACATGTCAGGCAAGACGGCCAAGGAGCAACTGCTCGACAATGTCATCGAGCACTTCACCCGCCACGGGTTGGGCGACATCAGCCTGCGACAGGTGGCTGCCGCCATCGGGAGCAGCCACCGCATGCTCATCTACCATTTCGGTTCAAAAAACGGCCTGTTGGTGGCCGTGGCACGCGCCGTCGAAGCACGGACCCGGGAGGATTTCAGCCAGCTCAAAAGCGGGACTGATCGGGACAACGAGGAGATCATTCGCCACATGTGGGACTACGTGGCCGACCCGGCACTGGGCGATTTCGAGCGGCTCTTCTTTGCTCTCTTCGGGCGGGGACTCCAAGGGGACGACGAGATCCGCCCCCTGATGGGATCCAACACGGAGAGTTGGCTGGAAGCCAGCACAGCCTCCACGCACGCGCCGGGCCTGCCGCCGGACGTGGCCCGTGCCCATGCCCGGCTGGGGCTGGCCGTGGTTCGGGGCCTCCTCATGGACCTGTTGGCCACCGGTGACCGGGCCGGCACCGATGCCTCGCTGGCGCTCTTCGCTCAGCACTACCGCGGTCAGTGGTGGGTCAGCGTTCCGGCCTCATAGCGGCCCCGGTGACCGGCGACCACCGTGAAGATGACCTCGGTTCCGACAGCGATCTCCCGGGTCCCGTCGGCGATGGCCGTGGCGTGGAAGTGAAAGGTGGCGCCGGACTCTCCGGTCACGGTGCCCCAACCACGACGGGGGTCGAATGCCGTGACCTTCCCCCGACGTGGACCCCTCGGCGCAATGGGAAGGCCCATGGTCAGTGGACGATTTTGGAGAGCGGAATCTCCAGAATGTCGCTGGCTCCCTGATCGCTCAGCTCAGGGATGAGCGTGTTGATGTCGGATTTGGCCACGACGGCCTCCAACGCGTATGCGCCCCCGCCGGAGAGTTCGGAGATGGTCGGCGCGCGCATGGACGGGAGCACGGCCAGCACCGCATCGAGATTCTCAGCCGCCACATTGAGCTTGACCAGCACTTTGCCCCGCGCTTCGAGGGTTCCCTGCAGCAACGTCAGGATCTGCTCCATGGCGTGCCGCTTCTCCGGCACCGCCGCCGCCGCCGGGTTGGCGATCAACTCGGTGTGGGACACCAGCAGCGTCTCAATGATGCGCAGGCCCGCCGCCCGCAGTGCGCTGCCGGTCTCGGTCATGTCCACCACGGCATCGGCGATGTCGGGCACCTTGGCCTCCGTCGCCCCGTAGGACAGGGCGATGTCCGCCTCAATGCCGTGGGCGGCGAACGCCTTGCGGGTCAGTTCGGGATACTCCGAGCTCACGCGCAGCCGTCCCGGCTGGGCCGCCAACTCGGCCAGCGATCGGACCGGTGACTGGTTGGCCACACAGAGGACGACCCGGGCCGGGTTGGCGGTGGCCTTGGAATAGGACAGCTCCCCCAGGGAGACCACGTCACTGCCCCGCTCCTCAATGCAGTCGCGCCCGGTAATGCCCAGATCGAACAGACCGTCAGCCACATAGACCGGAATCTCCTGGGGGCGCAGAATCCGGACTTCGCTGATACGGGGATCGGCGATGGTGGCCCGGTAGGCCACATCGGACGCCCGGTTGACGGCCAGATCGGCGTCCTCGAAGAGCTGCATGGTGGCGCGTTCGAGCGAGCCTTTGGGCAGGACGAGGCGAAGCATGGGGCAGATCTTCGCAGACGCGCCGAAGGCGGCGGGTACGGTGGATCACCACCATGACCGTCGACCCCTTCGCATCTCCCACCACCTTCGCCGCCATCCCGCGCCTCGGCGGGCTCATCCTCTCGCCGGCGGGTGATCGACTGGTGGCCGCGGTGTCCGAACTCGACGATGACGGCGGCACCTTCGTCTCGTCGCTGTGGTCCCTCGACCCGCAAGGTCAGGCCCCGGCCCGACGCCTGACCCGGTCCAGCCAGGGCGAATCGGACGCGGCCTTCCTCCCCGATGGCTCACTACTGTTCACGTCCACCCGACCCGACCCCAAACCGGCATCGTCGTCCGAGAAGCCCGACGTCGCCGCACTGTGGCTGCTCCCGGCCGGTGGCGGCGACCCGTGGGTGGTGGCCAGCCGTTCCGGCGGGATTACGGGCATCGCCACCGGACGGGACTCCTCCACGTGTGTCGTCACCGCCCTGAGCGCTCCCGGCAGCGTGACCGATGACGAAGACAAGGAATGGTGGAGTACCCGGCGCAAGCACAAGGTGAGCGCCATCCTGCACGACAGCCTGCCCATTCGTCACTGGGACCACCACCTGGGCCCATCCGAGGTCCATGTGTTCGCCGGCACCTTCGATCCCACCGACCCGGATGCCTCGCTGGTGCTGCGTGACCTGACGCCCGATGCCGGCCCCGCCCTGCACGACTCGCACCCGGTGCTCTCCACCGACGGTTCGACCGTGGTGGTCGACTGGATGGTGCGTCTCGCCGCCGGTCCTCTCACCACCAATGTGGTGGCGATCGACGTCGCCACCGGGCAGCGCCGCACACTGGCCGGCACCGAGGACGGATCGTTCATGTACACCAGCCCCGCCATCTCCCCCGATGGCACGCAGGTGGTCGCCGTCCGCGAGGCACGCTCCACCGAGTCGAAACCCTGGGTGATCGATCTGTGGCTGATCGATGTGGCCACGGGAGAGGGGCGACCTCTCAACGTTGGTGACCGGCCCTGGGTGAACCGCGCCACGTTCAACGCCGACGGTACGGCCGTTCTGGTCGAGACCGACCTTGGCGGTCATGCGCCACTCTGGGGGATCGACCTGGCCACCGGAGAGGGGCACCAGTTGACCGGAGCCGGAGCGTGGGCTTCCCCGGTCCCCCACCCCGATGGTCACAGCGCCTTCGCCCTGCATTCGACCATTGACGAACCTCCTCGCCCGGTTCGCTTCGAGCTGGCCACCGATGCAGCGGCCGTAGCCGACTCTGCTGCCTGGACGGTGATCGACGCTCCGGGTGCGGTGGCCCCGCCACCGCGCCCACCTGAAGAGGTGACGGCCACCGCGGCCGACGGCACACCGCTGCGGGCCTGGCTGGTGCTGCCCGAAGACGCCTCGCCGGAGAAGCCGGCACCGCTGGTGCTCTGGGTCCACGGTGGACCGGTGAGTTCATGGAACGGGTGGTCCTGGCGCTGGAATCCCCGGCTCATGGCGGCCAACGGTTGGGCCATCCTGCTCCCAGACCCGGCGCTGTCGACCGGCTACGGCGACAGCATGGTGCAGCGGGGCTGGAACCAGTGGGGCGGATCGCCGTTCGACGACCTGATGGCGATCACCGATGTGGCGCTCACGCGACCCGATCTCGACCCCACCCGGACCGCGGCCATGGGCGGTTCGTACGGCGGGTACATGGCCAACTGGATCGCCGGGCACACTGAACGGTTCAAGGCCATTGTGAGCCACGCCAGCATCTGGTCACTGGAGCAATTCGTCGGCACCACCGACTGGCCGGAGCTCTGGGCCGATGAGTGGGGTTGGCCGGAAGCCAATCCCGAGTCCTACCGGGCCTGGTCACCCGACGCATCGGTCGATGCCATCTCGACCCCCATGCTGCTCATCCACGGTGAGCGGGACTACCGCTGCCCGGTAGGTGAATCAGTGCGCCTGTGGACGGATCTCACCCGACGGGCGGTGGATGCCCGCTTCCTCTGGTTCGGCGACGAGAACCACTGGATCCTCCAGCCGGGCGACTCCGTCGTCTGGTACGAGACGGTTCTGGCCTTTTTGGACCAGCACGTGCTCGGCGAACCGTGGCGGCAGCCCGCCTCGCTGTAACGCCGGGCAGCCCACCGAGCCCAGTCGAACTCAGTGCGCGCTGGGCAGCGGTGAGAGCGGCAGCGCCATCAACTCCAGATCGGCCGACGGTGCGTCGGCCTCGTTGGTCCGCTTGCCCCGGCGGAGCCGACGCCCCCATTCATCCTGATCGAACTTGGCCGGCGCCGTCTCGTCCATGAAGTCACAGACAACCTTGACGAAGCGCGCCGGGTCGGTGTGATGGGGGAAGTGCCCGGCCTCGTCGAAGATCTCCAGCTGGCTGCCGGGCATGGCCGCATGGGCCAGTCGGCCATGACCCATGGGGATGATGGCGTCGTGGCGGCCCCAGATCACCAGGGTGGGAATGCCTTCAGCCAAATAGGCCCGGTCCAGCATGGTGATGACCTGGCCGCGCCAGTCCACGCCGGAACGGAGCGTGCGCAGAATGGCCCGCCGGGCTGCCGTGTTGGGCAGGGAATCGAACACGGCCAGGACCTCTTCGGTGTCACGACCGAGCGAGGTGTTGAGCTGTCGCATGAGGTCGGCGGCGAACCGGCTGACCGCCCGGACGGGCGGCAGACCGAACAGCGGCATGAGGACTTCGACCCCCGGGATGGCGGCCAGGCGCAGGAGCGGGCTGACGGTGCGCCCCACTCCCCCGCTGCCCACCAGCACCAGGCGCTCGCACTTGTCGGGGAACTGGTAGGCGAACTGGGCGGCGACGCCGCCCCCCAGTGAATGCCCGACGACGGTCACGGTGTCGACATCCAGCACGCTGAGGAGGTCGCGCATGCCGTTGGCGTAGGCCGCGATGGAGTAGTCCGCCCGGGGCTTCTCTGATCGTCCGTGCCCCAACAGGTCGGGAGCGATCACCATATGGTGCTTGGTCAGCTCCTTCAGCACCGGTCGCCAGGTGTCCGAGCTGTCCCCGATCCCGTGGATGAGCAGAATGGCCGGGCCCGAACCGGCCTTCACGTACGCCCGGCGGTAGCCGTGGATCGTCGTGTACTTGACCGGAAAGGCTCCTTCTCGGCGCCGACCTGCCTTGAAACGGATCTTCGTCGGGTCGACGGGCTTGTCGGCCGCGGCGCTCGTCATGCCACTGGTCCCATAAATCTGGTCCTCCATGTTTCCCGTGCCACCGTAGGGAATTGAGGTGTCAGCACGGTGTCGGTGGTGTAAACACCCGATGAATGGGTCTAGGAGAGCTGGGCACTCCGCAGGAGCCGGACCATCTCAATCCCCGTCAATGCCGCCTCACGGCCCTTGTTGGACTCGTCGGGCTCCGACCGTTCCAGGGCCTGGTCCAGCGTGTCGGTGGTCAGCACCCCGAAGATCACCGGCACCCCGGTGGAGAGTTGCACCTGGGCAATGCCCGACGCGCACTGCCCAGCCACGAAGTCGTAGTGCCCGGTGTCCCCCCGGACCACGGCACCGAAGCAGAGCACGGCGTCGACCCGGCCCGCCGAGGCGAAGGCCCGGGCCACCAGCGGGAGTTCGAATGCCCCCGGTGCCCACGCCACCGTCACGTCCGTGCTGTCGGTGCCGGCCTCGCTCAGCGCGCTGAGCGCTCCGTTGAGCAACCGCAGCGTGATACCGCCATTGAACAGGGCGCAGGCGATGCCCATGCGCAGTCCGGTGCCGTTGTGCTCGCCGCGCAGGGACGCACCCACCCGGGCCGCTACATCATCAATGGCGCCGTGGGGCAGCGCGATCAGATCGGAACCAGCCATCAGGGGCTAGAGGACATCGTCGAGGCCGTGGAGGATGTGCCCCATCCGTTCGCGCTTGGTGCGCAGGTAGGCGATGTTCTCGGGGTTGGGTGACGGTTGCAGGGGGATGCGCTCGGTGATGTCGAGGCCGAACCCTTCGAGCCCGCCGTACTTGGCCGGATTGTTGGTCATGATCCGCATGGTGGTCACACCCAGGTCGACCAGCATCTGCGCGCCGATGCCGTACTCACGGCTGTCCACCGGCAGGCCCTGCTGCAGGTTGGCGTCTACCGTGTCGTGCCCCTCCTCCTGCAGTTGGTAGGCCCGGATTTTGTGGCCGAGCCCGATGCCCCGGCCTTCGTGACCCCGCAGGTAGATGAGCACGCCCCGGCCCTCTGCCTCAATGAGATCGAGTGAGGCCCGCAGCTGGGGACCGCAGTCGCAGCGCAACGATCCGAAGACATCACCGGTGAGGCATTCGGAGTGCACGCGGACAAGCACATCCTCGGTTCCCGCCACCTCACCCATGACCAGGGCCAGGTGCTGCTCGGAGTCCAGGACGGACTCGTAGACATAGGCGCGGAAGTCACGGCCCTCGGTCGGGATGCGGGCCTCGGAGACCAGGCGGACCAGCTTCTCGTTGTGGCGCCGGTAGCGGATGAGATCGGCGATGGAGATCAACGGGAGATCGAACTTCTTGGCGAAGCGCTCCAGATCGGGCAGGCGCGCCATCTCCGACTTGTCCTCGGTGACGATCTCGCACAGCACGCCGGCGGGTGTGAGGCCAGCGGCCCGGCACAGGTCGACGGTGGCCTCGGTGTGACCGGCCCGCTTGAGCACACCGCCGGTCCGGTACCGCAGCGGGAAGATGTGGCCCGGGCGGTTCAGGTCGCTGGGCCTCGTCTTCGGGTCGATGAGGGCGGCGATGGTGGACGACCGGTCGGCCGCCGAGATCCCCGTGGTGGTGCCGTGGCGGAAATCGACGCTCACCGTGAAGGCGGTGCGCTGGGCCTCGGTATTGGCCGTCACCATCAAAGGCAGATCGAGCGCGTCGGCCCGTTCGGGCAGCAGCGGGGCGCAGATCACGCCCGAGGTGTGGGCCAGGAAGAAGGCGATGTTCTCCGGGGTGGCCGCTTCGGCCGCCATCACCAGGTCGCCCTCGTTCTCCCGGTCCTCGTCATCGACCACCACGGCCATGCCCAGGTGTCCGATGGCGTCAATGGCCTCTTGCACGCTTGAGAAGCCCATCAGGCTGCTACCTCCACTCGAAGATCCTCTCCCAGTCGCTCAACCGACACCAACCGGCCCCGCCACACGTCGCCAATTGTGCCTGCTCCCGCGCCGGCAAAGAGCGCCCGCCCGTCATCGCCACCGAACAGCACGGGTGCGATGTACAGCACGTAGCGATCAACCAGTCCGGCGGCATGGAAGTCGTGCGCCACGCTGGCGCCGCCCTCGACCAGCACCTGGAGCACGCCCCGCCGCCCCAGCTCAGCCAGGACACCGGCCAGATCCCCGGACAGCTCAAGGGCCGGGCGGACCTTGGCCCCTGGCGGAGCCACACCCAGCACCACCCGGAGGGGCTGGCGCTGCTCCCCCCCGTCGGGCAGCCGCACCGTCAATTCCGGGTCGTCGGCCCGCACCGTCCCCGCCCCGACGAGGACCGCATCGGATCGGGCCCGCAAGCGGTGGGCGTCGGTCCGGGCCTCGGGGCCCGTGATCCAGCGGCTGGAACCATCGGGGGCGGCGGTGCGCGCATCGAGGCTGGCGGCCAACTTCACGATGACCCAGGGCAATCCGGTCGAACGGTGCTTGAGATACGGAGCCAACTGCTCGCTGACGTCGCTCGCCGCGGTGCCGATGGTCACCTCAATCCCGGCCGCCCGCAGGGCCGCCACCCCCCGGCCGGCCACCTGGGGATCGGGGTCCTCAACGGCGATGACCACCCGGGCCACGCCCGCCGCGATGATGGCGTCGGTGCAGGGCGGCGTCCTCCCCTGGTGCCCGCAAGGCTCCAGGGTGGTGAAAAGCGTGGCGCCTTGCCCGTGTTCGGCCGCCTGGACCAGTGCGGCAATCTCGGCATGGGGGCCACCGGGGGGCGCCGTGGCCCCGAAGAAGACCAGTTCAGGGTCGTCGGCCGCCACAATGACGCAGCCCACCCACGGATTCGGAGACGTCGTGCCCCGCACGGCTTCGCCCAGCGCCATGGCCCGGTGCATGTGGACCGTGTCGCTGGTGCTCTCGTCGCTGTGCATGGTGGGGATCCTCGTCCGCTTCTCCGGCGCTCGTCTCGCCCATACTAGAACACGTTCCAGTTTTTGTCGATGGTCAGGCCACTGCAGCGAGGACTTCACTCCGGATGGCGCCGGCCGCTTCCCAGGGTCGCGGATGGCCGAAAATGGCGCTGCCCGCCACGAAGACATTGGCCCCCGCCCGGGCGGCGTGCGGGGCGGTGACCACGTCGATGCCACCGTCCACCTCAATATCGAGCGCCAGTGACCCCTCGGTGACGGCCCGACGGACCTGAGCCACCTTGTCCATCACCTCGGGCATGAACGCCTGCCCGCCGAAGCCGGGGAACACCGTCATGCAGAGCACCAGGTCGACCTGGCTCAGAAACGGTTCGACGGCGGTGAACGGTGTGTCGGGATTGAGCGCCAGTCCGGCCCGCAGTCCGAGCTGGCGCATCTGGGCGATCAGCGCGGCGGTCTCCCCTATCTCGACATGGACGGTGCAGCCGTCGGCCCCGGCCTCGGCGAAACTCCCGAGATATTTCTCGGGATTGGTCATCATCAGATGGCAGTCGAAGTACAGGGGGCTGTGGTGGCGGAGCGACGCCACCACGGGCGGGCCGAGCGAAAGGTTGGGAACGAAGTGCCCGTCCATCACGTCGACGTGGAGCCAGTCCGCCTCCACTGCGACTTCCCCCACCTGTTCGGCCAGGGCGCCGAAGTCGGCCGACAGGACCGACGGAGCGATGCGGATGATGCCGGGCCGTCCGGGTTCACGGACATTCGAGGTGGTCTGGTCTGGCATGCTCAGGTGAAGCGGGCCCAGCACAAAATGCGGCGAAACCCGTAGAAGTACGGCTCGCGTTCACCCAACTCCTCCAGCAGGCGTTCCCGGTAGCGCTCAATGAAGGCGTCGAACAACTCAGGACTCAGCCGGGTGCGGTAGGGCGTGAGCAGTGTTCCCATGACCCACTCGA